>Ga0182015_10005391_pt1 | contig 13313 bp, 12 predicted proteins | sample 712P3MmetaG_FD_120478 | JGI IMG/M metagenome (GOLD analysis project Ga0182015, IMG submission 120478) | Permafrost microbial communities from Stordalen Mire, Sweden - 712P3M metaG | ecosystem: Environmental > Terrestrial > Soil > Wetlands > Permafrost | place: Sweden: Stordalen | collected...
TCACCATCGCCATCATCCCGCACACCTGCGAGGTGACCACCATCGGCCGGCGCCAACCCGGGGACAAGGTCAACATCGAGGTCGACGTCTCCGCGAAGCAGATCGAGAAGCTGATCAGCCCCTACCTCGCCAAGCTGGGCTAACCCGCCCGGCTCTCAGGCGATCCCGGCCATCACTTCGGCGATCTGGACGGCGTTCAGCGCGGCTCCCTTGCGGAGGTTGTCCCCGACGACGAACAGTGACAGGCCGTAGGGCACCGTCGCGTCCAGCCGTACCCTGCCGACGAGGGAGACGTCGCCGCCCGTCGCCGCGAGCGGGGTCGGGATCTCGCACAGCTCGACCCCGGGCGCGCCCGCGAGGGCGGCCATGGCCTCCTCGGGACTCAGCGGGCGCTCGAACTCGAGGTTGAGGGCCAGGCTGTGGCCGCTGAACACGGGCACGCGGACACAGGTACACGAGACGAGGAGATCGGGCAGACAGAGGATCTTGCGGCTCTCGTCGCGGAACTTCTGCTCCTCGTTGGTCTCGCGGCTACCGTCGTCGACCACCTTGCCCGCCACCGGGATGACGTTGAAGGCGATCGGGGCGGAGAACTTGGAAGGGGCCGGGAGCTCGACAGCCTTCCCGTCATGGGCGAGCGCGGCCGCGCCTTCGGCGACCTTGCGGACCTGCTCGTCGAGCTCGGAGGTACCTGCGAGCCCGGCACCGGAGACGGCCTGATAGGTCGCGCCCACGATCCGGCGCAGCCCGGCGAGGGCGTCGAGGGGCTTCAAGGCGGGCATGGCGACCATGGTCGTGCAGTTCGGGTTGGCGACTATCCCCTTTGGTATGCGCGCCAGCGCCTCGGGGTTCACCTCCGAGACGACGAGGGGGACGTCGGGGTCCATACGCCATGCCGAGGAGTTGTCGATGACGATGGCTCCGGCCTTTGCTACGAGGGGGGCGAGCTCGAGCGAGGTCGAGGCGCCGCAGGAGAAAAGGGCGACGTCGATGCCGGCGAAGTCCGCCCCGACGACGTCTTCGACCACGACGTCCTCGCCGCCGAAGCAGAGCATGCGGCCGGCGGAGCGGGCGCTCGCGAAAAAGCGCACGCTGTCGCAGGGAAAGGCGCGCTCGGCCAGTATCGACCTCATCACTGCGCCGACCTGCCCGGTGGCGCCGAAAACTCCGACCCGCATGGGAGAAAGCCTACCGGTGGTCAGCTGTCGAGCTCGAAGGCGGCGTGCAGGACCTGGACGGCCTTCTCTGCGAACTCGGCCCGCACCAGGCACGAGATGCGGATCGGCGATGTCGAGATCATCTCGATGTTGACCCCGGCATTGGCGAGGGTCTGGAACATCGTCGCCGTCACCCCGGGATGGGTCCGCATGCCCGCGCCGACGACCGAGACCGTCGCCACGTCGTCGTCCGCGATCACCGACACGGCGCCGAGCGCTGGGATGAGCTGCTCAGCCACCTCCATGCTGCCGTCGAGGTCGGCCCGGGGGATGGTGAAGGAGATGTCGGTCGTGCCGTGATGAGAGGTGTTCTGCACGATGACGTCGACGTTGATGGCCCGTTCGGCGAGCCCTCTAAAGAGCGAGGCCGCTATCCCCGGCTGGTCCGGGACACCGGTGATGGTGATCTTGGCCTCGGTCATGTCGCTCGTCACTGCCGAGACGATGGGCTGTTCCACAGACTGGTCCTCCTCGGTGACGACGGTGCCGGGCTCCCAGGTGAAGCTGGAGCGCACGTGGAGCGGTATGTGATGGTTCCTGGCGAACTCGACCGAGCGCAGCGCGAGCACCTTGCCGCCCGTCGCCGCCATCTCGAGCATCTCCTCGAAAGAGATCCTCGGTATCCGGTGCGCCGTCGGCACGACGCGGGGATCGGCGGTGAAGACGCCCGAGACGTCGGTGTAGATCTCGCAGACGTCCGCCTCGAGGGCAGCCGCGAGCGCCACGGCGGTCGTGTCCGAGCCACCCCGGCCGAGCGTGGTCACGTCCCGCTTCTCAGAGACCCCCTGGAAGCCGGCGACGACCGGGACGATGCCCGCCGCGAGCGACTCGCGCAGCCGGTCTCCTTTGACCTCCAAGATGCGCGCCTTGGTGTGGGTGGTGTCGGTGATGATGCCGGCCTGGCTGCCGGTGAACGAGGCCGCCGGGACGCCAAGCTCGGCGAGCGCCATGCACAACAGCGCCATCGAGATCCTCTCGCCTGCGGTGAGGAGCATGTCGAGCTCCCGGCCAGGCCGCACACGACTCACGTCCTCGGCGAGGCGGATGAGCCCGTCGGTCGTCTTTCCCATGGCGCTGACCACGACGACGACGTCCTTGCCGCTGCGCCGGGTACGGGCAATGTGGTCGGCGACGGCACGGATACGGTCGGCGTCGCCGACCGATGTCCCGCCGAACTTCTGCACCACGAGGGTCACGCAGCCAAGCTAGCCCTGGGCCGCGACGCCCTGCGAACACCCCCTGGGAAGGGGCGGATGCACGTTGCCCTGCGGTTTCGGTAGCGTGTCGCTCCGTGCCAACCGACAAGAGGTCGCGGCAGCGAGCCGCACGGGAACAAAAGCAAGCCGTCATCCAAAAATCGCGCAAGCGACAGCGTCACTTACGCCGCGGCATCTACCTCGTGATCGGGGCGGCCGTGATCGTCCTCATCGTGTTCGCCGTCAACAGCAGGTCGAAGACGGCCACGACGACGACCACGACGACGACCAGCACGACGACGACGAGCACGAGCACGACGACGACGAGCATCCCGACGGCGTCGAAGACGCCGACGACACTGCCGTTGACGTCCACGGCCGTTGCCCCGACGTGCCCACCCGCCTCAGGCTCGACCAAACGCGTCGTTTTGTTCACCAAGGCGCCCCCGGCCTGCGTCTCGACGACAGCGGTCTTCGACGCCACGTTCAAGACGAGCTTCGGCGACATCGTCGAGCAGCTGTCGGCCGCCTCGTCGTTCCAGGCCGTCAACAACTTCGTCTTCCTGGCGCGGTACCACTACTTCGACGACACCGACTTCTTCCGCGTGCTCAAGGGCTTCGTCGTCCAGGGCGGCTCGGTGACCGACGCCGACTCGAACGGGGCCACGGGACAGCCGGGCAAGATGGACTACGGCTACCCCGGCTACCAGTTCACCGGCAACACACCGCCCTCGAGCTGCTCGACCAAGCCGACGGGTCCCGGCTGCTACAAGCCGGGAGACCTCGCCATGGCGAACTCGGGGGCACCCTCGAGTAACGAGAGCGAGTTCTTCTTCATCCTGCCCGGGGGCCAGACCGGCCTCGCGCCCTCGTACACGCTTTTCGGGCACCTCGTCTCGGGTACGAGTGTCCTCGACAAGATCGGCTCTTACGGCGCCGCCAACACCTCGACGAGCACCGGGGTTCCGTCGCTCATCGTCTACCTTCTGAGCGTCACCGTCACGCAGGTCTCGGGCTGAACCAGCCCATAGAGAGAAACGGAGTCCCCCAATGACGACCGAGTGCCCCCCTGCGGACGGCTCCGCGCCCAAGACGCAGCACTTTGACGGGCCGCCGCCGATGTGCATCGACCTCTCCAAGCGCTACAGCGCCGAGATGGTCACCTCCAAGGGCACGATGACGTTCTCCCTCGACGCCGTGAGCGCCCCGAGGACGGTCAACAACTTCGTCTTCCTGGCGCGGTACCACTACTTCGACGACATCGTCTTTCACCGGATCATTCCCGGTTTCGTCCTCCAGGGCGGCGACCCGCAAGGCACCGGGACGGGCGGTCCCGGTTACCGCTTCGAAGATGAGCTGCCTCATGCCGGGCGCTACGAGCTGGGCTCGCTGGCGATGGCGAACGCCGGGCCGAACACGAACGGGAGCCAGTTCTTCGTCATCTCCGGGCCGGACGGGATGCGCCTGCCGCCCCTCTACTCGCTCTTCGGCCAGCTCGTCGCCGGTCGTGACGTCGTGGGGACGATCGACGCCATCGGCACAAAGTCGGGCTCGCCGAAAGAAAAAGTCCTGATCGAGTCGGTCACGATCACCGAGCTCGACTGAACCCAGAGCCGGGCTTAACCCCAGAGCCGGGCTTAACCCCAGAGCCGCACCGGGTGCCGGGCGGGTGTCCATCCCTTATCGGGGCAGGGCCTCGAGGCCGGCTTCCACGCCGTCGAGGTAGACGGTGACCGACTTTTCCCCTACTGAGCGCCACGAGCCGTCGGTGTCCCTGATGAGGGCCGTGTGCTCGGGGATGCCGGCGATCGGCAACCCCGCAGGGGCGAGCTCCAAAGTCCGCCAGAAGTGGTGTGCGCTGCCGGAGTCGTGATGGGGCACGACGGCCAGCTCCTCGACGAGGCCGAGGCCGACGGTAAAGGCCCCGCCACGCGGGTCGACCATCGGGTCGGCGAGCACCATCGCCCCGGCCGAGGACCCGGCCACGACGGCACCGTCCCGCCAGGCGTTCGCCAGCGCCGCGAAGACCAGTGAGCCCTTCAGCACCGAGAGCAGGTGCAGGGGCGAGCCGCCCGAGAGGTAGATGAAGCGCGCCTGGCGGACCAGTTCCGCGTTGGCCTCGTCGTTGGCCTGCACATGACGCAGCACCATGAGGCCGCGGGCAGTTGCTCCGAGGGTGGAGAACCACTTCGAGGCCGTCTCGACCGCCCGCTCGGGGTTCTCGTAAGCGGCGGCCGTCGGCAGGATCAGCACCTCATCCGCGCCCGAGCGCTCGAGCAGCTCGGCGTCGAAGACGGCGCCGGCCTGCCACTCGGCCCCGCCGACGAGGGCGAGCACTCCGGCTAAGTGCCGGGGGGCGGCGGCGGACTGGCCGAGGTGCTGGGGATCACTCATGGGCCGGGAACCTACACCTTGTCAGGCGGGATGTAGCGGGCGGATTCCACCGAGCCCGATCTCATCTCGAGGATCAGGACGGAGCCCTTCTTCACGTCCACCTGAGCGTCAAAGCCCGTGCCGGCGGCCCTCAAGATGTCGACGATGCCCCAGATCACATCCCCGTGCGAGCAGAACACGGGCACCCCGCCGCTCGCGGCGAGATCCTTCATCTGCATGAAGGCCTCATTGGCGTCCGAGCCCTCCGAGAGGAACCCGGCGATGACGATCGGCAGCTCACAGGCGGCCGCGAGCGGCCGCAAGGTCGCCAGGCAGCGCTCGGCCGAGCTCGAGACGAGCAAAGTGGGCCGGGGCTCGAGACCACGGGCACGGTGCTCGCGCGAGGGTGCCTGCCCGGGACCCACCGAGCTGTGCGAGACGTCGAAGCGACGGGTGAGGGCCACGGCCTCCTTGGCACCCCGATCGGTGAGGGGGCGGTGCTTGTCGGAGCCCCGCCAGCCCTCGCGCGGCTGGGCGTGGGCGTGACGCACCAGGTAGACCGGCACAGCCATTGCACCGGAGTCCGACTTCGGCCCGGCCATCAGTGCACGGTGCTCAGGCCGACCGCAGCCCCGACACCGTAGGTGACCGCCCCGGCCGCGGCGCAGATCGCAAGCTGGCGGAAGGCCGACCACCACCACGACCGGCCGGTGAACAGCGAGAGGGCCGCGCCGACGACTACCGCGGCCACCGCCGCGATCACGACCGACACGAGCACAGCGGAGCTGCCCCTGCCGACAAGGAAGGGCAGCAGCGGCAACAAGGCGCCCACGCTGAAGGTCACGAAGGAGGCCCCCGCGGCCGACAACGGCCGGCCGAGAGAGTCCGGGTGGATCCCGAGCTCCTCTCGGGTATGGGTCTCGAGAGCGATCTGCGGGTCGGCCATCATCTGCTCGGCGACCTGCACCGCGAGCTCGGTGGAGATCCCGCGGCTCTCATATATCTTCACGAGCTCCTGGAGCTCGCCCTCCGGACGGCGATGGAGCTCCTGGCGCTCACGCTCGATCTCGCGCTGGAAAAGCTCGGTCTGCGCCCGCATGGAGATGTACTCGCCGGCGGCCATCGAGAAGGCGCCCCCGAGAAGGCCCGCGAGGCCCGCGAGGCGGATGACGCCGGCGGGCGGGTTCGCGCCGGAGAGACCGAGGATCAAAGAGATGTTCGTCACGAGTCCGTCGCTGATGCCGAAGACCGCAGCCCGGGCGCTACCGCCTTGGATGTCGCGGTGGTGATGTTCGTGCACCTCGCCGCGGGGCGGGGCCTTGGAGCGTCTCTGACCGAGCGCGGCCGTCCGACGGGGAGCACCGGCCGCGCGCGTCTTAGGGCTGGGGCGTCGACGCGAGGAACCTGGGGCGGGATCGGCGGGAGGGGCCACGACTCCAGTTTGGAACAAGTGGGTCCGAAACGTGTAACGCCGCGCTCGGCCGGACGCGCCGAGCTGGCGCCGGCTTTGGCGACGAAGGGCCGAGTCGTCGTTGTGAAACGAGAAAACGGCCAGAAACCGCGGCTTTGGGCTGAAGGGCGCGTCCGCCGCCCACCTCCGAGCGCCTACACTCGGCCCAATCCTATGGATCGACCGCAGCCTGCAACTCGTCGCAAGAGCGGTATTCGATCCCGGAGCGCCGGAACTTCGACGCGCTCTCTCTCGCCGGCGCGCCGGGCCGGGAACTGAGCCGGTACCGACGTGGACGCGCTCGACGTCATCCTCATCGTCATCATCCTGGCCGCGGCCCTGCGCGGGCTGCGCCGGGGAGCGGCGGTACAGGTCTTGTCCTACGGCGGGGCCCTCGCGGGCCTGGCGGTCGGCGCAGTGCTCGTGCTCGTCATCTGCCCGCACCTGCGCGGTGAGCACACCAAGACCATCGTCGCCCTCCTCCTTCTCCTCGTGCCGGCCGCCCTGTTGGCGGCGGGGGGGCGCCAGCTCGGCTCGGGGCTCTGGCGCCGGCTGCGGCGGGCGCGCTTTGGCGCTGTCGACGCCTTCGCAGGGGCGCTCGTCGCCAGCGGCGGCGCCCTGGTCGTGATCTGGCTGCTGGCCTCGATCCTCGTCAACAGCCAGTTCTCCCTCGTGGCCACACAGATCAACGACTCGAAGATCATCCGGACCGTCACCGACGTCATGCCCCCCGTGCCCTCCGCGCTCGCCCCCGCGGAACGCTTTTTGAGCAGCGAGGGCCTGCAGGTCGTAGCCGACGGGCTCGTGCAGCTCGCCGGCCCGGTCGCCTACCCCGACAGCGCCCAGGTCCGCTCCGGAGCGGCCATCGCCTCGCCCTCGACGTTGAAGGTCGTGGCCGTCGGCTGCGGTGAGATCCAAGAGGGATCGGCATTCGTCGTGAGCCGGAACCTCCTTATCACCAACGCCCATGTCGTCGCTGGCACCGGCTCGATAAGGGTCGAGGACCCCGCCGGCTTCCACAACGCGTCGGTGGAGTTGTTTGACCCCGAGTTCGACCTTGCCGTCTTGCGGGTGCCCGGCTTGACCGAGCAGCCGCTCAGGATCGACCCAGACCTAGTCCCCCGCGGCACCAAGGCCGTCGTGATCGGCTATCCCGAAGGGGGCCCGCTCACGGTCGACCCCGCCGGCGTACGTGCCGAGATCCTCGCTACCGGCCTCGACATCTACGGTCAGAACCAGACCATCCGCGCCGTGTACGAGGTGCAGGCACTCGTGCGGCCCGGCAACTCTGGCGGCCCGCTCGTAGAGCCCGACGGCCTCGTCGTCGGGCTGGTCTTTTCGCGCTCGCCCAGCACGGCCGACATCGGGTATGCCCTTGCCTCGCCCGGGGTCCTGCAAAGGGTCAAGAAGGCCGAAGCGCTCCCGCCGTCCACCGTCGTCGGCACCGGGGCGTGCATTTCCCGCTGAGCAGCCCAGGCGACGAACGCTGGCCGCCGCCGAAAGCCCCGGGTCGGCCATGATGGAGCGGTGACGCTGCGGATAGAGGATTACGGGCTCATCGGCGACACCCACACGGCGGCTCTCGTCGGCCGGGACGGGTCGATCGACTGGCTGTGCCTGCCGCGCTTCGACTCGGCTGCCTGCTTCGCCCACCTGCTCGGAGGCGCCGGGCACGGCTTTTGGAGGATCGCTCCCGCTGCCAGCCCGCCGCCCGGCAAGGGGGCGCCGCTGCTGACGGCGCGCCGCCAGTACATCGACAACTCTCTCGTACTCGAGAGCGAGTTCGACCTGCCGGAGGGAAGCGTCCGTGTGACCGACTGCATGCCCCTCAGGGAAACCAGCCCCGTCATCGTGCGGCTCGTCGAGTGCCTGAGCGGCACCGTGGACATGCGGATGGACCTCGAGATCCGTTTCGGTTACGGGTCGGTCGTCCCCTGGGTGCGCCGCATCGACGGCCAGCTCGTCGCGATCGCCGGGCCGGACGGGCTGGCGCTTTGGTCGACCATCGCCGTGCGCGGCGAGGAGATGCGCACCGTGGCGGATTTCCACCTGCGCGAGGGCCAGCAGATCCCCTTCGTGCTCACCTACTTCCCCTCCCATGGTGAAGTGGCGCGACCGGTCGCCGCCCAGTACACGATCGAAGAGACGACACGCTGGTGGCAGGACTGGGCGAACCTGGCGAACTTCCAGCCGCACCAATGGCGCGATGCCGTCGTCCGTTCCCTCATCACCTTGAAGGCGCTGACCTATGAGCCGACAGGGGGGATCATCGCCGCGCCCACGACCTCGCTTCCCGAGACGCTCGGGGGCGAGCGCAACTGGGACTACCGCTACTGCTGGCTGCGCGATGCCACTTTGACGCTGTCGTCGCTCATGGCAGCCGGTTACCGGGACGAGGCGGCCGAGTGGCGTGACTGGTTGCTGCGGGCGGCTGCCGGGGACGCTTCTGAGCTGCAGATCATGTACGGGGTGGCGGGCGAGCGCGACCTGAAAGAAGGCGTCCTCGACTGGCTGGAGGGCTACGAGGGCTCCAAGCCCGTCCGCGTCGGCAACGCCGCGTCGGACCAGTACCAGCTCGACGTCTACGGAGAGGTGCTGGGCGCCCTGCACGAGGCTCGCCGGACCGGACTCGAGCCGGCCGGGCCGGCCTGGGACCTCGAGCTCGTGCTGATGGACTTCATCGAGACCGGGTGGAAGGAGCCCGACGACGGCATCTGGGAGGTACGCGGCCCCCGCCGCCATTTCACCCACTCCAAGGTGGAGGCCTGGGTGGCGGTCGACCGGGCCATCTCCGACGTCGAGGACTTCGGGCTCGAGGGACCGGTGGAGAAATGGAAGGCTCTCCGCCAACAGATCCACAAGGAGGTTTGCGAGAAGGGCTTCGACCACGATCGCAACAGCTTCATGCAGTACTACGGCTCCAAGGAGCTCGATGCCAGTGTGCTCATGATCCCGCTCGTGGGTTTCCTGCCTGCGAAGGACCCCCGAGTCATCGGGACTGTCGAGGCCATAAGCCGCGAGCTCATGGTCGACGGGTTCGTGAGCCGTTACGACTCGGAGCGCTCCGAGCACGTCGACGGGCTGACCGGCCGGGAGGGGGCGTTCCTCCCCTGTTCGTTCTGGATGGTCGACGACTTGCACCTAATCGGCCGACACGACGACGCCGTCGAACTCTTCGAGCGGCTCTTGTCGTTGCGCAACGACCTAGGCCTGCTCTCTGAGGAGTACGACCCGATCGCAAAACGCCTCGTGGGCAACTTCCCCCAAGCTTTCTCACATGTCTCGCTGGTCAACAGCACGGTCGGCCTTTTGGGCAAGGCCCACGGCTTCACCCACGAGCACCGCATCGCCCGTGTCGAGCCGGCGTTACGCCACGTCTCCGGGCTGCGAGTGGGGCGAAAGCGCCTCCGGCCCGCCATAGGAGGCTGAGAGCCCCGCAAGCCCTATAGGGCGCGGCGGCGCCTCGGAAAAGCTTTGGGAGCGGTCCTGGCGCACCGGGCGTCTCGGGACACCGGTGAGGGAGTATCCCGGTACCCCCGGTACGCCCAGGACCTTCTCCGTCAGGCTAAGTCCGCGCCCGGCAGCGCCATAGAGCCAAAAGTCCCATAAACAGATGTCGAATGCGTTGCGATCCGCCGTGGCTGAGGTCCCGAGGGGGCCATGTTGACCCACTAAATAAGAGTGATTATCATTCCGGTTGGTGAGGGAGGGCGAGGCGTCGGCCCTGTCGGGAGAGGAGCCGGACAAGTGCGACCACAGCTGCGGGGTGCTCCGGGGCGGGCCGTCGCCCTGGCAATGAGCATCAGCGGGGCGCTCTTGGGCTGCTCTTGCTCCTCGGCCCCGAGCGCCCACGGCGACTCGCCCATCGTGGCTGTGGGCGCGGAGAACCAGTACGCGAACGTCATCGCCCAGATCGGCGGCCGCTACGTCGACGCGACGGCGATCATGAGCAACCCGAACGCCGACCCGCACAGCTTCGAGGCGAGCCCGTCGGTGGCCCGGGTCGTGAGCTCGGCTGAGCTGATCGTACAGAACGGACTCGGCTACGACTCGTTCATGAACACGATCGAGGCGGCGTCGCCCGATGCCGCGCGAAAGCTCATCGACGTCCAGCACTTGCTCAAGCTCCCAGGCGTGACGGCGAACCCGCACCTTTGGTACGACCCGAGCACCATGCCAAAGGTGGCGGCCGCGATCGCGAGGGACCTCTCCGATATCGATCCCGCCCACGCCGCTTACTTCGCGGGCCGCCTGTTGCGCTTCAAATTCAGTTTGAGAGCTTGGACGAAGGCCATCGCCAGCTTCGCGGCGAGCCATCCCCGCACCCCTGTGGCGACGACAGAGCCGGTCGCCGACTACCTGCTGCAGGCAGCGCGGACCGACGACAAGACGCCGTTCGACCTGCAAGCCGACATCATGAACGGCATCGACCCGGCGCCGCAGGACATCTCTTTGCAAGAAAGCCTCTTGAACCGGCACAAGGTGAAGGTCTTCTTGTACAACGAGCAGGTGACCGACTCGATCACCCAGTCGTTCCTCTCGCTTGCCCTTAAGGACAAGGTCCCGGTCGTGGCCGTCTATGAGACGATGCCGTCGCCCGGCTACGACTACCAGACCTGGATGCTGGCTGAGGTCGACGCCCTGCAAAGGGCGGTCGCCGACAACGTCTCGACCGAGCACCTGTGAGCGAGCTCCGGCGACCGGGAAGCGACGAGGACGAGGTCGTATCCCTGGACGGCGTCTCGCTCTGGCTGTCCGGCCGCGAGATCCTCCATGAGGTGAGCTTCAGTCTGCGCCCGGGTGAGCTCACCGGGCTCATCGGGTCCAACGGCGCCGGCAAGACGACCATATTCAAGGTGATCCTCGGCCTCGTGACACCCTCGGCGGGAAAGGTCCTGCTCTCGGGGCGGCCGCGCCCGCGCCGGAACCGCTCTGTCGGTTACGTCCCCCAAAGCATCGGGCTCGATCCCGACGTGCCCCTGCGGGCGCGGGACCTCGTGGCTCTCGGCCTGGACGGGGAACGCTTCGGCATCCCCCTTCCCTCTCGTCACCGCCGGGAGCTCGTCGACGAGATGCTCGAGGCTGTCGACGCCACAGCCTTCGCCGACTCGCGGGTCGGCAAGCTCTCTGGCGGCGAGCTGCAACGCGCCCTTATAGCCCATGCGCTGATCTCAAGGCCGCGGCTCTTGCTGCTGGACGAGCCGCTCGCGAACCTCGACATCCGCAGCGAGCAGGAGGTAGTCGAGCTGCTCGCCAAGATCGCCAAGCAGCAGGCCATCGCAGTCCTCATATCCGCGCACGAGATGAACCCGCTCCTGCCGGTGATGGACCGGGTCGTCTACGTCGCCTCCGGACGCGCCGCGAGCGGCTCGACCGAAGAGGTCGTACGCGAGGACGTGCTGAGCGCCCTTTACGGCCAGCACGTCGACGTGCTGCACCTGCACGGACGCATCCTCGTGGTCGCGGGCAGGCACGAGGGCCACCACAAAGAACCCGACGGCACCCCGGGCGTGGTCCCGCGCGGGCTCGGGTGAGCCGATGAGCGGAGTGTTGAACGGGATCTTCGCACCGGGCCTTTTCACAAACGGGCCGGTGCGTGTCGCCTTTGTCGTCGGGGGCGCCGTGTCGCTCGTCTCGGCCGTAGTCGGGGTCTTCACCGTCATCCGGGGCCAGTCCTTCGCCGGGCACTCACTTGCGGACCTGGGCACGGCCGGGGGCTCGGGAGCCTTCCTCGTCGGGGCCAACCCGCTTTGGGGCTTCATCACCTTCGCCCTCATCGGAGCAGGGGCAATGGAGCTGTTCGGTGCCCGGCGTCAGCGCGCAAGGGACATGGCGACGGGCATCGTGCTCGGCGCAGGCCTCGGGATCGCGGCGCTGTTTCTGTACCTGGGGACGATCGAGCGCGCCACCACTGGGGCCACGATCACGATCCTGTTCGGCTCGATGTTCGTCATCCGCGCGTCGATGATCCCGGTGTTCGCGATCTTGAGCGTGCTCGCCCTCGGCATCGTCGGGCTCGTCTACCGGCCCCTGCTGCTGAGCGCCGTGAACCAGGACATCGCGGCGGCACGAGGCGTGCCGGTGCGCACCGTCGGCCTGCTGTACCTGCTCGCGATGGCGATCGCGGTGTCGCTCTCGTGCGTGACGATCGGGGCGATCCTCTCCACGGCGGTGCTGATCGGCCCCGCCGCGGCGGCGCTGCGCCTAACGAGGCGACCCGGCCTCGCCATCGCCTGGGCAGCCGGGATCGGGCTCGTGGTGACCTGGTTCGGCATCGTGCTCGCCTACGACAGCTACAACTGGCCGCCGGCCGGGCGCCACTGGCCCGTCAGCTTCTTCGTCGTCGCCCTGATCCTGATCGTCTATCTCGTCGCGGACCTGGCCAGCCGTCGCGCCGCCCGGCGGGCAGGAAGACGACCGGGCGTCGGCTCGCGACAAGACGGCGTCTCTGGCACGCTCAAAAACGCGCAGGCGGCGCCGAAGGGAGCCGGGTGATGTTCGCCGGCTTCATGGTCAACGCCTGGATCGTCGCCACGATGGTCGCCGTCGTCGCCGGTGTCGTCGGGTTCTTCACGGTGCTACGGGGCTCGGCCTTCGTGGCCCATGCCGTTCCCCAGGCCGGCTTTGCCGGGGCCGCAGGTGCGTCCCTGATCGGGGTCAGCACCTTTGCCGGCCTCGGCGTGTTCGCCGTCGCCAGCGCGCTCGCCATAGGCCTTTTGGGAAAGCGCGGTCGCCACGACGCCATGACGGCGCTCGCCCTCGTGTTCATGCTCGGCCTCGGGGCGTTGTTCCTCAGTTGGAGCCAGCAGTACGCCTCGGAGATCTACGCCCTGTTGTTCGGCGAGGTGCTCGGCGTCAGCTCCAACCAGGTGCTGGTGACCGCGGCGCTGGCCCTCGGGTGCGTCTCGGCGGTGGCGGTCCTGTTCCGGCCCCTGTTCTTGTCTTCGGTGATGCCTGAGGTGGCTCGGGCGCGGGGGGTGCGGACACAGACGATGGAGCTTTGCTTCCTCGTGATCGTGGCGCTGGCGACAACGATGTCGGTGCCCGTCGTCGGAGCCCTGTTGATGTTCAGCCTGA
>Ga0182015_10005392_pt1 | contig 13313 bp, 12 predicted proteins | sample 712P3MmetaG_FD_120478 | JGI IMG/M metagenome (GOLD analysis project Ga0182015, IMG submission 120478) | Permafrost microbial communities from Stordalen Mire, Sweden - 712P3M metaG | ecosystem: Environmental > Terrestrial > Soil > Wetlands > Permafrost | place: Sweden: Stordalen | collected...
CTGCTTCAAACTCAACTTCCCGAATTCAACTGTTTCGTAATTGGCCGCGTTATTGATCAGAATGTCGAGCCCGCCAAGTTCTTTACCCGTTTCCTTAATGGCAGCCTTGACGCTTTTCTCATCAGTAACGTCGCAGCGCAGCGCCAGCGCCCGCACTCCAAAGCTGCTCACATCGATCACAGTGTGCTGTGCCTCGCGCCCCGAATGCAGAAAAGTAATAGCCACATCCGCACCCGCTTCAGCCAGGGCCAGAGCTGCCGCCCTTCCCAGCCGACGCGCCGCGCCCGTAATCAAAACCGTCTTGCCCGCAAGCGGCTTGGCAGATGTTTTGAGCATAGATCGGAATTGTATCGTGATCAGGCTGACGGGGCAGCTCTCTTCCAGTAACGGAACAGGAACTGAAGCAACTCGTCGACAGTGGAATCGTAAAAGCTTGGACGGATCCGGGGGGCAACCGCCGGACTCCTCCTGTTCACGCCTGGGCAAGGTAAGGCACTCAAAAGCCTACAAAAGCTCGGCCGTTATAGCTTCGAGGAGTTGCGCCATAACCTCGGACGCCGAGCTAGTCCTCCGCCGCCGGACCTTGGCCTCGATGTCAGAGCAATGCGTGTCCCACTACGCAGATTGTTGGGCCTCACTGGAGAATTTCCGCACGACTGCTTTCTTCATTTTTCTGAAAGTTGCGACAAGTCGAACTTAAACTCCGTTCCCACGGTCGCGAATCAGCGATAGAAATTCCGTTCTGGTTTCCTGCTCATTGCGGAAGCAGCCCAGCATGGACGACGTGACTGCCGCGGAATGCTGTTTCTCTACGCCCCGCATCATCATGCAGAGATGGCGCGCCTCAATTACGACTCCCACGCCTTGCGGCTCGATGGCTTTCTGAATGGTCTCAGCAATCTGGGTCGTAAGCCGTTCCTGGATTTGCAAGCGCCGCGAAAAAATCTCGATGAGCCGGGGGATTTTGCTCAGACCGATTACCTTGCCATTCGGGATGTACGCCACATGCACCTTGCCGAAAAACGGCAGAATGTGATGTTCGCACAAGCTGAACATCTCCACATCTTTGACGATCACCATTTCGTCATAGCTCACGGTGAACAGTGCTTTCTTGAGCATCGCTTCGGCGTCCTCTTTGTAACCTTTAGTCAGGTGCTCATAGGCGCGATGCACCCGGTTGGGCGTGCGCACCAACCCTTCTCGCGTTGGATCTTCTCCGAGACGCACGATCATCTCGCGCACTAGATCTTCAAAGCTGGCTCCGGTCAACGTCGCAGTTTCAACCGATGGCGTCATGGTCTCCTGATTTTGAGCGATTGAGTAATTGTGCAAACTTCGTAATTGCGCAATTTGAAGCGTCTCGAACTTCGAAATCCGATCACTCAGTCACTCGATTCTCTCCCCAGTATTCAAACGAATTCATCATGGTCTCTTCGAATCGTACTTTATGAAGATGACCGTGTTTGAAGCCGCGCTGCAAAATATCGTAAATGGCAATGCACAGGTTTTCCGTAGTGGGCACATCCTCCGTAAACTCTGGCAGCGTGTTCAAGTTCTGCAAATCGAAGCGTTCCACTATCTCGCTCTGCACAAAACCGTCCAAATCAGTGAGATTACAAACCATGCCCGTGCTCTGATCAACGGGTCCGCTCACAGTTACTTCAAGTACGTAATTGTGTCCATGTCCATATGGGTTATTGCATTTCCCGTAGGTCGCGGCGTTTTCAGCCTCCGACATAGCGTCGTTATGCAGACGATGCGAGGCAGAAAACATGTAACGGCGGCTCAGATATGCCTTCATGCTTCCCCGTAGAAATCGACGAAGAGCTCAGGCGTCTCGTAGACGCGCACCCGATGCAATTGCGCAGCCTGCAATTTCGGCGCAAGGCGTTGCCAGATGACGATAGCGAGATTCTCTGTAGTCGGAATTTTGGTGAAGAACTCGGGGACTTCTTTGTTTAAGAATCTATGGTCCAGAGCCTCAAGCACTTCCCGGTTCATTGTCTCCTTCAATTGCCTGAGATCGACCACAAAGCCGGAGCGCTGATCCACTTCGCCCTTTACTGTGACCTCGAGCGTGTAATTGTGCCCATGCCCATGCGGGTTGTTGCACTTGCCGAAGATGCGCCGATTCTCCTCCGCGGAGAATTCCGGGTTGTCATAATAATGCGAAGCGGAAAACTCGGCTTTACGGGTTAGGTAGACCATTCTCTGACCTTAGTTAGCAGGTTCGCGAGGAGCGACCTGTGGTGGCCGCTTGTAATTGCGCCTCTTTCGCCTGTTACTTCCCTTGATCGAAGCGGAGCTCAGACTTCGCCCGTATTGACGCCCTTTCCACGATACAGTTCCGTTCTGATATGCCATTTTCGACCGCGCCAGCAGATAAGAAAACAATGGCAACCCAAATAGCGATAACAAGTTTGCATCCCAGGAAAAATGCGCCCGCCTGATTCGCTTGAAGAGAAACCCGTATAGAACGGCTAATAGGACCAGCGCAATTACAGCTGGATGCCATTTGCTACGTAGGCTCGTAGCGACCGCAATCGCCAGACAAGCGATAATCAGCACGAACTCGGTCAGTCGCAAAATTGCCAATCGCACTGGTGCCTGGAACAGCAGCACCAAGTTCTTCGTCCAACCCTCCTTCAGTTGAGCAAAGCTGCGATACATCCGAGTTCTTACGACATCGCCGCCGTAGCGAAAGAATATTCTGCGGTCGGACGCCTTCACCGCCCGGGCCAGCGCCACGTCCTCGAGTAAGCTCGCTCCCACCGCCGCATGCCCGCCGACGGATTCGTATGCGGCTCGCGAGATCAGGATGTACTGTCCATTAGCTGCCGCCGCGGAAGACGCCGGATTATTCACATCAACCGTCCGATAGCTCGAGGCCAGTTCCGCGAAGATCACCGGCATCACTGCTTTCTCCCACAAGCCGTGAACTTCCTGTTCTGGAGAATAGGAAAGCAAATCCGCTTTCTGCTGATGCGCCTCCGCCATGCTAGCGGCCAGAGCGCCGGGACGATGAACGGTGTCCGCGTCTGTAAATAAGAACCATTCGCCTCGCGCTTTTTTGGCGCCAGCCATCAAGGCATTATTTTTCCCGCTCCAGCCGCGGAGCAGATCTCTCGGGTTAATCACGCGAACGCCGGGAAATGACTCTGCAATCTCGCGGGTGCGGTCGGTCGATTCGTCGTCGACAACGATAATTTCGAAGTGAACGCCAGTTTGGGCAATCAGCGACTGCAGGCACGATCCAAGGCAAGCCTCTTCGTTCCGCGCTGGCACGATCACGGATACCGTTGGCTGCTCCGATACTGAATCTCGCACCGTCATGGCTGAATTAGGTATTATAGCTTTGTGCGACGCGCCGGCGTTCTCCTTGCGACCCTCACAATTCTGCTCGGCGGCTGCTACCGCGGCTCCCGGCCACCTCGTATTGGCACTGCCGCTCCGGATTTTACGGCCCAGGACTCTGACCGCAAAGTCACCCTTAGTGACCTTCACGGTAAGGTTGTAGTCTTGAATTTTTGGGCCACATGGTGCGCGCCCTGCGTAGAGGAAATGCCTTCCCTGGTCCAGCTACAGGAACGCTTTAAGGATAAGGGCGTAACTGTGGTTGGAATAAGCGTCGACGTCGACGGCGATGCTTATCACAAATTCCTTAAAGAATACAAAATCGACTTCCCCACGGTGCGCGATCCCGATCAAAAGACCAGCAATCTCTACGGCAGTTTTAAGTGGCCGGAGACCTACATCATTGATCGCAACGGCATTGTGCGCCGCAAATTTATCGGCGCTGTCGAGTGGAGCCAGCCGGAGATCGTTGATTTCCTGAACAAGCTTTAGCTTGAAATAAATGGAAAAATTGACCTTCTAAGACCGTGCCGCAGCACTGGCACGGTGTACAATTCCACGTTCTCCAAATAGTTTTGCAGGTGGAATTATGGCTGCTAGCAAACAAAGTTTTGCAGAGAAGGACTGCGCTGCTCCTCAACCTTCGGTACCAGATCTAAAAATTCTCGGCGAGATAACTCGCAGCGCACAATACGTGGCAGGCGCGAGCGGTGCCGCGCTGATCCTTTCTGATGGCAAGATTATGTCGTGTCGTGCATGCTCGGGCAGTCTCGCGCCGCCCGTGGGCACGACCTTAAATACGGAAACCGGATTCACCGCGGCGTGCGTGCGTACAGCCACAGTCGTACGATGCGACGACACTCAGAGTGACCCAAGGGTCGACGGCTCCATCTGCGTAGAGTTGGGTATAGGTTCAATTCTGGCGGTACCCATTTTTAATGGGCTCGACGTGACCGGCGTTCTCGAAGTGCTTTCCAATACACCCCGAAACTTTACCGACAAACACGCGGTCGGATTGCAGTTGTTGGGGCGGTTGGTCGAGACGGTGTGCAATTATGACGGGGCTTCTTCACTCGCCTCGGGAACTCCTGATGTAAAACTGCGGGAGAGCGAGTCGGCTTCTGCGCTTGCAGATCTTTCGACTCGGGGCCGACCCATAATAACCTGTCTTTCGTGTCGGCATCCGAATCCTCATGACAGCCAGTTCTGTAACCGTTGCGGGGTCATCCTGTTCAGCTTTCTTGGGCCCGAAGATGCGAGCGCGGATCGAAACCCATCTTCTGCAATAGATTCGAATGGCGACGAAGATTTGAAACAGCTCCGCAAAGTCATAACCGGCAATGGTTTACCCGCTACCTGGAGTGAAATCTCTAAACGGCTTCTAGCCGATCAAACTGCGCGGTACCGCAGCCAACCAGCTGTAGCCGCAACAGATCAATCGACTACGACGGTCAAGGATGCCAGCAAAGATATTGGGCAAGAAGGCAGGGCGGAGGAAACGACTCGGCCCCAAACACGCATAGGAACTTCAGTCCGTCGAAAGTTATGGCTGTGAAGCCCGGATTCCGGAGAAGGATTCAACCGCTTGGGCCCGACTAACCCGTGGGTTTGACCCGGCCACGGAGCAAGTTCATAATGCTGATCAGGCCCGCCCTGGCGCTGCCGGATACTGAGACCAGCCCAAAGGAGTGCAAGCAATGTTAGAAAAAGGCGATGGCATCATGTCAACTTATGTTGGCGCGGTTGAAAATTTTCGTAAATCGGCCACGGCGTTCATGCAGCATGTGGATTTGCTCTCCCAGGCTCGCGAGGCCTATCAGCAAGCGATGACCGCAAGTGCGGAGCTGCGCACGGTGCTGGACGGGGGCGATGAGAATCTGCGAACTCTTATGGCCCAATTGGAGCAAGCCCTCAGCCTCCACATGGCTAAGCCAGTCATTGACAGGTCAGCCCTCGACAAGAAGAAACCGGAACCGGTGAAGTCGGAACCCACTAAAGCTAACGGCGAAAGCTCGGGCGGAGTAAGAGCATTTCCATGACCAACACCTTAGCGAGGTAAGCAGGATGGGTTGCTTTTTCTTTCGCTTGTTTCTCGTCTTATCTTTAAGCCTCTCGGCAGCATCGGGACAGAACAATGCCCCGCCCCAGCTTCAACCTCGGCCAGTTGGGCCCGCAGTTCCTCCCCCGGGCAGCACTGACCGGCGGATCACACTCGATGTGCAAGTCGCAGATAAATCTGGCGCACCAGTGCGCGGACTGCAAAAACAAGACCTCACTGTTCTAGACGATAAGCAGCCGAAGGTCATCCAGTCGTTTGTCGCCATCGATAACGCGACTTCGGAAGCGCCCGTCGAAATCGTTCTCGTCATTGACGCCGTTAACGCTCCATTCGACGCGGTGAACTACGAGCGGAGTGAGCTCAAGAAGTTTCTGCTGCAGAATGGCGGCAAGCTGGCGCAACCGGCGTCGCTCGTCGTATTTTCTGATAATGGAACCAAGATGCAGGAAGGTTCATCCCGCGATGGAAATGCTTTGGCATCTCTATACGACCAATACGAAACCGGACTGCGCTTTCTTAATCGATCTCAGGGAGTCTACGGCGCGGCAGAGCGGTTTGACATGTCGATCAAAACGCTCATGTCTCTCATCTCCTACGAGGAAAAACAGCCTGGACGAAAACTAATGATCTGGTTCAGTCCGGGATGGCCCATGCTTTCGGGACCAAACATTCAACTTTCCAACAAAGACGAGCGTGAGATCTTTAGCTCGATCGTGGCCGCTTCTACAGGCCTGAGGCAAGCCCGAATCACTCTTTATAGTATTGACCCGCACGGCCCGCAAGAGGCGGGTGGAATCAGGGTTTCGTATTACGAAGAGTTCTTAAAAGGTATCGACTCCGCTTCGCACGCGTTGCCCGGCGACCTCGGCTTACAGGTGCTCGCGGCTCAGAGTGGCGGGCGCGTATTCAACTCGACTAATGATCTCACCGGCGCAATCGCCAATGCCGTAAGCGACGCCAATGCTTTCTACACACTCTCGTTCGATGGGGCCAAGGCTGACCACCCTGACGAATACCACGCACTGCAAGTTAAGGTCGACAAATCAGGGACGACGGCCCGTACCCGCACCGGCTACTACGCTGAGCCCTAGGCAAACCGGAGTTATAGTGTTTTTGGTTTCAGTAAAACAGTTTTGCTCAAAGGTGGCCCATGATGAAAATACCTCTATATTCTCTTCTGCTAGCCGCTTGCGTAGTCACGGTTTCACTTGCCCAGGAGGCTAGCCCCGCCGCTCCGTCGCAACATGCGCCGATGTCGTTTACCTCGGGCACAGTCATTCGCGCGGAACTGGACAAGACGATCGACGCCAAGAAAGCAAAAGTTGGCGATCCGGTTTCAGCCAAAACCACCGACGATCTCAAATCCACGCCGCCCAATCTGGCTACGAAGGGCTGTCGAATCGTAGGTCACGTTGCCGAGGTCGCGGCGCACCAAGGATCTTCGCCATCCACGCTGGGCATCGTATTCGACAAACTGGTACTGAAAGACGGTTCCGAGATGCCGCTTCCAGCGAAGATTCAGGCTATCGGTTTTCCGGATTCGACCGTTCCCATAAACGACGATCAAACCGTCAACAAAATGGGAGGAAACGTTGGCACGACGCAATCAGCAACGACAATTGGCGCCGGAGGGGGTCAGCCTAGCGGATACGGTGGGCAACGCCTACCATCCGCTATGCCAACCAACAGTGACGCCAAACTCCCATTTAACGCCCAAGGCGCGATTGGAATGTCCGCAGTGGAATTGGGTACGGGTAACGCGCAGGAATCGCTGCTAACCTCGAAGAAACACAATGTGAAAATCGAGAATGGAATGCAGATGATTCTCCGCACTCAATAGCTACCGGCCCGCCCCACTGCTAGAAACTGAATCGTACCGAGAACTGGAAGACGCGGGGAAGGCCGTCCGGGCTAATTTCCTGCAAGGTTCCAAAATTTCCCAGACCTGAGTTTGGCACCAGATAGCAAGTCTGATTCAATGTGGCGCCATCACCACAGTTGGTCCCGATAGGATTGTATTGCAGTTGGTTGATCCCGTTTCCGTTTTGTACGTAATAGTTGGCGTGGTTGAAAAGGTTGAACGCCTGCGCTTGGAATTGCAATTCCTTCCCTTCTCTGAGAGAAAAACTCCGGCCCAGTCCAACATCGATCCGCTCGAGCCACGGCCCGTAGAAGGAATTCAAGCCGATCCCCGGCGTAGGACCCGCGCCATTGATGCCGCCCGCTGTATTCGCCGTGTCCTGGTTAAAGGCGGTATCGTTCAGGTTCCCGTTCGCTCCATCGCAATTGTTGAATGAGAGAGTCGAACTGGTGCACGCGGGACTCAACAAAGCCGCGTAAGGCCGGCCGGAAGAGAAATCCATGACACTGCTCAATGTCCACCCCGAGAGCAATGCGCGGCCCCTATCCGAACCGGTCAGTGTTTCCAGATGGGGCCGGTAAACGGCGGCAAAACTGACGCGATGCCGCTGGTCCAAAAGCGAAGGCGCATGGGTATTGCTGAAGTCGAACTGATTGTTGAAGTCCATTCCATCCAACTGGATGCTCTTGGCAAAAGTATAAGAAAATTGCAACGAGAGGCCCCGCGACATGCGGCGCTGCGCCTGGACAAACAAGGAATCGTAATAGTTCTGCGCAGGACTGATCAATTCGTTAATCTCCCCGAGATTGGGATTGATCCGGCCCTCGGTCAGCAGACCGTTGTCCATGTTCGGCAGAGTGATGCTTGGCCCGCTGCAAGGGGCTGTGGTTGCGCCGGGCGGACACACGATGTAGCTCGTCGTACCTTGCAGCGGATTCAGATTCAAGTCATAGGCGCTGCCAGAAAGCAGGTGCAAGCCGTGATTCCACATGGTGCCGATGCTCACCGTCGTGTTCTCGAAAATTTCGCGCTCAATCTGCAGACTAGCCTGCAATATGTATGGCACGCGAAACTGAGGCGAAATCAGGGAAATGTCCGGGGGGGCAGCGAATAAAGGAGAATTGGCTGGAAGAATATTGGGGAACGTTGGTAGCTGTTGATTAGGCGCGCCCGCTTCGTAGCTGGTGTTTACCGAAGATTGCTGTGATGCCAGACCATTCGATACCACTGCATTGCGATAGTTCAGGCCATTCATATTGGTATAGAACTGCCCGAACCCTCCGCGCACTACGGTCTTGGATAGGGGCTGCCAGGCGAATCCAAAGCGCGGGGCTAAACGCAGAAACTGGTTGGGATATTGTCCGGTAAGTGGGAATGCCGGATTTTCCGCTGGCTGCGGGTAAACCTGGAAGTCCTCGCGCAAACCCATTTCGAGCGTTAAGTTTGGCAACGCTCGAAAGGTGTCCTGCACGTAAAACCCGTAGTAAGGAACGGAAAAAGAAAAAGTCGGGTTCCCCGAAGACTGACTGAACACGTTGTATTCGCCCAGCGCAAAAGCTTCAAGATTCGAAAATTCGTAACTGCCAAGGAATGATCCGAATTCGACGGCCTCGTTTGGATCTGCGCCGCCATCGTTGTTGTCCGAATCGTGGGCGCGGCTCATATCGAAACCAAGTTGCAACGTGTGTCTGCCAATTACGTAATCGACCCGGTCAGATAATGAATACTGTCTTTCAAAAACCTTTCCCACAGAGAACGGAGCGTTGCCAAGAATGAACGGAGCCGGGCTATCGAGAATCAGCGTGGGAGTGTTCGGAGCTAGTCCGGTTGGCGTCGAGATTTCGTTATCCTGCGAAGTGCCCGCGTGAAATTCGTTCAGCAGGTTGGAAGAGAGTGTGTGCGTCCATCCCAGGCTAGCCTGAAAGGTATGGACGTAGGCGTTAGCCAGCGTCTGGGTTCCGTAGTTTCCTACAGTCGGATCCGTGATAACGCCTCCGGGCGAGTTGAACCGATTTAAGTTCAAGCTGAGGAATAAGCCATCACGGGAAGTGGGCTGATAGTCCAGCCGGGGCGTGATTACCCAATCATCGCGTTTCCTTGCTTTGGTGCCGAGATTTGAATTCAGCGCGTTCACAGTGTTTGATACTTGCTGGAGATATACGGGATTAGTCGGATCAGGCGCGGTGTCATTGCCCGGAACCGGCAGAGGCCCGTTGGGCGCAGGTAGGGTCGTGCCAGCCGGAATTCCAAAATTCGCGCTCAAGAAATTTGCCAGGCTCGCCGGCGTAGTCGTCAGCGCGGGGTTGATGACAGAGATCGGATTGTTGCGCAGTTGCTGCTCATAATCCACGAAAAACCATAACCGGTCGCGCCGGATCGGGCCGCCCACTCCGGCCCCGAATTGCTGCAAATTATCTTCCGGCTTGGGAAACCCCGCGGCTTTATCAATGGCGTCGTTGGCTGCGGTAACGGAGTTTCGGTTGTAGTAGAACGCCGTACCGTGGAAAGCATTGCTTCCTGACCGCGTCACCGCATTTACGAATCCTGCTCCACCTCCATAGATCGCCGAATACGGGCTGACTGATACCTGAAATTCCTGGATCGCATCCTCGCCATACAGATACGGAATGCGGTACCGGCCGATAATGTCAGCGAAGTAGTTGTTGGTACCGTTGCTTCCGTCGACGGTGAACGCATTGGAGCCATTTCCGTTGGCGTATCCGGAGTCTTCTCCGCCCTGTTGTCCAGCAAGACTCACCAAACCGGTGTCGCCGTCATAAGCTGTATTCGGAGTAAGCAGCGTAAAATCGGTATAACGCCGACCGTCAAGAGGCAACTGCTCAATAAATGATCTGTCCAATACCGTGCTGGCCGAAGATTCTGCTGGCCGCAACAGAGGCGCTGGTCCGGTCACCCTGACGATGTCCCCGCTCGCTCCCACCTGCAACTTTAGATCTTGCGACGTGGCGTTTCCCACCTGCACTTGTACCAGGCTCTGGACATCGCGAAAATTCTTGAGGCTCGCGGTAATGGAGTACGCTCCCGGCGTAAGCACGGGGAAGCGATAGAGTCCAGAATGGTTTGTTGTAGTCGATTGTTTGACGCCGGTCTGAAGGTTCTGCACAACCACCGAGGCTCCGGCCACCACGGCGCCACTCTGGTCGGTGATTCGTCCGCTGAGAGCGCCCGTCAAAACTACATTCTGGGCAATCAGCAAGACACAACTGACGAATACGACCAGAAAACTCTGTATCGCCAATCGAAGACAGGCGGGAAGCGAACCGTCAAGAGTGACGGAGCTGCTTCTCGTCTCCCTTTGCAGCCAGGCCGTTTCCCATAAGAATTGATCGCCCACGAAGCCCACTCCAGTAGGGATTTGCATGTTTCTGTTGGGTTCTAGCCGCTTTGTTTTATTCCTCACGTTGGCTGAGGACACTAAACAACTACTTCTGCGAGACGTGTTTTACTTACAAAAATATAGCAGGACTCATCGTGCTACTACCACGAATAGTGCCTTGTTGGAAACCCTACAGGGGCGCTTGCCACATTCATCGTAAGGGCGCATGAGTCCAATTCTCGCTCAACTTACATGGAACCCAATGCGCCTCCTTTTCATCTTAAGTGTTAAAAGCGTTCGTCTATATCGCAAGCGCTGAATCTAATAGGCAAGAAATGGGCGCTGGAGGAATGGGATGAGACTCAAGATACTGAGCTTTACCGACATTGTATTCAGTTTTTTATTCATCTGTGCGGCAGCGAGTTTGCTCGCTCAAGATGCGCACTTTCATAACGCGCCTTCATCCAGTTCTCAGGCAACAAATCCCTATGCCGGACAACAGCAAGCGATCGCAGTCGGAGCAAAACTTTACAGCATGAATTGTGGCTCTTGTCATGGGAACAATGGACGCGGAAGTGGCAACGTTCCGGCGTTACGAGTGGGACCCACCCAATCGGCGCCCGACGGCGAGGTCTTTTGGTTTATCACCACGGGGTCTGTAAACAACGGCATGCCGTCATGGGCTAAGCTGTCGGAACAAAAACGATGGCAGATCGTTTCCTACTTGAAGGCGCTCAAGAATTCTCCTGAAGTGCAAACCGCCGAGTCTCCGAATACTGATGTAAAAGCGACTAAGACCAATGCGCCACCGCCAAAGCCGCCCTTTACAGATTTTCGTTTCGAGGAGCCAGGGAAAACCCGCAAGATCACGGTCCAGGACTTGCCAGCCCCATACGCTACCGAGACGGCGAGCAATGGACCGAAAGTAGTCGCACGTCCCTTCAATGCATGGCCCAAGGCCCCCTCCGGATTTTCCGTCCAGCAATATGCGACGGGACTGGATAATCCCAGGTTGATCAGGACCGCTCCCAACGGAGACCTTTTTCTGGCGGAAAGCAGCAGCGGGAAAATCCGAGTCTTCCGCGGCATTACCAACGATGGCAAACCCATGCAGGCTCATGTTTTCGCCACCGGACTTAACCAGCCTTATGGCATCGCTTTTTACCCTCCCGGGGACAATCCAGAATGGGTTTACATTGGGGACACCGATGCAGTGGTCCGTTTCCCCTATAAAAATGGAGACTTGAAGGCTGGCGGTCCGGCGCAGCACATTGTGGATCTGCCTCATGGCACCGGCCACTGGACTCGCGACGTGCGCTTTACCACTGACGGCAAGAAGATGTTTGCGGCGGTTGGATCAGGGTCGAATGTCGACGATCCTGACACCACGCCGAGTGAAAAGAATCGAGCGGACATTCTGGAATTTAATCCCGATGGCACGGGGATGAAGATTTATGCCTCTGGAATTCGAAACGCCGGAGGCGGGCTGGCGATTCAACCTAAGACAGGCGAATTATGGTGCTCAGTAAACGAACGCGACGGCTTGGGCGACAACCTTGTGCCCGACTACATCACCCACGTCGCAGAAAACGGCTTCTACGGCTGGCCGTGGTGGTACATGGGCGGCCATCAGGATCCGCGACGTGAGGGCAAGCATCCGGAGTTGAAAGATAAAGTAATCGTGCCGGATGTGCTGTTGCAGCCCCATAACGCATCACTAGAGATGACGTTCTACGAAGGCACGCAGTTCCCGGCCGAATATCAGGGAGATATTTTCGCCTCCGAGCACGGTTCCTGGAATCGGTCGGTTCGGGTGGGGTACGAAGTAATTCGCGTGCCTCTTCACCAGACGGGCCATGCCGGCGGCGATTACGAAGATTTTCTTACCGGCTTCGTAGTCGACAATAGACGGGTCTGGGGAAGGCCCGTCGGGGTTACGGTGGCTCAGGATGGATCGTTGCTGGTAACCGATGACGGCTCGAATTCCATCTGGCGCGTTACATACACGGGAAACGGCGCGATCAATGTTGCAAGCCACAACACGAATAGATAATCGAGGTAAGAAGTCGGTCCTGGCGCTGTTCCTCCTCCTGGGACTCTGTGCTTTTCAGTTCGGCGATCGGAACGAACTGAATAAGATGCCATTCGCCAAGGTGCAGCCTCTGGTATCTGATGTTGCAAAAGCAAAGACATTAGCTAAACAGGGAAATATCGATTTGCTGGTTGGACAAGTTGAGCCTGGTGAAACGATCCGGGTTCGAGGCGAGGTCACTGATGCAAACTGTTATCTCGGTAGCCACGTGCACGCTTACGATCATGCATTCTGTGCGAAGCTTTGCGCCGCGGCCGGTAGTCCGCTCGTTTTCATTGCCGATCAGGACGGAAAAGTTTATCTGGTACTCAGCGAAAAGAATGGTGTCCGGCTGCCGGAAAACGTTCTTGATCGGATTGGCGTGCCCGGAATCTTAGTCGAAGGCAAACTGCTCGAAGCCAGCGGGATGCGTGCTCTAGCAATCAAAGGGTTGGCGCCTTAAACTCGCCCCCGCAAAACCGCGGTGGGTGACGTAAATTCGATGGTGTAAAAAGCAAGAGGGTGTAAGTTGGCTTTGGCCTCACAAGCTAAAGCCGATTCCCAAAAGGAGACCTACACCCGATGGCGAAAGTAACACCGATCAGCGAGCATTTCCAACATTTGTGGCGGA
>Ga0182015_10005393_pt1 | contig 13313 bp, 7 predicted proteins | sample 712P3MmetaG_FD_120478 | JGI IMG/M metagenome (GOLD analysis project Ga0182015, IMG submission 120478) | Permafrost microbial communities from Stordalen Mire, Sweden - 712P3M metaG | ecosystem: Environmental > Terrestrial > Soil > Wetlands > Permafrost | place: Sweden: Stordalen | collected...
CAAGGCCAGCCCGATGGCGGACCAGGAATCCGAGGGCCAGGATTTCCGCCACTCGCCGTTTGACGAGATGCTGCGCCGCTTCTTCGATCAGCAAGGGCAGCAAGGGCAAACCAACCCGTTCGGCCAGGGAAATCCGGGGGATGAGGGCGGCGGCGTGAAGCGGATCGCGCTCGGTTCCGGCTTCATCATCGACGCCGAGGGCCATATCGTCACCAACAATCATGTTGTCGGCGATGCCAGCAAGGTCGAGGTCACGCTGCAGAACGGCGACAAATATACCGCGAAGATCGTCGGCCGCGACCTGCGCACCGATCTGGCGGTGCTCAAGATCGATGCCGGCAAACCGTTGCCCTATGTGTCGTTCGGCGACAGCGACGTCGCGCAGATCGGCGACTGGGTAGTGGCGGTCGGCAATCCGTTCGGCCTCGGCGGCTCGGTGACGACCGGCATCATCTCGGCGCGCGGCCGCGATATCCATACCGGGCAGTTCGACGACTTTCTTCAGATCGACGCACCGATCAATCGCGGCAATTCCGGCGGCCCGACCTTTAATCTGAGCGGCCAGGTGGTCGGCATCAACACTGCAATCTATTCCCCCAATGGCGGCAGCGTCGGCATTGGCTTCGCGGTACCCTCGAACGTCGCGAAGACCGTGGTGTCCGACCTTGAAACGAACGGTAAGGTCGAGCGCGGCTGGCTTGGCGTGCAAATCCAAGAGGTGACGCCGGCCATCGCCTCCAGCCTCGGCCTCAAGACCGACCATGGCGCGCTCGTGGCGGTGGTCACGCCCGACAGCCCGAGCGCCGCGGCGGGGCTGAAGCAGGGTGACGTGATCCTGGCCTTCAACGGCACCGACATCACCAAACTGCGCGACCTCCCGCACGATGTCGCCGCCAGCGCGCCGGGATCAAAAGCGACGCTGACGGTCTGGCGCGATGGCAAGGAGAATCCGGTCGACATCAAGCTGGGCGAGATGCCGGCCAACCCGCAAGTCGCCTCGGCCGGCGAGGAAGCCCAGCCGAGCGAGGGGCATGCGGCCGCGATGGGGCTGCATCTTTCACCCTTAAACAATGACTTGCGTAGCGAACTTCATGTTGGACGCGATGTTCGCGGTGTCGTCATTACCGGTGTCGACAATGGCAGCATCGCCGACAATCTTGGGCTCAGCCGCGGCGACGTCATCATGTCGATCAACCAGCAACCGATGACATCGCCAAAAGAGGCGGCCGACCGGCTGCGCGATATCGCCAACGCGCCGAACAAGAGCGCGCTTCTCCTGCTCAACCGCCACGGCGTAACCCAGTATCTGGGCGTCGAGCTCGGCAAGAACCAAGGCTGAAGCCCATCGCCGACACGAAGAGGGCGCCCACTGGGCGCCCTCTTTCTTTTGAAGTCCCGCGAAGACTGCTAGCGGTGCCGCCACGCACCCGGATCGGCCGCGGCGCCGACGTCGCGCGGCGGCAGCGGCACACGGGCCTCGAGCCGTTCGAGCTCGATGCGCGTGCGGGCGCCGGCACGGAGCAGCCGGTCAGTCGCCTCGCGCAACCCAAAGCGGCTGGCCTGGGTATCCTCGGCGAGTGCGGCGTCGAATGCAGCGAGAAATGCGGCGATGTCGCCATCGATCCGGCTGCGGAGTTGCTGGTCGATAAACGTGCCGCTGTCCTTGCGCGGCGCATCGGCCTCGCGCGGCTGCTGGTAGGCGGGTCGCGGCTGCGGCGCGGCGAACAAATCGCGGCCCGCGTCGAAAGCGTTTTGCCGAGGCGGAGGAGCTTGGAACGGGCGTTGCGTCGGCCGTTCGCCGGCTTGCGGCTGCGGCAGTCGCGGCGCCGCGAAACTCGACTGCGCGGGGCGCTCGTTGGGCATCATCGGCTCGGGCGCATGGCCGTTGCCATTGGTCGGCGCATGGCTAGCATTGCCGTTGGAACTGCCGTTACCGAGGAAAAGGGTCCGACGCTGATCGCCGTTTGCCGGACCCACGGCGCGGGGTTCGGGTATTGGCTCGCGACGGATTTCAGCGGTCGCCGCGGGCGCTGGCTTTGGCGCAACCGCAGGTTCAACACCTGGGGCCGAGTCATCGCCGTGCGCCTTGACGAGTTGCGGCTCGCTGGCCGGCGGCGCCGAGACTTCGTTTACGGGATGTTCCCGGCTGCGGCTTACGATGTAGGAGATTGCCGGCGGCGAGCAATCGTAGGTTCGGGCAATACTAGCGAGCGTTTCACCGGCCTCGTAACGGGACATGATAAGCGGCCAATCCGTCTGAGGAATTTTCCCCCGTTTATTTGACTTTTCCATTCCTAACCTTACCCGTCCTGTCTTCATAGAGGGTTTCCGAAACGTCCTACTCGCGATCTATTGTATAGTCATGGAAGGGCAGTGATCGCCCGAAATTCTAAACCTTAGGCACAACATCGGTTGCAGCGGCATGATCGGCCGGATTTTGACCCAGGCCTTATCCGAACAAGGCCAACCGAGATTGATTTCTGGGAACCTACAATAGCGCTAACATAGATATCCGGAAAGAGTTTTATTCATTCAAAACTGAAAACTTCAACCGCAAATGGGCTCGCCACCACTTCGCGCTGCAACGGATGCTGTCAAATGCGCATGATCTTCCCGGGATTCATCAGGTTGTCGGGGTCAATGGCGCGCTTGATCGACGCCATCACCTCGACCGCTTCGCCATGCTCGGCAAGAAGGAAGTCCATTTTACCGTACCCTATTCCGTGCTCGCCGGTGCAAGTGCCGTCCATTTCGAGCGCGCGTGTAACCATCCTGTCATTGAGGCGGCTCGCTTCGGCGATTTCTTCGGGCCGATTGGGATCGATCATGAAGATAAGGTGGAAATTGCCATCGCCGACATGGCCAGCGAGCGCCGAGGGGATCGACGACTGTGCCAGATCGGCTTTCGTCTCTACTATACATTGTGCGAGTCTCGAAATCGGCACACAAACGTCGGTTGCGCAGCCCTTCGAGCCGGGGCGCAGCGCCAGCGCCGCGTAGTAAGCGTCGTGGCGCGCCTGCCACAGTTTCGAGCGCTCTTCCTGGCTCGACGCCCAGCGAAAGCCTTCGCCGCCGTACTCTGCTACGATGCCCTTGACCATTTCGACCTGCTCGGCAACGCCGGCGGTGGTGCCGTGGAACTCGAAGAACAGCGTCGGCGCGACCTTGTGATCGAGCTTTGAATACTTGTTGATCGCCTCCATCTGCGGCTCGTCGAGCAACTCCATGCGAGCCACCGGGATGCCGCTCTGGATCGTCAGGATCACGGTATTGACCGCGTCCTCGATTGTCGGAAACGCGCAGACCGCGGCCGAGATCGCTTCGGGAATGCCGTAGAGCCGCACGGTGACCTCGGTGATGACGCCGAGCGTTCCCTCGGAGCCGACGAAGAGCCGGGTCAAATCGTAACCGGCCGCCGATTTGCGGGCCCGGCGCGAGGTATGGATCACCCGCCCGTCCGGCAGCACCACGGTCAGGGCCAGCACGTTCTCGCGCATCGTGCCGTAGCGCACCGCGTTGGTGCCGGACGCGCGGGTCGCCGCCATGCCGCCGAGCGAGGCGTCAGCGCCCGGGTCGATCGGGAAAAACAGCCCGGTATCGCGTAGATATTCGTTCAATTGTTTGCGGGTAACTCCCGCCTCCACCGTCGCGTCGAGGTCCTCGGCGCCGACGCGCAGCACGCGGTTCATCTGCGACATGTCGATACAGACCCCGCCTTTCAGCGCCGCGACATGACCCTCCAAGGACGTGCCGGTGCCGAACGGGATGATCGGCGATTTGGATTGCGCGCACAGGCGGACAATCTCAACGACTTCCTCGGTGCTCTGCGCGAAGGCGACCGCGTCCGGCGAATGCGGTTGGTGGTAGGACTCGTCCTTGCCGTGCTGGTCGCAAACCGTCGCCGATGTCGACAAGCGGTCGCCAAGCCGCTGACGCAGCGCGCCGAGCAGCGCCGGATCGAGCGGCTCGCGGACGAGAACGGGCGCGATCATGTCCAGCCCTTTAATGCGGAAGATCGATAGCGCAGACTTACTCTCGCACCACCCGCACTGCAATGTCATAGCATGTTGAAGATGACTGATATGCGATCGGTTCGGTGACGAGCGCGCGTCGCCATCGGACCGTCCCTCCGGCGGAAGCCTGCGGGTGACGCTGAAACAAACCTGCGCTAGGTTGCTGCCGGCAAATATTCGGAGGCCGCGATGCCGCTTGCTGCGGTCACGCTCGACGACAAATATGTTCTCGACGAGGGCCGGGTCTATCTGACCGGAACGCAGGCGCTGGTGCGGTTGCCGATCATGCAGCGCCAGCGGGACGTGGCCGCCGGCCTCAACACCGGCTGCTTCATCGCCGGCTATCGCGGCTCGCCCCTGGGCGGGTTCGACCAGGCGCTGTGGAGTGCGCGCCGCTTTCTCGATCGCAACCACATCAAATTCCAGCCGGCGATCAACGAGGAGCTGGGAGCGACGTCGGTCTGGGGCAGTCAGCAGATCGGCCTCTTCCCCGGCGCCAACTATGACGGCGTCTTCGCCATCTGGTACGGCAAGGGACCCGGCGTCGACCGCAGCGGCGACCCCTTAAAGCATGGCAATTCGGCGGGCACCGCGCCCTATGGAGGCGTGCTGGCGATCGCCGGCGACGACCATACCTGCAAATCCTCGACCCTCGCGCACCAGTCCGAGCTGGCGTTCATCGACGCTTCGATCCCGATCATCAATCCGGCCGGGGTCGAGGATATTCTCGACCTCGGCCTCTACGGCTGGGCGATGTCGCGCTACTCGGGCTGCTGGGTCGGGTTCAAGACCGTGGCCGAGACGATGGACAGTTCGGCTTCGGTGGTCCTGCATCCCGATCGCGTGCGGATCGCGTTGCCCGAGGATTTCGCGATGCCGCAAGGCGGCCTTTCCATCCGCTGGCCGGACACGCCGCTCGACCAGGAGATGCGGCTGCACCGCTACAAGCTCGACGCGGCGCGCGCCTTCGCCCGCGCCAATCGGCTCGACCGCGTCGTCATCGACAGCACCAAGCCGCACTTTGGAATCGTCACCACCGGCAAATCCTATCTCGACCTGCGTCAGGCGCTCGACGATCTCGGCATCGGCGCGGACGAGGCCGAGGAGATCGGCCTGCGCGTCTATAAGGTAGCAATGACTTGGCCGCTCGAACCTCACGGTGTGCGCGAATTCGCCGAGGGCCTAGAGGAAGTCCTCGTTGTCGAGGAAAAACGGGCGGTTATCGAGACGCAGTTGAAGGAGCAGCTCTACAACTGGCCGGCGAGAGCGCGCCCGCGCATCGTCGGCAAATTCGACGAAAACGGCGAATGGATCCTGCCCTCGCCCGGCGAGTTGTCGCCGGCGCAGATCGCCCGGGTCATCGCCAAGCGGATCGCGCGGTTTCAGTCGTCGCCGCGCCTCGCCGAGCGGCTGGCGCGGCTGGAGGCGAGCGAGGCGCAGCTGGCCGGCAGCGTTGTGCCGTTCTTGCGCACGCCGTATTTCTGCTCGGGCTGCCCGCACAACACCTCGACCAAGGTGCCCGAGGGCAGCCGGGCGCTGGCCGGAATCGGCTGCCACTACCTGTCGCAGTTCATGGACCGCTCGACCGCGACGTTCAGTCAGATGGGGGGCGAGGGCGCGGCCTGGATCGGCCAAGCGCCGTTTGTCGAAACTCCGCACGTCTTCGCCAATATCGGCGACGGCACCTACACCCATTCGGGGGTTCTGGCGATTCGCGCCGCGGTCGCCGCCAAGGTCAACATGACCTACAAGGTGCTGTTCAACGACGCCGTGGCGATGACCGGCGGCCAGCCGCTCGATGGCGGGCTCACCGTGCCGCGCGTCGCGCGGCAGCTCGCCGCCGAGGGCTGCGCGCCGATCGTCGTCGTCAGCGACGAGCCCGAGAAATATGCGCCCGGCACCGATTTTCCGCCGGGCGCGACGGTTCGCCACCGCGACGACCTCGACGCGGTGCAGAAGGAGTTGCGCGAATTCAAGGGCGTCAGTGCGATTGTCTACGACCAGACCTGCGCCGCCGAGAAGCGCCGCCGCAGGAAGCGCGGCCGCTTCCCGGACCCGGCGAAGCGCGTCGTCATCAACGACCTCGTCTGCGAAGGCTGCGGCGACTGCTCGACGGCGTCGAACTGCGTCTCGGTCATCCCGGTCGAGACCGAGTTCGGCCGCAAGCGGGCGATCGACCAATCCAGCTGCAATAAGGATTTCTCGTGCCTCAAGGGGTTCTGCCCGAGCTTCGTCACGGTTGAGGGTGGCAGCCTCAGGAAAAAGAGCGCCGGCGATAGCGGCGAAGAGAGCATGCCCGAGCTGCCCGCTCCTGCCCTCCCCGCGCTCGACGAGACTTACGGGATACTCGTCACCGGCGTCGGCGGCACCGGGGTGGTGACGATCGGCGCGCTTATCGGCATGGCGGCGCATCTCGAGGGCAAGGGGGTCACCGTGCTCGACATGACCGGACTCGCGCAGAAGGGTGGCGCGGTGCTGAGCCATGTGCGGATCGCCGCCAGCCCCGAGGCGACCCACGCGGTGCGCATCGCCAACGGCGAAGCGCGGCTGCTGCTCGGTTGCGATCTCGTGGTGTCGGCGAGCGGCGAATCGGTGTCGAAGCTCCGAGCCGGCCATAGTCGCGCGATCGTCAACAGTCACCAGACGATCACCGGCGACTTCACCCGCAATCCCGACCTCGCCTTTCCCGAGCAGCAACTGAGCCAGGCGGTGGCGCGCGCGGTGGGCCAGGGCGGCGCCGAGTTTCTCGATGCGACCGGGCTCGCCACCGGACTGCTCGGCGACTCGCTGGCGACCAATCTGTTCATGCTCGGCTTCGCCTATCAGCGCGGATTGGTGCCGGTATCGGCCGAGGCAATCGAGCAAGCGGTCGAGCTCAACGGCGCCGCGGTCGATTTCAACCGTCGCGCCTTTCGCTGGGGCCGCCGCGCGGCGATCGACCGCGAGTTCGTCGCCGGGCGCGCGACACCGGCCGACGCGGCGCCCGAGACGCATCGTCTGTCGGAGTCGCTTGACGAGGTCGTCGCCCGGCGCTTCGCGTTCCTCACGCGCTACCAGAACGCCGCCTACGCCGGGCGCTATGCGAGCCGGGTGGGCCGCGTCCATGCCGCCGAGACCGAGGCTGTCCCGGGCAGCACCGCGCTCGCCGACGCGGTGGCGCGCGTGCTCTTCAAGCTGATGGCCTACAAGGACGAATACGAGGTCGCGCGGCTCTACACCGACGGCGATTTCCTGAAACGCATCGGCGAGCAGTTCGAGGGCGCCTACAAGCTGCGCTTCCACCTCGCGCCGCCGCTGGTCGCCGAGCGCGACCCGGCGAGCGGGCATTTGAGGAAGCGCGAGTACGGGCCGTGGATGCTCAGCGCGTTTCGTGTGCTGGCGCGATTTAAAGGGTTGCGCGGCACCGTATTGGACATTTTCGGCCGCACCGAGGAACGCCGCGCGGAGCGCCAGGCGATCGTCGATTACGAGGCGCGACTCGACGAGATCGTCGCCAATTTGACCCAAGCCAACCATGCTGCCGCGGTCGCGCTGACATCGCTACCGCTGGATATCCGAGGCTTTGGCCATGTGAAGGAGGCGAATCGGCGGCTCGCCGCGACGAAGGAAGTGAGTCTCCTCGCCCGTTTCCGCGCAGCGGACGGAGCACAGGCGCTCGCCGCCGAGTAGGAATTCCGCCACTGCTGCCGCTTGACCGGCCGGCTTCCACCCGAGGTTTGACGCCATCGGCAAAGCGCCGTATGGGGTCCATGGCTCCTCAAGGAGATTGCGGTGATCGTGAGAGGTTTCGCCGTCGGCCTGCTGGTTCTCTGCGTCGCCGCCAGCGCGGCGTCGGCCTGTCAGAAGACATCCAACGCATTGCTCGACGACAATTTCAAGAACGCCGACCCTGGCTGGGGCGAGCCTGACAACATCGCCGCCTTCACCGCCGAGGGGTTGGTGCTGAAGCCGCCGGTCAGCGGCAGCGCATGGCGGTCGAACGCGAACTTCACGATGGCGCGCGCCGATTGGTGCATCGACATCGTCAACCCGCGAAGCCTGCCCAGCCCGGCCGACGAGGATGCGGTCGGCTCGGTCGGCGTCTGGTTCTGGGGCAAGGATCTGCAGAATTTCTACACAGCGACGGTCACCCTCGACGGCAACGCCGAAATCGACCGGCTGAACCATGGCGCGTGGCAGATCGTCGTGGCTCCCACCCCCGCCCCGTCGATCAAAACCGCGCCAGGCGCGGGTGATGAGGTAGAGATCGGCACCAACAAAAGCAAGGCGGGGGTTTTCGTGAACGGCGCCCTCGTCACCGAGATCAACGGCCGCCCTCCGGAGGGTGGCGGATCGCCCGGAATTTATGGCGAAAGCGGCCCCAACGGCACGACCTGGATTATCCCGCGCGCCAGGTTGTATTAACCCGATGCCCTGGTCGGACGATAGGGGCGAGCCTAGCTCGTCTCGATCGGCATCGTGATAAAGCGGAAATTCCCCTCGCGCTCGACGCGGATCAGAATGTTTTTATGACCGGATCGCTTCGCCGCGGCGATGTGCTGGAGCACGTCGTCGGGCGTGGCGACGGGCGCCGTGCCGGCGGCGACGAGGAGGTCGCCGGCGCGCAATCCCTGCGTCGCGCCGGCGCTGTTTTGCGGCACATCGACGATGACGATGCCGCGCGCGCCGTCGGGCAGCGAGAATTGCTTGCGCAAATCAGGCGTCAGCCGGGCGAGCTTCAGCCCAAGCGCGTCAACCGCCGGCGGCGGCTTCGGTTGCTCCGGCGCGGGCGGCTGCGGCGGCGCCCGGTTCGGGTTGTAGGCAACGACGGTCAGGGTCACCTCGCCTTCCTTGCCGTCGCGCCAGATCGTCAGCTTGACCGGCTTGTCCGGCGTCGAGTCGGCGACGAAGCGTGGTAGCTGCCGGCTTCGATCGACGGGTTTTCCGTCATAGGCGAGGATCACGTCGCCCGGCCGCAGCCCCGCCTGGGTCGCTGGGCTCGCCGGGTCGATCGCCGCGATCAATGCACCGCGCGGCTTATCGAGAGCCAAGCTCTCGGCGATCTCGTCGGTGACCGGCTGGATGCGCGCGCCGATCCACCCGCGCTCGACCTTGCCGGTGGTTTTGAGCTGATCGATGATCGGCTGGGCAAGCGCGGTCGGGATCGCGAAGCCGATGCCGATCGATCCGCCCGAGGGCGAATAGATCGCCGTATTGATGCCGATCACCTCGCCCTGCAGGTCGAACATCGGGCCGCCCGAATTGCCGCGATTGATCGAGGCGTCGGTCTGCAGATAGTCGTCGTAGGGCCCGGAATGGATGTCGCGCGCGGTCGCCGAGATGATCCCGGCGGTGACCGTGCCGCCGAGGCCGAACGGGTTGCCGATCGCCAGCACCCAGTCGCCGACCTTGGCCTTGCCGGAATCGCCCCAGCCCGCCGCGGGGAGCGGCGTCTTCGCGTCGACCTTGAGCAGCGCCAGGTCGGTCACCGTGTCGCGGCCGATTACTTGCGCCTGCAGCACCGTGTCGTCGCTGAGCGTCACCGTGATCTGGTCGGCATTGGCGATGACATGCGCGTTGGTGACGATAAGCCCCGCCGGATCGATGATGAAGCCGGAACCGAGCGACGACACGCGTGGCCCGGGCGCGCCATTGGGCGCGCCGCGGTCGCCGAAGAAATCGCGGAACAGATCGTCGAGCGAAGCGCCGGGCGAGCCCGGCGCGGTCGGCGCCGCGTCCTGCGGCTTTGGCGCTGCCGGCGGCGGCGCCTGGGTTGTCGAAATGTTGACGACGACGCCGACCAGCCGCCCAGCCAACTGCGAAAAGACCTCGGCGAAGGGCGTTTCCGGCGGGGGTGCCACCACCGGCTCGCCGGCGGCCGGCGCGGGCGGGGCTGGAGCAGACTGCGTCGGGGCGGGCGCGGGCGCTGGTGCGGGCGGTACAGTCGGCGACGGCGACGGCGTTTGGGCCAGCGCCGGGTTTAGCGCCAGCGTCAGCGCCGCCGCAGCAACGATTGCCGTTCCGCGCCGGCGGAATGTTTTCACCAATCGTCTCCTATCCGCGGCCGAAGGGACCGCTGCGGCCACATCGCGCCGGGATCTCGCCACCGCGGGTGGCGGTCGCCGATCTAGCGCTGGTCTTTCCCTCGCGCTCGATATGAAATGGCGCCGGGATTGGCAAGACGGAATCGAGAAGTGAAGCCGCGCGATCGCGTCGCGCCCAGAGAGTTGGGTCGGGAATTCCTGCGCGCCCTGTTCGATGCCGCGCTCGCCGCCGCCGACCCCTATCGGGCGATCGCGCCGGCGTTGCCAGCGGCGGTCGCGGGGCGGACCGTCGTGGTCGGCGCCGGCAAGGCGTCGGCGGCGATGGCGCGTGCGTTCGAGACGCTGTGGCCGGGCGCGCTCGAGGGATTGGTCGTCACCCGGCATGGCCATGCGGTCGGCTGCGACCGGATCGAGATCGTCGAGGCGAGCCATCCCGTACCCGACGCCGCCGGAGAGCAGGCGGCGCGGCGTATCCTTGGCCTGGCGCGCGGGCTCGGGGCCGACGATCAGCTCGTCTTTCTCGTCTCGGGCGGCGGTTCGGCGGTGCTCGCCCTGCCGGCGCCGGGCCTGACGCTCGAAGACAAGCAGGCGGTGACCCGCGCCCTGCTGCGCTCGGGCGCGACAATCAGCGAGATCAATACCGTCCGCAAACATCTGTCGGCGATCAAAGGCGGACGGCTCGCGGCGGCGGCCGCGCCTGCCCGGGTGGTGACAATCGCTATCTCCGACGTGCCGGGCGACGACCCGGCAGTGATCGCCTCTGGCCCGACGGTGCCCGACCCCTCAAGCTTCGCCGACGCGCGCGCGGTGCTCGCCAAGTATCGGATCGATGAGCCGGGTTCCGTGCTAACGCATCTCGCGGCCGGCGAGGACGAAACGCCGAAGCCCGGCGACGCCATTTTCGCCAATGCCCGCTACACGCTGATCGCCAGCCCGCAGCAGGCGCTCGCCGCCGCCGCGGATACTGCCCAGGCGCAGGGTGTCACGCCGATCGTGCTCAGCGACCGGATCGAGGGCGAGGCGCGCGACATTGGCCTCATGCATGCCGCAATTGCCCTGCAACTTAGGGATGGCCGATTGCGCGTCGGCGCCGATCCGGTATCCCTGCCCGCGGTGCTGCTGTCGGGCGGTGAGACCACGGTGACGGTCCGCGGCCCAGGGCGCGGCGGCCGCAATAGCGAGTTCCTGCTGTCGCTGGCGGCGGCGCTGGATGCAGCGGAGGGGGTTTCGGCAATTGCCTGCGACACCGACGGGATCGACGGAACCCAAGACAACGCCGGAGCGATTTTATTGCCGGACAGCATCGACCGTGCCGCCGCTGCCGGCGTCGGCGTCAAGGCTGCGCTCGCGGCCAATGACAGCTATGGTTTTTTTGCCGCGACAGGCGATCTCATCGTCACCGGACCGACCCTGACCAATGTCAACGACTTTCGCGCCATCCTCGTTGTCCCCCGGCCTCACGGCTGAGCGGGCGAGCCGCGGCAGAAAATCTTCGATGCGGCGGCAGCGCAGCGCCAAGATCGTCGCGACGCTCGGCCCGGCGAGCGCCCGTCCGGTGGTGCTGCGCGCCCTGTTCGACGCCGGGGTCGACGTCTTCCGCTGCAATTTCAGTCACGGCACGCACGACGACCATAGGAAGCTGTTCAGTGCGATTCGCCGCATCGAGAGCGATACCGGCCGGCCGATCGGCATCCTCGCCGATTTGCAAGGGCCGAAGCTGCGCCTCGGCGATTTCGAGCAAGGGCGGGTAAAGCTCCCGGCCGGCGCGGATTTCCGCCTCGACCTCGACACCAAGCTCGGTGACAAGGACCGCGCGCCGCTGCCGCATCCCGAAGTCTTCCAGGTGCTGAAACCCGGCAACGAGCTCCTCGTCGACGATGGCAAGGTGCGCCTTAAGGTCATCGATTGCGGCCCCGATTTCGCCGAGACCGAGTGCCTCGTCGGCGGCACGCTGTCGAACCACAAGGGCGTCAACGTCCCGCATTGCGTGCTGCCGATCTCGGCGGTGACCGAGAAGGACCGCTCCGACCTCTCCTTCGCACTCGAAAACGGCGCCGATTGGATCGCGCTGTCTTTCGTCCAGCGGCCCGAGGACGTCGCAGAGGGCCGCAAGCTGGTCGGCAACGCCGCCGGGCTGATGGTCAAGCTCGAAAAGCCGTCGGCGATCCGCCGGCTCCAGGAGATCATCGACCTCGCCGACGGGCTGATGGTGGCGCGCGGCGATCTCGGCGTCGAGATGCCGCCGGAAGATGTGCCGAGCGTCCAGAAGCAGATCATCCACGCCTGCCGCCTCGCCGGTAAACCGGTGATCGTCGCGACCCAGATGCTCGAATCGATGATCTCGGCGCCGACCCCAACCCGCGCCGAGGCCTCCGATGTCGCGACCGCGGTCTACGAGGGCGCCGACGCGGTGATGCTGTCGGCCGAGACCGCGGTCGGCGAATACCCGATCGAGGCGGTCGCGATGATGGACCGCATCGCCCATCGGGTGCAGGAAGACCCGCTCTACTTCGCCAGCCTCCAGACGAAGCTCTTGGAGCACGAGCACACCAATCCCGACGCGATCAGCGCTGCCGCCTGCCAGGTGGCGGCGACGGTCGGCGCGGCGGCGATCGTGTCGTTCACCAGCTCGGGCGCGACCGCGCTGCGCGCCGCGCGCGAGCGCCCCGCGGCGCCGATCCTGGTGATGACCCCGAACCTCGGCACCGCGCGTCGGCTCGCCCTCCTGTGGGGCGCGCATTGCGTCCACAGCACCGACATCAAGAGTTTCTCCGACATGGTGCAGAAGGCGGTGCGCGCCGCGCATCGCGAGGATATCGCCCAGCCCGGCCAGCGCGTCGTCATCACCGCCGGCGTCCCGTTCGGCACCCCCGGCGCGACCAACATCCTGCGCATCGCCTGGGTCGATCGGTAGCAGATTGCCGCTGTTGCATCCTTCGAGTATTCCGAGACGCGGGCTCGTCAGGATGAGAATTCTTCTTAACGCCGTCACCAGCCTCCCTCATCCTGAGGAGCGCCCGCCAAGGCGCGTCTCGAAGGACGCACCATGTATCCCGACGATATCGACCCGGATTCCGGGTGCCGGCTGCCGCTGCCCCGCCGCGACGAGTTGAGCGCGGACGGACAGGCGATCTACGACCGGCTCGCCAACCCAGGCGGCGAGAACCTGCGGGGGCTGCGCGGGCCGGGCGGCATCCAGCTGCACAGTCCCGAATTGTCGCGCCGCTCGCGGCCGCTCAACCATTACCTCCGGTTCGAGTCGGGGCTCGGCGAAAGG
>Ga0182015_10005394_pt1 | contig 13312 bp, 14 predicted proteins | sample 712P3MmetaG_FD_120478 | JGI IMG/M metagenome (GOLD analysis project Ga0182015, IMG submission 120478) | Permafrost microbial communities from Stordalen Mire, Sweden - 712P3M metaG | ecosystem: Environmental > Terrestrial > Soil > Wetlands > Permafrost | place: Sweden: Stordalen | collected...
CTAATGGGGATCGACCACCTTTGTCTCTCGGGAGATGAGGCTGGTTACCGAGCCGCTGGCAGGTGAGCACTGGTGTCCCCCGGGCGTCAAGCCCTAGTGATAGATCGTGCCCCTGCTGGTCGGTGAGGTCTCCTCGGACGGCTGGTGGGATGTCGTGCCTCGAGCACTGATCCATTAGGAAGCTGCTGGAGTCCTCGAGGCTCGTGCAGTGACCGTCGATGGAGAGGAGCGAGATTGATGATCTTCGTTGGAGTGGACTGGGCGGAAGCCCACCACGACGTGTTCGTCCAGGATGTGGACGGCAAGCGCGTGGCTGGAGGGAGGCTGCCAGAAGGGGTGGGGGGCATCGCCCGATTCCACGAGATGGTGGGTGCCCATGCCGAAGAGCCAGACGAGGTGGTCATCGGGATCGAGACCGACCGGGGATTGTTCGTCGGGGCCCTGGTGGCCGCCGGCTACCAGGTCTTCGCCGTGAACCCGATGTCGACCTCCCGCTATCGGGACCGACACTCGACTTCGGGAGCGAAGTCCGACCCCGGAGATGCCAAGGTGCTGGCCGACATGGTGCGCACCGACCGGCACAACCACCGGCCAGTGGCCGGGGACAGCGAACTGGCCGAGGCCATCAAGGTCCTGGCCCGGGCCCACCAGACGATGATCTGGTCGAGGACCCGTCAGACCAACTTCTTGCGGTCCACCCTGCGGGAGTTCTATCCGGCCGCTCTGGTCGCGTTCGACGACCTGACCAGCGGTGATGCCCTCGAACTGCTCCAGATCGCTCCGACTCCGACCCTGGGTGCCGGCCTGTCCCGGTCCAAGATCGCTGCCGCTCTTCGGCGAGGTGGTCGCCAGCGCCGGGTTGACCAACGGGCCGAGGAGATCCAGCAGGCTCTCCGAGCACCTCAGCTACAGGGCTCGGTCCTCGTGGCCACGGCCATGGGCTCGTCGGTCTCCGCCATGGTGGCGGTGATCGCCACCATGAACGCCCAGGTCGCCGAGCTGGCCCAGGAGCCCAACGCGCATTTTGAGCAACACCCCGACGCCGAGGTGGTCCGATCCCTGCCAGGACTAGGGACCATCCTCAGCGCCCGGGTGCTCGGCGAATTCGGCGATGAGCCGAATCGGTATGCCACCGCCAAGTCTCGCAAAAACTACGCCGGCACGTCGCCCATTACCCGGGCATCGGGCACCAAGCGGATCGTGCTGGCCCGGTACGTCCGCAACCTGCGCCTAGCCGATGCCATCTATCTCTGGGCCTTCGCCTCCCTCAGTGGATCACCCGGAGCTCGGGCCTTCTACGACTACCGCAGAGCCGTGGGAGATACCCATCACGCCGCACTGCGCCACCTCGGGAATCGCCTCGTTGGCATTCTGCACGGTTGCCTGATTCACCAAACCAGCTACGACGAGCGCACCGCCTGGGGACACCGAACGGAACTCGAACTTTCAGGGGCGGCTTGACAAGTTAGGGGCGTGGGATGTCTATCACACCGGCTCGGGGATCGATATCTGGTCCGGCGCTGGGCCTCCTGCTCACTCCAGCAAGCGGTTCAGATCGCTCCATGTGCCCGTAAGCCGAACGTCAAATGGCGCACCACATTGGCCTCGCTCAAACCTGGGTCCCGGCGCCGCAAGGGGATCCCAGTCCCGGCGGTCAGGGCGCCCCATTGGAGGACAGTTCATGATGATAAACCAGAGACCTCAAAGGTGCAGAAGGGAGCCAGCCGTTTGGGCATCGAGATTCGAGAAGAGTCGATCGAATCCCTGGCCGAGTACGCGGAACTCTCGATCGCTTTTCGAGTGGAGAAGACCCTGGAGGTATCTACCGAGGGGAGCGGACTGGGCGGAATCGCGCTTCATGAGCAGCTGCTCGAGCCTGCTTATGTTAAGGACTCTGACGAGAGGGAGCACCCGACCCACTGGTCGCAACGGTTCAATTTGGCGAATTGGGGGCTCCTCGCTGCACGAGACGATGGAGCGCGAGTCGGTGGTGCGGTCATCGCGATCAAGACTGACAAACTCTACATGTTGGATGGTCGGAGTGATTTGGCCGTTCTTTGGGATCTTCGAGTCCGACCCGAATCTCGGGGGACCGGAGTCGGCTCCCTGCTCTTTCAGGCCACCGAAGAATGGGCGCGAGATCGTGGGTGTATTCAGCTCAAGATTGAGACGCAAAATAACAATGTCCGGGCATGCCACTTCTACGCGCGAATGGGTTGCACCCTCGGAGGCATTGATCGATACAAATATCGAGAGTACCCCGGAGAAACACAGCTCGTGTGGTTCAAGAAGCTTTAGACGGCGTTCGTGTCGAGGATCAGCGTCCCGTTGCTTCCGTGTCTACCTCTGCCACCCCCTGGATCCGATCTTGAATGTCCCGGACTGGCTAAGATAGTGGCGGAATCCAGTCGCGTCCTAGTCGAGAACAACCTTGAGTGGCTCCCCGTCACGGTGGGCGATCGGCTAACGAGACGGCTGAGGTTGCTTCTGAGAGGCAGCGAACAATCTTCGGCGCCGCACCTACGATGCGCGTCGGCGACTCTGGCATCATGTCGAGGTGTCCGACCAGGCGAATTCTGAGCATCGAGTTGTCGCAGGACTTCTCCGCCAGCAGGGTCGCGTCCTTCTTTGCCACCGCTCCCCTCAGCGTCACTGGTACCCCGATACCTGGGACCTTCCCGGAGGACACGTCGAAGATCACGAGCAGCCACCACAGGCGCTCGCCCGCGAACTCTGGGAGGAACTCGGTATCCGGGTCTCGCCACCAATGATCGAACCGTTTGCTCACGTGCAGGGTTTCGACTTCCGAATGGATGTGTGGCTAGTCGACGAATGGACCGGTCGACCCTCGAACGACACCTCTGATGAGCACGACGCTCTTGCGTGGGTGAACGCGGAAGAGGCACTAGGGTTGCAACTCGCCGATGCTCGCTTGCCCGCCCTGATCGACGCGGCCCTTCTGTAGGGTGCAGAGCTCCTGTAGCCGATGGCCGTTCCTCAACCGGCACTCGAAATGACACTCCGAATCGGCATGCAGCGGTTGGATCGAAGGTGAGTCCGGCCCGGATGGCTGGGCCAAGGTGGTACCTGAGGGTGCTGGGCGCGCTTCTTGCGGCGGTACCACGACACCATCGCGGGCTACCGGCCTTCCGCCGACAGTATGTGGTCGAGCTACACCGGGACCTGCTCGCCGGGACAGGTCGTTTGCCATGGCGACTTCAGGCCCTAGAACGGCGTCTTTCAGGGTGACGACATCGTCGGGCTCATCGACTGGGACCACGCCCGACCCGCCCAGCCCCTCTTCGACATGGCCTACGCGCTGGAGTACGCGGCGCCGTTTCGCGACGACGAGGAGTGCATCCGCTGGCTGCGCTATACCAGCCGCCCGAACCGTCGACGGCGCATATGTCGTGCCAGCGTTGATCACTCCTCGGCGATCGCCTCGAGCACGGGGACCCGACCGGCCCGGCGGGCGGGTAGGAGCCCGGCCCCCATTCCGACGACCACCGCCAACGCCACATAGGCGGCAAGAGTTCCCCAGGGGATGGCCAGCACGGTGATGCCGTCGGAGGTGAGAGCGCGTTGGAGGGTCCACCCAACGAACAGCCCCAGGGCCGTGCCAACCAAGGCACCCAGCGCAGCGATGATCGCCGACTCGAATCGCACAGCCGCCCCCACCTGGCGGGATGACATTCCAAGGGCGCGGAGAAGGCCAAGCTCGCGTACCCGCTCGGTGATCGACAACGTGAGGTTGGTCGCGATACCCAGATAGCCGATGATCAGGGCTAGGAGCGACAACACCGCAGCGAGATCGATCTGGCGGTCGACAACCTGGTCCTGAGTGGCCTGCACCTCGGCCGGGTCGGCCACCGAAACCTCGGGATAGCCGACGAGAGCCCTGGCCACAGCGAGCCTGGTGGCTGAGGGTGTTGTGCCGGGAGCCCCGTCGACGAACACCAACGACGGCTGAAGTTTCGGATAAGTGCTGGCCAGAGTGGCGGCTGAGAAGAGGAATCCCCCGTAGTACCCCTGGCTGTCGAACATGGCGCTGATGGGGAAGGATGAAATTACCTCTGCGCTGCCGTCCTGGGGGAAGAAGGTGAACGGCAGCACCTTGCCGAGGTGCCAGCCGCGCGCGTCGGCGATACTTTTCTCGACCGCGACACCTCCTTTGCGCAAGCCGGCCAGGTTTCCCTGGAGCGGGCCCAAGCCCACCACCCGACTGTAGGTGGAAAGGTCGATCGTGGCGCCCCAGTCGGATCCGCGACCGTCCACCGAAAACGTCAGATACGACGACGGTGAGACCAACCCCACTCCGGGCTCAGCCCGCAGTCGGCCGACGACGCCCGGGGCCATCGGCGGGACCACGCCGGGACCGCCGCCTGACGGTCCTGCTCCCGCTGCAGTCAACACATAGTCGGCCAGTACGGTGCGGCTGAGCTCGTCGTTTGATGACACCCGGGCCGAACTGGCGATGATCGCCAGCGCACAGATGAGGGCCACACCCACCACCACGGCCGCCGCCGACGCCGCCGTCCGCCCCGGATGTCGAACGGCATTCTGACGGCCAAGGGCTCCGGTGAAGCCCCACACCTTGGCGATGGGCCAGCCCAGGGCGCCGGCCGAGAATGCCGCCGCCGCCTGGCCGAGACCGGCGATTCCCAGCACGAGGAGCAGGACACCAGCAACCACTCCAGCGGGTAGGCCACCGATCAACGCACCGATCACGAGCCCGGCCCCACCGATGGCGACGACCGCGGCCAGGCGTCGGCGGGCCGGGTGGGCCAGCTTGCCTTCGGCCACCGGGTCCTGGCGCAGGGCTACGAGAGCAGGCACTCGACCGGCCTGCTCGGCCGGGACGATCGAGGCCAACACGGCCACTCCCGTCCCGGCGACGAGGCAGATGAGTGCGCTCGGCCAGTCAAGCTGCAGCGGTCCTGTTGGGAGCACGGTTCCTGATTCCTGAACCAGGTCACGTAGGCCGAGGGCCGAAACCAGTCCTAGGGCGACTCCCAGAACTGACGCGACCAGGCCGACCGCGGCGGCCTCACCGGTGACCAGGAGTGCCAGCTGGGCTCGGCTGGCCCCGAGGCAGCGCAGCAGAGCCAACTCCCGGCGCCGTTGGGCAACCACAAGGGAAAAGGCATTGAAGATAATGAACGCTCCAACGATCAGGGCGATAGCGACGAGGACGGTCAGCGTGGTTGAGAAGGACAGGAGATTGTGCGAGGCCTGTGCGGCGACCAGCGCCGAGTAGTCGGATCTGGTCAGGACTCGGTAGGAAGGTCCGAGCACCCTCTGCAGCCTCGCTGCCAGGGTGTCCGCCCCGACCCCCGGCGACGACGAGACGAAGACTTCGCTGACCTGGCCCTCGAGTCCGGTCAATTGCTGAGCTGCGGTCAAGCTGACGCCGGCCAGGGTGGCATTCGGTGAACTTGGGTTGCTCAGACCACCTAACACTCCGACAATGGTGAACAGTCGGACCGGCTGGCTCGAGACCATCGGCACCCGTTGGCCGATCCGAAAATGCTCGGCATCGAAGGTGCTGGCGTCCACGACGATCTGGCCGTTGGTGACCGGAAGATGACCCAGGACAAGGTGACCGGCCCGAAGTCGCGGCACGGTGGGGACCGACACGGCTGCGGATTGGGGCGAGCCCACCAATCGTCCCCCCACCAGCAATTGGGCGTAGCCCGACACCACCCCCGCAGCCCCGGCCACCCCCGGCACGGCTGAAATCTCCGACACCTTTTCTTGTGGGAGGGAGCCGGGGCCGAACACCACTGTGTCTAGACCAGGTGGTTGGTCGGCAGCGGTCTGGGCCGTGGTCGTGGCCCGAACGGTCTGGGTGAGGACGAGGGTTCCCGCCATGAAGGTGACCCCCACCACAATGGCCGCTGAGACAAGGCCCAGGCGCCGGGCGTGGGCCCGAGCCTCGTGCAGGGCCATACGGATCATCGGGTCTCGTGGATCCGCATGTGGTCCAACACGGTGTCGGGTGTGGGGTGCACGAGCTCGCCGACCAGGCGCCCGTCGACCAGGAAGACGACACGATCGGTGAATCCCACCGCCCCGGGATCGTGGCTCACCATCACCACGGTCTGCCCGCTGGTCCGGACCACATCGGCGAGCAGCCCAAGAAGCTCGTTGCCTGCCTTCGTGTCCAGATTGCCGGTTGGCTCGTCGGCAAAGACGATCTCGGGACGCGGGGCCAACGCACGAGCCACGGCCACCCGCTGCTGCTGGCCGCCCGACAGCTCGGCGGGACGGTGATCCATTCGGTCACCCAGTCCGAGCAGATCGACGAGGTACTCAATCCAGGCGGTATCCAACGCAGTCCTGCTGATTGAGAACGGGAGGGTGATGTTTTCGCTCACCGACATGGTCGACAGGAGATTGAATGACTGGAACACGAAGCCGACGCGGTTGCGGCGCATCACGGCAGCGTCATTCTCCGAGAGGTTCGACACCTCGAGATCGCCAATGAAGGCCTGACCGGAGCTCAAGCGATCCAATCCCGCCGTGCAGTGCAGAAGGGTCGACTTGCCTGATCCGGAAGGGCCCATGATGGCGCCGAAGGATCCCGCGGCAAACTCCACGCTCACCCCGCGAAGGGCATGTACGGCCGCGTCTCCGGTTCCGTACTGCTTGCAGGCCTCGACGGTGCGGGCCCCCGGCGACGCCTGGCCTCCGTCGGTCCCCCCTTCGACGCCGGGGTCCCCCGGGGCACTCGACTCCACACCTGCAGCTTTCCATGACACGCGCCACCAGGTCTGCCAGTCACCGCCGACGGCCGCTGGCCTTGGACGCGTCAACTGGGCGACTCGAGCAGGATCGAGGTGGCGAGGTCCTCCGCCGTGCCCGGTAGCCGATGCTCTTGCGGGGTCACTGACCTGTGCCGTCTGCTCCCGGACTCACGTGGATCAACCTGCGAGACTTTCGCCATGGAAGGTTCATTCGACGAGTACCGATCCCGTCGTAGCCTTTTTGGTACTGAGATTGGCGCATATGACGCCGGAAGACCTGGCTATCCCGACCGCGTCTATGACCTGCTCCGAACCCATTGCGGGCTTGGCCCTCACTGCCGATTGCTCGAGATCGGTCCAGGCACGGGGCAGGCAACGGGTCGGCTCCTGGACTCTGGAGCTTCTGTCACTGCTGTAGAACTCAGCGCCGACATGGCCGACCGCCTCCACTCGAAATTCCTCGACCGTGATCTCACAATCAGGATTGGCGCCTTTGAGGAGGTGGATCTGGGATCAGCAAGGTTCGACTTGATCGCGGCGGCTACCTCATTCCACTGGGTGCCCACCGATTTCGGCCTTCAACGCTGTACCGATCTCTTGGACGCCGGAGGGTGGTTCACCCTGTGGTGGAACTATTACGGCGACCCCGCTCGGCCCGATCCGTTTAACGAGGCGCTGATACCGATCCTTCGCAAGCTGGCGCCTGCACTACTGGACGTACCCGGAACGACGAACAGCGTCACGGGCGTGTCCGCTTACGCTCTCGACGTCAGGGCACGTGTCGCCGAAATAGATGCAATGGAACGTTTCGGACCTGTCGAACACGAGGTGATTGCCTGGACAGGCCGACATGAACCAGCGGAGCTTCGGGCGATGTTCTCCTCGTTCTCGCCCTGGCTCGCGCTCCCCATCGAGCAAAGAACACTGGCCCTGGACGCGCTGGAGCGACTAGCCGCGGAGGACTTCGGCGGGATCGTCGAAAGGCCATACCTCTCCCCCATCTATATGGCTTCGAAGCTCAATCCGTAATGTGCATGCCGGTTCAATCTGGCTCCAAAAGGCATCGCGAAGGGCGACCGGTCTGCCATCCTCAAATGAAACAAAGAGATGGGCGAGGCGCGGCAACGCTCAAGCCGCACTCAAGGTATCTTCCACGCCACTCTCCCGACAGCGACCATGATGTTGTTCGTGGATGTGGAGGTGGGTTCGATCAAACTCGACCGGATCGAGATTCGCAGAGCCAACAGCGATGAAATCGACGACGTACTCTTCGTATTCGACGAGGTCGCTGCATGGCTTGCTTCGGTAAGGGTTCAGCAGTGGCCGCTTCGATTTAGGCACGAATGGGTGAGCTCCTCAGTCGAAGACGGGTATACGTGGCTCGTCCACGTCGATTCCCGGCTTGCGGCGACGCTGGTCCTGGATTGGTCAGACCCGATTTGGGACGCGAATGACCGTTCAGCCGGCTACGTCCACCGTCTTGCCGTGCGAAGACACGCAGCTGGCCTCGGTTCCCATCAATTGGCATGGGCGGAGCGCGAGGCGTGCTTGCGTGATCGCCAATTCCTACGCCTCGACTGCGTGGCGGCGAACTGCCGGCTGTGCGATAGTACGAGGCGGCCGGCTTCCAGCACCGAGGCGACGTGGAGGTTGGAGGCGCACCCGGACAGCGGGTCGACACGGCGCCCCAGACCCTGGTCAGCCGCTACGAGTTGCGTGTCCCGGCGTTGCCAACCGAATCCCTAATAGCGCCGTAACGGGATCCAAGTGTCGATCATGATCAGCTTGGCGCTGAGGTGGCGTACCGGTGGACGTGATCGACCAGATCAACGAAGAGTTGGGGTCCGTCAAGAAACCGCCTGCGGGCCTCATTTTGTGCCTTCCACCGCGCAATGACCGTGTTCCGTCGAGATCCGTCGGCTACCGATCAGCCGAGTGAGATTCCCACGACGGGCTGATTGAGCACGATGTTGCCAGTCGAGCCCTGGAAGTGTGCTCCAGTTCCAAAGGCGAACACACCGCCGTCAGCCGCGACCAGGTAGTAACCGTCGCCGGTCGGTGCGGCCGCGATGCCCACGATCGGCTTGTTGAGCGTCTGGCTGCCGAGCGAACCGAGGAACGGAGCATCGAAGCTGAAGACGCCGCCGTCGGCCGCCACCAGCCAGTACCCACCGGTCACAGGATCCACCGCCATGCCGACGATGGGCTGATTGAGGTGCTGACCACCCATCGAGCCGTCGAAAGTGGCACCGGGTCCATATGTGAAGATACCGCCGTCGGCCGCCACCAGGTCGTAGCCGTCGTTGCCGGGCGCCGCGGCCACACCTACTACTGGCTGATTGAGCGTGAGCCCTCCGGCCGATCCGTAGAACGGCGCGTTCGAACCGAAGGCGAAGACGCCGCCGTCGGCCGCGGCGAGCCAGCATCCGTTTCCGCCCGGAGCGGCCGCAATGCCCACCACCGGCTTGTTCAACGTGGCGTTGAGGCCCGTGCAGTCAGAGGCATGCGCCCCATCCGCATAGGCGGCACCGCTGGCGTCGGCGAGGTTGTAGCTACCCCCACCCGGCACCGCGGCCATGCCGGCAATGGGTTGGGCTAGGGCCTGGCCGGCCTGGGAGCCGAAGAACGGCGTGCCGAAGCTGAACACGCCCCCGTCCTTGGCCACCAGCCAGTACCCCGGTGGGGTCGAACTGGGCACCGAGATGGGAGTCAGAGGCCCTGCGGGGTTCCCGCCGGCCCCGGCTACGGGAGCCGGCCTTGGCTGTTCCACGCTGAAGGCGCACTGACCGGTGGCAAAGCCCCCAACCACGTTCGGCTCCGATGGTGTGACATCCTCGCTCGAGTCCCCGTACTGAATAGCAGGCGAGTTCCCCGAGCATAGGAGGTTCCCGGCGATCTGGTTCGTTAGGTTCTCCATAGCGTCGGGGTCGGTCATGGTGTTGTCAGTGAATGTGTCGCTCCCGCCGATGTGATTGCGAAGGGCACCAAACCAGCAGGAGGTGAGCCCGGTAACCCGCAGGTTGCCTCCGATGGTGTTGTCCTCGTAATCGCTGTAGACAGGAGATCCGAATAGGGCGAAGATCCCGCTCGGGGTGCAGCTGGGACCGCCGCCCCCGCTCGACTGGATCGCATCCCCTCCGATGGTCGTGGAATGGACGACGACACCCAACGCGTCGGTGGCGTCGATGCTGCCCATTACGGCATCAGGAGAGTTGAGGGTGGGATTGTTCTGATTGGGATCGTCGACGCAGGCAAAATGTAGAGCCTCGCATCCCAAGAGCAGCGTGGCTCCGCTGTCGACGTCGATGTTGCCGTCCACGGTCAATCCTGACGTTCCCGTGCCCCCGACGTCATTGTTGGCGAAGGCTGCCACCAGGGAAGCCCCTGACGCCACGGTGACGTCCCCGGTGACGGTTACCTGTCCTGCGTTGACCTCGCACACCCCGGTGACGGAAACGGAGGTGTAGGTCCCGCCGGGCAGCGAGCCGGGGGTCGCCGAGGTGCCGGTGCAGGTCGTTGACGAGGGGGTGGCCGCCGAGGCAGCTGTCGAGCTGCCCAGCAGTCCGAGCGGCACCATCAGCGACGCGGCGGCCAGCACTGAGCCAACCAGGGTTCGGACCCGCCGATCTCTCGTCATTGTCCCGCCGTGCCGCCCCCGCCTGCCACCGTTCATCGCTTTCGCCGTCACTCTTTCGCCTCCGGTACTCGTCGCGTACTTCTGTTCGCGCCCCGCCATCAACAGCTACGACGTTCGGCGAGGGGGTCCGCGGTCCTTGATCTTAAGCACGCATTCCGACCATCCTCAAGCCGAAGTGGAGCCTGGGAGGAGAATCGAACTCCTGACCTACGCATTGCCAGTGCAAAATAGCCGGAACGGAGCGACACACCGCCACAGTCGCATCGGTCGACGAGGTCTCCCCGTCTGACCGCTCGGCGCTGGGTCCGGGGTGCGTCAGAGCCCCTGGACCCGGTGCCGGCCCACAGCCGAGCAGTCAGGAGTGGCGGCGGCACCCTTTCCGCTGTTCCGGTAGCCGAACCGCCATCGAAGCAGTACATCTTCGCCGGGCCGGTGGGTGCGGGGCGTCCCACAGGGGTGTGCTCTACGGGACCCGCCACACAGCCGTCAGGTCTTCGGTCCCGAGATAGGAATGCTCGTCGTCGTTGCGTTCAGTATCCGCTCTCGCTCGACGGCGCGGTAGACGGTTGAGCGCGCGACGCCGAAAAGGTCAGCCAGATCAGCGGTCGTGTACTCACCAGTGTCCAGTAGGGCAACCAGGTGTGCTTCTTGGCGATGGTTGAGTTTGGGCTGCTTGCCTCGGAGGTGCCCCTTGGCTTTGGCCACCTTCATGCCCTCTCGGGTCCGCAATCGGATGAGATCGGATTCGAACTCGGCCACCATGGCGAGGACATTGAAGAGCAGCCGCCCGACAGGATCGTTCGGATCGTAGACGGAGCCGCCCAGGTTGAGGCGCACTTGGCGGACGGTGAGCTCGTCGGCGATCGCTCGTGCATCGGGGAGAGACCGGGCCAAGCGATCGAGTTTGGTGACCACAAGAGTGTCGCCCTCTCGACGGGCAGCCAAGGCCTCGCGCAGACCGGACCGTTCGCGATTGGTGCCCGTCAGTCCGTGGTCAACGTAGATCCGACTGGCAGCTACCCCGAGTGTGGCGAGACCGTCGCGTTGGGAAGTGAGGTCCTGCTGATCAGTGGACACTCGGGCATATCCGACGAGTAGCGCCGTCATGGCGCACCTCCTTTGGTGGGCCGGTCCGAAGGAACCCCGGTTGTCGGCACCGGCTAGAGCCGGTGACCAAGAATCTGCCCGATCCGCCTATCCTCGCCAGAGGGAACATCTCTAGCGCGGGGGGAACGTGCGGACTTTGCTATGAGTACCCCGTTTATGCTGTCGGGCCGACGTCCCAGGGAGGTAAAATCCATGACGGCTTCGTGGTCCGGTGAGCAGCTCGACCGCATCAGCGGGTCTGATGAACTCCAGATCGCGAGTCGCCGTACCGACGGCACGCTGCGCAGTTCGGTCCCGATCTGGGTCGTCTGCGTTGACGACGGCGTGTACGTGCGCACCTGGTACCGCCGCACCACCGGCTGGTTCGGGCACGTAATTGACCTTCCCCAAGCACGCATCCGAGTGCCCGGCCTCGAAACTGACGTAATCATTGCTGACGTCGGCAGAGGTGCCCCCGGACTCCGTGCGAGCGTCGACGCTGCGTACCGCACGAAGTACGGCCCCTTCGGCCACCAATCGATGGTCACCGACGATGCCGCAGCGACCACCTTGCGATTAGACCCGCAGTGACCAAACTGGGCTCCACGAGGCGGACCTGATCGCCTGACCGCGGGCGAGCGAGAGAGGGTCAATTTGCGCGCCTCGTCGACATCTTTGCGTCTCGTAAGCCGACCGGCCCGCGGACGCTTCGGGACCGGATTCGGACGGGGTTGGGTCATCATCGAAAGGGGATCCTCATCAGACACGCTCGGCCGAACGGAGGGCTGGGTGTCGCCACCCGGTATACGGGACCGGGGCATCGTTTACGCGTTCGTTTTCCGGCTCGCGGCGGTGGGGTCGATAGCATCGTTCCGATGGTCGCCGGCACTGCCTCAAGGGTGCCCGGGCGGGCCGGCGCTGAGATCATCGGTACCGGTGCTCAGGGTGGTTGGCACTGGGTCGAGTGGACCTGTGAGTTCGCCGGCACGGCGCTGCTCCTCTTCGGTGGCCTGTCCGCGGTATGCCTGGATTTCGCACCCGGCAGTCCGATCGCGTCGGTGGTACCCGACCACTCCGCCCGTCTGCTGATCACCGGCCTCCTCTTCGCCGGCGTCGGTTCAGTCGTGGCGGTGAGTCCCCTCGGCCGTCGTTCCGGCGCACACCTCAACCCGTCGGTGACACTGGCCTTCTGGCGGCGAGGCCACATGCACATCAACGACCTGGCCGGCTACATCGTGGCCCAGGTCGCCGGAGCTTTCGCTGGTGTGGCACTGGTGCGCTGGTGGTGGGGAGCGAAGGCAGAGCCGTCGGTCTCGGGGTAACCCGACCGGGTCACGGCATCGACGCCATCACCGCCGTTGGGATCGAGGCGTTCATGACGTTTCTTCTGGTCGGCGGCATCCTGGTCATGGTCTCGTCCGCGAGAACGGCCCGCTGGACGCCCTTGCTGGTGTGGATCCTCATCGCCGGGCTGGTGTGGCAGGGAGCGCAGTGGACCGGCACATCACTTAACCCGGCGCGCAGCCTGGCGCCGGCGTTGCTCGCGCCCCACGCCACGGGCCTGTGGATTTACTTCGTCGGCCCACTGGCTGGTTCGCTCATCGCCGTCGCTGTGTTCGGCACCCTGCCCGGGCTCGAGACCCGGACGGCCAAGCTGTTCCACGACCCGCGGTATCCGTCGACGATGGCAACCACGCTGCCGGTCGCTCCCCGCTCGTGACGACGTTGCCCCGTTCGCTGTTGAAGTTCAGCGGTGGTCACAGCTCATTCAGGCTGCTGCCTGATCGTACTCTTCGGGTGTAACAACGGCGGGTGCGACCTGGCGGTCAAGGGCGGCGACCAA
>Ga0182015_10005395_pt1 | contig 13311 bp, 8 predicted proteins | sample 712P3MmetaG_FD_120478 | JGI IMG/M metagenome (GOLD analysis project Ga0182015, IMG submission 120478) | Permafrost microbial communities from Stordalen Mire, Sweden - 712P3M metaG | ecosystem: Environmental > Terrestrial > Soil > Wetlands > Permafrost | place: Sweden: Stordalen | collected...
CCCTCCGAGACGATCGCGCTGATCCGCGAGCGCGTGCTCGCTCAGGGCCGACGGCTGACCGACTGCTTCGAAGGCGCGCTGCGCCCCGCGCTGCTGGCCAAGGACATCCGCGTGGTCGGCGTGAGCGAGCTCGACGACGAGCAGCGCGCGGATCTGGCGCGCCACTTCCAAAAGGCGATCTTCCCGGCGCTCACGCCGCTCGCCGTCGCCCCCGGCCGACCCTTCCCCTACATCTCCAACCTGTCACTCAGCCTCGCCGTGCTGGTGCGCGACCCGATCAGCGAGCAGACCGTGTTCGCGCGGGTGAAGGTGCCCACCGAGATCCTGCCGCGGTTCGTGACGCTCAAGCAGCAGGCGGGCGAGCCCGCGCTGCTGGTACCGCTCGAGGACGTGATCGCCAATCATCTCGACGCGCTGTTCCCGGGCATGGAGATCGCCGACTGCGACGTGTTTCGCGTGACGCGCGACGCCGACCTCGAGGTCTCAGACGACGCCGCGGATCTCCTGCAGGCCGTCGAGGACGAGCTGCGACGCCGGCGCTTCGGCGAGATCGTGCGCGTCGAGGTCGGAGCGAGATGCTCCGAGGAGCTGCGCGACGCACTTGCGGCGCTCTTGGGAGTGCAGGACGAGGAGATCTACCCCGTCGACGGCCTGCTCGACATGGGCGCGCTGTGGCAGATCGTCAAGCTACCCGGCCACGTCGAGCTGCGCGAGGAGCCGATCGTCGGCATCACCCATCCGCGGCTCTCGCGCCGCGAGGGCGAGCGGCCCGACGTGCTCGGCGCGATGCGCGAAGGAGACCTGCTCGTGCACCACCCCTACGAGTCGTTCGCGACCTCCGTGGAGCGTTTCGTCGAGCAGGCCGTCGCGGATCCCAACGTGCTCGCGATCAAGCAGACCGTTTACCGCACGAGCGACGACTCGCCGCTCGTGCCGGCGCTGATCGATGCCACCGAGCGCGGCAAGCAGGCGGTCGCGCTCGTGGAGCTGCAGGCGCGCTTCGACGAGCGCATGAACATCCATTGGGCGAAGGCGATGGAGGAGGCTGGCGTGCACGTCGTCTACGGCCAGCCCGGCTTCAAGACGCACGCGAAGTGCGTGCTCGTCGTGCGCCGCGAGGGCGACGGCGTGCGCAACTACGTGCACATCGGAACCGGCAACTACCACTCGGCCACCGCGCGCCTGTACACCGACTTCGGCCTCTTCACCACCGACGAGCAGATCGGCGCCGACGTCGCCGACATGTTCAACTACCTCACCGGCTACGGGCGCCCGCTGCACTACCGCAAGGTGTTGATCGCCCCCGCGTACCTGCGCGAGGGCATCATCGAGCAGATCGAGCGGACGGTCGCCGTGCACTCGCCGGAGCAGCCGGCAAGGATCGCGATGAAGATGAACTCGCTCGTGGACGGGCGCTGCATCCGTGCGCTGTACGCCGCCTCACAGGCGGGCGTGCGCGTCGACCTCAACGTGCGCGGCATCTGCTGCCTGCGTCCCGGCCTGCCGGGCATCTCCGAGAACATCAGGGTCGTCTCGATCGTCGGGCGGCTGCTCGAGCACTCGCGCGTGTACGCGTTCGAGCGCGCGGGCGAGCACACGATCTACATCGCCTCCGCCGACCTGATGCCGCGCAACCTCGACCACCGCGTCGAGCTGGCGGTGCCGATCGAGTCCGCCGAGCTCCGCGCCGAGCTGCTCGACACGCTCGAACGCGCCTTCGCCGACAACCAGAGCTCTTGGGATCTGGACAGCGACGGCGTCTGGCACCGGCGCTCGCCGGACTCGGATCACAACCACACCGAGCCACGCAACCTGCAGCTGGAGCTCGCCGAGCTGTACGCGGCGCGCGCGGCCGTGGAGCGGCCCGGCGGCGAGCACGAGCGCGCCGGCGCGGTCGTGCTCGCAGATCATGTGTAGATAGCTCGACGGCCGCGCTACTCGCTCTCCCAATCGCCGGCGATGCGGAGCTCGCGGAGGCGCTGGTGAGGGCAGTCCTGAGCAACCGCCCGGCGCTGCGCAAGCTGCTGCCAAAGGCGCGTCGCTTCGGACGACAGGCGCTGAGCGCCGCGCAGGGGGCGCCAGTGATGAAGCTGAAGAGTCCTCCTAGCGTTGCCGCCCGGAGAGAGGCTACGTATGGCATGATGTATGGCATGAGACGCACGACGATCTACCTCCCTGACGATCTGAAGGATGCACTTGAGCGGACGGCTGCCGCCGAAGGACGCAGCGAGGCTGAGGTTGTCCGGTCGGCGCTGGCCACCGCGACAGCTGATCACATATATCCAGCACCAAACCTGCCCCTCTTCAGCAGCGCCGACCCCACGCTTGCGGAGCGGGTGGACGAGGAACTGGCCGGCGGCTTCGGCGAGTGATCCTGCTCGACACCAGCGGCCTGCTCGCGGCAATCGACAGCAACCAGACCCACCACAGCGAGGCGGCGAGGAGCCTGTCCTCCGCGCGCCCACCGCTGCTGCTCTCGCCATTCGTGCTCGCAGAGCTCGACTACCTCATCGCCTCACGCGTCGGCTACGCCGCCCGCGCAAGCCTGCTCGAAGAGGTCGAGCGCGGCGCCTATGCGCTCGAGCCGATGACTGCACGGGACATCACAAGCGCACACGAGGTCATCGAGCGCTACGCCGACATCGGGATCAGCCTCGCCGACGCATCGATCGTCGTGCTCTCGCAGCGCCACCGCATCCGGGATGTCCTAACGCTCGATGAAACGCACTTCCGCGTCCTCCGCAGCGACGGCAAGCGTTTCCGTCTGCTCCCGGCAGACGCATAGGAATCATTGCTGCGACGCAGCCGGCAGCGCGTCGAGCACCGCTTTCAGCTCGTCCACCGACTGGTAGTCGAGCCCCAGCAAGTGATCATGACGATGGCGCACGATGCCCTGCTCGTCGATCACGATCACCGCGCGCTTGACGCCGAGACGCTGCGAGAAGGCGTCGTATTTGCGCGCCACCTGCTTGTCGACATCCGCGAGCAGCGGCACGTTGAGCGAGTACTTGGCGACGAAGCCCTCGTGCGAGGCCAGGTCCTGCGCGGAGATGCCCACGACCGTGGCGTTCAGCGAGGCGAAGTCCTCGGCGCGATCGCGGTAGGAGCAGAACTGTTTCGTGCAGACCATTGTGTTGTCGCCCGGATAGAACAGCAGCACGACGCGCTCGCCGCGACGGTCGGAGAGCTTGAACGGCCCAGCCGTGCCCGGAAGCTCGAAATCGGGGGCCTGCTCGCCCACCTGAGGAGTCTTGGCCATCGCCACGCCAGCCTATAGGAGATACGCTACAACCTGAGCGAATGCGCGTTGGCGGCCTCATGTGCGTGGCCCTCACGGTGGCGACCGGCATGACTGTCGCCGGCTGCGGGAACACGGTCACGGCGACGCTGCGCACGCCCACGGTCAGCGTCACGGCGATCCCGGTTGCCGCGCACACGGCGTCGGCGGAGCTGCTCGAATGGCCCGAGTTCGGCCTGAACTCGCAGCGCAGCGACGTCACTGAACTGGCTACCGGCATCACCGCCGCGAACGTCGCGCACCTGCACCACATCAGCGTGTCGCTGCCCGGGACCGTCGACTCCTCCCCGATCTACCTGCACGGCGTCTCCGTGCGCGGCGCCGTCCACGACGCGATCGTCGTCACGACCACGTACGGCAAGACGCTCGCGATCGACGCCGGCAGCGGGCAGATCCTGTGGGCGTTCACGCCGCCCGGCTACGGCAGGTGGGCGGGCAGCGCGCAGATCACGGTCTCGAGCCCGATCGCCGACCCCGACCGGCTGTTCGTCTACGCAGCCTCGCCCAACGGGCTGATCCACAAGCTCTCGCTCGCGGACGGCAGCGAGGACGCGAGCGGCTCCTGGCCGGTGCCGATCACGCGCGAACCGCTCCACGAGAAGCTCGGCGCGGCGCTCAACATCGACGGCCCCGACGTGCTCGCGGCCACCAGCGGCTACATCGGCGATGCCCCTCCCTATCAGGGGCACGTGGTCGCGATCGATCGCTCGAGCGGCCGGACCGCGAGCATCTTCAACACGCTGTGCGCGAACCGCCGCGAACTGCAGCTCCCGAGCACCTGCCCTGCGAGCGACTCGGCGATCCTCTCGCGCGGCGGCCCGGTCGTCGAGCCCGGCGGGGGGCGCATCCTGATCGACACCGGCAACGGCCCGTGGAACGGAACCACCGACTTCGGCGACAGCGCGGTCGAGCTCACGTTCCCCGGCCTCGATCTGCACCAGTCGTTTACGCCGACCAACCAGGAAGCGCTCAATACCGGCGACCTCGATCTCGGCTCGAGCGCCCCGGCGCTGCTCGGCGAAGGCCGCGTCGTGCTCGCCGGCAAGGACGGGATCATGCGCGTGCTGGCGCTCTCGCGCCTGGACGGGCACCCGCCCTCGGGCGCGCGCCTGCACCCGCTCGGCGGCGAAGTGCAGCGCCTGTCGATCCCGGGAGGCGGCGAGCTGTTCACAGCCCCGGCCGTCTGGCGCCGCGACGGGCGCACTACGACGTTCATCGCCGACGAACACGCCACCGCCGCCTATGTGCTGCGCCACGGCCGCCTCTATCGGGCATGGCAGAACAACACCCCCGGAACAAGCCCGGTGATGGCCGGCGGCCTGCTGTACGTGTACGAACCGGACGGCGGCGGCATCTACGTCTATCGGCCGTCCTCGCCAGACCCGATCGCCAAGCTCGCCGGCGAAGCGGGGCACTGGAACAGCCCGATCGTCGTCGACGGGCACGTCGTCGAGCCTGAGGGCGACGCCAACGCGCACGTGCTCACCGGCAGGCTCGAGATCTTCTCGGCCGGCTGAGCCGACTCGCTTTGTCTGTCGCGCCGGCCTGGCGCGACACGCTCCGGCGCGGTGCCCGGACGCCCATGCGCCACCGTCATAGCCCGTAGCCTTCGAGGAGCCGCAGCCACACCTCGCTGCGCGTCGGGAAGCACGGGACGGCGTGCCACAGGCGCTCGAGCGGCACCTCGCCGACGATCGCGATCGTGGCGGCGTGCAGAAGCTCCGCGACGTCCACGCCCGTGAACGTCGCGCCGACGAGCACACGGCGATCCTCGTCGACGACGATGCGCACCGTGCCGGGGGCTTCGCGGCCGACGAAGCTCCCCCCAGCGCTCGCCTCCGTCTCCCGATCGACGGCGCGCACGCTCAGCCCTGCCTCCCGCGCGCTCGCGAGCGTGTGCCCCACAGCCGCGACCTGTGGCTCGGTGAAGATCACCCGCGGCGAGAGCCGGCCATCCGAGCGGAGCACCGATCCGGGCCCCACCCGCCCGAGGATACGCTCGGCCGCGATGCGCGCCTGGTACTTGCCCATGTGGGTGAGCAGCGCACGCCCGTTCGCGTCACCCACGACGTACAGCCACTCGTGCCCCGGCACGCGCATGGCCTCGTCGACATCGATCGAGCGGCCGGGCTCGAGGCCCAGTGTCTCCACCCCGAGCTCGCCCGTTCGCGCGCTTCTGCCGATCGCGACCAGCAGCTGCTCGCCCGTCAGCGAGCGCCCGTCCTCGAGCTGGAGCGTGACCGCACCCACAGCGCCGTCGTCGCCCGCGCCCTCCCGGGTGACAGCGGACGCCTTGACGCCGAGGATCACCTGCACGCCGAGATCGCGCAGTGACGCGCACACCTGCTCTGAGGCGAACTCCTCCTCGGCTGCGATTAGGCGCTCGAGCGCCTCGACGAGCGTCACGCGTGCCCCCAGAGAGGCGTACGCCTGAGCGAGCTCTACGCCGACGACACCTCCGCCGAGCACGAGCAGCGACGCGGGCACCGCGGCCGCCGTGGTCGCCTCACGGTTCGTCCACGCGCCGGCCTCGCGCAGCCCCGGTATCGGGGGCACCGCGGCGCCGCTGCCGGAGGCCAGCACGACGGCGCGACGCGCGCGCAGCAGCTGCTCGCCCACCCGTACCTCGCGCTCGCGCTCGAGCCTGCCGTGACCGCGAATGAGCGTGATCGAGTGCTCCCGCAGCCACGGCAGCTGCGCCGCGTCATCGCGATCGTGGATCACCTCGTCGCGCCGGCGCAGCACGGCCGCGACGTCCAGCTCGCCGCGCGCGGCCTCGGCGGCGCCGGGCACACGACGCGTCTCGGCGAGCGCCTGCGCGGGACGCAGCAGCGCCTTGGAAGGCATGCACGCATAGAACGAGCATTCCCCGCCGACGAGCTCGCGCTCGACGAGCGCCACGGAGAGGCCGCTCTCGGCCAGGCGTCCCGCGCACACCTCGCCGGCCGGTCCGGCACCCACCACGATCACATCGAACTCACGCGCCTCGTCCACGACGGCCCCTTTCGTCCGATTGGATACCTGCGGTCCTATACCCGTTGTCGCTTGGCGGCAGACAGGCAGGGCGATAGCCTCGATCGGATCATGTCGGAATCGCTCGCCGGTCAGCTGCTGCTCGCCTCGCCGTCGCTGCAGGACCCGAACTTCGCCCGCACCGTGGTCCTGATCGGCATCCACAGCGGGGATGGCGCCATGGGCGTGGTGCTGAACCGCCCTTCGGATACGACCGTGGCCGAGGCCGTGCCGCAGCTGGAAGGCGTCGTGGGCGCGTACGAGACCGTGTACGTGGGCGGTCCGGTGCAGCCGAGCTCGGTCGTGTTCCTGGCCGAGTTCCTGGAGCCGTCGCTGGCCGGGATGCTGGTGGTCGGGCGCATCGGCTTCCCCGCGCCGGACGCGGGCATCGAGCAGCTCTCCAGGGCGACCGAGCGCACGCGCGTGTTCGCGGGCCACGCGGGCTGGGGCCGCGGGCAGCTCGACGCGGAGGTCGCCGACGGCGACTGGATCGCACACCCCGCCGAGCCGCACGATGTCTTCACCGACGTGCCCGAGGATCTGTGGAGCAGCGTGCTCACGCGCAAGGGCGGCAGCTATGCGCTGATCGCCCGCATGCCGCTGGACCCCAGCGTCAACTGAGCAGGTGGCTACCCTGGTCTCAGCGGTCCCCCGCCGCTGAGACCCCTTCCCCGACGTGCACTGGAGTCCGCCTTGCTGAAGCTCGCCCGCTGGTCGACAACCCATCGCTGGTACGTAGTGCTCGGGTGGTTTTTGCTGCCGCTCGTAGTCATCGCCTTCGCCGCGTCAGCCGGGACCACTTACTCGAATAATTTCACCCTTCCTAACTCCGACGCGCAGCGCGCCTCCGACCTGCTGCAGAAGAGCTTTCCGGCGCAGGCCGGGGACCGCGACACGATCGTCTACGAGGTCAGCTCCGGCAGCGTCGAGGACCGGGCCGTGCGCTCGCGCATGAGCGCGATGTTCGCGCGGGTCGAAAAGCTGCCGCACGTCACCGCCGTCATCAGTCCCTACGCCGGCGCCGCCGCCGGGCGCTCGATCTCGACCAACGGCAAGATCGCGTTCGCGACGGTTGTGTTCGACGAGAAAGCCAACCTGCTGCCGAAAAGCGCCCCCGAACGCGTCGTGCAGGTCGCGCGCGCCGCCGGGCGGTCGGGCCTTCAGGTGGAGCTCGGCGGACAGGCGATCGAGGCCACCGAGCAGGCGGGTTTCGGGCTCTCGACCGCGGTCGGGCTGCTCGCCGCGATCGTCGTTCTGCTGTTGACGTTCGGCTCGCTCGTCGCGATGGGCCTGCCGATCGTCACGGCCATGTTCGGGCTCGGCACCGGCCTCGGCGCGATCGCCCTGTTCACGCACGTGGTCGACACGCCCAACTTCTCCTCCGAGCTCGCCGCGATGATCGGCCTCGGCGTCGGCATCGACTACGCGCTGTTCATCCTGACGCGCTTCCGCGAGGCGTACGCGACGCCGGGCCCGACCTTCGGCGACGCCCGCGAGTCGGTCGTCGAGGCGATCGACACCGCCGGGCGCGCCGTCCTGTTCGCGGGCTCGACGGTCGTGATCGCGCTACTCGGCATGATGCTTCTCGGCGTCGACTTCCTCTACGGGGTCGCGATCTCCGCCTCGATCGGCGTGCTGCTCGTGATGCTCGCCTCGCTCACGCTGCTGCCGGCGCTGCTCACGATGGCCGGCGCACGCGTCGCCACTGGCGGACGCAGGGCGCGACGCCGTGCCAGCGCCGCCCAAGCTGCCGGGCAGGACAACGGAGCGCCCACGGCATCCGCATCCTCGGGCCCGGTGATGGCGGGTAGGACGTGGCTTCGCTGGAGCCAGTTCGTGCACCGCCGTCCGCGGACGATCGCGGCGCTGGCAGCGCTTACGATGCTCGTGATCGCCGCGCCGGCAACGGCGCTAAGGCTGGGCTCCAGCGACGCGTCGAACGACCCCGCCAGCCAGACCACGCACCGAGCCTACGAGCTGCTGGCGCGGGGCTTCGGCGAAGGCTTCAACGGGCCGCTGCTGGTCGTCGCGAAGATTCCGAACGCGAAGCGCCAAGCAGCCGAAAACGGCGTGCTGCTGACGGAGCCGGCCGGCGGCGGCAAAGCCTCCGTGCGGACGCTCGATGCCGCGATCGCGGCCACCCCGGGCGTGGTGGCAGTGACGCCTGCCAAGCTCAACCCGACGGGAGAAGTGGCGACGATCACTGTCTACCCCCGCTCCTCGCCGCAGGCATACGCGACCACGCAACTGGTCTCGCAACTGCGCGAACGTGTCGTCCCGCCGATCGAGAAGGGCACCGGGATGACGGTCTACGTAGGCGGCGTGACAGCCGGCGCGGTCGACTTCGCCACCACGCTCGGGCACAAGCTGCCGCTGTTCATCGGCGTCGTGGTTTTGCTCTCGGCGCTGTTGTTGATGATCGTGTTCCGCTCGCTGGTGATCCCGCTGCAGGCCGCCGTCATGAACCTGCTGAGCATCGGCGCTTCGCTCGGCGTGATCGTCGCGATCTTCCAGTGGGGCTGGCTGGGAGCGCTGTTCGGCGTCCAGCAGGGCCCGATCGAGTCGTTCATCCCGGTGATGCTGTTCGCGATCGTGTTCGGGCTCTCGATGGACTACGAGGTGTTTCTCGTCTCGCGCATCCACGAGCGCTGGACGCATACGCGCGAGAACTCGCGCGCGGTCGCCGAGGGCCTCTCGCTGACCGGGCGCGTCGTGACCGCGGCAGCCGCGATCATGGTGTGCGTGTTCCTGTCGTTCATGCTCGGCGAAAGCCGCGTGATCAAGGAGTTCGGCCTCAGCCTCGCGAGCGCCGTGTTCCTCGACGCGCTGGTCGTGCGCTGCATGCTGCTGCCGGCGACGCTCGACATCCTCGGCCGAATCACATGGTCGCTGCCGGCGCGGCTCGACCGGGTGCTGCCGCGGCTCAACATCGAGGGCACGCGCCAGCGCGAGGGCGCCGCCGCACAGGGTCGCGATCCCGCCACGCCCGGCGGGATCGCGCCGCGCGGCCACGCCGGTGTGGCGACAGAGGGAGCGGAGGGCTGAGCTCGAGCCGGCGGGGGCCCGCGCTGGCAGCCCTGGCCCTTGTGTACGCCGCGGCGCTCGGAGGATGCCCCGCCGGCGCGGACGGCGCCGGCGCCGGCGAACGTCCGTCCGCGGTGGTGGTGTTCGCGCCGGTGCAAGAGCGCGAGCTCGCGAGCATCGGCGAGCTGTCGGTCGGCATGCTGTCGGCCAGCCAGGGGAAGTACTCGCCGGGCCAGCTGCTGCTGGACATCTCTCAGGGAGCTCGCGTCGCCGCTTCCGCCTATTCGCACGCCACGCCGCCGAGCATGTGGCTGCGGCCGGTGGGGGGCGGCGCAATCGTCGAAGGCTGGTCGGCGGCGCGCAAGCGCGCCGAAGAAGCGCCCCAGCTGCTGCGCCCCGGGCTGATGGCAAGCCAGATCTCCGTGGGCGCCGGCTACGCGGGCATCACAGGAGTCAGCGACGCCGACGCCGTGCTCGCCGCCGAACTGCACGGGAGGATCGCGGCCTTCTCGCTCGGCCCCCCCCGCACCCTGCTCGCGCGGCTGTCGGTGCTCGGCCGCACGCACTCCCTCCTCGTCGCCGACCTGCCCGGCGGCGTCGAAGGCGTCGCGGACCTGCGCGCGCTCAGCCGGGGACGAGCGCCGGACGAGCTGCTGATCGTCGTGCAGCGCGAGCAGCGCTCCTCCTCGGGCGAGCTGCTGTGGACTGGCGCCGCCGGACTCGCCGGGGGCGGCGGCAGGGAGCTCAGCTCGCAGAGCACCAACGAGCGCGGCCTGATCGCGGCTTTCGATCTCGCGCCGACGATCCTCGAGCATCTCGGGCTGACGCCGATCCCGCCCGACATGCGGGGCAAGCCGATCGAGACCGACGGCGCGCTCGACTCGGCGAGCCTGCGCGCGCTGATGGCGCGTCTGCGCGTGGTCGGCGGGCGGCGCTTGAGCGCCCTCGGCTGGCTGCTCGCCGCGTGGGCGCTGCTGCTCGCACTGGCGGCCCCGTGGCTTCGCGCGCGCTCATGGGCGATGCGCGTGGGCGGGCTGGGCGTGCTGTGGGCGCCCGTCGCCGTGCTGATCCCCGCTGCGCTGGAGCCGAGCGCGGCCGTGGAATACGTTGCGATCGCGCTCGCGTGCCTGGCGCTCGGGGCGCTCACGGACGCGCTCATACCGTGGCCGCGCGCGCTGCTTGCGCCGGCGATCGCGGCGATCGTCGTGTTGAGCGTCGACGCGCTCGCGGGAACGCAGCTGCTGATGCGCTCGGTGCTCGGCCCCAACCCGATCCTCGGCGCGCGCTTCTACGGCATCGGCAACGAGCTCAAGTCGGGTCTCGCGGTGTTGGTACTGGCGGCCGTCGCCGCCGCCTTGCAGCCGGCCATGCGCGGTCGCCGCGCGGCGGTTGCGATGGCGAGCGCCGGGATTCTGCTCGCGGTCGTTGAGGGCTCTGCGCGGATCGGCGCGGGCGTCGGCGGCGTGATCCTCGTCAGCTTCGGCTTCGCGCTCGCGACGATCATGCTCGCGCCCGGCGCACTCACGCGCCGGCGCGCGCTGATCGTGCTCGTAAGCCCGGTCGCAGGGCTCGTGGCGCTCGCGGGCATCGACCTCGCGACCGCCCACGGCGGTGGGCACTTCACAGGCAGCGTCTTGCACGTGCGCTCCGCCGGCGACCTGCGCGACATCATCGTGCGGCGCTACGGCGCCGCGTGGGGCGAGCTGCACAACCACGCGATGCCTGTCGCCACGGGCCTCGCGCTGCTGGCTGGCGGGCTCGGCGTGCGGCGGCGCACGAGCCTGCTCGCGCCCGTCGGCGGCGATCCCGGCTGGCTCGCGGCGCTCGCCGGTGGCCTAGCCGCGGGGGTCGTGGGAGCGCTCGCCGAGGACTCCGGACCGGTGTTGCTCGTGGTCGCGGTGTTCGCGCTCGGCTGCGTGCTCAGCTATCTGTGGGGACGGCCGCGGACTGGCGTCGGTCGCCCGCGCGACTGGCCCACTCGATATCCGATTCTTAACGACCCGGTCACCAAAGGAAAACAGCTCGCTCCTCCCCGGCAAAAAGACTGCGCGTGAAGGCCCACAAGGGCCCTCGGACATCACGTGCTCAAAGGAGATGAGTCGGACATGCGAGAGATGCGAGAGAAGCGCTCCAGGCCCTCGGGGCGCATGGCGCGCCTGATACGCCGTAGAGGCGTCGTAGCGATCGCCGTCGCGGCGGCCGCGGCTCTGGCGGCGGTGCCGGTGGTCTCGGCGAGCAGCGCACCCGGCGCAGCGAAGGCCGTCGCCGCGGCCGACAAAGTTGGCCTCAAGCCCGGCAAGATCAAACACGTTTGGCTGATCATCCTCGAGAACAAGTCCTATGACGCGAGCTTCACGGGCCTGAACAACAACACCTACCTCTGGAAAACGCTGCCTTCACAGGGAGTTCTGCTCAAGAACTACTTTGGCACGGGCCACTTCAGCCTCGACAATTACATCTCGCTGGTAAGTGGTCAGGCGACCCAACCCGACACCCAGGCGGACTGTCCCTACTACGACAAATTCACGGGCTCCGTCGACCTCCAGGGCAAGCTGACGACGAACCCGAACTACGGCCAAGCCGTCTCTTCTGAGGGACCGAACGCGGCAGCCGGCACCAACGGCTGCGTGTACCCGACGAACGTGCCGACGCTGTTCAACCAGTTCGATGCCGCGGGCGTGAGCTGGAAGGGTTACGCGCAGGACCTCGGCAACCCCGACGAAAGCGGGCCGATGCACGACGCCGGCGTCGAATACTGCGGCGCGCCGTACGCCGAACCGGGTGTGACGGGCAGCACCGCACAACCGAACCCGGGCAGCGCGAACGGCACCGATCAGTATGTGCCCAAGCACTTCCCCTTTCCCTGGTTCGAATCGATCCGGGCCGCCGGGGACTGCAACGAACAGCACATCGCAAACCTGTTCAGTGAAACCAACGGTCTCTACCACGACCTGCAGAGCTCAGCGACGACCCCGGCCTTCAGCTGGATCTCGCCGAACAACTGCAGCGACGGCCACGACGCAGTGTGCCACGGCAACAACCTGTCGGGCGGATTCGAAAGCCCGAACACGGCGAAGGCGCCGGTCAACTACACGGGCGGGCTCTACTCGGCGGATCTGTTCCTCGAGCACATCGTTCCGGAGATCGAGGAATCGCCGGCGTTCAAGGAAGGCGGCCTCATCGACGTCACATTCGACGAGGGCTTCCCGCCATTCACCTACACCGGCAACAGCTTCTCCAACTCGACCGAAGTGCCCGCGACCGCAGCCACCTCGATTCAGACCGACAGCGCCGGTGAGACGCTCGACGGTCAGAGCGTGGGCTTCGAGCCGACGGGCCCGAACACCCCGCTGGCGAAGAACGCAGCGGGCGAAGAGCTCTTCCCCGGTCCCGGCGACAACGCCTACATCGACCGGCCGAGCTCGTGTGTCGAACAGACGGTTCCGTCGCAGCCGTCGAACGTCTGCATCCTGGGTGGCGGAAGCCACAGCCCGGGTGCCGTCAAAGAGACGGCCTCGGCCGCCGAAGGCGCGAGCACGATCGCGGACAACTCGATCGTGGCGACCGACGCCGGCCGCGCCGTGACTGGCGCCGGTATCCCGGTCGGCGCGTTCGTCGGCAAGGTCACCGATACCCCGGTCACAGCCACCAAACCGAATCAGGCGGGTGGCTTCGTCGATGAAGGCTCGTTCACGCTCGTGAACGCGTCCAACGAACTGCTTAAAACGACGGAAGCGGTTACCGCGATCGTGCTTGGAGCGCGCACGTCGACGACCGACCCGCTGTTCGACGCGGATGACCCGACGACGGGTGGTGGGGACACCGGCAGCGTGCTGATCAGCCCCTACATCTACCCGGGCACGGTCAGCACGGTCTATTACAACCATTACAGCTGGCTGCGCACGATGGAGGATCTCTTCAACGTGAAGAGCGCCTCCCCGGGCCTTGACAAGAAAGGCCACATCGGCTACGCCGCG
>Ga0182015_10005396_pt1 | contig 13309 bp, 13 predicted proteins | sample 712P3MmetaG_FD_120478 | JGI IMG/M metagenome (GOLD analysis project Ga0182015, IMG submission 120478) | Permafrost microbial communities from Stordalen Mire, Sweden - 712P3M metaG | ecosystem: Environmental > Terrestrial > Soil > Wetlands > Permafrost | place: Sweden: Stordalen | collected...
ATCCGGCTTGAACCGCGAGGATTTTGAGTTGCTGGATGAGGGTCTCCCGCAAAGGATTATGTCGTTTCACGCGTTCAGTGGACAGTCCGCCGGGCCCGAGCCGCCGGTGCATCTCCAAGGTTTGCAGGTTTCATTTTGGTGTCGCGCCCCGGTGAGCCCCAATTGAGGAAATCCTGTCCTCCCCTGGACGGATGCACCAGGTTCGCTCCAGCGTACGTGGGCCGAAAACGACAGGCGAAGCCTCTTGCCTCTTAGCTGCGGGTCGCGTGCATCGAGGCGAAAGCCTTGCGTGCCGCTCCGATCGTGAAGTCGATATCCCCGCTGGTGTGAGCGGCACTAAGAAAAGCTGCCTCGAATTGAGAGGGAGGGAGCCATACCCCCTGGTCGAGCATCGCCCGTTGAAACCGCCCAAATGCCTCCGTGTCAGAAGCGGCGGCGGTCGTAAAATCGGTGACCCGGCATTTGCTGAAGAACCACGTCACCATCGAACCAACCCGGTTGGTCTGCATCTCGATTCCCGCCTCTTTCGCAGCTCCGGCGACGCCCTCGGCCACCGCCGCCGTGTTTGTTTCCAGCCCACCGTAGACTTCCGCCTGATGCGCAGACAGATAACGCAGCGTGGCGATGCCGGCGGCCATCGCCAGCGGATTGCCGCTCAAAGTGCCGGCCTGGTAGACAGGGCCAAGTGGGGCCAGGAGATCCATCAGTTTTGCTTTGCCACCAAAAGCGGCACACGGCAGCCCACCCCCAATGATCTTTCCCATGCAGGTAAGGTCAGGGTCTATGCCAAAAACCTGCTGGGCGCCGCCCAAAGCAAGACGAAAGCCAGTCATGACCTCGTCGAAGATCAGCACGCTTCCGGTCTCCCGGGTAATGCGCCGCAAACCCTCCAGATATCCCGGCGCGGGAGCCACGCACCCCATATTTCCCACCACAGGCTCCACAATCACACACGCAATCTGGTCCGGGTGAGCGGCAAAAGCCTCCTCAACCGCCGGCAGATCGTTAAACGGCAGTGCCAGAGTCCAGTGGGCCACCTCTGGGGGCACACCAGCCGAGCCGGGCAGGCCGAAGGTGGCCAGGCCGGATCCAGCCTTCACCAGCAGTCCATCCGAGTGCCCGTGGTAGCAGCCTTCAAACTTGACGACGTACTTTCGATTGGTAAACGCTCGAGCCACCCGGATGGCAGACATGGTTGCTTCGGTCCCCGAGCTGACAAAGCGCAATTTTTCGATGGAAGGCACAGCCGCGATCACCAATTCGGCGAGGTCCGCCTCGGCGGCAGTCGAGGCCCCGAAACTCGCGCTGCGCGACGCCGCCTCCTGAATCGCCTCCACCACCAACGGGTGGGCGTGGCCGAGAATCATCGGTCCCCAGGAACCAAAGTAGTCCAGATAGTGATTGCCATCGGCGTCCCACAGGGTTGCTCCCTCGGCGCGCACCAGGAAAGGCGGATCGCCGCCAACCGCCCGAAAAGCACGTACCGGCGAATTCACACCTCCGGGCAAGTACCGCTCTGCACGCCGCTGCAACTCCCTGGAACGACTCATTTCTCGGGTCATGCATCTCCACCGGCGGTTGAAAGGGACCGCCTTCGGCTTTCAGTATAGGGGACTGACAAATGGAGTGAGGGGTACAGTCTTGCCTGGCTGGCGATGCTAAACTGACAGTTCTCGGGAGACTTTTCAATCCAAACCTGCCTGCCTACGGGCCGGTACCCGACTCGAAGTTGGACTAGCTTGCCAGAATCGACGCGAAAATCGAAGACGCCGCCTGTAACCTACGCCTCGGCTGGCGTGGATATTTCGCAGGGTGACCGTACCAAACAGCGCATCAAGTATCTTGCGCAGAAAACTTTCAACAAGCAGGTGCTTAGCGAGATTGGCGGCTTTGGCGGCCTTTTCCGCCTCGACACCGCCAAGTATGCCAATCCGATCCTGGTTTCGAGCGCCGACGGCGTTGGTACCAAACTGAAGGTGGCATTCGCCCTGGGTATGCACCACACCGTCGGTGCTGACCTGGTGAACCACTGCGTGAATGACATCGCGGTGCAGGGCGCGACCCCCCTGTTCTTTCTGGACTACCTCGCGATCGGTGAGTTGGACGGCGAAGTCGCCCAAACCGTGGTGAGCGGTGTAGCCGAAGCGTGCCGCGCCAACGGCTGCGCCTTGATTGGCGGCGAGACCGCACAGATGCCCGGTTTCTACGCCGATGGAGAGTATGACCTTGCCGGTTTCATTGTCGGTGCGGTGGATAAGGAAAAACTGATCACCGGCAGCAAAATCCAGGCCGGCGATGTGCTGATCGGTTTCCCTTCCACTGGCTTGCACACCAATGGATACTCCCTGGCCCGCAAACTCTTTTTCGAGGTCGCCGGCTACGCACCGAACCAGTACGTGAACGAATTGAAAGACAAGGCTGGGGCGGCTTTGATGAAAGTACATCGCAGCTACCTGGCAGTGATTAAAAAGCTGAGCGCCGCTGACCTGGTTGTCGGCCTGGCCCACATCACCGGTGGCGGCATTACCGAGAATCTGCCGCGCATATTTCCCAAAACGATCGCCGCCGTGGTCGAAACAGCCTCCTGGACGCCTCCCCCCATCTTTGCCCATTTACAACAACTGGGCAGCGTGGAGCAAGAGGAGATGCTTCGCACCTTCAATATGGGCATCGGCCTCATCGCAGTGGTGCCGGCGGACAAGTTCCGGCGCACCAAATCAATGTTGGATCGTGCCGGAGAAAAATTCTACGTCATAGGGCGTACCGTCAAAGGCGAACGCAAGGTGATCTACGCATGACCGGCCCCGGGCCCCAACGCCTGGGTATCCTGCTCTCCGGTCGCGGCTCGAACTTCCTCGCAATTGCTGACGGAATTGCCAATGACCAGTTGCCGAATGCCAGCATAGCGGTCGTGATCTCGAACCGCAGCGACGCTCCTGGGATTGAGGCCGCTCGAAAAGCGGGATTCAACGCTCAGGTAATCGAGGCCCGTGGACGGCGACGCGCCGAACATGATGCTGAAATCATTGCTTGCCTTCAGTCGCACCATGTAGACCTCATCTGTCTAGCCGGTTACATGCGGCTGCTGTCGCCGGAGTTTGTGAGGGCCTTTCCGCAACGCATTCTCAACATCCACCCTTCGCTGCTACCCGCCTTTCCTGGTCTGGAGGCGCAACGGCAGGCCGTCGCGTATGGGGTCACGTTCTCCGGCTGTACTGTGCATTTTGTGGATGAGGAACTGGACCACGGTGTTATCGTTCTGCAAAAAACCGTGCCGGTATTTGCGCAAGACGACGAGAATGCGCTCGCTGCTCGCATTCTCGCCCAGGAGCATGTCGCCTATATCGAAGCCATTGCCCGCGTGCTTTCGGGCAAATATTGCATCGCCGGCCGGCGCTACGTGCCGCGCTCAAACTGACGTCGTGTGGGCCTCGCCCAGGGCCAGTTTGACCGTCATTCTCCTGGATCCGCGGAAAAAGGTTACGGTGACCGTATCGCCTGCCTGATGCCGGTCCATAATCTCGGAAATATCCTGTGGGTTCGTCACCCGCTCGTCGTCGATACCCACGATCAGGTCGCCACCCAGATAGATTGGCGTATTGCCCAGATAGGCTTGCTGGGTGCCACCGCGTAATCCAGCGCGCTCGGCGGCTCCTCCCGGAATGACCTTCTGCACCAGCACGCCGTAATCGGCAGGTAATCCGATTTGTTCCGCGAGATCGGGGCCAATGGCCAGCGATGCAATGCCCAGCGAAGGACGGCGCACCCTGCCGTATTTGCTGTAGTCCGACAATACCGCCTTGATGGTGTCGACAGGGATGGCGAAGCCAATGCCGGAGCTCTGTTCCGCTCCTCCCGTCGCAATCAGGGTGTTCATGCCAATGACTTCCCCCCGCGAGTTCAGCAGCGGGCCGCCCGAATTGCCGGGGTTGATGGCCGCGTCTGTTTGCACCGCGTTCTCAATGGTTGCGCCCTGGGGCTCGCCTACCGAGCGGATGGAGCTGATGATTCCTGTGGTCATGGTGCCATTCAGCCCAAAGGGATTGCCGATGGCGTACACATTCTGGCCTACCTGCAGATCGCGCGATTCAGAAAGCACGGCCGGCGTGAGGTTGCTGGCGTCGATCTGTAGCAGGGCAAGGTCGTGTGCTTTGTCCTGCAGCACAATCTTTGCTTTGTACTTGTGCTTGTCGCTCAGCGTCACTTCGACCTGTTGCGCGTTTTGCACCACGTGGTAGTTGGTGAGGATACGTCCATCCTTCGTCAGGATAAAGCCCGAACCCTGCCCCTGCTGGGGGACCACGCCATAGAAGAAGTCGAAGGAGAGTGCAGAAGAGGTCACATTCACCACCGACGGCAAGGCTCGCTTATAGACAGCAATGTTCGTCAATTCCTCCGCTGTATAGGCTGGCTGCGCATCCGCCTCGGTTAAGTGCAGCGGTGATTGGCGCCAGAGCTTCGCCAGGGGCAGGCCACTGGTGCCCCTGAAGTTGCTGAACGAGGTGAGATAGACGAAACCGCCTACGAGTAAAACAATCAGGATAGTCGAACGAATCTTCATAGCTGGCTGACATCTATTAGATCATTTTCACCTCTCTCCCCACCACGAAACCCAGGTGCCCCACACTCCCGATTCCCTATTGCGCAGCCCGCACCAGCTCGCGGTAGATTCCTTCCACCACTGCACCCGTCTCTTCGAGGGAGCCAGTATTGTCGACAACATAGTCGCATCGGGCGGCTTTTTCCTGGTCGGGAATTTGCGCCGCCAATCGCGCGCGGGCGTCTATAGTCAGCGCCTCTCGCCGTGTCTCCGCTTCGTTGGTCATCATGCGCGCCACAAAGCGCGCAATCTTCACCTCATCGGGCACCGTGACGAGGATCAATTTGTCGAATCGCTCTACCCAGCCCGGAGCGGTGCCCCACTTTTCCACTTCGAAAATAAGCGCGGATTCCACGATCACCACGCGTGCCGGGTCGGCAGCGAAGATCCCGCGCATCCATTGCTCTTCCGCCGCAACCACCGCGGGATGGACGATATGGTTCAACGCGTCCGCCTGATTATGTTGAAAAGCCAACTCCGCCAGCGCTTTGCGGTTGAGCAAGCCATCGCCGCGGACTACAGCTGGGCCAAATGCATGCACGATGGCGGCGTAGACTGGTTCCCCCGGCTGCATGAGTTGGCGCCCAAGTTGGTCCGCAGCGATCACAGCCGCGCCCAACTGCTCGAACAACGCGGCAACGGTGCTCTTGCCACTGCCCAGGCCGCCGGTCAGTCCCACGCGGAGCATCCCTTGCTCCTAAACCGCTAGTCCGCGGCGGAGCTTCGCTGCGCGCACGGTGTTTGCCATCAGCATGGCGATCGTCAACGGCCCGATGCCGCCAGGCACTGGCGTATAGGCGCCGGCCAGTGCAAATGCTTTAGGCTCAACATCACCGACAACAGTGGAGCCCCTCCGCTGAAACAACTCTTCGCGCGCGATATCTCCAGCGAAGAACCGCTCAAACTCCGCCCGATCAACAATCCGATTAATCCCGGCGTCTAGAATCGTCGATCCCGGCTTCACCATGTCTGCGGTGACGAATGCCGGCTTTCCGATCGCCACTACCAGGATGTCTGCCCGCCGTGTGAACGAGCCCAGGTCGCGCGTCCGCGAATGGCACACGGTGACCGTGGCATTCTCCGCCAATAGAAGGATCGCCGTCGGTTTTCCCACGATGTCGCTGCGTCCGACCACCACTGCATTCTGTCCCGCGATTTGCAAGTGGCTGCGCTTGAGAATCTCGATAACGCCCGCTGCGGTGCAGGGGGCCAGCGCCGGCTGCCCCGTCTGCAAGCGGCCTACGTTTACAGGGTGGAATCCATCCACATCCTTATCAGGGCTCACCGCTTCAAGCAGCAGCTTGGCATTCACCTGCGGCGGTAACGGCAATTGCACGAGAATACCGTCAATATCCTCTCGTGCGTTCAACTGGCCGATCAACGACAACATATCTTCTGTTGTCACCGATTCGGGCGGCGTAATCAGCTCGCTCCCCAGCCCCAGGGCCTCGCACGTCTTCACCTTACTGCGCACGTAAATCTCTGAGGCAGGAACATGCCCCACCAGCACTGCGGCCAGCCCCGGCCGTATGCCTTTGATCGCCAGCCGCTCCACTTCCGCCCCGACTTCCGCCTTGATTTCGGCGGCAATCGCTGTTCCATCCAGAACTCTCGCCATGCACATCCTTCCTGCGCTCATGGTAAATGGCCATTCTTATTCCCCGTGATCCCATCAGAACCTGCGGGAAATCCCGGCCGCCGGGTTTTCCAGCGCGCCCGCACAGAGAAGAAGCGGCGTTCAGTCTACTGGCGTCTACACTTGAGAAATGACCAGCCAGATGCTCGCCGAGCCCTTGCTTAAAATCCTTGTTTGCCCGGTGTGCCATCACCCTGTGACTCCCGGTCCGGAGGCCATCCGGCACGCATGGCTGCATTGCAATGGGTGTGGCCGCTACTACCCGGTGCAGGATGGCATCCCGGTGATGCTCGAGCATCGCGCGACGACTGAACCTCCGGCGGCTTGATTGCATCGGAGGCCCCAAAACGCTTTCAGATTCCCGGGATTCCCCTCGAGCTCGACGGATTCAACAAACGCCAGCACGAACTTAATCTTCTGGAGATGACAAACTTATCTCGCAAACCTAGAGTCAGAGAAAGTGCGGGCTCGCAATTTAAGAGCTGCCAAGTTTTGACTCATCTTTGCTTACGAGTTGCCGTAAATCCCGTCTATTTATCCAGATGAGCTTGATGGAGTGCTTCAGGATTAAGCCGACAGCCAGCTGGGCCAACAGGCTGATGATGTCTATTAAATGCCGCTTTCCCGGAAACGATTGGCTCGTTGGAAAAGTGCGATCGGATGGTGAGCCCTCCTCACTGAAATGACTTGAGCATCCGATACATCCAGCAGCGCATTGCCGCATCAAATGTGTGGGCTTTGAGAAATTCTCCCCGAGGGTCTGCACTCGGGACGTAAGTCAGCAAGGGTCGATCGCAACGAACCCTGCCGTTGTGGGTTTCAAACATTAGGAAGACTTGGATCAGTGTTTCTGCCTTAGATTCGATGCACGATTGTGTTACGTACTTGGTCGATAGGAATAGGGCTCTTCCGCGGGGTTTTCGCGCAGCCGTTGAAAGGCTAGAACTTTCAGTCGTGCCGGGCCGTCGATCCGAGAGAGGTGAGAGAGGAAAATTACATGCCTGCAAATGCCAAAATAGAGAAATTCTCTGCCCGCGAGCTTGTGAACCTGCGCAACGAGCTTTTGCAATCGGGCATCGATTCCTGGCAGGCTGCTGAGGTACTCAGCAGTTTTCTTACCGGCCGGGGCTACGGTGTCAGCGCCGAGCACGCGCGTAACGCGATCGCGCGTCTTGAAGAAATGGGTTGCAAGCTTGATTGCATGCAGGAAGAGTTGGAGAATCTTGCGTTCGTAATGTAAGCCCTGCGGCGCCGATCGAAATGCTTTGGCGGTCGGCCCCCACGCGCTCTGCCTTGTCAGCTCGATTCACCCCAATGAATTGTCCCCAGTAAACTCCAGCTCAAACCACCCAGGCCGCGCCTTCCCAAGCGTGAAGGCTGTATCGTGGAAGACTGCGGATACCTTCCAGCAGTGAGGACAACTGTGCACGAGTTGAATCGTAGGAGTTTTCTTAAAGTGGCAGGAGCGGCGGCCACGGTCGAGACGTTAATTGGTTCGAGAACTTATTTGATGGCGGAGGCCCAATCGGAGCCGGCCAAGCCCGTTGCGGCCAACGATCATATTCAGATCGCACTGATCGGCGCCGGGGGTCAGGGCATGGGTGATACCAAAGTCGCGGTGCAGGTTCCCGGAGTGAAGCTCGTTGCCGTCGCGGATTGCTACGATGGCCGGCTCGCCCACAGCAAGGAAATATGGGGCGACGATATCTTTACCACCCGCGATTACGCCCAGCTTTTGGAGCGAAAAGACATCGACGCCGTGATCATTGGCACGCCCGACCACTGGCACAAGCAAGTGGCCGTGGACGCAATGAAGGCCGGCAAGGATGTTTATTGCGAGAAGCCCATGATCCATCTCTATGCCGACGGCCCACAGATGATCGAGACTGCGCACGCGACCAACCGGATCATCCAGGTCGGAAGCCAGCGGGTCAGCTCGGTGATCTATGCCAAAGCGAAGGAACTGCTTGCTTCCGGCGCCATCGGCCAACTGAATATGGTGACTGCGCGGTGGGATCGCAACTCGTCGATTGGGGCCTGGAACTACACGGTTCCGCTGGATGCTTCCACCGAGACCTGTGACTGGCCGCGATTTCTGGGCACAGCACCCAAAATTCCCTTCAATGGCGAGCATTTCTTCCAGTGGCGCAAGTGGAAAGCCTACGGCAGTGGTGTGGCCGGCGACCTGTTCGTCCACCTCTTTAGCGGAACCCACTTCATCACCGGTTCGCACGGGCCCACCCGCGCCATGGCAACCGGCGGCCTGCGCTTCTGGAAAGATGGCCGCGATGTACCTGATGTGATGTTGGGGCTCTTCGACTACCCCGAGGGTTTCAACCTGAGTCTGCGGGTGAACTTCGTGAACGGTGGCGAGGAAAACGAAGGCCTCATTTTTACCGGCTCGGAAGGCACGATGGAAATTGCCGGCAACAGCGTCTCGGTAAGTCGCGTGCCGCTTGAAAAGGAGCCCGGCTTGATGATTGGCACCTTCACCGATGCGATGCAAACGAAAATTCGCGAACAGTACAACGCCAAATATCCGCACACACACCCCATGGGAGCGCCGCAATTGTCCTACGAGAGGTATGAAACGGCGGAGGGATATAGCGACAGCTATGACCACTTCCGGAATTTCTTCGCATCGGTTCGTTCGCGGCAACCCGTCGTTGAGGACGCTGTGTTTGGCTTCCGTGCGGCGGGAGCGGCCCTGCTCAGCAATCTGAGCTACGAAAAGGGCACCGTCGTCCACTGGGATCCCGAAGCAATGAAGTTGGGCTAGCAACTCCGTGCTAGACTGCGCGCATGAAGCTTCGCTTCCTAGCCCCGTTTCTGATGATTTGCATCACCGGGCACACTCAGTCGGCGCCGCGCGCGCGCACTCTTGGGGTGCCATTCGACGGAAATCCCGGTCCCCTGGACACAATCACCGATGTCAAAGGCGTAGAAGTGGGTGATACCACTCTCATCCGTGGGGAAGGCAAGCTGATCGTCGGCCAGGGTCCGGTGCGTACCGGTGTGACCGTAATCTTTCCTCGTGGCCGTAGCGATGCGGAGCCCGTCTACGCCGGATGGTTCTCGCAAAATGGAAACGGCGAAATGACCGGCACCACCTGGGTTGAAGAATCCGGCTTTCTCGAAGGTCCCGTCGCCATCACCAATACGCACTCGGTGGGTCTGGTGCGCGACTCGATCATCGCCTGGTCTGTAAACAGCGGCCGCCTTGCTTTGCAGCCCTGGTCGCTTCCCGTGGTTGCCGAAACCTGGGACGGCTACCTGAACGACATCAACGGATTTCATGTCCAGCAGTCCGACGTCTTCTCAGCACTCAACTCAGCAACCAGTGGTCCCGTTCCCGAGGGAAACGTAGGCGGAGGGACTGGGATGGTTTGCTATGGATTCAAAGGCGGAGATGGAACCGCCTCGCGCCTGCTCTCCGCCGAAGCAGGAGGCTACACCGTCGGCGTGTTGGTGCAATGCAATTGTGGCCGCCGTCCGCAACTTACGATCGCCGGCGTACCCATCGGCAAGCTTATTCCCGCGTCGCCCAGCAAAGCAATGGTGGATCCCGAAGTAAGAGGGGATGTCGGCTCCATCATCATCGTCGTCGCCACCGACGCCCCGCTATTGCCCACGCAATTGAAACGGCTCGCGCGCCGAGCCACTATGGGGCTCGCGCGCACAGGCTCGAGTTCTGGGAATTCCTCCGGTGACATTTTCATCGCTTTCTCGACCGCCAATCGGGGCGCAGGCAAAGAACCGGGTCCGAACTCCGTGCTCACGGTTTCGAATGAGCGCATTAGTCCCCTGTTCCAGGCCACCGTCGAAGCGACCGAGGAGGCGATTATCAACGCCATGGTAGGGGCCCAAACCATGACCGGAGTGGACGGCCACACGATCGACGCGCTTCCCCATGACAAGTTGACAGAATTCATGAAGCGTTCCGCGCAAGGCCCGCCCCAGTAGCGGACTCATGATGAAACCCGCAGCCCTCGGCATTCAAATGCATTCCGGTTGGGGTGTGCTGGTAGCCGTCTGCGCAGATGGCGGCTTGATCGAAATATTAGAAAGACGCCGCATCCTCACGGTGAACCCTGAAATCGCCGGGACTAAGCAGCCCTACCATCATGCGGCGACTCTTTCGCTGCCAGAATCTGAGCAGCACATTGCCAATTGCGTGGCGGCCACAACCCAACTGGCTGTGACCGCCATCAACGAAGTGCTCGGTGCGTTAGATCGGCGACACTACCGAATCGCGGGGTGCGCGGTCCTGTTGGCGTCGGGTCGTCCGCTTCCGCCGCTTGCCAAAATTCTTGCAGCGCACCCGCTGATTCATGCAGCAGAAGGTGAGTTGTTCCGCCAAACCATTCGCAACGCCTGCGAAACTCTGCATATTCCTGTCACTGCAATACGAGAGCGAGAACTCGATGAACGGGCGAGGAGCGCATTCGGGAATGCGGCAAGCCGGGTGCAGCAGAATATTGCAAGCCTTGGATCCTCCATCGGGCCGCCCTGGACCAGGGATCACAAGAACGCTACGCTTGCCGCTGCGTTGATCCTGGCGAGCACAGACACAGCGAAAGCGGCGCAAGGTACTAATCGAAGACCGGCTCACACCTCACGGGAAAGTTGACCGAGCGCGCAATAAAACATTGAGCGTGGGCGGCATGGTGCAGCGAATGTGCTTGCGCTTGATCGCAACCCGGCGCGATCTTCGCTCTGGGTCTCAGGATCACTTCTATAAACTGGCCGCCGCCATCGGCCGATTCCTCCATCACGCCCACTGCTTCGTCCACATACGCTTCAACGACGACACCAGCTTCGGCGCAAAGATGCAAATACCACAGCTTGTGACAGGCAGAGAGAGACGCGACCAGGAGTTCCTCCGGATTCCAGCGGGCCGGGTCGCCGCGAAAGGCGGGATCCGAAGAGCCGGGAATCGTGGGCTTTCCCGAAGCGGAAATATCATGAGAACGTTCATAGTTCCGATATCCGCTCGTTCCTGTGCCGGTATTTCCAGTCCAGGTAACCGCAACTGCGTAGGAATGTTGGCGAGCCATGCTTAATATTAATCGGCTCCGGCCGCCGAAAAACCCCCGCCACTGGGCACACTGGGAATTCCGGGGCCGCGTGGGCTTTCCCACCTGCCGGATTGCGCAGAACAAACAATCGCTTCGATCACTGCCATATTCTTGATCGCATCTTCGATCGGAACTGGAACCCTGGTCCCCTCGCGTACCGCCCGCGAAAAAACCTCGCCTTGAATCGTAAATTGATTGCACACGGGGAAGGTCTCAGTAGTCACGCCCCCACCGGCAAGATCACTCCCGTCATCGATGAGAATGTGGGTAGCGCGGTCAGTGGGTGGGGTAAACGGTGTCGGGATCTCGATGCGGCCCTTCGTCCCCAACAATTGCATTCGTTGGTAGTAGATAAGCTGCATGCTGCAAGTAAAGACCGACTGCCCCGAAGGAAACTCGAGCATCGCTGAGGTTAACCGGTCAACCTTGAGCGCAGGGTCCCTTTCCATGAGTCCTAATACCCGCAACGGCTCTTCACCGAAGAGCAATCGCGAGGTGTTGATGAGATAACATCCGATATCCATCAGGCTGCCTCCGCCGAACTCCGGAATGTTGCGGATGTTCGCCGGATCGGTGTTGAAGTAGCTGAAGGAACCGTGGATCGAACGAAGAGTACCGATTCTGCCTGCCGCAACGACCTCGCGAGCGCGCAGCCACTGCGGATGATTGCGCACCATAAAGGCTTCGGCGATGACCACACCCGTGCGTTGCTGCACTTTCAAAAGAGCTTCGGCTTCGGCGACCGTGACGCTGAGCGGTTTCTCGCACAAGACATGCTTGCCTGCCTCAGCAGCTTGAATGGACCACGGCACATGGAGCGGATTGGGCAGAGGATTGTAGATAGCCTCAATCCGTGGGTCTGCCAGGAGCTCTTCATAAGAACCGTACGCCTTGGGAATGCCAAGCGCGCGCGCATGTTCTTCTGCTTTGCCGGGATCGCGCGAGGCGATCGCCACCACCTCAACCCACTCGCTCTGTTGCATTGCCGGGATAACTTTTTTTACGGCGATTTTAGCCGTGCTCAGAACTCCCCAACGCACCTTGTTCGGCATACCCGCACATCATAGCTGCAACTCATGGCCCGCACAGAAACAAACCTGCTCACGAGCTCAATCTGCAATTTCGGGTATTTGGAAACGGAGGATCAGAGGCCAGAACCGCGGAGGACGCAGCCGACGGTGCGGCAGAGAATACGAAGATCTGCACCCAGCGACCAGTGAGCGAGATATTGGGAGTCGTGGGCTTCGATACTGTCGGGATCAGCGTTGCTGCGCCCTTCAACCTGCCACAGGCCAGTGATCCCCGGACGCACGCGCGAGCGCAGGGCAAGAAACTCCGGCCTCAAAACCTTGCAATGGTAGTCGGGCAATGCGCGAGGACCGACCAGGCTCATATCTCCCCGCACGACGTTCCAGATCTGGGGTAGTTCGTCGATGCTGTAACGGCGAAGGAACCTGCCTACTACTGGCAGGATGCGCGGATCTCTGGCATCCCGGTAAATGCGCGGATCCGTGGCTGTCGGGTTCTGAGCCAGGTAGTCCCGCAGCCAAACATCCGAATGCATGCGCATGCTGCGGAGCTTGATGAACTTGAACGGACGGCCGTCTTTTCCTTGCCGGTTCTGCATGTAGAAGCTAGGCCCACGATCGACAAGCTTAATGGCGAGGAACGCCACGCAGACGATTGGTAAAACCATGAGACCAACCACGACGGCAACGCAAAAATCGAGCATGCGGCTCAGGGCCAGCTCCACTGCGCGTGAGGGCGAGGATGCTGCCTGCGGCACAGCAAACTCGGAGTGCGAAACCATCACCTCCGACTCGATCATGCCCATTCACTCTTCTCGGTACCCATTGCGTTTATGGGAAATCGCCGCATGCCTGCGATCTGCAAGCTGAGCAGCCCAAGGAAGTGAACGAGCTGGAGGCTATAGCGCTTCCACAAACGCCGCGGCTCACTGCATAGGCGGTAGAACCACTCACCTCCGGCCGAGCG
>Ga0182015_10005398_pt1 | contig 13305 bp, 14 predicted proteins | sample 712P3MmetaG_FD_120478 | JGI IMG/M metagenome (GOLD analysis project Ga0182015, IMG submission 120478) | Permafrost microbial communities from Stordalen Mire, Sweden - 712P3M metaG | ecosystem: Environmental > Terrestrial > Soil > Wetlands > Permafrost | place: Sweden: Stordalen | collected...
AACCAAAACTGCGGACCACGCGCGCGGCCTGGATGGCGATCTCGGCCAGCTCCACACTGGTCGGCATTTCGTGCACGCTGGTATCGGCGACGAAGACCACCCGGCCTCTGGTGAAGATCACCATGATGCCGATCGGACGCTGGCCCTGAGGCACATCGAGCACCAGCCGCACATCGGCAAGCGCCCTCGAATAACTTCTCGTGACGCCGGTCACCATTGCATCCGCATCGCCCAATGCGAGCATGCAGGCCGCATGGACGTTGCGATCGTTGCGCACCATGCGCACGCAATCGCGATGCAAAGACCCGCGGCGTTGCAGCCGCTTGTAAAGCGCGTCGGCGTAGTGCGGAGTTTCCGTCGCCGATTGCGGCGTACGGATTTGCAGGCCGCAATCCTCCACACCAGCCTTCTGGATTCCCTTCTTCACGATCTCTTCGCGCCCGACGAGAATCGCGTTGCCGAGGCCGGAACTCTGGAACGCCGCGGCGGCGCGGATCACCGCGGCCTCCTCGCCTTCGGCAAACACGACCCGCTTGGGGTTGGCACGAACGCGTGAAGCCACAGTCTGAAAGAGATTGGCAGAGGGATCGAGCCGCGCCGAGAGCTCCAGCCGGTACGAATCGATGTCCTTCACCTCGCGCCGGGCGACGCCTGTCTTGATTGCAGCCTCCGCGACCGCGGAAGAGACGCGCGAGATGAGCCTGGGATCGAAGGGCACGGGGATCAGGTAATCGGGCCCGTACGCCGGCCGCGCTTCTCGATAGGCGAGCGCCACTTCGTCGGGCACATCTTCGCGCGCCAGCGCCGCAAGCGCTTGCGCCGCCGCGATCTTCATGGCCTCGTTTATCGTCCGGGCACGAACGTCGAGCGCGCCGCGGAAAATATACGGGAAGCCCAGAACGTTGTTGACCTGGTTGGGGTAGTCCGAGCGGCCGGTCGCCACGATCGCATCGGGACGTACCGCCTTGACCTCTTCGGGCGTGATCTCCGGATCCGGATTCGCCATGGCAAAGATGATCGGCGCTTTCGCCATCGTCTTCACCATCTCCTGGCTGACGGCATCCTTCACCGAAAGGCCGAGAAATACGTCGCTGTCCTTGAGCGCGTCGGCGAGCGTGCGCGCCGTCGTCTCCACCGCATGGGCGGATTTCCACTGGTTCATGCCGCTGGTGCGGCCGCGATAGACGACTCCCTTGGTGTCGCACAGAAGGGCGTTGCCGCCCGGCAGCCCCATCGCCTTCAACAATTCGAGACAGGCTATTCCGGCGGCGCCCGCGCCGTTCACCACCACCTTGATATCGGAGAGTTTGCGGTTGGTGAGATGGAGCGCATTGATGATGCCAGCCGCCGATATGATCGCGGTGCCGTGCTGGTCGTCGTGAAAGACGGGAATGTCCATCAGTTCGCGCAGGCGCTCCTCGATCACGAAGCAGTCGGGCGCCTTGATGTCCTCGAGATTGATGCCGCCGAAGCTCGGGCCGAGATAGCGCACGCAATTTACAAAGGCGTCGACGTCCTTGGTATCGATCTCGAGATCGATCGCGTCCACGTCGGCGAAGCGCTTGAAGAGCACGGCTTTGCCTTCCATCACCGGCTTGGAGGCGAGCGCGCCCAGATCGCCCAGTCCGAGGATCGCGGTGCCGTTGGAGATGACCGCGACCAGATTGCCTTTCGCGGTGTAGTCGAAGACGGCGTCGGGACGCTCGGCAATGATGCGCACCGGCACCGCCACGCCCGGCGAATAAGCGAGGCTGAGATCGCGCTGCGTCGCCATCGGTTTGGTCGGCGTGATCTCGATTTTTCCCGGCTTGCCCCCTGCGTGAAACGCGAGCACTTCTTCCTGCGTGAAGGAGGGGCGGGTCATGATCTGTCCGTTATTGCCGATCCACAGAATATCGCGCCCCCGCCCCTCGCCTTTCAATGGCTCGTCTGGGCGGACTTGCCCATGGTCATGAAGTTCCCAGCCGCCGACACCGACAGCGCCACGCCCATGATGGCGCAATATCTGGAGATAAAGGCCGCGCACGACGGCTACCTCCTCTTCTATCGCATGGGGGATTTCTACGAACTGTTCTTCGACGACGCCGTCAGGGCGTCGGCCGCGCTCGAAATCGCGCTGACCAGGCGCGGCCGCCATCAGGGCAGCGACATTCCGATGTGCGGCGTGCCGGTGCATGCGGCCGAGCACTATCTGGAAAAACTGATCCGCAAGGGCTTCCGCGTCGCCGTCTGCGAGCAGATCGAGGATCCGGCCGAGGCAAGGCGGCGCGGCGCGAAATCGGTGGTCGGGCGCGAAGTGATCCGGCTGGTCACGCCGGGAACGCTCACCGAGGAATCGCTCCTCGAGGCGCGCACGGCCAATCTGCTTGCTGCCTTCGGGCGCGCCGGTACCGAGTGCGCGCTCGCGACGGCCGAGATGTCGACCGGAGAGTTTCAGGTGTGCACGATCGCGCCGGCGGAACTCGCCAGCGAACTCGCCCGGCTTGCGCCAAGCGAAATTGTCGTCCCCGATCTGCTTGTTGGCGAGAGCGAATTCGCCGGTGCGTTCGAATCGCTCGGGCCGCGGCTCACGCCATTGCCCGCGCGCAACTTCGACTCCGCACAAGGCGAGAGAGTCCTGAAAGCGCTTTACGGCGTGGCGGCGCTTGACGGCTTCGGCGCTTTCACGCGCGCCGAACTGTCTGCCGCCGGCGCGCTGGTGGGCTATCTCGAACTGACCCAGAAGGGAAAACTTCCGACGCTCAAGACCTTGTCGCGATCGTCCTACGACACGCGCATGAGCATCGACGCGGCCACACGGCGCAATCTCGAGCTTTCCCAGACGCTTGCGGGCGCGCGCGCGGGAAGCCTCCTCGCCACGATCGACCGCACGCTGACGCCGGCCGGCGCCCGCGAACTGGCAAACCGCCTGTCTTCTCCGCTCACCGTCATCGGAGAGATTTCCCCGCGGCAGGACGCCGTCGCGCTGTTCGTCGCCGAATCGGAGCTGAGAAGCGGCGTGCGCGCCGAATTGCGGAGTTCCCCCGATATGGCACGGGCGCTGGCGCGCCTTTCGCTGCAACGCGGCACGCCCCGCGATCTGGCATCGCTTCGCGACGGCATCCGTTTGGGGCGGGCTTTGCGCGAGAAACTGAGCGGTCTCGACGATCCGCTCAAGCCGCCGCCCGGCGAAGCCGGAACCGCGCGCGCCGTCCTCATCGAGGCAATGGCGAACGCCAGCGCGCTCGGCGAGCAACTCGAACAGATGCTCGTTGCCGAACCGCCGGTCAACGGACGCGACGGCGGCTTTATCGCGGTGGGCGCAAACCCGGCGCTCGACGAAGTGCGCGCCCTTCGCGACGAAAGTCGCAGGGTCATCGCCACACTCGAAACACGCTACCGCGCTCAAAGCGGCGTGGCGGCGCTGCGAATCCGGCACAATGGCGTGCTCGGATACTTCATCGAGCTGACGCCGCCCAACGCCGACAAATTGACGGCCGGGCCGGTGCGAGAACTCTTCCGCCATCGCCAGACGATCGGAAGCGCCGTGCGCTTCTCCACCGATGAACTCGCCACGCTCGCGAGCCGCATTTCCGAAGCGGCGGAGCAGGCACTCGCGATAGAGCGCGAATTGTTCGATTCGCTCGCGGCGGAAGCCACCCGGAACAGCACGACGCTCCTCGCTCTTGCCGGCGCCATCGCCACGCTCGATGTCGCCACGGCATTGGCGGAGCTTGCCGCGGCCGAGCGCCATATGCGGCCAAGAGTCGACGAAAGCCTCGCCTTTGAAATCCGGCGTGGTCGGCACCCGGTCGTCGAAGCCGCGCTCGCGCAATCGAGAGCGGGAGGCTTCATACCCAACGACTGCAATCTCTCTGCGGAAGGAGGCGGTCGCCTCTGGCTGGTCACCGGTCCCAACATGGCCGGCAAATCGACGTTTCTGCGCCAGAACGCGCTAATCGCGATCCTCGCCCAGATGGGCGCTTTCGTGCCCGCCGAAGCGGCGCATATTGGCGTCGCCGACCGGCTGTTCAGCCGCGTGGGCGCCGCCGACGATCTTGCCAGGGGCCGCTCGACCTTCATGGTCGAAATGGTAGAAACCGCGGCCATCCTCAACCGTGCCACGGAAAAGAGCCTCGTCATCCTCGACGAAATCGGGCGTGGCACCGCCACGTTCGATGGACTGGCGATCGCCTGGGCGGCTGTGGAACATCTCCATGCCGTCAATCGCTCGCGCGTGCTGTTCGCCACGCATTACCATGAGATGACGGCGCTGGCGGAGCGCCTTGACCAGGTCGCCTGCGTCACCATGCGGGTGAGCGAGTGGAAGGATTCGATCGTCTTCCTGCACGAAGTGGCACGCGGCGCGGCCGACCGTTCGTACGGCATCCACGTCGGCAAGCTGGCAGGACTGCCGCTGCCCGTAATCGCGCGCGCCGAAGAGGTTTTGCGCGCACTGGAGGAAGGCCGCGAGGGTCATAAGCCGCTGGCGCGGATCGACGATCTGCCACTATTTTCTGCGCTCCGGGACGAAACTCCGCGTTCGCGCAACAGCACCATCGAAGAAAAACTGTCCGCCGTCCTGCCCGATACTCTGACGCCGAAGGCCGCGCTCGAACTGATCTACGAGCTGAAGCAGCTCTTGAAGTAGCGCACCCGGCGCTCCGCGCGTATTCTCATTTTTCCTCCCCCGCCCTTAGCGGGGGAGGAAAAGCCAGCGCCGATCGGGTTTGTTTGGGAGACGGAGTCATGCATGCGCTATCTGCACACCATGGTCCGGGTGAAGGACCTCGACCAATCCCTCAAGTTCTATTGCGAGTTGCTGGGACTGAAGGAGATGCGCCGCATCGAGAACGAAAAGGGCCGCTTCACGCTGGTGTTCCTGGCCGCGCCGGCCGACGCCCCTCGCGCGCTCGCGGAACACGCGCCAATGGTGGAGCTGACGTACAATTGGGATGCGGAAGAGTATGCAGGCGGACGCAATTTCGGCCACCTCGCCTATCGCGTCGACGACATCTACGCGACCTGTGAACGACTCATGCAAGGCGGCGTGACCATCAACCGTCCGCCGCGGGACGGCCACATGGCCTTCGTGCGCTCTCCCGACGGCGTATCGATCGAGCTGCTGCAGGCGGGCGCTCCCAAGACGCCGGCGGAGCCCTGGAGCACCATGCCGAACATCGGCGCGTGGTGAACGAGTTGATGACACGTCGCAGCGAAGGTGTTCCCGGGACCGCGGGCGTCCCGCCCGCACGGCCATGCGGGCGGGACGCCCGCGGTCCCGGGAACTGAGTGAAAGCTCACGGTAAATGAGTGGTTTCATCGTTGTCGGAATTGCCCTTGCCGTCGTGGTGCTGATCCTCGCGGCCGGGCTCTCCACGCTCTGGGTGGGCGGAGAGACGCAGCGCCGCTGGTCGAACCGGCTGATGCGCTACCGCGTAATCGCCCAGGCTGTCGCCCTCCTCATCGTCCTCGCCGTGCTCTATTTCGTGAGGGGGCATTGACCGGCATCCCGAGGGCGCCCCGCAGCCTATCGGAGCGCGTAACAGCGATTTTAACAGCGAATATCAGCGATTGCGAGTTTGCGGGTTGCGCAAACTCGAAGTGGCCGGTGTTATGACGTTGCTTCTGCGTGAAGGATGCCGCGACGAATTGTTTCGCGGATGCCGTGGGTGCATCGTTGGAGAGAACGCCGCCAACCGGAGCGTCCCGAAGATTCACGATCTTTCCCGCATTGCAAAAGAGGAGTGGACTCGGATCGGGTATTGTTCTACCATTGTGTGAAGAAAGGTAGACTATGGGTCTGAATATCAAGAGTCCCCGCACCGAAGCTGCGATCCGCGAACTGGCCGCCAACACCGGCGAAGGACTGACGGAGGCGGTCGAAAAGGCAGTTCAGGAACGCCTTCAACGCGTGAAGCGGCTGGCCGCAAACGAGACGGGAGGAACCTTGCTGGAAAGGCTGAAGCCAATCCAGGCTGCGGTCGCGGCCGAGCGGCGGGCGAAAAAAGAAAAACGTACGTCGCAGCAATTGCTGGCCGAGTTGTTCGACGAACACGGCCTGCCGAAATGATCGTCGTCGATGCTTCGGCGGCAGTGGCCCTGGTTCTGGCGGAACCGACGCAGGGCATGCTCACCCAAAAGCTCGCCGAATCACCGGAGCGCGGCATGTCGCCGGTGTCTTATTCCGAACTTGTCATGGCGTTGTCCAGGATTTATCCCCAGCCGAAGTTCATAGCCGACGCTTTCATTCGAGACATGAATGTAATGCTGTTGACGATCGATCGGCGGCAGACCGAGCTCGCAGTGCATGCGTTCCTGCTTTTCGGCAACGGACGTCATCCTGCACGGCTCAACCTCGGCGATTGTTTTTCGTACGCCGCAGCGAAGGCGACCGATGCTGCCCTCTTGTTCGTCGGCGCCGACTTCTCGCAAACGGATGTGCGTCAGGCTTGAATGGTGAGCGACTAAAGCGGATTCCGCTCAATTACGATCAAAACAATTCTGTCGTGGCCCGCGCAAGCGGGCCACCCGGCTGCAGCATGCACGGCTTGCACCGAGAGGCAAGAAATCCAGGCGTCGACGCACGTCGCTTTCCGCTGGATTCCTGCTTTCGCAGGAATGACACGTATTCGTTTGATGTAGGCTCGATCGTCGGGAACTTCAAAAAAAGCTCACCGGATCGACGTCCACGGTGATGCGGACGGCGGCGGGCAGCTTCACGCGGTCGAGCCACGCTCGCAGATAGGACTGGATGTCGACGCTGCGTTCGGCCTGCACGAGCAAACGTTCGCGCGTACGCCCGCGCAGCATCTGATAGAACGCCGGCGTCGGTCCCCATATTTTCACGCCGCGCGCCACCGGCGCGGCTTTGGCCAGAACGCGGCCCGCCTCGCGAACACGGTCGCCGTCGTGACTGGCCAGGATGATCGCGGCGAGACGTCCGAAAGGCGGGGCGCCAACCCGTTTGCGGGCGGCGATTTCCTGCCCGAAGAAGGCATCGCGGTCGCCCCCGGCGAGCGCCTGCATCACCGGATCGTCGGGGTTTCGCGTCTGGATCAGAACCAGTCCCGGGCGCTCGGCGCGGCCGGCGCGACCCGCTACCTGGTGCAGGAGCTGGAAGGTGCGCTCGCGCGCCCGCAGGTCGCCGTCCGAGCCGCCGAGATCGGCATCGATGACGCCGACAAGCGTCAACTGCGGAAAGTGATGACCCTTGGCGACGATCTGCGTCCCGACCAGCACGTCGGTTTCGCGTTTGGCCATGGCGCGGATCGCGCCTTGCGTCTCCAGCGGCCCGTGCAGCGTGTCGCTCGAGGCGATCGCCATGCGCGCGTTCGGAAACGCGGCGGCGAATTCCTCGGCCACGCGCTCGACTCCGGGTCCGCAGGCGACGAGGCATTTCTCGGCGCGGCATTGCGGGCAGGCGAGCGGTGTTGCCATCTCGACGCCGCAGTGGTGGCAGACCAGTCGGCGCCGATAGCGGTGCTCGACGAGCCAGGCCGAGCAATCGCGGCATACCATCTTGTGGCCGCAGGCCTCGCAGAGCGTCAGTGGCGCATAGCCGCGCCGGTTGAGAAACAGCATTGCCTGTTCGCCACCCGCGAGTGTCGCGGCAATCGCCGCGCGCAGCGGCTGCGACAGCCAGGTCCCGGGCTCTACGCGAGCGCTGCGCAGATCGATCAGGCGAATCTCCGGCATCGCGGCGCGGCCGTACCGCCGCGGCAGCTTGAGCCAGCGATAACGGCCGGCCGAGGCGTTGACGAACGTCTCCAGCGACGGCGTGGCGCTCGCGAGCACGATGGGACAGTCCACAATCCGCGCCCGCACGACGGCCATGTCGCGCGCATGATAGATGACACCTTCTTCCTGCTTGTACGCCTGTTCGTGCTCCTCATCGACGATGACGAGACCCAGTTGAGCGAAGGGCAGGAACAAGGCGGAGCGCGCGCCCACGACGACGCGCGCGTCGCCCCCAAACACCGCGCGATAAATCCGCTTGCGCTCCTTCGGCGAAAGATCGGAATGCCACTCCGCCGGCCGGCAGCCGAAACGCGCGGCGAAACGATCCAGAAATTGCACCGTCAGCGCGATCTCCGGCAGGAGGATCAGCACTTGCAGCGTCTGCCTCAGCGCTTCGGCTACGGCTTCGAAATACGTTTCGGTTTTTCCCGAGCCGGTCACGCCGTCGAGCAGCGTCGCGGAGAATGTGCGCGCGCGAACGCAGGCCGCAAGCTGGCGCGCGGCGCTCGCCTGTTCGTCGTTCAAGGCCGGCGGTGCAAAATCGGGCTCCGGGCGCGGCAGCGGCGCAAACTCGGGCAGGCTCGTCTCGGCGAGAGCGCCGGCTTCGATCAATCCGCGAACGACTTGCGGTGTGACGTTCGCTTCCTCGGCCCAGACTGCCACGCTGCGTGCGAGCCCATCTTCCGCGAGCGCGAGCACGCGCGCGCGAGCCGGTGTCAGGCGCGCCGGGGTGACGTCGCTTCGCGCGAAGGCGAGCCTCGGCGTTTCGGCTTCGAAGGCGTCGCGCACCCGCAAAGCCATCCCGAGAACAATGCCCGGCGGCGATAGCGTGTAGCGTGCCGTCCAATCGATGAAATCGCAGAGCGCCGGAGGAAGACCGGGATTCCCGGCGAGCGGCACGGCACGTTTGAGACGCGCATCCCCGACCGCGCCGTCCGCTTCGCCCCAGACGACGCCAAGCACCGTGCGCGAGCCGAGCGGAGCGGCCACGATTGCGCCACGCGGCAGCTTCGCGTCGAGTCGATAATCGTAAATCCCCCCGAGCGGCAATGGCAAAAGCACGCCGCCGCGCAGGCACTGCTCCGCCTGAACGCAGGGCTTCAAGGCGGCTCCGTTCATCGCTACACTTTGCCTTGCAGGACTTGCGGGTCAATTGCGTGAAGGCGAGATGAGCGAGCGGGCGCGAGCGGGCGCGCCGGCCGAAGCTCTGAAGAGCGAATGGCTGGCGACGCTTGCCCAGGAGCGCCGCATGAGCCCGCACACGCTGCGCGCCTATGGCGACGACGTGGCGCGCTTTCTTGCCTTTGCGCAGGAGCATGTGGGCACAGCGCTCGACGAGCGGGCGCTGGCAGGACTGTCGCCCGCGGATTTCCGGGCCTTCGTCACGCGACGCCGAAACGAGGGCCTCGGCGTACGCGGCGTCCGCCGTGCAATGTCGGCGCTTAGAAGCTTCTTCCGCCACCTTTCGCGTGAGGAGATTCTCGATAACGCCGCGCCCCGGGCGACGCGCACGCCCAGGCTCGCGCACACTTTACCGCGACCCCTCAGCGAGACGGACGCGGCGCGCACGCTCGCGGAAGCAGCGAACGGGGATGTCGCCTGGATCGGGGCGCGCGATGCGGCGCTGCTCACGCTGCTCTACGGCGCAGGCTTGCGGATTTCCGAAGCGCTGGCACTGAGACGCGGCGACGCACCGCTCGGCGATTGGCTGACGGTCGTCGGCAAGCGGAACAAGGAACGGGCGGTTCCGATCCTTCCCGTCATGCGCGAAGCCGTTGCGCATTATCTCGGGCAGATTCCCTTCGCCATTGCTCCCGAGGGTCCGCTCTTTGTCTCGCGCCGCGGCAACTCCATGAGTGCCCGCGATGCCCAGGCGCTGATGCAGCGCCTGCGCAGCGCGCTTGGCCTTTCGGATCGCGCAACGCCGCATGCCCTGCGCCATTCCTTCGCTTCGCATCTCCTCGCCAATGGCGGCGATCTGCGCTCGGTGCAGGAGCTGCTCGGCCACGTGTCGCTCTCCACCACGCAAACCTACACCGAGATCGACACGAAGAAACTTCTCGCCGTCTACAGGAGCGCCCACCCCCGCGCGCGCTGAACCGACCGCGCGGGCCCCCGCCGTATCATGGTGGGGGCGCGGCGAACGCCAACGAGGATCCGATGAAGACGAAACGTCAGCCCGCGAAGATGCTCCCAAACCGGGATGAGCCTCCTGGCATGGAGCGGGACAGCAAGGGCCGCGCGATCCCTCTCAAGAAGCGGCTGCCGGAAGATCGGGCGAAGGCGAAGCGTTCGCGCAAGAAAGTACCCGGCGCCAGCCCCGACGATTGAATGCGCACTGCGCTGCCGTTCGGGCGGAACCTTCTTGCGGCGTTCTCCGTTCTTATGATCGAGCGGACATTCTGATCCGGTACGCCCCCAGCCCCTTCGACGCCGAGCATCGGGTGTCCGCTCTTTTCAAAACCTTCTTTTTTGTGCACCGAGTTCCCGGGACCGCGGGCGTCTCGCCCGCACGGCCGTGCGGGCGCGACGCCCGCGGTCCGGGGATACTCAGGCGTTCTTTGAGCGGAACGCCCGCGCGATGATCCACCCCAGAACGAAACCGACGATGGCCGCGATCACGGCGAACTTGATCACCAGCCCGATGACCTTGATCACCACGAACGCGATCACGGCCACGATGATGGCAACGACGATTTCCAGCATGCGCATGTGTCATCTCCCTCTGTTTTTTGATCCTGCCAATCGAATCCCGGCGACCGCAAGGCCAGCCTGCCAGCAGGGGCGATGGGGTGGGGCTCTTGCGGCGCCAGCTCTCGCAGTGGCGAACGCCTTTGCAACAGGCATCAGCATCGCTTTGGCGGCGGTAGTCGCGTTCTTAGAGCGAATTCCGCTCATCTTGATGCATCACTTCCCTCCGCCTCGCTGCGCTCGGCACCTCCCCCAAGATGGGGGAGGAAAGAAAGTCGCACACTCTTGCTTTCCTCCCCCATCGTGGGGGAGGTCCGGCCGAAGGCCCGGAGGGGGAAGTCCCTTCCAACGATTCAATTCGACCGCATGGTGTCGTAGTCGCCGCGCTCGACGTTGTCGGGAAATTGTGAGAATACGATGAGTTTTCAGACCCACCCACTACCAAGCAGCGTGGCGGCTTGCCAATGAAGACCACTAAGCGGGCGGCGGCTCATACTGGATCTTCTCTCCCCCGGCGATCTCTATAACTCTGAGCAGTTGCTTCGCGAGCATGTGCTTGAGCGCGTCTTCCATCTTGGAAACATCCACAATTCCGGCCCGTCGGTAGCCTGCGTCCGCGTGCTCCAGAGCGTCAAAATACGCTGTTCGGTCTTCGGATATCTGCTGCGGAATTGTCGGAGTGCCTTGGGAGTAACAGCTTCAGGCCCGCGCAAAGAACAAGATAAGAAATGGCCCTGCTGGTGCGCCCATTACTGTCTTCGAATGGATGAATCCCGTTCAGCCGCCACATAACAAATGCCGCGAGATGCAAAGGCGGTCGCTCGTGAAAACCGTCATTCACGTAATCGCACAACTCCGCGACCAGGGAGGACACCAAGTGTGGCTCTGGCGGCTGGTGTTGGCTCTTCGAGATTTGAACAGGTGTGCTGCGCCACTGACCGGGCGCTGAGACCAACCCTTTGACGGCGGTAGATTGCAGTTTCTGTATCAGCCCTGGCCTCAATGCGAAGGGCCGCCGCGGGTCAAGATAGTACTGAATCATCTCCACGGTTTCATCGTATTGATGAAACGCGTTTTCAATTTCCTGCCGAGCGATTGCGGCGGCTTCGTCCTCGGGTAGAGGCGGCTGACCGTGGGGGCCAGTTCCTCCACCTGGAGCCGGCAAAGCTATTCAGCCTTCACGTTGCGAGCGGCGTCATCCACCATGGAGCGCGTGATATCGGCGTTCTCGATGGCCGTGTTGCCGTAAACGAAACTCCGGCGCTGCTCATCGCGCTGGCTTTCGCTGAGCCTGACAGCGCGCGCCATCTCGATCAGGCGCGAAAGGCTATTGACGGTCATAGCAGCTCCTTTCTGGCTGACCATTGACAGAAACCGCACGCTCCAGTCCACCGTTGCCAATGTGGCACTCCGGCGGGCGGGAAACAACCAGGGAACGGTTGCGGCAGAAGCGCTTGGCGGACTCCCCTTTCGCCAATCCGCTTGCCATTCACGCCCCACCTAAGTATTTGAAATGTCACAAGGGCCGCCTTAGCTCAGCCGGTAGAGCAACGCATTCGTAATGCGTGGGTCGGGTGTTCGAGTCACCCAGGCGGCACCAGCTTTTCCCGGCCTATCATGCTCTACCTCAAGAACGCCCGCCTCGCCGGACACGAGGACGGCGCGGCCAGAAAGTCGATAACAAAGAGCCTCGCTTCCGGACGCCACCACCACGATAAAATCTATCCGGCCTAAGCTGTGCCGCCCGTACTTCGAGCGTGGCCCCCGACGCCTGCTGCAGGTGCCGGATGACCGCGAACAGGTTGTCGGCGCTGGGATTCCCACTCGGGCTGAACATGCGCATGAGGCTCTTCGGCGGCACCTCAACTGCATCCGCCAGGCGTTGAAAGCCCACCGTCGCCTTGATGTAGTCGCGCAGGACCGCCTTGCCGGTGTCGAGGTCTCCTTCGAGGAGGGCGTTCAGTCCTTCGGTCAGGAGCGCTTCCTTGAAGGCCGGGTCGCTTGCCACGCGCGCCTTCACGGTCTCTTTGAACGAGCGGGTCAGGGCCATCACGCGCGACCTTCCTTGCGGGCGCGCGCCTTCCGCGCCTTGTAGTTGCTCGAGCGGGCCTTCGCGTCTGCTTTGGCCTCATCCTGCAGCCGCTTGGTCCCGCCAGCGAGCAGTATCACGAGTCGGTCACAGTCGCGTCCAAAGTAGATGCGGTAGCCCGGACCGAAGTTGATCCGGTATCCTCGAACAGCAGCAGCGCCTCCGCTGCGGGATCGCCGCGGAGAAACCGCTCGAGGGTCTGGATGGCCGCCTGCTCGCCGAGCCCGCGAATCGGGCGCCCCTCTTCCAGGCGGCGCTGTTGGTCGATGCCGATCTCGGTCGGCACGATCTTGACGGAGTCGAGACGGTCGTTGATCCACTCAACGATCCGGTTCGCGCCCGGGGCGCCGCGCACGCGCGTTGATTCGATGTAAACGGCGTCGGGAATGCTGATGGGCAGGCGCGGCCGCAGAAGCACATCGAGCGCATCGGCCAGCACGGGAGTCAGAAGCGGCGAGGTGTCCGTCCAATGAGACGGAACGGGCCGCTCACCGCTGCGCCTTCAGGGCTTTCCGGAGCATGGCTTCGCCGCGCTCGCGGGCCGCGACATTGGGTCCTGTGTTCGATGCAATTGGCGGGCGCAGCCCCAGCTCGCCGAGGGCACCCAGCGTCTCGACATAATCCTCGAAACCGCGCTCGCGGAGCGCATGCCACGTGATTTCGCCGGCGGCGTATTGGCGGATCAGTTTTTGGCGGTCTGTGTCAGTCATCCGTTTTCTCCCGACACCCGCGCCTGAGTGGCACTTCTGTGCGATCCGGTTTCAACGGACACGGCCGGCAGCGTTCGAATCGCCGTGGTTCACCCT
>Ga0182015_10005399_pt1 | contig 13303 bp, 11 predicted proteins | sample 712P3MmetaG_FD_120478 | JGI IMG/M metagenome (GOLD analysis project Ga0182015, IMG submission 120478) | Permafrost microbial communities from Stordalen Mire, Sweden - 712P3M metaG | ecosystem: Environmental > Terrestrial > Soil > Wetlands > Permafrost | place: Sweden: Stordalen | collected...
CACGTCGCCGTAGCGCATTCGGCGTTGCTGCCCGGTGCGGCGGGCACGCTGCAAGTACTCGTCAACGGCGTGCTGGTCGGCGCGCGTGAGCTCGGTCGTGAAGCGGCGACGCAGACGATCGACGTTGCGGTTCCGCAGTCGCTGGTCGGACCGTCCAATAATGCCCGCGTGCTCGTCGCCACCGCTAACCCGCCGGGTGCGTGCGCCGGTGCCGCGAGCGCCGTCACCGCATCGCTGCTCGATACCTCGTCGTTCTCATGGTCGGGTGTCGAACGCCGCGCACCGTCGATCGAGTCGTTCCTAACGGCGCTCAACGGGCGGGTCGCCGTTCTGGTGGCGCCGCAATTCACGCGGGCGGCGTTCCATTTCATGGGTGAGATCGGCAAGATGAACGCGGCGATCGTGCAGCTCGACGCGCTGCGCTACGACGGCCGCGTGCCGGACGGGTACGATTTTGCGATCGTTTTCGCCCCGCCCGCCGGGCTCGACGCCTTCGGGCTTCCGGTGCGAACGGACGCGCCGGCGTTCACGCTCGTCAATCCAACCGATGACCGCGACGTGTTCGTGGCGGGCGGCGCGGCGACGTTCGGACTACTGGAACTCGGTGCGGCGCACGGCGTGCCGTTGCTCGCCGTCTCCTATCACGGAAACGCGCGGGGTATCGGCGCGCTCGAAACCGTCGGCGCCGCGCAACTCGCCACGCAGATCGCCGACATGACGGTGGTGAACGGGGACGGCGTTACGACCTACGATGTCGGCGAGAAGCTGCGCCCGCGGTATCCCGGCGATGCGACGCCGGCCGAGATCTGGGCGCGAATCCGCCTGTACGTGGCGCTCGTCCTCCTCGCCCTCATCGTCGCCGGCGGCTACTACGCGTCGTTGCGTCTGACGGGGAGGACCCTCACGTGATCGAGATCGACGCGCTGGCGGCGCAACTGATCGCGGCCGGGAAGATTCCGGCGGAGTCGGTCGAAAGCGCGCGCGCCATTCAAGCGCAGAGCGGCGGCGACCTCAGTTGGATCTTTGCATCGATGGGCGTCGTGACGCGCCGCGCGCTCTACGAAACGCTGGCCGAGTTCTACGGCCTGCCGTTGGTCCGCGATATCGAACGGATGCGGGTCAACGTCGATATCGATTTGATCCAGATGATGTCCTACGAAGATGTGATCCGCAATGAGTTCATGCCCTTCTCACTCTCGGGAGGCGTGCTGGTGATCGCGACGTCGCATCCGCAAAACGCAACGGCGCACGCGTTCGCGCGCGAGCGCTTCGGCGCGACGACGATCGCCGAACTCCTTATCAGCGACCTCGACCTCACGTTGGTCGCCTCGCACACGTTCCGCGACTCGATGATCGACAACGCCGTGATGAGCAACTTCAACCGTAATCCCGAGCAAAGCGCGCGACGGGTGTTTACCGTACCGCAGATCGTCGTTCTCGGTTCGATCCTCGCCGCGTTCGTCGTATGGGGCTATTTCGACGTGCGTTCGATGTTGATCGCGATCATCGGTTTGCTGCAGGTGTTCTTTCTCGCCAGCGTCGCCTTCAAGGTCGTGCTTAGCGTCGCCGGTGCCCAGAACGAGATTTCCCAACCGGTCTCAGCTGCCGAGATCGCGGCGCTCCGAGATGAGGATCTGCCGGTGTATACGGTGCTGGTGCCGGTTTATAAAGAACCGGAAGTCGTCGGCCAGTTGATCGCCGGCCTCAAGAACATCGACTACCCGCAGCACAAGCTCGACGTGATGCTCTTGCTCGAAGAAGACGACGTGAAGACGCTCGAGGCCGCGAAGGATGCGCGGCCGCCGGCGAATTGGCGTTTCATCGTCGTACCGAATCGTCAGCCGCGCACCAAACCGAAGGCCTGCAACTACGGCCTCGCGTTCGCGCGCGGCGACTACCTCGTGATCTATGACGCCGAAGACATTCCGGAACCGGCGCAGCTCAAGATGGCAGTCTGCGCGTTTCGGAAGAACCCGTCCGATTACGTCTGCTTCCAGGCCGCGCTCAACTACTTCAACGCGACGGAGAACGTCCTCACGCGCATGTTCACGCTCGAGTACTCATACTGGTTTGACTACCTGATCCCGGGGCTCGACCGGCTGGGCCTCCCGATTCCGCTGGGCGGCACGAGCAATCACTTTGATGTTGCGAAGCTGCGCGGGCTCGGTGGGTGGGATCCGTTCAACACGACCGAAGACGCCGATCTGGGCATCCGCGCCTCGGCGGAGACGTATCGCATCGGCTTCATCAACTCGACGACGTTTGAAGAAGCCAACGCCGATCTCGGCAACTGGATCCGGCAACGCTCGCGCTGGGTGAAGGGCTACATGCAGACGTCTCTTGTCTACTGGCGCCACCCCATCGCACTGATCCGCACGATCGGCATCAAGAATTTTCTGGCGTTCAACCTGTTTATCGGAGGCACGCCGCTGACGTTTCTGGCCGCGCCGCCGCTGTGGGGGCTGTTCGTCTTCTGGCTGCTCACGCGCTCGCACGTCGTCGAGCCGCTCTTTCCCGACGCCGTACTCTACCTCGCGCTTGCCAATCTGCTCATCGGCAACTTCCTCGGCATCTATCTCAACATGATCGCGATCTATTTGCGCAAGAATTACGCGCTCATGCCCTACGCGCTGCTCAACCCGCTGTACTGGCTCTTGCACTCGATCGCCGCCTATAAGGCGCTCGGACAACTCTTCACTAAGCCGTTCTATTGGGAGAAGACGCAACACGGCATCTCGCGCGTCGCCCCGAAGACGATGGCCGCGCAAAGGACCGCCGCGCTATGAACGATACCGTTACCGTCCAGCAACTCGTCCGCGACGCGGAGTCGACGGATACCGGGCGCATCCTGATCGTCGACGATGACGAGGGCGTGCGGACGCTCGTGCGGCGCGTGCTCGAGCAAGAAGGCTTTGCCGTTCTCGAAGCGCCCAACGGCTTGATCGGCCATGCGCGCGCGTTGGAATTCCGCCCCGACTTGATCATCATCGATTGGATGATGCCGGAGCTAGACGGACACGACGCGGCGATCCGGCTCAAAGCGGACCCGTTTACCGCCGCCATCCCGATCGTGATGCTCACGAGCCGCTCGCAAGCCGAAGACAAGGTCACGGCGCTCGCGGCCGGGGTCCAGGACTTCCTGAACAAGCCCTTCGAGCCGGCCACCCTCACGGCCAGCATCCGGCAAGAGCTGCGCTGGCGGCGGCTGCTGGCCGACGACTCGTCCGCAGTCGTTGCGGCGGCGCCGCCGCGTCCGGCCGCGACGGCCGAAATGCCGAACCTGGCGCGCTTCGTCGAGGTCGCCGAAGTCGCCGAAGAGCGCCACGCCTACGACGACGCGGCCCAAGCGTACGCGCGCGCGGCCGATCTAGCCGTAACGGTCGCCAACCCCGATATCGGGAACAAGTTCCGTCGCCTGGCCGGGAAGATGTACCTCCTGCTGGCCGAGAGCGCGGTCGATGCGGTCGCCATCCAGCACGGTTACTCGAGCGCGGCGCGCGCGTTCCTCGCCGCCGGAAACATCTCGCTGGCGACGACGGCCAATAGAGCGGCGAAAGAGGCGGTCGGGCCGGGGTCTTGAAATTTCCTCGGGTTATGGCTGGAAACGTCGTGGATCGCGGTCTCGAAGGCGTCATCGTCGGCGAAACCGTGCTGAGTAATGTCGAGGGTCAAGTCGGCCGACTGACCTACCGTGGATACGACATCCACGACCTCGCGGTCAACGCGACGTTCGAAGAAGTCGTGCACCTGTTGCTCTACGGCGACGTGCCGACGCAGACCCAACTGCGCGACCTCAACGCCAAGCTGGCCCAGTCGCGCGCGTTGCCGCCGGCGCTGATCACGATCCTCAAGGCGATTCCCAAAGAAGCATGGCCGATGGACGTGCTGCGAACGGGCGTTTCGGCGCTGGCGCACTTCGTGCCGCACCGCGCGGACGGCGTCCACGAGAGTAACCCGGACGCGGCCCTCAACCTAATCGCGAAGACGCCCTCGATCGTGGCCGCGTTCGACCGGATTCGCCGCGGCCTCGAACCCATCGCGCCCGATCCGCAGTTGCGCTCGGCGGCCAACTTTCTCTGGATGCGCAGCGGTGAAAAGCCGATCAAGGAAGCCGAAGCCGCGCTCGACATGTACCTCGTGCTCCTCGCGGACCACTCGTACAACGCCTCCACGTTCTCGGCCCGCGTCACCGCATCGACGAATGCCGACATCTATGGCGCGATCACCGCGGCCGTGGCGACGCTGGCCGGCGATCTGCACGGCGGCGCGCCGAGCAAAGTGATGACGATGCTCGAAGAGATCGGCACGCCCGACAAGGCCGAAACGTACGTGCGCAGCCTGCTCGGTCGCGGCGAGAAGATCATGGGCATGGGCCATCGCGAGTACAAGATCCGCGATCCGCGCGCCGAGCATCTCGAAGCCTCGGCCAAGGCGCTGACCGAGGCATCCGGTTCGCCGTGGTACAGCATCGCGCGCGCGTTGGAAGACGCATCGAACAAGGTGCTGCAAGAAGTGAAGCCCGGCAAGAAAATCTACGCCAACGTCGAGTTCTACACGGCGCCGACGCTTTCGAGCCTGGACGTTCCGAAGGACGAATTCACGTGTCTGTTCGCGTGCGGCCGCATGGCCGGGTGGACGGCGCACGTCCTCGAGCAGATGGCCGGCAACCGGTTGATCCGCCCGCAGGCGACCTACACCGGGCCCGCCGTGCACACGCTCGAACCGATCGGCGGCCGTAAGGCGCACGCCAACGGAGCTCTCAACTGAGCCAACGCCGCGCGATCGTCGAGCGGACGACCAAAGAGACGCAGATCGATCTGCGCCTGGGACTCGACGGCGGACCGATCGAGATCGATACCGACGTCAAGTTTCTCGACCACATGCTCGAAGCGTTCGCCAAACACTCGGGCTGCGCGTTGCAACTCGTCGCCCGCGGTGACGGCCTCGACAACCACCACTTGATCGAAGACGTCGGCATTGCGCTGGGCAAAGCGATCTACGAGGCGCTCGGCGACAAACGCGGCATCGCGCGCTACGGTTCGATGATGGTGCCGCTCGACGACGCGCTCGTTGCGGGCAGCATCGATCTCTCGGGCCGCAGCTACCTCAACTTCAGCGTGGGGTTCGAGGGCGTCGAGAACCTCGGCGACTTCAAGACCGAGATGATCCGCGAATTCTTTCGCGCCGTCGTCGATAACGGGAAATTCAACCTGCACTTGATCCAGATGAACGGCGACGTCGCGCACCACTTGTGCGAAGCGTCGTTCAAGGCGTTCGCCAAAGCGTTCGCGCAGGCCAAAACGCTGACCGGCAGCGACGAGGTCCTCTCGACGAAGGGTCTCCTCGAGTAATTACTTCGGCCGGATGCGGTAGATGCCGCCGTCCAGGTCGTCGCTCACAAACAGGCTGCCGTCGGGTCCGACCGCGACGCCGGTCGGCCGCGCGATGCGTTGACCGCGTGCGTTTTGGAATCCGCCGACGAACTCTTTCCACTGCGTCGTGGGATCGTTCCAGTCCACGGCGGTCTTCGGTGCGTCGCCGTTCATCGCGATGAAGACGACGCGCGGCGGAACCGGAGGCTGATGCCACGACCCGTGCAGCGCGACGAATGCGCCGCCGCGATACGGCGCGGGAAAGGCGTAAGCGCCGCTCGGATGTTCGGGATAGAATGCGGCGCCGATCGGCGTTTCGTAGGCCGGCATTACGACGCGCGCTACGGTCTGCACGCTGCAATCGTGCCCGGCCACGGCTTGGTGGTTCTCGTAGCAATAGGGCCAGCCGTAGTCGGCGACGCCCGCATGCAGCGTGACGGGATCGAACATCTCGTAGGGATGCCCGTGCGGAAGTTCGTCTTGCCCGGCGACGCCGGCCCACAGTGTGCCGGTTTGGGGGTTTGTCGCCAGCGCGATCGCGTTGCGGATGCGGCGCGCCTTGGGGGTCATGCCGTCGCCGTCGAGATCCATTTGCTGGATCGTCGCGCGCGTCGCATCGAGGTCGGGGTCGCAATTGTTGCACGACGAGCCGACGCTCGCGTAGAGGCGTTTGTTTGCAACCGCGACCGTGGTGGTCACGTGATCGCGCGCCACGCCGCTGGTGCGCACCGCTGCGATCTTGTGCGGCTGCGCGCTCGGCGTGCGGTCGCCGGAGTGGTAGGGCAGCTCGTAGACGCCGAACTGCGCGCCGAGATACATCCGATCGCCGGCGATCGTCACCCCCGCGACCGGATGGTCGTCGAGTTGCACGAACACTTTCGCCGGGGCCGCCGTCCCCTGCGCGTCGGCGACGATATACACCGCGTTCGTCGAGGTGCCGACGAAGAGGTCGCCGTTGGGGGCGACCGCGAGTTCGCGGCCCTGTTCGACCGTCGCGATGCGCTCGATGATGAAGCCGGGCGCCACCGTCAGCCCGACGGGGGGAGCCGCGGCCCGTGCGCCGGCGGGGGCAAGCAGGGCAATCACGGCCATAGCAAGGGCACAACGTAGGAACGTCATGCCGGGTGTTTTCCCACGTGCGCGTGAAATAATGCGTCGATGGAACCCAAACGGCTCGCGGTGCTGGATTATGGCGGCGGGAATATCGGCTCGCTGGTTGCGGCGCTCGAACGGCGCGGCGCGGCCTTCGATTTGACGTCCGATGCGAGCCGCGTCGTCGCGGCGGACGCTGCGATCCTGCCCGGCGACGGCGCCTTCGGGGCCACGATGGACGCGCTGCGCGAACGCGGGCTCGATCGCGCCGTGCACGCGCTGGTCGCGGCGCGCAAACCGTTTCTCGGCATCTGTGTCGGCATGCAGGTGCTGTTTGAGTCGAGCGATGAGTTCGGCGGCGACGCGGGTCTCGGCATCTTCGCGGGACACGTGCGTCGCTTCGCCGGCGCGCCGCGCGTTCCGCACATGGGCTGGAACGATCTCACGATCGAGCGCGAGCATCCGTTCGTCGCGGGGCTGCAGGGCGGAGAGTTTGCCTACTTCCTGCATTCGTACCGCGTCGCCGATAGCGATGCGACGGTCGCGAGTGCCGACTACGGCGGACGGTTCGCCGCGATCGTCGCGCGCGACAACGTGATGGCGACGCAGTTCCATCCCGAGAAGAGTCAGCGCACCGGCGCCGTTCTGCTCGATAATTTTCTCGCGCTCGCGGCGTAATGCGCGAACTGCTGCTCCTGCCGGCGATCGATCTGCGCGCCGGCAAATGCGTGCGTCTGGAACGCGGCGACCCGGCGCGCGAAACGCAGTACGACGACGATCCGGTCGCGCGGGCCCGGGCGTTCGTTGCCGCCGGCGCGCGCGCGCTGCACGTCGTCGATCTCGACGGCGCGTTCGGTGCGGGCGAGAATGCGCTCGCGCTGCGCGCGATCTGCGCGGCGGTCGACGTTCCCGTCCAGACCGGCGGCGGCGTGCGTACGCTTGCCGACGTGCAGTCACGGATCGACGCGGGCGCCGCCACCGTCGTTTTGGGGACGATCCTGATCGAGGATCCGGGCGCGGCGCGGGCGATCGTCGCGGCGTTCGGTGCACGGATCGTCGCCGGGATCGACGCGCGCGGCGACCGCGTTGCGACCCGCGGCTGGCAGAAGGATGCCGGCGTTTCGCGCGATGACCTCGTGCGCGACGTCGCCGGCTGGGGCGTGCGCCGCATCGTGTATACGGAGATCGCCCGCGACGGGATGGGCTCGGGCTACGACATCGTCGCGCTGGCCCACGTCGCCGCTTTAGCACCGGTCCGGTTCACGGCCAGCGGTGGGGCGAAGTCGCTGGCCGACCTCATCGCGCTACGCGACGGCACGCCGCCGAACGTCGATGCGGCGATCGTCGGACGCGCTCTTTACGAAGGCACCCTCGACTTGAAGCTGGCTCTTAACGCTCTGAGCTAAGGACTTCGCCGCATTCGCGGGGAAAAATCAACGGGCAATGCTCACAAAAGCCGATAACGAGCTTCTGGTCCGCATCGGCCCGAAAACGCCGATGGGCGAGCTGTTCCGTCGCTTCTGGACGCCGATCATGTTGGCGAGCGAACTCGGCGGTCCCGATTCGCCCCCCGTGCGCGTCCGGATCCTCGGCGAGGATCTCGTGGCGTTTCGCGATTCGCACGGAAAACTGGGGTTGCTGGACGCCTACTGCCCGCACCGGCGCGCGAACCTGTTTTGGGGCCGCAACGAAGAAGACGGTCTACGCTGCGTCTATCACGGCTGGAAGTTCGACGTCACCGGAGCCTGCACGGACCTGCCGAATTGCCCCGAAGGACCGACGCTCAAGAACAAGGTCAAGACGACGTCGTATCCCGCGATGGAACGCGGCGGCCTGATCTGGGCGTTCATGGGCCCGATCGATCTGATGCCCGAGTTTCCGGCGATTGAAGCGTTCGCCGTTCCCGACGATCACCGCTCGATCACCAAGATGGTCACGCGCGGCAACTACGCGCAACTGCAAGAAGGCGACATCGATTCGAGCCACGTCTCGTTTCTGCACAGCCGCCAAGACGGCCAGCCCATTCCCGGCGGCCGCGTCGATGCGACCGTGTTCGCCGATAAGCAGCCGCGCTGGTTCACCACCGAAACCGATTACGGCTTGATGCTATCGGCCCAACGCAACGCGGGCGCGGACACCTTTCACTGGCGCGTCAACCAGTACTTGATGCCGTACGCCGTGCTGATTGCGGCGCCGCCGGGCGGCCCCGTACTCACGCAGGTGCGCGTGCCGATCGATGACGATCACTCGGTGCACTACCGCGTGTGGTCGAACGCCGATCACGCGCTGAACGCAGCGGAGCTCGCGGTGCTCAACGACGGCGTCACCGTGCCGGAGATCGTTCCCGGCACGTTCTCGACCAAGGAAGAATACGAGAACGACTACTTGATCGACCGCGACGAGCAGCGGAAGGCGAGCTTCACCGGGATCAAGTCGATCGTGGCGCAGGATCTAGCGGTGACGCAGGATCAAGGCGGTTTCGGCACGATCGCCGATCGCAGTCGCGAATATCTTACGAGTTCCGACAAGGCGATCATTGCGTTGCGCAAGCGGTTGCTGACGAGTGCGAAACAGTTGATGCAAGGCCACGAGCCGCCCGAACCGCGTAATCCGAAGGCATATAGCGTTCGCCCCGGTGATTTCAAGCTGCCGCGCACGGCGACCGTTGCGGAAGGGGCGAAAGACCTGTTGCTCGCAACCGTTCGATGAAGCGTTCGACGGCGCTGGGTATGCTCGGCGCCGCTAGCGCCGTGCCGTTTGCGCCCGGCATCGCGCGCGCCGACGACTTGCCGCTGCGTATGGCGACGATCAACATCGACAGCACCGCGCAACCGTATTTCGCGCAAGACGGCGGCTTCTTCAAAACGGCGGGCTTACGGGTCGATTTTCAACAGTTCAACAACGGACAGGCGATTGCGGCGGCGGTCGCCGGCGGAGCGCTCGATATTGCCGTTTCGAACATCGTGGCAATGACGCAAGCGCACGCACGAGCCGTGCCGTTCGTTATCGTTGCGCCGGGGGCCGTGTACCTTGCCGCCGATCCGACGACCCTCATGATGGTGCCGAAGGGTTCGACGATTTCCGGGCCGCGCGACTTGGCCGGCAAGACCGTTGCTTGCAACGGCATCAACGGCATTCCGGAATACTGCACGCGGGCCTGGGTGGACAAGAACGGCGGCGATTCGTCGGGGATGAAATTCGTCGAGATGAACTTCGCGCAAATGATGGATGCGCTCGGCAGCGCCCGGGTGGACGCCGCCTGCGTGACCGAACCGTTCATCTCTGAAGCGAAGACGACCGGCCGCGCGATCGGTGCGCCGTTCGATGCCTGTGCGCCGCGGTTCTTGCTCGACGTTTTCATCGCCACGCGTGCGTGGGCGCAGGCCAATCCGGACGCCGTGCGGCGCTTTCAAACCGCGAACATCCAAGCGGCCGTCTGGTCGAATCGCAATCAAAGCAAAACGGCCGAGATACTGATAAAATACACGAAGCTTCCCGAGGCGACCGTGCAGTCGATGCGCCGCGCGGTCTTCGCCGAGAAATGGGACGCCGCCGAAGCGCAGCCCGTCGTCGATTTGACGGCCAAGTACGGGAATGTCCCGCGCTTCGCGATCGACGAGATGCTCTACCGCGCGTGATCGCCGCATGAGCGTCGCGACGGTGGATCTCGGAGAAGTCCCGGCGCTGCCCGCGGACCGCCGGCGCGCCGCCGGCGTCGCTGCCCTGCTCGTTGCCGGCGCATTACTGATCGTTCCGGTGATCTCACGGCCGCTCGCTGCCTCGTATCCGATCTTCGCGATCGTGATCGCTCTGTCGATCTCCGCCGTCTCCATCACGGCGCTGCTGTTCTGGGCGCAATCCCGCGTAACCAGTTCCGTTCCACTTACCGTCCTCGCGCTCGGCTACGAGCTTACGGCGATCGTGATGATCCCCTATCTGATGTTCTATCGCGGCTTGTGGCCGCAGCTGGGCGAGTGGATTTCGGCCGATTCACAATCGTCGGGCTGGCTGTGGGTGGAATGGCACGGCTTGTTCATCTGCACCGTGATCGCCTACTACATCGCGCGGGGTTCTCAGACCATTGCGCCGGAGCGCGATGCGGAGTCGTTCAAACGATTGCAGCGGCGCTTCTTGTGGAGCGGCGCGGCGTTCCTGGCAATGACCGTGCCGCCATTGATCTGGATCGATGGGCTTCCGCGTCTCTCGGTCAACGGTACGTTGACGCCGTTGTTTACCGTCGTCAGTTTCATGATGAGTTTAGGCGCGGCGGCTGCGATCGTGTTGGCGTACCGGACGAGCCGCCTACGCTCGGTACTCGATCTCTGGCTCGCCGTTGCCTGCCTCTCGGTGTTCGCGGATGTGACGCTGCAGCATTTCGCGCGCCAATTTACCGTCGGCTGGTATGCCTCGCGAGTCAGCATTTTAATTGCGGCGAGCGCCGTGCTCTGGGTGCTGCTGAATCAAACGGCAAACATCTACGCCCAGCTTGCGGTGACCGCGGAACGGTTGCGTAACGAATCGCTGACCGACGTTCTGACCGGGCTTGCGAATCGGCGCAGCTTCGATCAGCGCTTTGCCGAGATGCTGCGCGATTGTGCGCGTGAGACGCGCCCTTTGGCGCTGCTCCTCGTCGATGTCGATCACTTCAAAGTCTACAACGATGCCTTCGGTCATCAAGCCGGCGACGATTGCTTGCGCGCGATCGGCGCGCTGCTCCTCAACAATGCGACGCGCGCTCGCGATTTGGTGGCGCGGATCGGCGGCGAAGAGATGGCGGTGATCATGCCGGAGGTCGATCTGGCCGGGGCGCTCGTCGTCGCCGAACGCATGCGCGCCGCCATCCATGCCGCCCAGATACGGCAGGGTGCGGGCGCCAAACATCCCGTCGTGACGGTCAGCGTCGGCGTCACCGCGACGAGCGATCCGGCCAAGATCACGGTCGAGGACATGGTCCGGGGTGCCGATCGCGCGCTGTATCGTGCCAAGGATATGGGACGCAATCGCGTCATCGAGTTGGGCGAGCAACGCGTGTTGACGGGCTTGCCCGACGCATAATTACGGCGCGGCGACGAGGTAGCTGCGCGGAACGTGCGCCGGTAGACGCGTGACGGTTTCGTAGGCGATCGTGCCGGTCGCGGCAGCGAGTTCGTCGGCGCCGATCGACGCTGCTCCGTCGTTCCCGATAAGCGTTACGACGCTGCCCGGAACCGCGTCGGGCGCATCGGTACAGTCGACGAACGTCATGTTCATGCACACGCGACCGACGATACGGCAGCGTTCGCCGGCGATCAATACGTGGCCCTGCTCGCCGGCATTGCGCGGCAATCCTTCGGCGTAACCGACCGGCAGCACGCCGATGCGCGAGGGTCGCTTCGTATGATATGCGCAGCCGTAACCGACCGGCGTGTGCGCCGGCACGTCGTGCACGACCACGAGCTTGGTGCGCCACTCGAGCGCCGGCTGCAACGCAAAGCCGCGTTCGCGCATGATGCGTTCCGTCTCGGGTGAAGGCCACAAGCCGTAGATGCCGATCCCTGCACGGACGGCGTCGAGGCGCGTCTCGGGCCACAACATCGCCGCCGCCGTCGCCGCGATGTGCCGCTCGACGTCCGGCGCGATGCCGCGCGTCGCGGTCGCGAATGCATCCAGCTGTTCGCGGGTGAAGGTCGAGTCGAGTTCTTCGGCCGCCGCCAGGTGCGAGAACGCGCCGGCGAGTTCGAGTGAGGGATGCTCGGCATAGCGCTGCAGCCGCGCGGGCGCGTCGGCGACGCGCATGCCGAGCCGTGCGACGCCGGTGTCGATCTTGGCGTGGATGCGGAAGGGCGCGCCGCCGTGATGTGCCGCCGCCGCCACATCATCGAGGTACGTGCTGCCGTCCCACAACGTGAGTTCCACCCCCGCGGCATGCGCATCGTCGAGCGCTGCCGCAGGGATCGGTCCCAGTACGTGGATCGGCGCGGCGATCCCGGCCGCGCGCACGGCCAGTGCTTCATCCAACTCATACACGGCCAGACGCGCAACGCGGCCGTCGAGCGCGCGAGCCACCTCGATGAGTCCGTGACCGTAAGCATTGGACTTGATCACCGGCACCACACGGGCCGGCGCCACCAGTGCCGCGAGGGCCTCGACGTTGCGAACGATCGCGCCCAGGTCGATGCGCAGTTCGGCGATCACCTCGCGCGCAGCAACCGGGCGGCGACCCACGCGAGCGGAATCCCGAAGAAGAGCAGAAACGCGACCATGTCGCGGTCGAACGAGTAGATCGTCGGGGCCGTGAAGTGTCCGGCTCCGACGAGCACGACCTGCATGACGAACCAGACGATCAGGCCGAAGCCGACGCCCGAAAGCAGCGGGCGCGTCAGCAATTGCGGTTGGTGGCGGGCTCCATAGACGTAGCCGAACGCCCACAGGATCGTCCCCGCGAAGAGCACCAGGACCCCCAAGGGAACGGCCGAGGGCCCGTCACCCAGGGTGCCCCCACCGACGGCCGAAGCCAGGAAGGTGTAGGTCGCGGTGATGGGCCGGCCCGCCCGCACCTCCGCGAAGGCCGCGAAGATGGCCAGGGTGACGCCGGAAACCAAGCCGGCACCGAGCCCGGCGACGAGCGAATCGCGCAAAACGAGCGGACGAGTCATCACCGGCACTTCTCGCGCCCGGTTGGACGCTCCGGCAGGACCGAAAATGCGGTCCGGCCCCTTGCACTCTCGGGTCGAGTCTGCTAATCTGGTCGGTGCTGGCACTCGAGTGCCGGAACTGCCAACAATTGTTTGGAGGAGTTTTTCGTGAATTTGAAGCCACTGGGCGATCGCGTGGTCGTCGAGCACGTGGAGCAAGCCGAG
>Ga0182015_10005401_pt1 | contig 13301 bp, 7 predicted proteins | sample 712P3MmetaG_FD_120478 | JGI IMG/M metagenome (GOLD analysis project Ga0182015, IMG submission 120478) | Permafrost microbial communities from Stordalen Mire, Sweden - 712P3M metaG | ecosystem: Environmental > Terrestrial > Soil > Wetlands > Permafrost | place: Sweden: Stordalen | collected...
GGACCAAATGGCCGCGCCCGAAACTTACTTGCCGACAGCCATGAAGCTAATCAAGCGGAATCGCGATTGCCTTAGTTCCCGGACATCCAGTTCTCCGCTGTCGTCCTTATCCAGTTTCTTGAATTCCGCTTTCATGAGGTCGCAGGCGTGAAGATTGCCTGAAACGCGCTGAATCTACTGAGCCGCGCACGTCAGTAAGCGGTGCGTTCGGACTTGTGCCATAGGCTGCTAGGGCGCCTGCTCATCAAACTCGCCTTCCGGCTGTGGCAGCACATCATGCTCACCAGCCATCCACACATACAGAGTGGGGAGCAGAAAGATGCTCATGACCAAGTCGGAGATGAGGCCTCCCACGATCACGATTGCGAATGGACGCTGCGAATCCGAGCCGATTCCGTGCGACATTGCGGCCGGCAGAAGGCCCAGGGTCGCCACCAGCATCGTCATCATAATGGGACGAAGTCTCAACACCGCGCCCTCCACCGCCGAATCCATGATGGTGTGTCCACGCACGCGAAGCTGATTGATGTACTCCAGCATGATCACTCCGGTTTGCACCGATACACCGAACAGCGCGAGGAAACCAACGCCCGAGGAGACGCTGAAATTGGTGTGTGTGACCAGCAGCGCGAGCAGACCGCCGATGCGCGCCAGCATCACGTTCACCAGAATCAACGTGGCCCATTTGAACGAGCGAAACATGCTGTAAAGAATGATAAAAATCAGAAAGATGGTGAGTGGCACGACGATGTGCAGGCGGGCGTCCGCGCGCTTTTCACTCTCGTATTCACCTTCCCAGTCGATGTGATATCCACGCGGCAGTTCAACTTTCGCGGTTACGTTCTTGATGGCTTCCTCAACCGCACCGCCCAGATCGCGGCCACGCACGCTGTATTTGATGGCGACATAGCGCTGGTTTCCTTCCCGGTAGATCTCGGAACCTCCGTCCCGTTCTTCCACCTTGCAGAGCTGCGCGAGCGAAACCCGTTCGCCGGTAGGAGCTAACAGACGAATGTTCTCGATGGCTTCCTTGGTATTGCGGAACTTCGGGAGATAGCGCATTACCAAGTCGTAGCGCGCCTCGCCTTGCAATACCTGCGTGAGAGCGTTCCCGCCCGCGGCGGTATTGATGGCATCCTGAACGTCGGCGACGTTGATCTGATAGCGCGCGGCTTGCTGTCGATCGACGATGAAGTTGTCGTTGGGCTGACCGAGAACCTGAAACACTCCCAGGTCCTGAATCCCCTTTATCTTCCCCATGATTTTAACGACCTGATTCGCCTTGTCTTCGAGAACGTGTAAATCGTCGCCGTAGACCTTGGTTGCAAGCTGACCCTTCACTCCGCTAACCGCTTCCTCCATGTTGTCGGCGATCGGCTGGGAGAAGCCCCAGACCACTCCCGGTAGCTTCTCCAACTCGTGGTTCATGGCCGCAATGACCTCTTCCTTGTTCTTGTGAAAGCTCCGCCGCCATTGTTCCTTGGGCTTCAGGTCGACAAAATATTCGGTATTGAAAAAGCTGGTGGTGTCGGTGCCATCATCGGGACGCCCGGTTTGGCTGGTGCACTGGGTGACCTCCGGCCAGGAGCAAAGTATGAGCCGCGCCTGATTCATGAGCCGAATGCCTTCCGTCGGACCGGTGCTGGGAGCGAGAGTGCCGCGCACCCACAGGGCGCCCTCGTCCAGATGTGGCAGGAATTCGGAACCGATTACTCCGCCGAGCCAAAGATACATCGCCACAACCAGGCCGGCGACTCCCACGGCGACGGTAACATAACGCAGACGAATAGCGAATTTCAGGGCCTTCCGGTACATGGCCGTCAGCCAATTCATCACCGGATTGTGCCACTCGCGCGTGCCTTTGGGGAAGAAAATGCTGGCGAGCGCGGGCGCGATCAGCAGCGAAAAGATGATGGCGCCCAGCAGAGCAAACGCCACCGTCCAGGCCATGGGCTTGAACAATCGGCCTTCCACGCGCTGCAACGTGAAAATGGGCAGATACGCAGTGATAATGATGGCGACCGCATAGAACACCGGCCGCTGGACCTCGTGCGCGGCGTCGGAGATCTTCTGTTTGGCCGTTCTGCTTTCCTGGTCGCGGCGGCTCAGGTGCCGAACGATGTTTTCGACCATCACCACGGCGCCATCCACCACCATTCCGAAGTCCAGCGCGCCCAAGGACAGCAAGTTTGCCGGAATGCCCTTCAGGTTCAAACACGTCGCGGCGAACAAGAGCGAAAACGGGATGGTCAGAGCAACGATGATTGCCCCGCGAACATTCCCGAGAAACAGGAAGAGGATAATCACGACCAGGATCATGCCGTCCCTGAGGTTGTCCAGCACGGTATGCGTGGTGTAGCGCACCAGGTCGCTGCGATCGATGAGCGGCACCACTTTCACGCCCTTCGGAAGAATGGTGTCGTTGAGTTCCTGCACCTTCTTGTGAATTCCCTGCAGCGCCGAGTCCGCGTCGGCCCCTTTGCGCAGGAGCGCAATCCCTGAAACCACATCGTCGTTATCGATGAGCTTTCCATCCTCGTGCCGGATCGCCTTTGCGAACTGGCCCAGCCGGATCTTGGGACCCTGTGAGACGACGGCGATATCCCTCACGCGGAGCGGAGTACCGTTCTTGGCCATGATCACCGTGTTTTCGATGTCCTGTATGTTCCGAACCAGGCCTACTTCCTGAATGTTGATCTGCTGCAGGCCGGCTTCGACGAAGCTGCCGCCGCCGTTGGCGTTGTTGTTGGTGAGCTGTTGCTCTACCTGGCCGATGCTGAGCCCATAGGAGATGAGCTTGTCGGGATCCACGCGAACCTGATATTCGCGCGTCGGGCCGCCGAAGCTGGCAACATCGACGATGTTGGGAACGGCCTTGAAGTTCTTCTCCACTACCCAGTCTTCGAGCGACTTCAGCTCCATCACGTCATACGCCGGGTTGGTGCTGTGCAGCGTGAAGAAATAGATCTGGCCGGCCGGGCTCCAGTCGGTTTGCATTTGCGGCGACACGCCGGCGGCCACCGCGGCAGGCGGAAGATTGACTTGCGTAAGGCGCTCGAGCGCCCGCTCTCGGTCTTTGAAATTCTCTTCTTCGTCGTCAAAAATGAGCTTGATGTCGGAGAGGCCGAACAAGGAGAACGACCGCAGATGGGTTACGTGCGGCATGCCGTTCATCACGATCTCGAGCGGAATGGTGATTTGCTGCTCCATTTGCTCGGCCGAGATTCCCGGCCACTGCGTGACGATCTCAACGTAATTGTCCGCGACGTCGGGATAGGCCTCCACCGGGAGCTGGTGGAACGAAATCGCGCCCCACCCGAACAATAGGAGCGCCGCGGCGAGCACGAGAAAGCGGTTCTCGAGTGCGAAATCAACGAGCTTGCGAATCATTTACTGGTCACCCTTACTTACTGGCCACCCTTACTGCTCCACCGTGTTTTGGAATACGAGCGCGTTGGATATAACCTGATCGCCGGGCTTGATTCCGCTAACGACCTCCTGCAGGTTGCCGGGCAGCATATTCCCCGCGGTCACTTCCTGGCGCCGGAAGCGGCCATTTCCTAATGGCCGGTAGACCCACTCACGGTCATGCAGATGCAGAATCCCGCTGGCCGGCACTGTCGCGCGCTTTTCCATGGTTTCGCCACGGAACGTAGCGGTGACGAACATCCCGAGCCGCATGAGACCGGGATTGTCCACTTGCAGCCGGACCTTGGCGGTGCGAATGTTGGGATCTATGATCGGCAGGATGTTGCTGATCCGCCCCTTCAGAACCCGGTCCGGATAAGCGACCAGATGGATGTCCGCATATTCTCCGATATGCACCTGTGCCATGTTGTTCTCCCACACATCGCAGATAATCCACACGTGCGAGAGGTCGGAAATGGTGAACGGGTTCGGCGCCGTATACGATTGCACGGCTGATTGATCGGTGATTTCCTGGTCCGTGATTGTTCCCGATACCGGCGCAAAAACCTGCACGATACCCGTGGGATGGGCGGGGTCGGCGCCCAGCAGCCCAATTTGTTCCTTGGCTGTCTCGAGAACGACCAGGTTGTCGTCCTCGGCATTCTGGGCTATTTCCTGGCCGCTTTTCGGAATCGCCCCATGCTCGAACAGGATATTGGCGCGGCCGAGCTGGATCTTGGTCAATTCTTCGTTCTTGACGGCCTGGCGGTAATTGGAAAAAGCGTTGGCTATGTCCGCGCTTCTCACTTTGAACAGAAGCTGGCCCTTGGTGACTTCATCGCCCAATCGCGCGTCGATTTCGACGATTCGCCCGGTGGCCAGCGAGGGTACGGGTACCTGCTTCGACACATCGGGATTAACGACACCGGTTACATTGAGCTCGGGCGCGGCAACGTGCTGCCCCGCCGTTGCTACCGGAAACCGCTCGGGGTGATCCACCTTGAAATTGTTGGCGTCCAGGTCGGGTTCGACCACAGTGGGCGCCGGGCCGATGCTGGCTTCCACTTTGTCCTGGGCTCTCGCTTTCCGTTCGCATCCAGCGATGAAAAGGCTGAGAGCCACACACAAAGTCGCCACCCACCAAGTCGAAACAATGACAAATGAGCGATTCATTGCAACACCTCACGGCCAACGGCCATGTTCATCTGGGCGGCCGCGGTTAGATAGGAACCAATCAGATTCAGGTAAGCCAATCGAATGTCGCGATTCGCCTTTTCCGCATCCAAGTAATCCAGCAAAGATGCTCCGCCATTCTGGTAAGAAAACGAAATCCTGTCGCGAGTATCGCTCGCCAGCTTCAGATATTTCGCCTTATAGGGACGAAGCAGATTCACGTTGCTGACCAGCGTCACGTACGCCGAATCCACGTCGTTGTATACTTGCGCTTCCGCGGCATCCCGCAAGCGCTGGTTGCGTCCGATGTCGATCTGGGTGCGGGCCTTCTCGCCCTGGTTGCGGTCAAAGATGCGCAAGGGAATCGATACGCTCACGCCCATGAACGCGGGGATGGGAGGATTGCGGCCAATATCCACGCTGAAGGTGGGATCGGTGGACCCGTTGGCAATGGCCAGCTCATGATTCACCTCGGCCAACTCCACGTTTTGGACGGCCTCCTTCAGGTCGGGCCGATTGGCTAGAGCGATGCTTCGGAACTCCTCCATGGGCATCAACTCTTCGCTGAACTCGAATGGCCCGTTGACGTCGAATTTCTCGATCGGTGTTCGATCGTTAAGAAGCATCAGAAGCGAGATTTTGGAGGTCCGAAGATTCACCAGCGCGGTTTCGAAATCCGACTCGAACTGCACGCGCTGCAATTCCAGCCGGTCCAAATCCACTTGCGCCAGGTCACCGGCCCTGAAGCGAGTGCGATTCACCTCCAGCTCCCGATCCCAGTAGGTCAGGTTCTCTTTCGCGTTTTCGAGTACCGCCTTGGCTTGCAGCGTTTGTACAAAGGCGCTTCGCAGATTGAAAATCAGATTCCGCTCTTGATCCGTGTAAGCGGAGGCCGTAACTTCAGTCGTCTTCTTGGCGGCTTCCAGCCTCAACTCCCGCTTGTGCCGCCGTTCGTGGAGATAGCTGACGGATCCGTTAGGCTCCGCGTATGCGAAGGGACTGTAAATATTGGGACCTCCGCTCGGAGGAGGCTGCGTGTTGAATGGGTTTATCTGATCGAACCCCACCGTCAAATCGGGGTTGGGACGAAGAGATGCGGTGATCTCCTCATCCCGCGATTCATCGATACTGATCTGCGCCGCCTTCAAGGTCGGGTTCACAGCCTCGAACTTATCCTTAATTTGTTGCCAGGTGAACGCGGTCTGAGCCGAGAGCACCGCGATCTGTATTCCCGCCAGCAGCATGCGCAGAAACAACCGGCGCACCAGGCGTGGAAACCAGTGCCGCGATTCGGTTGTCGATGGCGCACTCTTCATATAAATGGGTTTTGAACTGCGTTGAACGGGGCAGTTGACTTCACTCTAGACCCGCCGAGCTGACGACTCCAGTGATCTTGCCTCCAAACCTAGAGTCGTTCGATTATCTTTCAGTCTGCCATCGAAAACTATTCAGCCAGTGCTTCATCGCACAATTAATCCTGCTGTCTTGACGAGATGGTTTGTGATCTTTCGGCTGAAGGTCTTGGCAAAGTGGCCGATTGGCCCTACCATGCTGTGCATGGAGTTATCGAAGATCGAGTCCAGGCCTGAGCAAGCGGTGCGGGGCCGTATACGGCTGGTCCTGCTCGACGATCACCTGCTTTTTCGGGAGAGCCTCGCACGGCTGCTGGCAACGGAACACGATTTTGAGCTGGTGGCGGAGTGCACGACGTCGGCCGAAGCGTTGAAAAGCTTAAAGGGCACGGGAGTGGACGTGATTTTGGTGGATGCCGGCATCGCGAAGGAATTCATTCCTTGCGCTCAAAGGGCTCGGTATCCAGGGAAATCCCTGGTCATCGCGAGAGAAGTGGATGCGACAGACTCAGCCATCGTTCTAAAACATGGCGCTTCCGGTATTTTCGTGGCATCGGATTCCGCAAACCGGCTGATGCAGGCCATACGGCTGGTGGCGAGCGGGGAGGTTTGGGTGGACCAGAAGGTGCTGCAACTTCTTGCCGAGCGTTACCCGCACTTTGAGGCGCGCTGGCAGGGCAAACTCACGGAAAGGGAACAGACGGTCCTGCAGGGGGTGGTGGACGGCCTGTCGAATAGAAAGATCGGCGACCAGATTGGCGTGTCCGAATCGACTGTCAAGGCGACATTGCAACACTTGTTCAAGAAGGCCGGTGTCCGAACGAGAAGCCAACTGGTCAGGATCGCGCTGGAAGGTGCGCCGGTAGCGGAGAATTCGGATAATCTTTCGATTCGCTGACAAGCCAATCGTTTGTATTTCTCCGGTTCATAAAAGATCTCGATACTGTTCCAGGGCCACCCGGACGAGTTGAGCGCGTGTACGGACGTTGGTCTTGGCGAAGAGTTGCTGCAGCGTGTTCTTGATGGTACTTTCCGAGACTTCCAAGCGGGTTGCTATTTCCTTGTTCGCGAGACCCTGGACCAAGGAGCGAAGCACGCCCAGTTCCCGATCCGTCAAGGGGACTCGTTCCTGTTGTTCGGAGGGGGACAAATTGGAACTGTCCGCGGCCGTCTCCTCCGTGACGTCCGCGATAATCGCGGCAAGCTTGGGGGTGGTTCCCTCCTTATACGTTGAGAACCAAACGTCGGCGGTGAACGATTCGCCATTTCCGCGGTGGCCCCGGCATTGCATGGATGCCCGGAACTGGGGAGCTTCTTCCCAACGCAGAGCGTGGTGGAGTTCGGGCAGGAAGGCCGAGACGGGATTGCCAATCAATTTTCCGTCCCGTGGCGCCATGAGTTCGACCGCAGCCTGATTGGCGAGTTCGATGAAGCCACGATCATCGACGGTCACGATTGCGGCCGGACTGGTTTCGACCAGTGCCTTCAACCTCTCCCGCCCTTCCAAGGTCAATCGGCGGTTGCGCACGAGCTCCGCAACGAACAGTCCGCAGCCGGCCAGGGCCAGGGTCTCAAAACCTAAACGAACGGTTGACTGATCGAGTGAACTGAAAACCTCACTAAGAACCGCGCAGCCGGCGCCAAGCAAGGCGATAACCCATCTAGGGAGGAACCCTGCGGCCAGCATGATGGGGAACAAATAGAGAACGCCAAACGCCACAAACGGTTTGGTCCACCAGTCGGCGAGGGCGATGATTAAGATGACTGCGCCGCTCGCCAGCAGGACTGGGGTTCGGTTGCGTTCTTCCCACACTCGTTCCAAGCGCCACATGGTATTTGGAATGCTTATTATCGCACCGCTGTTCACCTGTGGCCTTACAATCAAACGATTAACCAGCAGGCTTGGACGAGAGGCTGGTGCGCGCATTCTGACGACTCGCCGGCTCCACGCTCTAGAAAACTGTGCGCCTGAGTTGAAGCGGGACGCGACAATCAGCCGATTAATCTCAGGATTGTCGAGCTTGCACTGCGCGTCAGCCGTTCCGAAAGTACGTCTCATGACTAATGATTCCGCCGCAACCTTCGAAGCAAGTATAGGGGCAGGGGCGTGAGAAACGCATGAAAACCGTGATCGGAAAACTTTTGGCAGCCCATTCATAGTTCCTATCTAGGAACGTGGGCGTGCCAGCGGGCGTCGTCAGTGAGCTTCGTCCAAGTGCGCTTCCGGCGCCGGAAGCACGTCACCTTCTCCCGCCACCCAGGCGTACAAGGTCGGCAGAAGGAAGATGCTCAGCAGCAATCCCGATATCAATCCGCCGACGATGACGATGGCAAATGGCCGCTGAGAGTCCGAACCGATGGCGTGCGATAACGCGGCCGGCAGCAATCCCAATGTGGCTACCAGGCTGGTCACCATGATGGGCCGCAGCCGAAGAACCGCGCCTTCCACCGCGGCTTCCTCGATGGAATGTCCGCGTGTGCGTCTTTGATTGATGTACTCCAGCATGATCACGCCGGTTTGCACCGAAACTCCGAACAGCGCGAGAAATCCGATGCCCGAGGACACGCTGAAGTGGGTGTGCGTTACGAGCAAGGCCAGCAAACCGCCGAGGGGCGTCATCATCACGTTAAGGATGATGAGGGAGGCCCATTTGAGCGATTTGAACATGGCGTATAAAATCACGAATATGATGAGAACCGTCAGAGGCACGATAATGGACAGTCGCCGGGCGGCGCGCTTCTCGCTTTCGTACTCACCCTCCCACTTAATGCGATAACCACGCGGCAACTGGACTTGCTTCGCGACCTTGCTGATGGCTTCCTCCACGGTGCTTCCCAGGTCGCGTCCTCGCACACTGTACTTCACCGCGACATAGCGCTGATTGCCCTCGCGATAGATTTCCGATCCACCGTCCCGCATTTCTATCTTGGAAAGCTGCGCAAGTGAAACGCGCTCACCCGACGGCGATAGCAGCCGAATGTTCTGGATGGCCTCGCGCGTGTCGCGGTAAGGCGCCAGATAGCGGGCCACCAGATCGTAGCGTTGTTCACCCTGCAGGACCTGCGTCAGCGCATTGCCGCCAACGGCGGTCTGGACGGCGTCCTGGATGTCGGCCACGTTCAGCTGAAACCGCGCGGCTTGCTGACGGTCCACCGTCACGTTCAAGTTGGGCTGCCCCAGCAGGCGGAAAACTCCCAGATCCTCGACGCCTGGAATGGTGCGCATCACCTTTACCGTCTCGTCTGCTTTGTCTTCCAGCGTTCTCAAGTCGTCGCCGTAAATCTTGGTTGCAAGCTGTCCCTTGACGCCGCTAACGGCCTCTTCCATGTTGTCGGCGATGGGTTGCGAGAAGTTCCAAATGGCTCCTGGGATTTTCACCAGTTCCCGATTCATGGCGGCGATGAGTTCTTCCTTGTCCTGGTGAAATACAGGGCGCCACTTTTCTTTCGGCTTCAGGTCCACGCAATATTCGGTGTTGAAGAAACCGGTGGTGTCGGTGCCGTCGTCCGGGCGTCCCACCTGGCTGGTAACGATGGTGGCTTCGGGAAACGACGCCAGCGCCAGGCGCGCCAGATTCGCCACGCGGACGCCCTCGGTCTGTCCCGTGCTAGGCGCGAACGTGCCGCGTACCCACAAAGCGCCCTCATCCAGATGAGGAAGAAACTCGGAGCCGATGACACCGCTGGTGGCGAGGAATACCATCGCGCTAATCGCAAGAACTCCAACTGAAATTGGGATCCAGCGCTCGCGAATGGACCAGCGCACAGCTTTGCGATAGCGCGCTGTGAGGAATCCCATCACCGGGTTTTCCCATTCCTTGGCGCCGCGCCGGAACAGGAAGGATGCCAAAACCGGCGATACGATGATCGAGAACAGAAGCGCGCCGAGGAGCGCGAACGCCACCGTCCAAGCCATCGGTTTGAAGAGCCGGCCCTCTACCCGCTGCAGCGTGAAGATCGGGATATAGGCCGTTATGATGATCGTGATGGCGTAAAAGACCGGCCGCTGCACTTCGTGAGCCGCGGTGCGAATCTGGTTAGCGACCGACATGCGCTGGCCATCTCCAGTGCGCTGCTCGTGCAGGTGCCGCACGATGTTTTCGATCATCACTACCGCGCCGTCCACCACCATCCCGAAATCGAGGGCGCCCAATGACAACAGATTTGCCGGGATATGGCGGAGGCTCAGGCAGATGGACGCGAACAGCAGCGAAAAGGGGATAGTTACAGCCACGATTAGCGCGGCACGTGTGTTGCCAAGAAACAAGAACAAGATGATGACGACCAGGATGATGCCCTCGGTCAGATTATGCAGCACGGTGTGCGTCGTAAACTCCACCAGCTCGCTGCGATCGATAAACGGAACCACCTTCACTCCGGCCGGGAGAATCAAGTTATTGAGCTCATCTACCTTGGCATGAATTCCCTTGAGCACGTCGTCCGAATCCGCGCCTTTCCGCAGGAGAACGATCCCGGAAACCACGTCGTCGTTGTTGATGATCTTTCCGTTTTCGCGGCGAATCGCCCGGCCAAATTGGCCCAGACGTATCTTAGGACCTTGCGCCACGGTTGCAATATCGCCGACGTGCAGGGGCGTTCCGTTCTGCGTTTTGATCACCGTGTCGGCGATGTCACGCACATTGTTCGCCATGCCGACTTCCCGCACGTTCACCTGTTGCAAACCCGCCTCAATGAAGCTGCCGCCCGCATTGGCGTTGTTATTCGTCAGTTGCTGCTCCACCTGACCGATGCTCAGTCCGTAGGAGATGAGCTTCTCCGGATCGATGCGCACTTGATACTCGCGCGTGGGACCGCCGAAGCTGGCGACGTCCACCACGTTGGGGACGGACTTGAAGTTCTTTTCGATCACCCAATCTTCGAGTGACTTCAACTCCATCACGTCATATTTTGGATTGGTGCTGCGCAGCGTGAAGAAATAGATCTGTCCGACGGGGCTCCAGTCGGTCCCCATCTGCGGATTGACGTTGGGCGGCAGTGTGACTTGCGCCAGCCGCTCCAGCACCCGTTCCCGATTCCAGGCGTTCTCGGATCCGTCTTCAAAGACCAGCTTCAAATCGGAAAGTCCGAATAGCGAGAACGAGCGTAGATTCACCACGTCGGGAATCCCGTTCATGGCAATTTCCAAGGGGATCGTCACCTGCTGCTCGATCTGCTCCGCCGATATGCCCGGCCACTGCGTGATGATCTCGACGTAGTTGTTCGCCACGTCCGGATACGCTTCCACCGGCAGATTGTGGAACGAGATAGCGCCCCAAACCAGCAGCAAAATAGCGATCGCAAGAACGATGAAGCGATTGTTGAGCGAAAAATCTACGATCTTGCGAATCATTAGCGGCTCGGCTCCTTACTGCTCCACCGTGGCCTGAAGAACCAGGGCGTTCGAGATCACCTGCTGTCCGGGCTTGATGCCCGAGGCGATTTCCTGCAGACCGCCCGGGAGCATGTTCCCTCCCATGACCTCGATTCTGCGAAACTGATTTTTCCCAGCAGGGGAGTAAACCCAGTCGCGATCATGCATGTGCAGAACGGCCGTGGCCGGAACCGTGGCATGCATTTCTCTCTGCATCCCCTGGAAGGTGGCGGTGACGAACATCCCGAAGCGCAGAATGCCGGGGTTGTCCACTTCCAGCCGTACTTTGGCGGTTCGAATATTGGGATCCAGCGTGGGCGCGATGTTGGCGATGCGCGCCTTTAATACCACGTTGGGATAAGCGTTCAAATGAATGTCGGCATACTCGCCGACGTGAACGAACGACATATCGTTTTCGTAGACATCGCAAATAATCCATACGCGCGACAGATCCGAGATGGTGAAGAGATTCGGTGAATTGTCCAGCGTCTTCACGCCCGCCGCGGCGGTCACTTGTTGATCGGTAATCACACCCGATACAGGTGCATGGATCTCAATGATGGTACTGGGATGTTCCATATCGGCGCCTAAAACCCGGAGGTGGTCAACCGTGGTCTCGGTGGTCACCTTAGCTTTCAATTCGGTGTCCTCGGCCACTTCCTCGTCTTTCTTGGCAATCGCGCCTTTGTCCAACAGGATCTTGGCCCGTTCCAGTTGCGTCTTGGCCAGCTGTTCGTCCGCCATCGCTTGCCGGTAGTCCGAGAAGGCTTGCGCGATGTCTTGACTCTGCACCTTCAATAGCAACTGCCCTTTCGTCACGCTGTCCCCCAGCCGGGCGTCAATCTCGACGATTCGGCCGGAAGCGAGTGAGATCACGGGAATGTTGCGTGAAACGTCGGCGCTCACGGAGCCCGTCGTGTTAAGCTCCGGAGCGGTATCGTGCTCGCCGGCAGTCACAACCGGAAACTGCTCGCTGTGGTCCACTTTGAAAAGGCTGCCGTCCGTTTCGTTCTCCACTTGCGCGGCCGGGGGCGCTTCCGCTTTGGCATCCGCCTGTACCTTCGATCCGCATCCGGTTAGTACAAAGCTCAGGGGGAGGACAAAACTTAAGCTCATGCACCCGGCAATGAGCACAAATCGGTTGCGATTCATCGGATTCATTGAATAACCTCCTGTCCCACCGACAGATTCAGCTGCGCAGCAGCGGTCAAGTAGGCGCCCACCAGGTTCAAGTAGTTGAGCTGCGTGCTGCGGTAGTCTTGTTGCGCCTGCAAGAAGTCCAACAGTGACGCTCCGCCCCGGGTGTAAGCGAACGAAACGGTTTCGCGAACCTCGGTAGCGTCCTGCAGGTAGATTTCCTTGTATGGGTGTAACAAGATCAGATTGCTTTCGAGGGTGGCATAAGCCGAATCAACGTCACTGAACACTTGCGCCGTGGCCGCGTCGCGCAACCGTTCATTGCGCGTGACCTCCTCTTGCGTTTTCAGCTTCTCGCCTTGGTTCCGATCGAAGATGCGCAGCGGAATGCTGACATTGACTCCGAGGTAGACCGGGATGGGCGGATTGCGCGCAAAGTCCGCGCCGAACGTCGGATCGGTGGAACCATTGGCAACGGCCAGCTTGTGATCCGTCTGCGCCTTGTCCACCGATTGCAGGGCGGCTTTCAGGTCGGGCCGGTTTTGGAGCGCCAGCTCGCGGAATTCCTCGAGCGGCCGAGCTTCGGTGGAAAAATCGAATGTTCCCGTTACGTCGAACTGTTCCACCGGAGTGCGATCGTTGAGCAGCATCAGCAACTGGATCTTCGCGGTGCGCAAGTTTACGATGGCGGTCTGGACGTCGGTCTCAAACTGCACGCGCTGCAGCACCAGACGCTGGAAGTCCACCCGCGCGATATCTCCGGCCTTGAGCCGCTCGTTGCTCACGTCCAGCAAGCGGTTGTAAAAAGCCAGACTCTGTTTGGTGAGATCCAAAATCGCTTTCTGCTGCAGCGTCTGCAC
>Ga0182015_10005402_pt1 | contig 13298 bp, 12 predicted proteins | sample 712P3MmetaG_FD_120478 | JGI IMG/M metagenome (GOLD analysis project Ga0182015, IMG submission 120478) | Permafrost microbial communities from Stordalen Mire, Sweden - 712P3M metaG | ecosystem: Environmental > Terrestrial > Soil > Wetlands > Permafrost | place: Sweden: Stordalen | collected...
GTGCTTCACTGCCATCTGCCGATTGGAGATCCATGCCAGCCCCTCCTGCTGATAATCGAATCTCGCCCCATAATTGATTCGCAGCGGAGGTGGCTTGCGACTTTTTGACTCAGTAAGATTAGGATTCCACACTATCAATTTACCATCGGCGTGGTGGACGCAAACGTCGCTTTAGAGTACGCCATAATTTGACGGCTTTAATCAGAGATCTTGCTAGAGTCGCGCAATGAACGAACTCGCCACGTCCGTGACGAAATCCGCTGCTCCCGGGGAAAAGCCGTCCCAGCGCGCGCTATTGCGGCTCGCGCCATACCTTTCGCGCTACAAGCCGCGAATCGCTGCGTCGCTGTTCGCGGTGACGGTGGCAGCGGCGGCAACCTTGGTGGTGCCGCTGGCGATCCGGCGGATGATCGATTTCGGCTTTTCGGCGGAAAGCGCGGGCTTGATCAATTCTTATTTCTTAGCCCTCGTCGCCGCCGCCGCGGTCTTGGCGTTGGCCTCCGGATCGCGGTTCTATTTCGTGACGACGCTTGGCGAACGCGTCGTGGCCGACCTCCGATCAGATGTGTTCAAACACCTTTGCCGTCTCGACATGGCCTTTTTCGACACCGCGCGGACCGGCGAACTCATGTCCAGGCTCACCGCCGACACGACCCAGATGAAGTCCGCCTTCGGTTCCTCGGCGGCGGTCGCGCTGCGCAATTTTTTTCTGTTCGCCGGCGCGGTCGCGATGATGGTCTATTCGAGCCCAAAACTCTCCGCCGCCGTGCTGATTGCCATTCCGATCATCGTCCTGCCGCTTGTTGCTTCTGGCCGCCTGGTGCGCAAGCGGTCCCGCACGGCGCAAGATACGCTCGCCGGGGCGAGCGCCTATGCCGCCGAAAATCTCGCCGCCGTCCGCGTGATGCAGGCCTATGGCGCCGAGCCCGTCACCGCCCGCCACTTTGGCGACGCCGTGGAGGAAGCCTATGCCGCCGCCCGCAACGCCACTTTGGCGCGCGCGGGCCTCACGATCGTTGTGATATTCCTCGTCTTCGCGAGCATTGTCGGCGTGCTCTGGTTTGGCGCACGGGACGTTCTTGCTGGCCGCATGACTGGCGGCCTTTTGTCGCAGTTCGTGCTTTACGCCATTTTGGCCGCGGGCGCATTGAGCGAGTTGAGCCAGGTGTGGGGCGAAATAGCCGCCGCCGGCGGCGCGGCCGGCCGGATCGCCGAGATTCTTGCCTTGCGGCCGAGGATCATTGCGCCAATTCCAGCCGCCGCGCTGCCCGTGCCGGGCCGGGGCGAAATCGTCTTTGAGCATGTCGATTTCGCTTATCCGACAAGGCCGCAAGACTCCGCCTTGCACGGCCTTTCGTTCAAGATAGCGCCGGGAGAAACGGTCGCCATCGTCGGGCCTTCGGGCGCCGGTAAGACGACCCTGTTCCATCTCCTTTCGCGGTTCTACGATCCGGCCTCCGGCCGCATTCTGCTCGATGGCGTCGACATCAAAAGCGTCGATCCGGCCGAGCTGCGGCGGCGGATCAAAAGCGTGCCGCAGGACGCGGTGATCTTCGCCGCCTCGATCGCCGATAATATCCGCTATGGCGCGCCGGACGCGAGCATGGAGGCCGTGCGCAATGCGGCAAGGCGGGCCGCCGCCGACGATTTCATCCGAGCCTTGCCGGACGGCTATGCGACGCTGGCCGGCGAACGGGGGGTGACCTTGTCGGGCGGGCAGCGCCAGCGGATCGCCATCGCGCGGGCGATTTTGCGGGAGGCGTCGGTGCTGCTTCTCGACGAAGCGACTTCCGCGCTCGATTCCGAGAACGAAGTCATGGTTCAGGCCGCGCTCGAAAAAGTGATGTCGGAACGCACGACTCTTGTCATCGCCCACCGGCTGGCGACAGTCCTGCGGGCCGACCGGATTCTTGTCCTCGACGGCGGCCGGTTGATCGAGGAAGGCACGCATAACACTCTTGTCGCCGCGGGCGGCCTTTATGGCCGCCTGGCAAAACTTCAATTCGAAACCGGCGAGGATGCGCTCAAACCCCGCGAGTCGGCGGCAGCGGAGTAAAAATTGTGGAGGGTTAGCATTGCCAAGTCGCCGGCGATGCCGCGCGGGAGCGGTCTTCAATCTCGGTCATGCGCGGTTTTTCGCCTGTCGCTTCGCATCAAAGGCTCATAGAATGGTGGCATGAGCGACCAAATCATGAAGCTAATCTCGTTCCACTCTATTTGCGTGCGCTCGCTGGCCGCCGCCGCCGGGGGCGTTTTCGTTGCGCCAGTGGCGGCGGCTTGCCCGCCTGCGGCGCTCGGTGTTGCCCGCACCTTGGAGGTGGGTACGTCCGGCGGCCTGCAAGTCGGGCTAAAAACCTATCCGCGAACCCTGGCGCTCGACGATCGTGAAATCGTGCTCACCTTCGACGATGGGCCGGCGCCGCAAACCACGCCAAGGATTCTCGACGCGCTGGCGGCGGAGTGCGTGAAGGCAACTTTTTTCCTCGTCGGCCGCAATGCCGAGGCCTTGCCCGCCTTGGTCAAACGCGAGGTCGCGGAGGGGCATACTGTTGCGCATCACACGTTTTCGCATCCCGCCGCGACCTTGCGGAATTTAAGCGAAAAAGCGGCGCAAGAAGAGATTCTGCGCGGTTTTGAGGCGGACGACAAGGCCGCCTATGGCGCGCCCAACGGCGCGCCAAAAGTGCGGTTTTTCCGGTTTCCGGGCTTCGCCGATACGCCGGAGCTCGTGGCCTGGCTCTCGGCCCAAAACATCGCGGTTTTCGGCGCCGATTTTTGGGCCTCGGACTGGGTGACCATGACGCCGCAGGCGCAACTCGCCTTGATCCTTTCGCGGCTCGAAAAGGAAAGGCGCGGGATCCTGCTCCTTCACGACACCAAGCAGCAGACGGCCGCCATGCTACCCGATCTCCTCCGCGAATTCAAAAAGCGCGGCTATAAAATCGTGGCTCTCGCGCCCGGCAAGGAGCCGGCGCCGACCCGCGCGGCGCCGGAAGGTTGGACATCGGCGACGGAAAAGATTATCGCGGATGTGTTTGCCAAGGCTCACGCGGCCAAGGCTCGCGGCCCGGCCGGCGCGGGGGCGGGGCCAATTGGACCGGGGCCCAAATAAAAGATGTAAATAATCAATGATGGTGCGGCCAAGAGGACTCGAACCTCCACTGGTTGCCCAACTAGCACCTCAAGCTAGCGCGTCTACCACTTCCGCCATGGCCGCGATTCTTCGCGCAGCCGGAAACGCAAGCGCCCCCGCGCGCAGGCGCGTCGTCTAACAAATCGGCGCCGGAGTGGCAAGGCGGCTCTCCGCTTCTGGCGTGCCCTGACGCAAGTTTCGGGCTATCATGGCGCATGCGATTTGCGAAACTTGCACCGCGCATGCCGCCACGCGACGCCGCCCCCGTGGAATGGCGGATTTCGGACACGCCCGTGCCCTATGTGGACGCCGTGGCCTCCATGGACGCGCGGGTCGCTGCCATCGCCGCGGGCGAATCACCGGAATTGATCTGGCTTCTCGAACACCCGCCGCTCTATACGGCGGGGACATCCGCGCGGGCAGCGGATCTCGTGGAGGCGCGTTTTCCCGTGCACAAAAGCGGCCGCGGCGGACAATTCACCTACCATGGGCCGCGTCAGCGGATAATTTACATCATGCTCGATCTCAATCGCCGGAACCTCGATCTGCGCGCTTTTGTTCGCGCGTTGCAAGACTGGATCATCGCGGTGCTGAGCACTTTTAATGTCAGGGGCGAGCGCCGCGCGGACCGGATCGGGGTCTGGGTTTCCCGGCCCGAGAAGGCGCGCGCCAAAAGCGGCGAGATCACCGAGGACAAGATCGCGGCGATCGGAATCAGGGTCCGGCGCTCTGTGTCGTTCCATGGCATATCGCTCAATGTCGCGCCGGACCTTACGCATTATTCGGGCATCGTGCCTTGCGGCATTTCGGCCGCGCATCTGGGGGTGACGAGCCTTCGTGATCTTGGCCTCAACGTGAGCATGAGCGACGTCGATCTTGCGCTCGCCCGCGAATTCGAGCCCATTTTCGGCCGGGCAATATCAAGTCCCTGAAGGCGTGACTCGTTGTGCGGGGCTGCGATTATTTTGTTTTCTGGCGGCGTGTCCGCTGACGCAAGCTTTCTGCCGTTATGTAGAGCAGCGGAATAACGAAAATCCCGAAGACGGATGCAGCGATCATGCCGCCGAACACCGGCGTGCCCACCGCTTGGCGCGTGATGGCCCCGGCCCCCCGCGCAATAACCAAGGGCAATAGTCCAAGGATGAACGCGAAACTGGTCATCATCACCGGGCGGAACCTCAGGCCCGCCGCTTCAATGGCGCTATCCTCGATGGCCTTGCCGAGCCGCCGCTGCTCCACCGCAAACGCAACGATCAGAATGCCATTCTTCGCGGCAAGCGCGATCAGCACGACGAGCCCGATCTGCGCATAGACGTCGAAGCTCAGTCCGGCCAGCATCACCGCGACGATGGAGCCGGCTTTGCGCGGCGGAAGCGGGCGCTGGTGCGCTCGCGGAGGCTCTGGAATGTCACATAAAGCATCGGGATCAAGAAAAGCCCGATGCCGCTGGCGGCAATCATCCCGGCGAAGACCGGCGTGCCGACGCCGTGCCGGCTGATCTCGGCGGCCCCCTGAGCGACGACCAGCGGGTAGACGCCGAGAATGAAGGCGAAGGAGGTCATCATCACGGCGCGAAACCGCATCTGCGCGCCGAGCACCGCGGCTTCCCGAATGTCCTTGCCCTGTTCGCGCTGGTCCTTGGCAAATTCGACGATCAGAATGCCGTTCTTGGCGGCCATCGCGATCAGCACCACGAGCCCGATCTGGGCATAGAGGTCGAGCGACAGATGCCAGATCAGAATCCCGACAAAAGCGCCTAAGACCCCGACCGGAACCGATAGCAGCACCGGAACCGGAATCATCCAGCTTTCATAGAGTCCGACGAGAAACAGAAAGGCGAACATCACGGCAAGACTGAGGATCGCCCCTGTCTGCCCCGAGGCCGCGACCTCCTGATAGGCGGTTCCGGTCCACTCGTAGCTGTAACCGGCGGGCAAAGTCTTCCCGGAGACCTGTGCCATCGCCGCGAGCGCAGTGCCGGACGACGTGCCTGGAGACGGCCCGCCCTGAATTGGGATCGCACGATAGTTGTTGTAACGGGTGATGACCTGCGGTCCGACGATGACGCGGGCATTGGCGATCGAGCGCATTGGAACATCACCGCCGAATTTGTTGCGAATATAGATCTGCCACAGCGACGAGACGTCCTTGCGGTCGGCCGCCTCGCCCTGAATATTGACCTGCCAGACCCGCCCGAAAAGATTGAAATTGTTGATGTAGATGCCGCCCAGCGTCGCCTGCAGAGCGCCGAACACATCGTTCATGCCAAGACCGAGCGCCTGCGCCTTCTCGCGGTCGATGTCGAGATAGACGGACGGATTGCTCGCGGTATAGGTGGAGAAGACGCGGGTGAGCCGCGGGTCCTGATTGGCAGCCGCGAGGAGCCCCTGCATGACACTATTCATTGCCGCCGGGTTTTGTCCTTCGAGCCCTTCGAGCTCGTATTCGAACCCGCCGGTGGTCGACAGCCCGATAATCGGCGGCAGGTTGAACGGGATGACAGTCGCCGTGCGGATCTGCTGCCCTTCGGCGAAGACCCGCGCGATCAGCGACTGCGCCGAATTCGCCGCACCGGCGCGGTCGGCGAACGGCTTCAAGGTGGGGACGACGAATGCCGCATTCGGCTCGTTGACGCTATCGAGGATCGAGTAGCCGATGATCACAAACACGTTTTGGATCTGCGGCATCTGCTTGAGGAGGGTCTCGATGCGCTGAACCGCTTTGCTGGTGCGGGTCACTGACGCTCCGTCCGGCAATTGCACCGAGACGAAGAAGGCGCCCTGGTCCTCCTCCGGCAGGAATCCCGTCGGCGTGCGCAAGGAGAGGCCGAGGATGCCGGCGGCGCTCGCCAATATCAGCACGACGGCGAGCACAGAGACGCGCACCAGACGGCGCACAATCGCAGTATAGCCATTGCGGATGTTGTCGATGCGACGCAAGACCCAGCCCATCGGGCCGCGCTTTGGACCGCCGTGCCGCAGAAACACGGCGCACAGCGCCGGCGACAGGGTCAGCGCATTCAATGCCGAAATCAGCATCGCGACGCTGATCGTCACCGCGAATTGCCGGAACAAGGTGCCCGAGATGCCGGGGATGAAGGCGATCGGCACGAAAACCGAAAGGAGGACCAAGGTAATCGCGATGATCGGCGCGGTAATCTCCGTCATCGCCTTCTTCGCCGCATCCGCGGGCGACAGGTGAGGTTCCTCCTCCATCACACGTTCGACATTCTCGACCACGACGATCGCGTCGTCGACGAGGATGCCGATCGCCAGAACCATCGCGAGGAGCGAGATCGTATTGGCCGAATAGCCCATCACCAGCAACAGCGCGAAGCTGCCGATCAAACTGACCGGCACCGCAATGGCAGGAATGATGGTCGCGCGCAGACTACCCAGAAACAAAAAGACGACGATCACGACAAGCCCAAAGCCGATCAACAGCGTCATCAGCACGTCGTGAATGGTGGCTTGGACGAAGGTGGTCGTGTCGTAATTGACCAAATATTTAAGACCCGGTGGGAAGCGCTGGCTCAAGCGATCGAGATTGGCTCTGACCGCAGCAGCGGTTTGCACGGCATTGGCGCCGGGAGAGAGATAGATGCCGATCGCTACCGCAGGCTCGGCGTTGAGGCGGCCTTCAACATCCTGGTTTTGGGCGCCGAGATCGACCCGGGCGACATCGCGCACCCGCAGCAGCGACCCGTCGGGATTGGCGCGCAGCACGATATTGCCGAACTGCTCGGGTGTCGTCAGGCGACCCATGGTCTGCACATTCAACTGGAATTGTTGGTCTCGGTTGATCGGGCGCGCGCCGACCCGGCCTACCGGCGCCACCACGTTCTGCGCCTGGATCGCCGAGATCACATCGGCCGGGGTTAGCTGCAGATTGTCGAGCCGCTGAGTATCGAACCAGATCCGCATCGAATAGTTGAGCGCGCCGAACAGGCTCGCCTGGCCGACCCCCGGCGTGCGCGACAATACGTCGAGAATATTGATGATCGCGTAATTGGTGATGAACAGCGGGTCCTGCGCGCCGCTCTCGCTGTAGATCATGATGAATTGCAGGACTGCGGACGACTTTTTCTGAACTGTCAGCCCCTCGAGCTGGACTTCGGAAGGGAGCTGGGCCAACGCAGTCTGCACGCGGTTGTTGACGGCGTTGGTGTTGATGTCTGGATCGCTACCGAGCACAAAGCTGACCGTCAGATTGTAGCTGCCGTCATTGGCGCTTGTCGACTTCATGTAGATCATCTTGTCGACGCCGACGACCTGCGCTTCGATCGGCTGGGCGACACTCGCCTCGACGACGGCGGCGGAGGCGCCGGGGTAGGTGGCGGAAACTTGAACCTGCGGCGGGACGATGTCCGGAAACTGGGCGACCGGGATGCGCGTCAGCGCCAGCGCGCCGGCAATCGTGATGACAATCGCGATGACAGCCGCGAGCCGCGGGCGGTCGACAAAGATTGCCGAGATCATCAGTTCACCTCTTGCCCGCTGAAGAACCGCGCGGCGGCGGGTTCGGATCGCTTGCGGGGCCACCCGGCCTAGCGCCGCCGGCTGGAGCGCCGCTTGCGCCGTCCTGCGCAGCCTCGGGCTGAATCGCCGGCGGCGGGCTCGCCGGGCCGGGCAAGACGGTCTCGCCTGGCCGGACTCGCTGCAGCCCTTCGGTGATAACCAATTCTCCCTCCTCAAGCCCGCTGGTCACTACGGCGGTGGTCGGGGTCGACTGGCCGAGCTGGATGCGCCGTTGCTGCGCCTTCGTCTGCGCATCGACAACATAGACGTAGTCGCCCTGCTGATCGGACAAAACCGCGGCGCGCGGAATGGCCAGCACGGCAATCGGTTGCACGCCTTCGAGAATCACGGTCACGAACTCACCGTCTGTCAGCTCGCGCGATCCGGGCATCCCTGCCTTCATGCCCAGAAACACCGGATTGGGGATCACGCCGCGCACAGTGATCGTGTCGGTGTTTTCGGCGACTGTCGGCGACACGTAGTCGAGCGTGCCGTCCTGCCCGTAGATCTGCCCGTCCGGCAGGCGGAGCTTGGTCACGACCGCGCCAAACCCCCCTTTTTTGGCATAGCGGTTGCGCAGATCAAGCCCCGTGCGCTGCGCGATCGAGAAAAGCACATACATCGGGTCCTGGCTGACGAGTGTTGCCAAGGTTCCACTTGTCGGCGAGACAACATTGCCCTCGGTGATCGCCGTGCGGCTGATCTTGCCGTCGATCGGAGCGCGGATTTCGGTATAGCCAAGATTGATCTCGGCTTGGCGCAGCTGAGCCTGCGCTCCGGCGATCTGTGCCGCAAGGGCGCGTTCCGAAGCAAGCGCGGAATCGACGTTCGCTTGCTGGCCGGCACCTCTCGTCAATAGGGTCTGCGCGCGCCAAAGCGTCAGCTCGGCATTGTGATGCTGCGCTTGCAGCTGCTCCACGGTCGCCTGGTTAGACTGAACCTGCGCCTGAAAAGGGGGTTGCTCAAGGCGGTAAAGCAGATCGCCATTTTTGACCTCGGCGCCCTCGACGAAGAGCCGCTGCTCGAGGAACGCGCTGACCCGGGCAACGAGCGCCACCCGTCCCACCGCCTGGATCCGGCCGATGAACTCGTCGGTCTGGGTCATCTGCTGGCGCTCGGCGCGCACCACCCCGACCGCTGGCGGCCCACCGGAGGCCGGCTGAGCCTCGGCCCCGGCCGAAAGCAGGCCGGAGAGAAAGGTAAATAGCAAACACCCGGCGGCCGATTTATGAGCCATCTGATCCCCGAAGCCATGCATTCCCAATCCGACTCGCCCTTATAGCGGGCTTACTGCTAGAGTGGAGAGCCATTATCCGACATCGACCGGATGACGGCCTTGTTGAGGTTGAGATGCCCTGCGATTTTTGCGCCCATCTCGATGCGGGCGACGTCTTTCACCCGGACAACCGAACCGTCGGGATTCGTGCGCAGGACAATGGCGGCGAATTCCTCTGGGCGCGTAAGCCGGCCCTTGGTCTTGATGTTGATCTGGACCTGCTGTTCGTTGGTGATGGGCGCCGCGCCCACCCGGCCGAGGGCCGCCTGAATGTTCTGGCTCTGCACCGCCGTGATGACGTCGTTTGGCGTCAGATTGAGCTCGGTCAGCCGGTCGGGGTCAAGCCAGATCCGCAGCGAATAGTCGAGCGGTCCGAAGAGAGTTGCCTGGCCGACGCCATTGATCCGAGCCAGCGGGTCGATGATGTTGATGGTCGCATAGTTGCTCAGATAAATTGCATCGTAGGTGCTCTTCGGCGAGTAGATGTTTATGACCTGTAGCAGGGCGGCGGATTTCTTGCGGATGCTCAGGCCATTGCGCGTAACCTCCTGGGGCAGCTGCGTCGTGGCGAGACTGGCATAGTTCTGCACGTTGACGGTGTTGATGTCCGGGTTGGTGCCCAGCGCGAAGGTCACGTTGAGGGTGTAGCTGCCGTCGGACCCGCTGGCGGACTGATAATAGAGCGCATTGTCGACGCCGTTGACCTGTTCCTCGATCGGCTGCGCCACCGTGGTCTCGACCACTTCAGCATCGGCGCCAGGGTAGGTCGCGGTCAGCGTGACCTGCGGCGGCACGATATCCGGGAACTGCGCGATCGGGATCACCGTCATGGCGATGATGCCGGCCAGCGTGATGACGATGGCGATGACGAAGGCGAGCCGCGGCCGGTCGATGAAGATGCTGGAAAACATTGGCTCAGTTTTCCGGCACGGCGCTCGCCGTCACGATTTGACCGGGACGCACCTTCTGTATCCCCTCGACGATCACCAATTCTCCCTCCTTGAGGCCGTCCGTCACGACAATTTCTCTACCTTGCTCGACGCCGGTCGTCACGCGTCGCAACTCGACCTTCTTCGCCTCGTCGACGACTAGGACATAGCGGCCGGCCTGATCGAGCTGGACGGCGGATTGCGGAACCATCAGCGCCGGTCGCGGCTTGCCCCGTTCCGTGATGACGCCGACGACCCCACCGGGGATCAGAAGACCCTCCGGGTTCGGCAATTGAGCCCGCACCGCGACAGTGTCCGTGGTGGTATCGACCTGGACGTCGAGCAAGTTGGTAAGGCCTGGATGCGGATAGACGCTGCCATCGGGCAGCTGGATGTGAATGGTCACTTGCGGGTTCTTGACGCCCGGTTCGACGAACCTGCGCTTGAAGTTGATTACATCGCGCTCGCTTGGCTGAAAGATGACATAGACGGGGTCCTCCCTGACGATCGTCGCAAGCGTCCCGGAGGACGGGCCGACCAGATTGCCCACGGTGAAAATGGCAATCCCGATCCTTCCATCGATCGGCGAACGGACTTCCGTGTAACCGAGATTGATTTCCGCCTGGTCGAGCAGCGCCTGCGCCGCCAACACATTGGCCTGCGCCACCCCCGCGTCGGCGGCGCGCTGGTCGACCGTGGCTTGTGAAATGCTCTGCTTGCCGAGAAGTTCCTTGCCGCGCGCTAGTTGCAGCGCGGTGTTGACCTCTGTTGCCTTTGCATTGGCGAGGTTGGCGCGCTGCTGCTCCACCGCCGCCTTGTAGGTTACTTGTTCGATGCGGAACAGAAGGTCGCCGGTCTTGACCTGCTGCCCTTCGGTGAAATAGCGCTCCTCGATGAACCCGGTGACCCGGGCGACAATGTCGACCTTGTCGATTGCCGTCACGCGGCCGATGAAAACGCCTGTCTCCTGCACCTGACGGTTCACCACGGGGGTCACCGAGACCGCCGGCGGCGGCGAGGCGCCTTGGGCAGCGGCAACGCCACAGCAAGCAATGACGCTCGGTGCGGCAATCGCGAGTCGCCAGCCGAGGGAACTATTGCGGCCAAGCATCAAGGTTTTTCCTGCCTTCGAGGATGGTTTCCATGCCGGGTATAATTCCTCCGCCCCGCTGCGTGAACCGCTTTGGGACAAGGCTAGAGTCTAGCCCTGGTTGCGTGCGGATTCCACTCGAGACCCTCGGTGGAGGAAATTTTTATGCCAAAGCCGGAAAGCCCGACATAGGTCATTGGCCGCCCCGCGCGCAGCCGGATTGGGTCAGTTCAAGCTAGAGATACCGAATAACAGTGCTAGGCTGGATCGTGCTTTTCGCACTTGATCAGCTGCGGCGCCATGTCAGCGGAACCGCAAGGAGGGGTTACCCGTTTCCTTGGGAAGCGCCAATGTTTCGGGATGATGGCAATGCGTGGAGCCTGGAAGGCATGTGTTATCGCAATCGTAACAGTCCTCGCGTTGGCTTCGGACGGGGCCGCAAAGGCGCCCTCGCCGTCCAAAGGGAGCATGCACGAGAGACGGGTCATGCTTCCCCGCAGCTATATCCGCAGCCTCGGGCGCGGACAGTGGCGCGGCCTCGCTGCCCGCCGAATGCATGGGCGTGGGAACCATTTTGTCGCGCTCGTCGGCGATCCCGATAGCGGGCTCGGTTTCTATCCATTGCCAATTCGCTATCGCCTTGGCGCCTGGCGCTATCGGCTGGCCCATCGGCGGCCGTACTGGCAAAACCCCGTTCTCTTTGCGATCGCCGCCGACGCCGCGCGCTACAATGACTGGATTCCGGCGAATCAGGGCTATCGCTACGGTGTCTTCAATCCGGTCGATGGGGTAGGAACGCCGTTCTTTGGCGGCTATTATGGCCCTGCTGGCGATGACGACGAGCCGCCCCCGTTGCCGTTTGGCAGGCCCTACACTCACTGAGCTGACTCCGGATTCAAATCGAGGCCCACGGTGGATGAAATTTTTATGCCAAAGCCGGAAAGCCCGACATAGGGTCATCGGCCCGTGCGCAGCCTTACGAAGCGAGATTGGGCCTCATCCAAGATCAACGGCCAACGATCCGCGCGATGGCAAAGGCGGCAGCGGCGGCAAGTAGCCGACAATTGCCGTCTGCAGGGCGCTGCGGAACGGCGCGACGCCGGTCAATTGGCCCTTGACGCCGCCAAAGATCAGCAGGGCAGCAAGGGTCAGCGCGATCGAGACCGGAAGCGCGCGGGAAACCGTGTCCAGCAGGAAATAAGGCGCCAGCGGAATAAGACCGCCGGCGACATAGGCGCCGCCGATCGTGAAAGCGCTTTTGAGTGCCCGGCCGGCCTCCGGCTTTTCCAAGCCAAGCTCGAAACGCATCATGAAATAGACCCAACGGTCCGGGTCGCGGGTGAGGGCGGCGGTCACCGTTTCGGTCAGGGAGGGGATCGAGGCCCTGTTCGCGCAGAATTTGCCTGACTTCGGCGCGCTCGGTTTCCGGCACTTGTTTGATCTCGGCTTTCTCGCGTAGCAGCTCGGAATGGTAATGTTCGAGATCCGTTTGCGCCGCGAGATAACCGCCAAGACTCATCGCGAGCCCGCCCGCCGCGACCTCGGCAAGGCCGGCGGTTATAATGATCGCTGTTGAGGACACGGCCCCGGAAAGGGCCGCCGCGAGAGCGAAAGGAACGGTTAGCCTATCCGCCATTCCAATCATGATGTCGCGGACCAGGACCGAGGCGGAAAAGTGCTTTTCGATATGCGCCGTCGCAGGCATGAGGCACCTGCAAGCGAACCCTGGCCGCGGGGAACGGTTCTCATCGCGGCGGCGGCGTGATGCCGAGGACGGCAGCGGCTGGGTGGGATGCCACCTACAGACAGATGCTCCCAGCCGCTGACCTAATCATTGGTTAAGCAGCAACCTTATCGCATTCCGCGGCGCAGGCCTTGCATGATTCGCCGCAGGCTTTGCATTCGGCGACCTTGGGGAATTTTTCGCATTCTTTCTGGCAGTCCCTACAGACCATGGCGACCACCTTGGCAAGATGGCCAGTATGCTCTGAATTAACCGCTGCCAGTGCCGCCAGCGCGCCGCAGATGTTGACGAGTTGAAAGGCCGTATCGGCGCAGCCCGCCATGCTTGTGTCCTTCATCTTATACATGCCGAGGCAATGCCTAAGGCAATCATTGCCGGTGGCAACGCATTCAACAGTGGCTTTCTCGAGAGCCTTGTACTGCGGCGGATGCATATCTGACTCTTCGGCAGCCATTTGTGCAAAGGCCTGTGACGTCGAAGCAGCCGCGGCGACAGTTCCGGCAGCAGCAATGAATTCACGACGATCCATGGTTTCCTCCTAACAGGGTCCGAGTTATAGGGTTCGAACCGCCCCCTTTCGCAAACGCAGAAAAGCGCTCTGCGTTCCAA
>Ga0182015_10005403_pt1 | contig 13296 bp, 9 predicted proteins | sample 712P3MmetaG_FD_120478 | JGI IMG/M metagenome (GOLD analysis project Ga0182015, IMG submission 120478) | Permafrost microbial communities from Stordalen Mire, Sweden - 712P3M metaG | ecosystem: Environmental > Terrestrial > Soil > Wetlands > Permafrost | place: Sweden: Stordalen | collected...
GATGAAGCACGAGTTGCTCACGTTCGACGACGACGAGACGCTGGCCCACGCCGCCGCGTCCTACGTCATCGGCATTGCCCAACAGGCAGTCGCCGAAAAGGGCGTCTTCGACTTCGCGGTGAGCGGCGGCAAGACTCCGTGGGCCATGTTCGCCGAGTTGGCGTCGCTCGACATGCCCTGGGAACACACGATCATCTACCAGGTGGACGAACGTGTAGCGCCCGAGGGTGACCCCGATCGCAACCTGACCAATCTGGCGCAGAGCCTGGGCAACACCCGAGCGCTCGTGCGACCAATGCCCGTCAATGACGTCGATCTGGATGACGCGGTACTGGAATACGCGTCAATACTTCCCGCGCAACTCGACCTCGTGCACCTGGGCCTGGGTCCCGATGGACATACGGCCTCACTCATTCCCGATGACCCAGTGCTCGACGTGGACGACCAACTCATTGCCATGACCGGCCCCTACCAGGGGCACCCGCGTATGACGATGACCTACCTCGCCCTGGCACTCGCCGATCAACTGCTCTGGCTGGTGACCGGTGCCGACAAGCAGGATCCGCTCGCCAAACTGCTCGACGGCGACACGTCGATTCCCGCGGGACGGGTAGCGGCCGCCCACTCGCTCATCATGGCCGACCGTTCGGCTGTCACACCGTGAACGTTGAAGAGGAAAAGCAACTTGCCGCGCAAGCGGCCGCCGAGATGGTCGAAACCGGCATGCGCGTCGGTCTCGGCACTGGTTCGACAGTTGCCTACCTACTTGTTGAACTGGCCCGGAGGAATGTCAAGGCGGTGCACGTCGCGACGTCGCCGGGCACGGCTGACGCGGCTCGCGCTCTCGGCATCGTGGTCGAACCCTTTAATGTCCTGGACCAACTCGATCTCTGCATCGATGGCGCCGACCAGATTTCGCGCAGCGGTTGGCTCATCAAGGGGGGCGGCGGCGCGCAGACCCGCGAAAAAGTTGTCGCCGCATCGGCCGAGCGTTTTATCGTCATCGCGGACTCGACCAAACTGGTTGGCCATCTGCACGCACCGGTACCGCTCGAACTTCTGGCCTTCGGGCTCAAATCGACGTTGCGACTACTTGGCAACACGACATTGCGCGACGTGGGCCACAGCCCCGACGGCGGAGTGATCTGTGACTATCACGGCGACGTGAGCGACCCCGCGGCGCTCGCCCAGTGGCTCTCGAGCACGCCCGGCGTCATTGGCCACGGACTCTTCGCACCCGAGTTGGTGAGCGAAGTGCTCGTCGGAACCGGCAATACTGTTCAACGATCAACTAGTGGAGGTACACAGTGAGTCCCAATCCGGTCCATTCCAACTCCGAGGTCCCCGACAACCACGTCTTCGTGCTCTTTGGGTCCACCGGTGACCTCGCCAAGCGCAAGATCATCCCTGGATTGTTCCACTTGGCCAACGCCGGACTTATGCCCAAGAAGTACCGCATCATCGCGTCGGCACCTCGCGGTCACGAGAAGACCACCGAAGAGTTCCGGGCGTACTCACGCGAAGCGGTCGAGCAGTTCGGATCGAACAAACCAGAAGGCAAGCTCTGGGACCAGTTCAACGAGTCACTCTCCTTCGCCATCGCCGAGACCGACAATCCGGAGGGTTTGCCGGCTGCAGTAGCGGACGCCGAGAAGGCCATTGGCGGCTTCGTGCGCCGGCTCTATCACTTGGCCGTGCCGCCCAACGCAGTACTGAATCTCGTCGAGATGCTGGGCCAATGCGGGCTCAATGAGAATGCGCGCATCATCTGTGAGAAGCCCTTCGGCACCGACCTTGCATCGGCCAAGAAGCTCAACGCCGCCATCATCGCCAACTTCGACGAAAGCCAGGTCTATCGCATCGACCACTTCTTGGGCAAGGAGTCAATCGACAACATCCTGGCCCTGCGCTTCGCGAACCGGTTGTTCGAGCCGTTGTGGAACCGTGACCACGTCTGCTTCGTTCAGATCGACGTGCCCGAAACACTGTCAATCGAGGGCCGCGGCGCCTTCTACGAAGAGACCGGCGCCTTTCGCGACATGGTCGTCAGCCACCTCTTTCAGGTGCTGGGCTTCATCGCCATGGAACAGCCCACCAGTCTGGAAGCCCGACCATTGCGCGACGAGGTGCACAAGGTCTTTGAGACCCTACGACCCATCGATCCAAAGAACGTCGTGCGCGGACAGTATGACGGGTATCGCAACGAAAAAGGTGTGGCCCCCGATTCGCAGACCGAGACCTTCGTCGCGCTGCGCGCCGAAGTGGACAACACCCGTTGGAAGGGCGTGCCCTTTTACTTGAGGACCGGAAAGTGCATGGCCCAGAGCCGCCAGGTCATCACGATTGGTTTCGACGAGCCGGTCATGCGCCTCTTTCCCAAAAGCCATCACGCACCCAAGTGGCGCGGCAACAGACTGGTGGTCGACTTCGTCGATCCCGGCTCGATCCACGCCCACTTCATGACCAAGGAACCGGGCCCGCAGATGATCATTGAGCCCGCGGAGATGACCTTCCACTACAAGGACTCCTTCCAGGAGGCCAATAACTTGGAGGCCTACGAGCACTTGATCTTGGAAGCCATGCTCGGCAACCGGGCGCTCTTCACCCGCTCGGACGGCATCGAGCGCTTGTGGGAAGTCGCGACGCCGTTGCTCGAAAACCCGCCACCGGTCCAGCCGTACTTCAAGGGCTCATGGGGCCCGGACCGGATGAATGACATCGTGACACCCAACGAATGGTGCCTTCCCGAGTGAGCGAACGCACCATCAAACTTGTGCTGTCTGACGTTGATGGCACGTTGGTCCCCCACGACAAGGTCTTGACCAAACGCTCGATAGAGGCCGTACATCAACTACACGAGGCCGGCATTCTCTTCGCCCTCACGAGTGCTCGCCCGCCCCAGGGACTCGCCATGTTTATCAAGCCTCTGGAAATCACCACGCCGCTCTCGGCCTTTAACGGGGGACTCGTGACCGACACCGACTTCAACGTCATTGAAGAAAAGACGATTGACGATCACTTGAGCGCGCCAATCGCTGAACTACTCGGCGCGCACGGACTGTCGGTTTGGGTCTACCAAGGTCCCGACTGGTACGTACTCAACGCGGACAGTGACCACGTTGAGCACGAAGCCCAGGTCTGCGAGTGTGAGCCCGCGGTACTCAAGAACTTCGCCGGCGTGGAAACCGGTGTCACCAAGATCGTCGGCGTGAGCGATGACGAAGCCGCCTGCGTCGCCGCGAGCGCCGCCATTCAGAGCCAGTTTGGTGGTGACGTCCTAGCAACTCGTTCGCAGAGCTACTTCGTTGACGTCACCAATGTTGACGCCAACAAGGGCAACGTGGTGAAGTTCCTGTCGACCAAGTACAACATCCCGGTCGCAGAGATCGCAACGATCGGCGACATGCATAACGATCTGTCCATGTTCGCCGTCTCGGGTTTCAGCATCGCGATGGGTCAGTCAGATTCAGAAATTCAAGCCGCCGCATCGGTGGTGACGACGTCCAATGAGGATGAAGGATTCGCCAACGCCATGACTAAATACATCCTCGACGGATCGTAAGTTTCTTCGTCGGTTAGAAGATAAAGGACTGGTCGACCATCAAGGCCGCTTCTTCAGCAGACACGGCCGGCGAAAACAAGAAACCTTGACCGAATTCGCAGCCGAGGCGCTGCAATCGTTCGAGCTGCGATGACGTTTCGATGCCTTCGGCGGCCATCGTCATGTCCAACTTCTGGCCGAGCATGACGATTGCTTCTAGGAGCGCGTCGTTGCGCAGGCTCTCCACCGCCGGACTGACGAACGACTGGTCGATCTTGATGATCTTGGGGTGGGTGAGCGCCAGGTACGAGAGCGACGAGTAGCCGGTGCCGAAATCGTCCAACGCAAAACCGATGCCCATCGCGTTGAGTTCTTCCATGACGCTGAGCGTCTCGGCGACGTAGAGCAGCGTCACGCTTTCGGTGATCTCGATGACGAGGCGGTGTGCCGGAAGTTTGCTCTCTCGCAATTCCATCTCGATCAACTTGACGAGGTTGGGGTCGCGGAACTGATGGGCGGAGAGGTTGACCGTGACGTACGGAGCCGTGTCGGTGTCGGCGCGCAACGGCCAGCGACTGGCCGCGCTGAGGGCTTCGTGCAGGGCAAACGCGCCGAGATCGAGGATTAAGTCACTCTGCTCGGCCAACGGAATGAAGACGTCAGGCGCAACCGGTCCGCGCGTGGGGTGTTGCCAGCGCATCAACGCTTCGAAACCAATGACCTTGGTGGTCTTGAGGTTGATGATCGGTTGGTAGTTCATGGTGATCTGCTTGGCGCTCAACGCGCGGCGTAGATCATTGATGAGTGCAAATCGATTAACGGACTGTTCGTGCATGCCCGGAGTAAAGACCACATGGTGACCCTTGCCTTCGCGCTTGGCCTCGTAAAGTGCGAGGTCGGCTTCGTGGACTATCTCGTTGTAACCCAGACTCGTCTCGTCCCACACCACGACACCCACGCTGGCGTGCTGCTCAATGTGCACGCCGTCGATGATGAACGGTTCCTTTAATGAGTCGAGCAAACGGACGGCGACGAGATCGGCCTCAACCTCGGAATTCACACTTTCAGCGAGGTAGAGGAACTCGTCGCCACCGAAACGGCAAATGGTGTCTGTGGCGCGCGTGACCTCTTCCAGACGGCGCGCCACGGCAGTCAACAGTCGGTCACCCATGAGGTGACCAAACGTATCGTTAACTACTTTGAATTCGTCGAGGTCCACGAGCAGCACCGCGCCCTTGTCACCCAGACGGATTGCCCGCCGGTGTGCTTGGCTGAGCCGGTCCTCAAAGAGGGCCCGATTGGCCAGGCCGGTCAACGGGTCATGCAGCGCCTGGTGCGAGAGTTGGTCAGTCAACATTCGCTCTTCGGTGATATCGCGTTGGGAGACGACATAAGACATCGTGTTGCCCGCTACGTCGTACACGGGCGACTTTGACACTTCGACAAAGATGACCCGTCCATCCTTGCGCACGTAGCGCTTCACGTAGCGCACCTGGTCCACTTCACCTGAAGTCAGGCGAAGTTGGTTCTCCTGCATAAGACCCAGGTCCTCGGGGAAGGTGTAAGGGTCAGTGGTGAAGCCGATGAGCTCTTCCTGAGTACGTCCGAGCATCCGACAGAAGGCCTCGTTGACGGACGTCAACTTATTCTCTAGATCACTGGTCAGCATTGGTGCCATGTTGTTTTCGAAAGCCGTTCGAAAGCGTGCTTCGGCTTCGGCTCGGGCGCGCTCGGTTGCGCGAAGTGCGTTGATAGCTTCGGTCGTCTCTTCGAGCGCGACCTCCGTGCGCTGTACCGAGCGAACGTGAGAAATACCGAACTCGGCCTCACGCACCATCTCCTCGAGACCCATAACCGTCATCTCATCGAAGCTAAATAGGTTCTTGTCGTACACGTTGAGGGTCGCACCGCGCGCACCAAAGTTAAACGGGATGCAGGCCAGCGAACCGAGCCCGTACGTGGCCGCACGCATTTTGAACAGTTCGGACCAACCGAGTTGGACCAAGTCATGGACTACTTGGGTCTCGCCAGTGGCGAGGGCGATGCCGGGCGGCCCCTTACCGCTCTCTTTAGTGCCCCACCAATTTTCGTTGCCCTCGAAGAGATAGTCGGTCGCACCCGCGGCGCACGCAACGTTGACGCCACCCTCGTCGCTGCCGTCTTCGCCGTCGGAGATAATCGCGATCCACGCCAGGGCGTAATCGCCGTGCTCGACGAGTACGCGGCACAGTTCCTGGAAGCAACTGTCCTCGTCGTGAGCGAACATCATCACGCGATTCACTTCCGTCAGCAACTTGAGCGAACGATCCTTGCGCCGTTGGCCCGTGATGTCGACGAACGAAGAGATAACTCCTGGCGGCCCTTCTTCAAGGTCCACGAGGAACGTATTGACCGACACCCACCGACGAGATTGACGCAGGTTGTTGGTGCCCATGATGACGTTCGAGCACGGCGCGCCCGTACGCAGTGTCACGTTGGCCGGCTGTTCATCGTGCGGGAATGCTGTTCCGTCGGCACGAACGCTGTTCCACTCCGGGTCGTTGGAAGTGCGTAGCATCAACTCCTCGCGGGTCGCACCCAAGATGGCCGTCGCCAGGTCGTTGCAATCAATCAGCCGACCTTGAGCGTCTTGGAGGATGAGGCCCGCGGGCAGCGAATCGAGAAATTGTTCAGAGTTGAGCAGCGAATCAAGCAGGCTTTGATGGTCGCCATCGGCACGCTTTTTAGTCGCCACCAAATCCCCCAATACTTCTTGGGAATTAAGTGTAAGAGTGTCCTGTCTCGCGGGCATTCTCTTAGAAATATGACTATCTAAGTCATCCATTAGCCCTGATCTCTTCACCGACTTTTGAGAAAATACCGCAGTGCAGCGGCGATAAAAAAGGCTAGCCTCGGGCCTTCACAACGCCCAGACAACTTATGTCCAACCGGGGCCGCCAACTTCTTTCACGTCAAGCGTCTTTGCGAGTTCACTGACGTCGTTTATCAACGTCTGCGCCGCGACGATATTGGATTCGGCGCCGGAATGATCGTTGAGGAGACCATCATCAATGCCGTCCGCGACGCGACCTTTGTCGCGGTCGTAGACCGGTTGACCCGCAGGATTGCGACCCCCAAACCATTCACGCGCCTCGCTGGCCAACACTCCATAATTCTCGTTGCCACTGGCATGAGCGAGATGCGTCATGGCATCGTAGGATGTCGCGACATCGTAGGGACTCGTTTGGTGACGGTCGAATCCCGAACGAATGAGATCGACGAAGAGTGCCTCCCCACTTCGACAGGCAACGTCGAGCAGTTCGGGCCGGTTCAAATACACGCTGGCGACCGCGAGCGCGGCCTCTTGATAGTGCGCCCACAAGTGGGGTTCGCCCTCTTCTAAGGAGTTGTTCATCAGCACGACACCATTTGAGCAAGCCACCAGTTCGTCGCACCAGGTCGACAGCACTTGACGCAAGTCGTCGCGTTCATCGCGCGCCTGAAGGGCGAGCACCATCAATACGTGCAAACAGCGCACATCGGGCGGCGCGGGATTGTCAGTCAGGTGGGGCAGCCCCCTCGCCAATGCGTCGTCAATGCGCGGGTCATCGAACACGAGTGCGGCCTTCGCCAGGGCCAACATGGCCCGCGCCTGCCAAAAACCACCGCCCGGGACAGATGTGCGCCCAACTCGATTTGGCGTGCCGTGCCAGTCGAGAATGAAATTGACCCATCGTCCATCATCGTCCTGCATCGCCAACACGAAGTCGAGCAACCCTTCGCACCAGGCAAGCGTCCAGTCGAGACGCGTGCGGCTCCACAGTTCGCAGTACAGTTCGAGCGCGCGGGCCGCGTCGTCGACACAGGCCACGCCTTCGAATCCGGCCTCGCGTGCAACGACCGTGTCGTCATCGGCGCTGGCGTAGACCGCAACGGCCCACGCGCGCGGTGAGATCGACGGTACGGCGTGCCCCAACCGGGCAATCTGTCTCAGCACGGATGCAGTTGGTCCAGGATGTCGTCGATGTGAAAGTCGGCCGCCGCGATGGCGCTGCCGGCGGCGCCATAGTAGACGCGGATCGCGTCGGTGCCCGCATCGATGCCGACGTGCCCGCACGAGAAGACGTTGTTCTTGAGGTTGCCCGTGGTTTCGTAGGTGTCGGTGGGCACCAGGATTGGCTCAGACGAACGCGCGAGCACCGTCGAGGGATCGTCCGCGTCGAGCAACATGCCACCTAAGGCGTACTGCGAGTCACGGTTGACGCCGTGGTAGATCTCCAGCCACCCTCCGGCAACGCGAATCGGTACGCATCCGGCGCCGATGCGCAGTTCGTCCCAGAGTCCGGGCCGGGGTCGCGCGACGGGCCGGTGGTCGCCCCAGCTGATCAGATCATCAGAAAAGGCAATCCACATGCCAACGGTGCGACCGAAGGACTGGGGCATCGGACGAGTCAACGCGGCGTAGCGGCCGCCAATTTTCTCGGGGAAGAGCGCCACGTCCTTGTGATCGGGCAGGAACATGACGCCCTTGTGCTCAAAAGAAGTGAAGTCCGTGGTGGTCAGGCGACTCGTCGTGATCCCAATACGTCCGACCGAGACGTAGGTGATTTGCCAGGCCCCGTCAATAAACGTGGCCCGAGGGTCTTCGCAACCGTATTCGTCAAAGTGGTTCACCGGCAACACCGAGGGCTTTTCGTCGATCTCGAAGTGCACGCCGTCACGACTACGCGCGACGCGCAGGTGCGACATCTGGGTGAGGAAGTCATTGAAATCGTCCGTCGCCGCACTGAACCCACCCGTGGGGTGGTGAAACCTGATGCGACGCGGGTCACTGAGGTCGAGTCCCGTGAGGGCACGTGGCAGGTAGACGTCCACCACGCGCGAGGGTGAACTGGACATGTCGAAGTAGGCAAAGGAAACGACGTCGTCGCTCAGGTAGCCCTCACCCAATGACTGGACTCGCGGATCCGACACTGTCAGGTCGAGCGTCAAGGCATCCTCGGGTGGATCGACTCCGGCCATAGGCCGCTCACTCACTCGAAGCAGTAACACCACCTCATCGCCCACCTGCGCGGCCGCGGCATTGGTCACCGACATGACTTCCATGCCGGGTCGCGACGGCGTCACTTCTAGGACGCTGATGATCGGATTGTTTGCTACCCGTCGACCGAGATCCGACGAACGCTTGCGCTCGCCACCCTTCTGACTGAGCGTGCGCGCCTTGTAGTCCGCCACCATCTCGGTCGCAATGGAGAGAAAGGCCTCGCCGACGCGCGGCCACGTCGCTTCGCGCGCGTAGGCGAAGGTGGACTGTTCCATTGACTGCTTGAGCTCGGGGTTGCCCAAGATGGAATTGACTGCGTGGGACAACTGCTCGGAGTCCTTAAAGTCAACCAGCGTGCCGCGACCCTCGTCGAGCGCCTCGATCGCGTGCAAGTACTTGGTCGAGACAATGGCCTTGCCAGCACCCAACGCGTAGGACAACGTGCCACTCGTGATCTGGTTGGGGTCAAGGTAGGGCGTCACGTACACGTCGGTCGCGAGCAGCAACTCAATGATGTCGTGTTGGGTCATGTACTGGTCAATGAAGGCCACGTTCTCGCTCACGCCAAGTGACTTGGTCAAGGCAACGAGACTGTTGCGGTAATCCTCACCTTGATCGCGCAGCAAATCAGGGTGCGACCGGCCGGCAATGAGATAGAGCGCGTCGGGGTGCTCGGCGACGATCTTCGGCATGGCCTCGATCATGAACTCGAGTCCCTTGCGCGGATCGACCAAACCAAAGGTGGAAATCAAACTGCGACCCTTCACCCCCATCTTGGCCTTGAACGTGGCCCGACCGTGGGGCACGATCGTGGGCGTGCCGTGGGGAATCACTCGTGGCGGCGCGATGATGCCGTAGTCAGTATGCAGCAAGGTGACGGCGGTTTCGGCCATGACAATCAACTCGTCGCTCAGATCACTGATCGAGCGGATGGTCTTGCGAATGGCGGCATTGGGCTTGGGAAGCACTGTATGCAGGGTGGTCACCACGGGCTTCTTCAATTCCTGCAAGAAGACCGAGAGGTGATCGTCGTAGGTGTACTCGCCGTCGGGCTCTCCGTTTTTATCTAACTGCGGCTTCCAGACTCCGTAGAGACCAAATTCGTGCTGCACGTTGACCGCGTCGGCATTGGACAGATTGATCGATCGTGCGGCCGCCCGGTAACTGTCGGCGTCGCCCTGGTGGATGCGCCAACGCACGTCCGACTTATAGGCCCGCAGCACGCCCGGTTCTTCAATGGCCGCAATGCGGCAGGTCGTTGTCGGATCGGCCGCTCGCACTGCGGCAATCAGGTCCCCAGTGAACGTGGCGATACCGCAGCGACGCGGTACGGCTGAGGAAATAAAAGCAATGCGAATAACTTCAAACTAACCGTTTGGAGAACATGTCCGCCCAGATGAGGTCTCCTGGTCGCCACGCTCTGTAATTTGTGAACTTTTCAGTGAGAAGTGAGGACAATCGAACTCTGACGCCGCGGACAAAGCAGTGTGTGCTTCCATAAAAATGTCAACGAGCGACTTAGGATAATTATCTGGCGAACCATCCAGAATCGTGCCCCGCGAAGGAAGCTGTGAATGACTACTGACGAATCACAGTTCGACCCCCACCGCGATTTGCTGCCCCTGGTCTACTCCAGTCGATTCCTCGACACATTTGCCATTGCCTTGCTGTTGCGTGACGACAAGGGCGTCATCATTGATTCGAATCGGGCCGCCCAGGAGCTGCTTAATTTCTCGGCGGCCAACATCAAGGGCCAAATTCCCTTCGACTCGCGCTGGAACCCGGTTCGTGAAGACGGCTCGTTCTTCCCACTAGATGAGCAGCCTGGACTGGCAACGCTGCAGACCGGCAAACTAATTTGCGACGTCATCGTGGGCATCGACATGACCAATCACACGCGCAAGTGGCTGTCAATCAACACGTTTCCGATATTCCACGACGATCAACTGCGTGGTGAAGTCTGCTCGCTCGCCGACGTCACGATTCGCCGACAAGAGCAACAGGTCATGCGCCTGGTGAACGAGATGAACAAGCTGGTTATGCAGGCCGAGAACGAGGACGAATTCTTAGACCAAGTCTCCGATCTGCTCGTCGAGGTCGGCGGCTACGCGCTCGTGGCATTTGTGCTGGGCGCCGAAGAAGATGGTCCGGAGATGATTGGCGTGCACATGGCCGGCGTCACTGACTACGTGCACGACGAAACCTTCGCCCATATGGGACCGCGGGCCGTTGGACAGGGACCGGTAGCGACCGCGTTTCGTACGAGGGTCACGCAAGTCGCCAATGACCTCTCCACGCACGCCTTTTTTGAGACGGCCTGGCGTCAGCGGGCCGCCCAATACGGCATCGCGTCGGTCATTGCGATTCCCATCATGTTGGGACGGCGCAAGACCGTACTGACTATCTACGGCAAACGACCCCACGTGTTTGACGAACTCACGGTGAGCGGGCTCGAGAGCATTGCCCGCGAAGCCGAATTTGGATTCAACCACGTGCGAGCGGTCGAGCAACTCGAACAGGCCCTTGACGGCACGCTCGCCGCCATCTCTCGCATCATTGAGACCAAGGATTCCTTCACCGCGGGCCACCACCTTCACGTCGGTGTGCTCGCCGCTGCCATAGCCCTTGATATGGGCTTTGACGAGAAGACCGTCAAACTCATCCACCAAAGTGGCGAGGTGCACGACGTGGGCCGGATTGAGGTCCCGGCAGAGATTCTCAGCTTTCCTGGCAGCCTCACCCCGGAGCAGTTTGAAATCGTCAAGCGCCACACCGTGGTGGGCGCCGAGGTACTGGCCCAAGCATCACTTCCGTGGCCGCTGGCAGAGATTGCGGCACAGCACCACGAGCGACTCGACGGCTCGGGTTACCCACTGGGACTACGCGGCGAGCAGATCATCATGCCGGCGCGGATCATGGCGGTGGCGGACGTTGTCGAAGCCATGACTCAACCACGCCCCTACCGACCGGCGCTGGGCGTCGAGGCGGCGCTAGAGGAAATCACGTCCGGCTCGGGCACGCTGTACGACAGCCAAGTCGTGAGCAGCTGCGTCGCCGTCTTCAAGGCAGGCTTTAACTTCGGTGCTAACAACGAATCAGAATCAATGCGCGAAGGCGCCAACTCCTAGGAGAATTTTCCGGCTGGCTGCGCCATCGTCAGCACGATCACAATCGGCTGGGTCACGTGACCTGCAAACTCGTTGTTCACCAGCCCAATCATCTCTCCAACGAAGGCTTCTCGCTCTGCTTCGGGCATGGCTTGGGTGCTCGAGTAACTGCGCAGCAGGTCGCCGAACCGCTCGGCATCGTTGGTCTGATCCCACGGATACCGGAATCGCAGCGGTGTTGCGTAGAGCGGAGATTTTTCTAGGGCGTCGAACAAGAATCCCGTGACCTCGTGGGCCAACGGCTGGCGCGGCTCATCGCTGCCGTCCCCGTACTTGTCGTAAATGAATTGCGAGCGATCAGAGAAACCGGCGTCTGATGGCGAAGAGATGTTGACCGTATCGATGATTGCGAGCCAGCCGTCGGCTCGCAGGAGTTCGATGGGTTTTTCCAGTCGAACAGACTCTTCAACCCAGTGGTAGGCCGTCGCCGCGATCACAAGATCGAAGGAGTGGCTCGTCACCTGTACGTCCTCGAAACTTGACACCACAATCTTTAACTGGTCCTCGTTGTCGAACTTACGTCGAAGTCGCGATGCCATGTTGACACCAAGTTCAACTGCCGTGACCCGAGCATCTCGGGCGAGTAGCGAGACCGTTGCCTGTCCGGTACCGGGACCAACCTCCAGCACGTTGGGGGATTTGGGCAGTCGCGAGAATAACTCATCAAAGAGCGGCTCAGGATACGTAGGGCGCACACGGTCATACAAATCCGCCACGCCATCAAACGTCTTACGCAACTCCGTCACGCCATGAGTTTAAAACGAGTGACGGTGGCTGCCTGAACTCAGTTCAGTTTGGCCAATGCCTGTCGCGCGAAATTCTCGAGTGTCTTCACATTTAGCTTTCCTGGATTCTCGTAGGCCACGATAACCAAGTACGTACCCTTGCGAGCGAAAAGATATCCCAGCTGAGAGTGCACTTCAGAGGAGTAATTTGAAAACTCTACGGCGCGATTCCATTGCCCGAAGGAAGGCAGGTGGACCTTTCCGTTATAGGCACTCGAGGTAAATGTGACGCCGGCCGACACTGACTTGCACTTTGTATCCAGTGAGGACACGGCGTCTTTATAGAGTGAGTACACAGAATTGCTCTGCACCAGATACTCGACCAGCAGAAAGTCGCCCGCACTGTCGTTGTAGGACGCCCTCACTCCTTCTCGCCCAACGAGCGAGACGGTTGACGCGGGTACGGCGCACGCCAATTTTCCACTGGCAATGTTGTTATCGATGATCCATCCGGTAGGAAGGTTCCGTACCGTCAAGAGCTGCCCGCTCAGACCCCGAGATGCGCCGGCGGGTACCGCGATGGAGAGCATCAAAAAGCCTGCGACGACTCCTAAGACGGCGGTTTAACAACGTACGTGCACAACCAATCCTCCCACGGTAGGAGACTTAGATGTTGAGATCTTGGCCTGCTCGCGCGGGCAGCCTTCTCGTTACTGGGGGGGCAAGAAGAACTTGCTCGCTGGCTTAATCAGGGTGTGGAAGTCTCTTGCGGCCGGTCGGAAGTTGTAGCTAATAAGTGACACTCGCCCCGTGTTGGTTGCGCCGTTCCAGCTGGCCCAC
>Ga0182015_10005404_pt1 | contig 13296 bp, 9 predicted proteins | sample 712P3MmetaG_FD_120478 | JGI IMG/M metagenome (GOLD analysis project Ga0182015, IMG submission 120478) | Permafrost microbial communities from Stordalen Mire, Sweden - 712P3M metaG | ecosystem: Environmental > Terrestrial > Soil > Wetlands > Permafrost | place: Sweden: Stordalen | collected...
AGGAAATGTTCTTCGGCAACGACCGGCTGGACTTCGTAGCCGAAGCTCTGCGCGCCGTAGCTTAGCGAAATGATAAAAAGGGCCAATGTGGCTCAATGCGGCGCGGTCGGGTATGGCGAGGGCGGCGGCCGCCCGAGTCCAGGTTTCCTAACTTATGTGCTCCTCGAATTGACCACTTAGCTTTCGATAAAGAGCCTTGGCCAGTGGGTCGTATCCAAAAAAGGCGGCGGCTGCATCCATCCATGTCAGCGGCCGCGAGCGGGCGAGATCGCGCGCGCTTCTTAGCAGCTGTGACGGCACCGAAGATGGAGAAGGGTCAAATACTTCCGCCTCGTGAGTATCCTGGTCTTCCGCGAACACGCTCCGGGTCACCTTTGAGAACACATGCTGTCCGCCATTTGTCTCATAAATCCGGTACTCCTGCCACTGCCCCTTGGGTGCCGAAGGCGGTGCTGCGGAGGCGAGCAGTTTTCCGGTAAATGCTAGGTCCGCTTTGCCATCTCTGATGGCAATATGTTCTTTCTGGACCCCGACGTCGGGAGCGTCATCGAGGACAGGTAGACGACGCTGCATTTTAACTTTGGCCTCCGAGACTTCCTTGCGCGGAGACTTCTCCTTATCCTTGGGCGTTGATCTTGGCTCCTGATCGCGAATGGCCTCACCACGCACCAAGACTGTGGCCTCATGGCGCGTAGTATCGTCGGAGGGTCCATGATTGTCTGCGGTTTCGGTATCTTGCCTATCGTCGGTCGTTTGACGGCCTCTGCTTACCGGCGACTGGGAGAATTCCTCGGGGCGTTCAGAACTCATAGAATGTTCTCGCTGCAAGGCGGTGAAAGAGTGAATCTTGAGCCTAAAGTCATACCGGATCAGCCAGCAATTGGCACTGTCGGTCGTAAGCGCGCGCTGACATCAGTCCGACCTCCACGAATTGTGCCGTCAAGGAAAGGAATCTTACGTGCGATAGCGGCAATGCACCATCAAAGCGATCAGGTAATTGCACCTCTCGCTTGCCGCGAGCACTAGGCCTATTTCGGGACGGTAAAGCGCGTGCGTGGCGAGCGTGGAATCCCTCGGCATCATGCAGCAGGGCAAGACCTTCGAGGACTTCCCGCACCTGGCGCAGGCGGCCAACAGGCTGCGCGACGACATGCCATGGCGGCCCATGGTGCTGAAGCCGGCACGCGAAGGTATGACAACCGACGTCGCCGGCCGAGAGCAAAGAGGGAAAATCGTCACCGTCTCGGTGTAAACTACACACCACGCGCCACTTCAAAGCAGATGACACCTTCCATTCGGCAGATTTGTGACGGCGAATGTCGTCTGCGGGTCCGTGACGCGCCAATGGCCGACAACACCGGCCGCAAACGGAACCGATCGGCCAATTCTGGGCATTCGGGTGATGTGACGCGTAGGGTCAAGCAATTTGCACGTTATGCGAGGCGGTTCACCCCGTGCACCTCATCTATTACGATCAGAATGCCCCTGTATCCGCATCAATTTGCGAGCGCAGGGTCATCATCGCCCCCGATGCGGTGGGCTGGGCCCAATACTTCGATCGGATCGCAGCGACTGATCCTCGTCGGACTCGCATCGAGGCGCTCGAGCGGCACCTCACATGGGGAACATCGCGCCGCTGCTGGACCGGATTTGTATTCGAGGGCTACGTGAATCACCGGCCCGGAGCAATCTATCTCGAAGGATTACCGGACGTTCCCGCAAGGAGCCTGCCCCGATCCATGCCGGCTGATCACCCGGTTCACCCGGGGAAATTTACTTTGCCCAATGTGGGGAATATTACTTTGCCATTGCAAAGAGAGGAACCATGGCCGCAACCGGCATTCTGCATGAATTGAAGAGCCTGACCACGAAGCAGCGCAGCGCCGTCATGGCCGCCTTCCTCGGCTGGACGCTCGATGCCTTCGACTTCTTCATCGTGGTGTTCGTGCTCTCTAACATCGCCCACGACTTCAATACCACGGTTAAGAATGTCGCCTACGGCATCACCCTTACCCTGATGATGAGGCCCGTCGGTGCCCTGATTTTCGGCCTGATAGCCGACCGCTACGGCCGCAAGCCGACGCTCATGGCGGTGATCGTGTTCTATTCCCTTTTTGAGCTGGCCTGTGCGTTCGCGCCCAACCTCGCGGTCTTCCTCATCCTGCGCGGCTGCTTCGGCGTCGCCATGGGCGGCGAATGGGGCATCGGCTCGTCGCTCGCCATGGAGACCATTCCGCCCCGGACGCGCGGTATCATCTCCGGCTTCCTCCAGGAGGGCTACGCTTTCGGCTATCTGCTGGCGGCGGTGCTCTACTGGGTGGCCTACGACTCGATCGGTTGGAAGGGCATGTTCGTGGTCGGCGCAATGCCGGCGCTGCTCGTCTTCTTCATGGCACGGCATGTCGAGGAATCGCCGGTGTGGAAGGGCCAGAGCCACTCGATCGGCGACATCTTCGGCTCGATCGGCCGGAACTGGAAGATCTTCCTCTACATCGTCGTGCTGATGGCTTGTTTCAACGCGTTCAGCCACGGCACGCAGGACATCTATCCGACCTTCCTGAAGAGCCAGCACAAATTCGGCACCGCCGAGGTCAGCATCCTCGCGATCATCGCCAATCTCGGCGCCATCACCGGTGGCATATTGTTCGGTGCCTTCTCGGAGAATATCGGCCGGCGCCGCGCCATCATCATCGCAGCGGTCCTGAGCCTGCCGATCATCCCCCTCTGGGCTTATTCCCAGAGCTTCCTCGGCCTCGCGGTCGGCGCCTTCATGATGCAGGTCATGGTGCAGGGCGCTTGGGGCGTTATCCCGGTGCATCTGAACGAGATGTCGCCGGAAGAGGTACGCGGCACCTTCCCGGGCTTCACCTATCAGCTAGGCAATTTCCTGATCTCGCTGGCGGCGCCGATCCAGATTGGCATCGCGGCGAGCCGGGGCGGGGACTACAGCTTTGCCCTGTCGACCAGCGCCGGGGTTATCGCCGTCGCCCTCGTGGTCGTAGTCGGCCTCGGCAAGGAACGCCGCGGCGTCGCCTTCGGCCACAAGGGCGAAATCGTCTAGAGCAAGATGCCCCCAAGCCGGTTGGGCTCAGCGGCATCTTGCTCCATTTTTGATAAAAGGCGGATTTACGCCGGTTTCTCTACCGCGGCGCACCATTGACAGAGGTTTGAGAGAGCGGATCGATGACGTAGCCTCTGGCTGCAGCATGCCCACATTACTGAAGGGCCGATTTTTCGGCGCTTGATTGGTGGAGATCAAGTGGCAGGTTTCGCGCGAATGTTCGTGGCCATCCGAGCGCGGATTGTCGGTCTTGGACTTCGACGGCGCGATGCGGGATCAAGCGCGCCGGCTTTTGCAGCGAGCGGGCCTTTATACTTCGTCCGAGGAGGGGTGATATTATTTAAGCGATAACACTTTGCGATGGAAAGGAACTTAGTCCAATCGCATGGAATCCTCGACGCTGAACCGTCGCGCCTCGATGAACCGCATTTAGCTCCCGCAAAGCGAAGGCGGGGTCAGAGGAGCTTGAGAGCGATGGCGGAGCCATCCAATGCCGTATTCTTGAGCTACGCATCGCAGGATGCCGCGGCGGCGCAGCGCATTTGCGAAGCACTTCGGGCGGCTGGCGTGGAGGTCTGGTTCGACCAGAGCGAGTTGCGCGGCGGCGATGCCTGGGACCAACAAATCAGGAACGAAATCCGCGACTGCGCGCTATTCATCCCCATCATATCTGCTCATTCGCAGGCGCGGCTGGAAGGCTATTTCCGCCGCGAGTGGCGGCTAGCGGCCGATCGAACCCATGATATGGCCGAGGAGAAGGCCTTCCTGGTGCCCGTCGTCATCGACGAAACCTCGGAGCAGGATGCGAGCGTTCCGGGGAATTTCCGCGATCGGCAATGGACGCGGTTGCCGGCAGGGGAGACTTCGCCGGCGTTCATTGAGCGCATTTCGCGGCTACTGACCCCTACAGCGGTGCTGCCGCGCAGGGAGAACCGATCGTCGACCACCCCCGTTCGCCAAGGATTGGATGCCCCACGACATGCCTCGGATGCACGCTCATGGACCAAAAAAGCGTCACTAGCAATCGCTGTGCTCGCCGTGTTCGGCGTGGGCTATATCGCGCTTACCAAGTTTGCGTCGTCCAATCGCGCGGCCAATGGCGCCCAGACAGCTGCCCTGACCGACGCATCGATCCCTACTTCGAACGCGATTCCCGCAAAATCCGTTGCGGTCCTGCCGTTCGCCGACATGAGCGAGAAACACGATCAGGAATACTTCTCGGATGGCTTAGCCGAGGAACTGCTGGACCTTTTGGCGCAGGTGCCGGATTTGCGTGTGCCAGGACGCACCTCCTCATTCTCGTTCAAGGGAAAGTCGGATGACATCCAGACCATCGCGCAGAAGCTCCGCGTCGCCTATGTACTTGAAGGAAGCGTGCGTAAGTCGGGCAACACCGCGCGAGTAACAGTGCAGCTGATCCGCGCGGACAACGGGTATCACGTCTGGTCGAAGAGCTTCGACCGGGACTTCACCGATATCTTCAAGGTACAGGAAGAGGTCGCGACCGCCGTAGTCGAGGCATTGAAGGCGAAGCTAGGACCGACGCAAGCGGCCCCGCATCGCACCTCGAACACTGAAGCCTACAATCAGTTCCTACTCGGTCGGCAGTTCCACGATCGCGGCAACCTCGACGACCTTCGGCGTGCGGTCGAGGCCTACCGACACGCGGTTGTGCTCGATCCGAATTACGCTGCGGCTTACGCCGCGCTTTCCATGGCGGAGCTCTACCTTGCGGACGCTACCGGCGATGCGGACGGATTGAAGCGTGCGGAGGTCAGCGCGGAGAAGGCCGTAGCGCTCGCGCCGGAGGAGGCCGACGGTTACGCGGCGCGTGGATACCTCCGTGACGACATCAACTGGGACTGGGTCGGGGCGCAGTCCGACCTCGAGAAGGCTCTGGCGCTCGATCCGGGCAACAGCGTAGTCCAAGGCCGCTACGGCAACCTCCTAAGCAAGCTCGGCAGACTGACTGACGGGAATGCGGCATACCGAAAGGCTATCGACCTCGATCCGCTATCGACTTCGTCATGGATGAGCCTCAGCTTCAATTTTATGTACGACCGAGACTTCATCGCTGCCGGCGCTGGGCTCCGTCGGACGCTGGAGATCCAACCGGACAACATCTATGCGCTGAGCGGGTTGGGCACGCTACAGTTACTCGAGGGTAAGGCCGTGGAGGCGCTCGCGACGTTCAGCAGTATCAAGGTGGAAGCCTTCCGGCTCACGAGCATCGCGATGGCGGAGCACACGCTCGGACATGCGCAGAATTCGCAGCAGGCGCTCGACAAGGCTGTCGCGACGCTGGCGGATGACTCGGCCGACCAGATCGCGCAGGCTTATGCGTGGCGCGGCGAAAAGGACAAGGCTTTCGAGTGGCTGGATCGCGCCTATCAGCGGCGCGACGGCGGCCTCTCCGGAATCAAAATAGACCCGCTCCTCGCCAACCTGCGCACAGACCCTCGTTTTGCGGCGCTACTGCGCAAAATGAAGCTGCCGGAATAGGGAACAGAAAATCAGCTCCCATGGCGGATGTCAGCTCCCTTATTTAGTAGTGCCCCTTTGAATATCATCACCCTTCAAACCAACCGAGGAAACGACCATGACCAGCGCTATGTATACCAACTCAGTCCCCGTGTTCAAGCAATTGCTGACGGCCTTGAAAGCCATACTGGCGCAGGCCGATGCACATGCTGCCGCCAAATCAATAGAGCCAGATGCATTATTACAGGCACGCCTGTATCCGGACATGTTTCCGCTGGTCAAGCAGGTGCAGATTGCTACCGATTTTGCGCGCGGGATCTCGGCACGCCTAGCAGGTGTTAAAGTTCCCACCTATGAAGGTAAAGAGAAGAGCTTTGCCGATATTGACGGACTATTGGCCAAGACATTGGAATTTCTTGATAGTGTGAACTCTTCCCAATTCGAAGGTAGCGAAACGAACGAAATCGTATTGCGTCCTGGTACGCCGAAAGAAAAGAAACTGAGTGGTCAGGCCTATCTGGCCAACTATGGCTTGCCGCAATTTCTCTTTCATGTCACCACCGCCTACGCCATTTTGCGCCACAACGGGCTACCCATCGGCAAGCGTGATTACATGGGGGCGTACTAACTATGCCGTGTCATTGCCATGATTCATGGACTCGTGCCCGGCCGAATGCTGGGGAACGCTGAAATAGGGGCCTTGCCGCTCAGAAAGCCGTGCAGGAGAAGGTCATGGCTTTTCCAATACCATCCCCCAGTGCCACCGCGATCCGGGCAGTACTTCGTCCCGAACCCACCGCAATCCCGCCAACTCGCTCCAGGACCGACATTGCTCGGGCCGCGGCCGAATATTGAGCGGCGGCCCTCGAGGCGTGCGTATGTCGTAGTTCCAATGAATGACTCCGACCAAAGCTCCGGGGCGAAGGACTAGGTGTGCCTCCTTCAATAGCCCGACGGGATCCTCGATGTGCAAAATATTGAATAGCAGGGCTAAGCTCGCCGAACGAGGCTCTCGACCGCAACCCTCGGCGACGAAGTCGCGCTGCTCTACAATCACATTACTCAAGCCGGCTTGCGAGACGCGTGCGACGGTTGTTGTCACCATGAGCGGCTCGATATCGAAAGCATAGACGGTACCCAGTATTCTCTGCGCTGTCGGGATCGTGAACGTGCCATACCCGCAACCAAACTCGATGGCGTCACCATTCAAGGGGCGACGGACCAGGGACTCTACGATGCCGGCAGCGTCGAAGTACGACTCCCACTGCTCGACCGCGGGCATGCCGCTGTCCCTACCCTTGGTCACCGGTGCTTCTCCATCCTCAACCTACCAGAAGGGTAGCTTACGGGATGTCGCTAACAACCACATTTATTAGATACTCGTTTGCGGCGGCGAATCAGCGAATAGACTGCGTGCGCGACCAGCATGGATAACAGCGGCGCAATGACCATGCCGCCGACCATCGTGCGAAACCCTACTGCGCTGCCGCGCGCGGGTCGGTATGAGGAGGGCTCGTGAGGTCGCTGGTCGTGATTGACTCGAGCTCCGCAAGATGCGTGTCTTGCGTAATTCTGATCTTGGCAACGAGACGCTCAGTGGCAATCAATGATCGTTGGCGATCTAAAAGGTCGAGCAGTGACGCTTGGCCCGTCTCATAGGCGGACCGGCCGACGTCCACTGCCTGACGGGCGCGGGGGAGAATGGTGTGCTCGAATAAGTCGAGTTGGCGGTCGGCATCCCGAATGATCGCAATGTCCGCGACTACCTGTGCCGTCAGGTCATTGCCGGCCTGGCGGCGCATCGCCTCGGAGGCGAGCAGTTCAGCCTCAGCCTGCGCGATGGCGGCGTTGAGCGCCTCGTATCGGAGAATCGGGATCGTCGCCTGACCCAACAGTGATTGCGTGACCCCAATGAAATCTGTGCCCACGCTCAAGTTGAAATCGGGTACGTATTGAAGTTTGGCCAACCTGATTCCCTGCCCTCGACCGCTAATCTCATCGCCGAGCGCGATCAGCTCGGGGTTTTGTTTGGCCGCCAACTTGACCAGTTCCCCATCCCCATAGACGATTGTTCGTGCCGACGGCAGGTCCGTGGGCACTGGCAGCGGTGCGTCCGCTGGACGACTCAAGAGCGCATTTATCATGGCTCGCTGACTCGGGAGCTGCGACTGCATGTTGGCGATGTCGTTAGCAGACATATCCACTTCATTGCTGGCCTTTAGGACATCTTGTTGGCCCGACGTGCCGGCACGGTTTCGGGCTTCGGTTACCATGGCCGTCGTTTGGAGCAATTGCTGGTTGCTTTGCTCCAGGCGAATCAGTTCCGCGTTCAATGCGTAGTTGTAATAGGCGCTGAGCACGTTGTTCCGCAGGGTGTATTTGGCCTTGATGAAGCGCTGTCCAGTGGCCCGGGCGTCCTCCAGCGTTTGCTTGGCGGCGGCATCCAACTTGCCGGGCCACTTGACGTCAGTCATGGGATCGTTGGAGAGGGCGAGCGTGCTGCTTCCCCAACTAGTGTGCCAACGGGTGATGCTGGTTCCGGCCGCCAAATTGAGCGTCGAGGTCTGCGTGCCGTCCTGCGGAATCTGCTCGATCGCCGACCGCCATTCCCAATAGTGCCGCTCCAACTCGGCATTGTTGAGCTGCGCGTATTCGACCAATTGGTCAGGCGTTGGATTTTCCGGCAGTGGCTGAATCTCGCGGACTTCAATGCGCTTCTCGAACGGCTTACCCACCTGCACGGCCCTGGCGCGTTCTTCGCGCTCGCCCGGCGGGTGAACGGTGCAGCCCGCTAAGCCAGCCAACACCACGAGCGTCGCCCGCCTGCAAATAGAAGTAGATTTATTCATGGGCTACCCGCACCGTCCTGTGTAGCCGTGCTGGCGACGCCAGGCGCGCGCTCACGCTCCGTCTGATTGCGACCACGGTCTGAGCCGACCCTCTTTGCCATATAAAAAATGATGGGGTAAATCAGCAATCCCATCAGGAAACCGGTGAACAGACCGCCGATCATGGGCGCGGCGATTCGGCGCATCACGTCCGCTCCGGCGCCGCTCGCCCACATCAAGGGGACGAGGCCAATGAATGCCGCCGCCACTGTCATGGTCATGGGACGGATTCGCTTTACCGCGCCGTCATGCACGGCGTCGCGCAAGTCCTGGTCCGTGTTCATCCGCCCGGCGGCCTTGAATCCCTCGTAACTGTTGTCCAGATATAACAGCATGACGATGCCGATCTCGGCAGCCAACCCGGCGAGTGCGATCAGACCGACGATCACTGCCCCCGAAAAGTTGTAGCCCAATAGCCATAGGAACCATATTGCCCCGGCCACACTGAACGGCACTGTCAGCAGCACGATGAGCGTGCGAAGCCAACTGCGCGACGCGGCGTAGAGCAGCAGGATGATAATCACCAGCGCGATCAACCCCGCGACTTTCCACCGGGTGCTGTTTTGCCGAATGATCTCGTACTGTCCGGACCAGGCCAGCGTGTATCCGTTGGGTAGTTGGAGCTGTTCGGACATCATCTTCTGGGCATCGGCCATGTAGGAGCCCAAGTCGCGGCCGGACATGTCGACGAACACCCAAGTCGACGTTCTCGTGTTCTCGCTCCGGATCATGGGGGGGCCCGGCTGAATCGTTACGTCGGCAAGCTGCCCGATCGGCACCTGCGCCCCTGTGGAGACGGGGACGAGAATCTGCTTGATCTGGTAGGGATCGTTTCGCAAATCACGGGCATACCGTACGTTAACCGGATACCGTTCCAGCCCTTCGACCGTGGTGGAGATTTGCATCCCCCCGATGGCCGGCTCGATGACGTCCTGCACGTCGCCGGTGTTGAGGCCGTAGCGGGCGATCTGCTGGGGCTTGGGGTCGATGTCGAGGTAGTACCCGCCCAACGTCCGCTCGGCGTAGGCGCTGGTGGTGCCGGAGACCGACCGCATGAGGATCGATGCCTTTTGGGCGAGATCCGACAGCACCTGCAAGTCCGGTCCCATGATCTTGATGCCGACCGGTGTCTTGATCCCGGTCGCGAGCATGTTGGTGCGGTTCGCAATCGGCATCGTCCAGGTATTGGCGATGCCGGGGAGGTTCACCACCTCGTTCATTCCGGGATGCCGGGTACCGCCGGCCTCCTGCCAGCCATACACCAACTCGTCCATCGTGATGAGCTTCTGCGCGGGCCAGACGGTGTGATGCAGAGGCCAGGTGAGCCAGTCAGGCGCTTTGTCGAACCAATAGTGCATCGTTCGTTTGCGCCACTTGGTCGGGTCGGTCTGCAGCCGTACCACCGTTTCGACCATATCGAGCGGCGCGGGGTCGGTGGCCGTCTCCGCGCGGCCGATCTTGCCGTAGACGCTGACGACCTCCGGGAAGGTCTTGATCAACTTGTCGGTTTGCTGAAGGAGCTGTCGAGCCTCGCTGACACTGATGCTCGGGTCGGTGGTGGGCATGTACAGCAGATCGCCCTCGTCGAGTGGGGGCATCAATTCACTGCCGATGTGCAGGTACGGCCATGCCGCTGAGGCGACGAATGCGACCGCCGCTATCATCACCGGCCAGCGGTACTTCATCGCGCCCCAGAAGAACGGCTCGTAGGCCCTCTGCAGTGCGTGGCTGATCGGGTTCTTCTCCTCGTGGATTACTTTCTGCGGCAACAGCAACATGGTCAGCAGCACCGCCCAGCCGCCGGCCAGCCACCAGCGGTACGGGGCAAGTGCCGGAAACGCCCCCGCCAGGAAGAGGAGCCCCGCGCCCGGCAAGACGATCAGGGCCACCGTAATCGCGAGGTTCGTTCGTCTGCCCCAGGTGTTTGGCAGCACGCGGGTATTGATGAAGTAGCTCATCAGCACCGGCACGATGGTGATCGACAAGACGGATGCTGAGCCGATGGCGAAGGTCTTGGTGAATGCCAACGGGCGAAACAGCCGCCCCTCTTCACCGACCAGCCCGAAGATGGGGAGAAAGCTGACGGTGATAATCAGCAGACTGAAGAACAAGCTCGGCCCGACTTCCTGCGCCGCCTCGATCATGATGTCCATCTGCAGCCGCGGCGCGCCTCCCGCAAGGACTCGCTCCTCCTCGTGCGCCAGGTGCTTGTGGGCGTTCTCTACCATGACGATGGCGCTGTCCACGACCACGCCGATCGCGATCGCGATCCCGCCCAGGCTCATGATGTTGGCGTTGATGCCCATTTGGTACATGACCAGCAGGCTGACCAACATGCTGCCGGGGATGACGAAGATAGCGACCAGGGCGCTGCGGCCATGCAGTAGAAAGAAGACGCAGACCAGCGAGACCACGATCATCTCTTCCAGCAACGTGTGCTTGAGCGTGTGAATAGAGCGCTCGATGAGGGCGGAACGATCGTAGGCCGTCTTGATGGATACACCCGGTGGGAGTCCGTCCTCCAGTTCCGCGAGTTTGGCCTTGGCATCCTGAATGACCTGATTCGAATTGGCCCCGTAACGAGCGATGACGACCCCGCCAACGGCTTCGCCTTGACCGTTCCACTCGCCCACGCCGCGTCGCTCCTGGCCGGCGATCTGCAGCGTGGCCACGTCGCCCAGCAGGATTGGCGTAGCACTTTCTGAGTTGACCCCGACCGTCACGCGCCTCAAGTCGTCGATCGCGTTGCCGGCCTTTCCGCCGTGCGGCGTACCGAAATACCCGCGGCTGCGGACCATGTACTCATTCTCACTCATCTCCACGACCGAACCACCCACATCGTGATTCGACCGCTGGATTGCCGAGACAACGTCCTTCACCGCCAATTTGTACGCGAGCAGCCGCTGCGGCGTGAGGACGACCTGGTACTCCTTGACAAACCCGCCGATCGAGGCCACTTCGGACACATTGGGTACCGCGTTGAGTGGGTAGCGCAAATACCAATCCTGCAGGCTTCGTAACGTGCCCAGGTTTTGGTCGGACAAGACCAGGGGCTCGCCGTCCAAGGGACAAGCTCCGGGGTGATCGAATGCCCGCACCTTGATGAGCGTGGACTGTCGATCGGTTGGGGCTGCGCGAGCTTCCGCGTACCAGTGATTATTCTGCTCGTCGTACCAGGGTCCTTTGGGATACGCCGGGCAGTAGTAGCCCGGATTCAACACGTACTGGTAGGCCCAGCCGACCCCGGTCGCGTCCGGTCCGAGCCGCGGCTCGACGCCGGCAGGCAACTGGCTGCGCACCGAGTTCAGATACTCAAGTACACGGCTGCGCGCCCAGTACAGATCCGTCCCATCCTCGAAGATGATGTAAACGAACGACAGCTCGAACATGCTCTGCCCGCGCACGATTTTCGCGCGCGGGATGCCCATCATCTTGGTGGTGAGCGGATAGGTCACTTGGCTCTCGACCACGTCGGGCGCCTGGCCGGGATAGTCGGTGACGATGATCACCTGTACATCCGACAGGTCCGGGATGGCATCGAGCCCGATGTGCATCGTCGCCCAAATACCGGCGGCGACCAGAAAAACGATCAGCAACAGCACCATGAGGCGATTGCGGACGGACAACTCGATGATTTTGGCGATCATAATGTTCTTTTGGGGGATAGGTTGCGGTCAGTGGCTCTTCTGCTGAGTCAGCTTTGCAATCGCTTCGTTCGTGCGGCTCTCCACGTCCATGAGGAATTGGCCGCTGGTGACCACCGTCTCGCCGACGATAAGTCCGTCCACTATTTGTAATTGGTCGTCATCGGCCCGAATCCCCACGCGCACCGTCCGCGGGCTAAAGTGACCTCCATCCTTGGCGACGAACGCAATCTGCTGGGTGCCGGTATCGATCACTGCCTCTTGCGGCACGTGAATCGCGTCCGACACCGGCTCGGCAATGACGTTCGCGTCGGCATACATTCCTGGCTTCAAGGCGAAATCCGGGTTGTCGAACGTGGACCGGACCATGAGCGTGCGAGTCATGTGGTTAACATGCGGATAAATGAAGCTCACCGTGCCGGTGAACGTTTTTCCCGGAATGGCATCCAGCGTCGCCAGCACCGTTTGGCCCATTTTGACGAGTGTGATTTGCTGCTCGTACACCTCGGCATCGAGCCACATCGTTGTATGATCCGCGATGCCCAGCAGCTTCATCCCCGGTTGAACCGCGGATCCTTGGACGATCAATTTGTTTTCTAAATGCCCGCTAGCGGGACTGCGGAACACAATGTCCCGCGGTGGACTATCGGCCTTGGCGATCGCGTCAATCTCCTCACCGCCCACGTCCCACAGTTGAAGTTTGCGTCGGGCGGAAGAGACCAAGCTTTCAGCCTCCTTCCGCAGTGCCGGGCTCGCGTCGCGACCCAGCGAGCGCTGCGACTGAACCGCCGAGATCAACTCCTGTTCAGCGACCTGCAAATCCGGACTGTAGAGGGCGAACAGCGGCTCACCCTTCATGACGTGCATGCCCTCCTGGTCGGCGTAGAGCTTGTCGATCCATCCGCCAACCTTCAGGCTGATGTCGTGCAGTCCAGGCTCAGGCAGCTTGAACACGCCGACGGCACGGATCGTGACGTGCAGCGGACCGCGGGTGACGGGCGCGGTTTGCACACCCATGTTCTGTACGACGGCCGGATCGATTGTTAATTCGGCATCGCTCGCCGCCTGGCGAGTAAAGGGAACCATGTCCATTCCCATCGCGCTCTTGCCCGGATGATCGCTGATCGAGGACGGGCCGATCATCGGGTCCCACCAGCGTTGCTCGTTGCCCTTGGTATCGCCAGAATCCGTTGGTTTGTTCGACTCGACCGCCGTGGAAGCG
>Ga0182015_10005405_pt1 | contig 13296 bp, 6 predicted proteins | sample 712P3MmetaG_FD_120478 | JGI IMG/M metagenome (GOLD analysis project Ga0182015, IMG submission 120478) | Permafrost microbial communities from Stordalen Mire, Sweden - 712P3M metaG | ecosystem: Environmental > Terrestrial > Soil > Wetlands > Permafrost | place: Sweden: Stordalen | collected...
AAATTTTCTTCACCACCTTGCACAGCATAACCAACCTACAGTTAGAACAGCGTAGAGACAGCGTAGAGGGTTGTTTTTGAGCCAATGTAATGAGCTGAATCCGCCTGTACCATCCATTTTATCATAGCACCGCTGGTTGTTGAGTGGCGAGCAAAACATCCCCAATTTCAGAAACTGAAGAATTCCGCCGGCTTTTTCATCCCCTCTACTACCACTTTCACCTGCAGTCAGAATAGCGCGGGTAGTTTGTTTTACTCGAATTTGATGCACTGAATCCGGCTGCAGTTCGTTTGTGCATAGATTTCCTGGTGTTGGGCTGCAAGCCAAAACATTATTTCTGAGGATGAAAAATTCCGCCAGCTTTTATTCTCTCCCCTTTACCACGATTTTGGACTACAATCAGAATGCCTTGGACAGTTGTTTCTGCACCTATTGAGGCGTTCAATCCAGCTGTAGTATCCATTTTGCCATGGCGCCATTGGTCGTGGTGCTACCTGAGCCAAAACGCTCAAAACTCGGCCGTGAAATTCTTATTTAGAACCTCAACAGCAGACCAGATTCCAACTACAATTAGAAAGCCTTAGACGGCAGCAACTAATCTACTTACTGACGACGGGGCGAAACATGCTCGGTGACCGGTTCCGAGATTATGCTGCGGATTCGCCCCCGCTTCGAGCTGATTCGGCGTCCCGGCGTGCCGCGTACCAGTACGACGTACGTATTTCCTCGCTGATTGGCCACGTTCGGTGGGGGGCTGATCACACGCAGCGCTTTAGGTTCAGACTTTCCATGCGGTCTTTTTGCGGGTCAATAATGCTGCAAAAATATGCCGGCCACACTTTCGTTTCCGTGCTGGAGGTTATAAGCTAAAACAAGATCCAGTGTTCCGAATCGACTGTAATCCCCATTCCTCACCGTCAATCTGAACATTGGCCCTCCGCTGAAATACTTCTCTGCGCTGCGATCGGTTGGAGTAAATATAATCATAACCACGACACGAGATATTTGGCCGGGACGCTTCCGGGGCCGTCAGACGTAAGGGTTACTCTAAAAGCCCTCTAAGAAGTAGAAAGATCTTTTGCACTATGAATTCCCCTGCTCCGATGGCTTCTGATGAGGTGGAACAAATTAAAACGCAGATTGACGACGCTTTCAACTCAATTTCGCAGAATGATCCCGATCGTGCCCGGCGCTTGTATCATTTAGGCGCTCGATGCTCCTTTCAGTTTGAACAGAAAGGACTCCCGGAATTTCTTGACTCAGCAATCCGAGCGCACGAGGAAGCCCTCACGGCAGTTTCGGATGATGATCCTGAGCGAGGAATTCACTTGACCACCCTTGCAATTGCGTATAATAAGCGAAGTGAGCGCACTTTGTCATTACTCGATGGGAATGCAGCAGTCGATGCAACCAGAAAGGCGTTAGAGCTACTTCCCAGCAATCATCCTGATCGTGCACAATGTTTGGACAACTTCGCCATAGCTCTAAGCTGGCGATCTGAACGGACAGGATCCACCGAAGATTTGAATGAAGCCATCAGTGCTAAGAAACAAGCCTTGGATCTCACACCTATAGAACATGACTCGAGGTCAACTCGCGCCAATCACCTTGGGTGTTCGTTGAAAAGCCGGTTTGAACGATTGGGCCTAATGAGTGATTTGGAGGCGGCGATCAAACAGTTTGAAGAGTCGATGACAACCCCGTCAAAAACCCCCTTAGATTGAGCGAGGGCGTTGAACAATCTCGCAAATTCATTAGAAAGTCGATCGAAATCAATCAAAGATTTGGATGCAGCAGTCAAAGCGATCGAAGAAGCTATAGCTATAATTCCCGAAGATCACCCAGAACGTTCACGACTTATCGGCACTCGCGCCACTGTATTTCACACTCGATGCGAATGGTCAGGGTCTCTGGCTGACCTCAATACCGCTATCGAATCAAACGAAGAAGCATTGGGACTGACCTCGGTGAATCATCCAGAACGAATTAGATATCTCTGCAACCTTGCATTGGCATTGAGGCACCGTTTTCAGGTGACTGGCTCAGTTAAGGATGTGAATTCAGCGGTTGTGCTATTAAAAGAAGGGCTGGAACTGGTCCCCTCTGATCATCCACTTCGGTTAAAGGTGCTCAACAATCTTGGAACTATACTCGAAACTCGATACGACCATATAGGTTCGTTGGATGATCTAAGCGCTGCTATACACGCAAAACAAACGGCGTTGGATACGATGACTCGGGACGATGCTGGTCGGGGGGATTGTCTCGGCAATCTTTCACACTCTCTGCACAAACGATTTAAGAGAACCCGTTGGATCAACGATTTGTTGACAGCCGTAAGCATGAACGCCGAAGCATTGACCTCCACACCACTTGATCACCCACGTCTGACGTTACGTTTGAACAACTATGGGCTAACACTGCAAGCTTGGTTTCTGTATACCGGGTCTGTTGAAGATCTGACTACGGCTGTTGAAATACATAAACAAGCTGTGACGCTTACTCCACCAGATCAATTTTCGGACCTCGCGATACGATTTCATAGCCTTGCGATCGCCTTGCATACCCGATTCTTATGGACCGGATCAGTGGCGACTTGAATGCATCTGTCGCTGCGAGCCGTGAAGCAGTGAAGCTCAACCCAACTGACCACCAAAATCGGTCAAACCATTTGATCTTGCTAGGCATGTCAGCGGAAAAACGATTTGCGGAATCGGGTGGGCCTGATGATTTAAGAACGGCAGCGAATTCATTCGACTATTCAATTCGTTCGGCTCTTTCTTCTCCCAATTTTCGTATCAATTCAGCGACACGAGCAGCGAAACTATTGTTTTCTCAAAATCGCATCGTCGATGCAAGCGAGTTGCTTACAGCAGGAGTTCAGCTTCTTACAATCGTCAGCCCGCGGACGGTACACCGCAATGATCAACAATTTGCTCTGTCTCGTTTCTCACAGGTAGCCGCCGACGCCGCCGCTCTTGCAATTCGAGCTGGAAAAGACGTGCCAGAAGCAATACGACTCTTAGAGCTTGGAAGAGGCGTGATGGCAAGCGGTTTTTTGGAGCGGCGGAGCGATATTAATCAGTTGAATAAGGTGGAACCCGACCTGGCGAACAAATTTCGAAAGCTCTGCGACGACATTGACGTTAATGGCACACTTCAGTCTTCGGGCCCCAGTAGTTCAGGAATCTCCCTACAATCGTTAGTCGCAGCAGGGAGACGACATGAGGCCTCCACGGAGCTCGACAGTACCATTATTTCAATTCGACAGATCCCTGGTTTTGAGAGATTTCTTTTAGGTCCTTCAACTGAAGAGTTGAAAATTTATGCTTCCTCAGGGCCTATTGTCTTCGTCAACGTCTCAGAATACGGCAGTGACGCCTTTCTGGTGACTTGCGAAGCCATTAAACACTTAGAACTCACCAACATTAATTACAATGATCTGGGGTTGACTGCGACAAGGTGGTTGGAGCTGTTAGAGTCAAGGGAAGACTCCTTCGCTCAAGGACAATCAATGACGCGAATATTGAAGTGGTTATGGGATGTCGTTGCTGAACCAATTCTTTCCACGCTAGGTTTCACAAAAACCCCAGAAAGCTCCAACTCGTGGCCGCATGTTTGGTGGATCCCTGCTGGTTTGATGACGTTACTACCCATTCATGCCGCCGGTTATCATATCAGAGGAAGTACACGGACAGTATTGGACAGGGTGATTTCCTCTTACGCACCAACAGCTAAAGCTCTTGATCATGCAAGGAAGCAAGTGGGAACACTCTCTCGAATCTCCTCGGATGGCCAGTCCGAGAGAGTCGTGTTTGTAACTATGAGGGAAACCCCGAATCGGCCTGAGCTTGCGTTTACAACGGATGAAATTAACGCCATCACGGATTTACTCCCAACGCCAATAGAGAAACTAAATCTATTGAGTCCAACAGCTCCTGAAGTCCTGAAAGCCGTCAGTCTATGTACAGTCGCCCATTTCGCATGCCATGGCGAAGTGCACTCTGATCCCTCACAAAGCCGGCTTTTGCTGTCGGATTGGGAATCTAATTGTTTTTCCGTTGATGTGGTAGCTCAGCAAAACATACAGCATGCCAGATTGGCTTATATATCTGCGTGTCAAGCTTCCACTAGCCATGATTTGAAACTGCTCAACGAATCAATTCACCTCACAGGGGCATTTCAATTAGCCGGATTTCCGTCGGTGATTGGGACGCTGTGGCAAATCAATGATAAAAGATCCATTGAGGTCGCAAATTACTTGTATCAGGCCCTTATAACTGAGGATGGCGGTTTCGATTTTGAACGGGCATGTTCTGGCTTACATTTCGGGATTCGTAGTGTTCGGGAGGAGTTATATAAAGAAGGATTTCGAAATTCCGACCCTTTGACATGGGCACCATATGTACACGTGGGGGTTTAACATAATCACTGAGTACATAGCATTTATACTAAACAGATTTAACAAATCGAAGTCACCGATGACTGTAGCCGATATACTTTCTCCAGACAAACATTTGACTTCGTTTCTCAACCTCCAATTGTTTCTTGACCGTCCAGCTGTTGACGTCAGAATTTCGCTAATAAGGAAGTTGTACCAGAGAAATATATGTCTCTCCTGTATAGTTGGAGCGACACAATTCAAATTGATATTCCTCATGTAATTCATCCGGTGACAACAAGTCCTCAAATGTGGCTTTCAGACTATCTAGCTCGTTTCCTCTATTGCCACTCCGGTCGTACATTTTCCAACAGGCTTTCTGTTGAAGGGACGCTGTATCGATTTTACTACTAAAGCGTTGAAACCGAAGCCGGCGATAGCGCACTCCGATAACTCGATCTCCAGGGACCAACGAGCCGCTTACCACGGAGCTTGTTTCCGTGGTATTTGCGATGCCTGATGTGTTATCTTCCGTGTTGATTCTAGGACCGACGATAACATGAATCGCAACGGAGGAGTATATGTAGGTCTTGCGATAAAACTTCTCGAGCCAGCGTCTCGTAGAGTCATCTTCGAGTAAACGCTCGAAAACTGCTCCAGAGTTGAGAAGTCGATATGTTACCGACGTCCTGGAAATCTCGTCGACCGCCTTCATGTTTTGATCATTCCCAGGCCATAAAAAGTTTTTGGCTCTCTCAATCAATCCAGTCCCTGAGGGTCGGTCGAAAACAAATCTCGCGTCCTTGAAGGGCCCAACGCTGATTTCTTCGGGTCTGAGTTCAGTAGACCCATGAGGATAAAAATCTTGGCCTGGGTCATCAAGATTCAAAACTAGACGACCAAGCGCTACTTCATCCCAATTCAGTAACTCGCCCGTCAAGACCGAGAAACTTGAGGCACTGGAATCTGAGTCGCTAGTCTCAATTGGCACGGAGGATTGAGTAGGTGGTGAGAGCTGTCTTACTTGTTCCTCAGACGAGATGGCGGCTTGCTGTCCGCGTTCGACGTTTTTATGGGTCAACGATAACTCGGGATTTTGGTGTGCTGAGGATGTAACCTCTTGACTCACGGTCGTGGTGATATCTCGTGGGCTACTCACTTCGTCAACGGGGATGAATCTGAGAAGCTCTTTGGCATATGCCGCCGCCGCCGCCGCCGCATAAGCTTGCCAACGCTTGCTCTTGTGGCTGTCCGCGTAATCACAGATCCCCCTAATGACAACGCAAGGAAATGTGTTCATTAATCCCGCTGCTTCCATTTCGAAGCAAATGTTATTGTGTTGCAAGGCCATCTCGTCCCTAACGACACCGTTTTTCATAACTTGATTTCCAGACGCAATCATACCGTAGTGGACAACTGGATCCTTGGAAATACGGGTCTTACGATTTACCAGATTTGTACGATCACAATTGGCGCATGTTTCATCCTCCCCATGGACGTAGTCCGATCTGAATAATTCGTCAGGTTCTTGTTCAGGATATGCATAGTCTGGCGGTAGTTTAGGATTTTTCATTGGCGAGAGGTACTCTGGAATCTTATTTTGGCCTGGAATATCATGCCAAGCGATCAGAGTTGAGATTGCTGAACGTAGGACTCGAGGTGGCGCATTCAAGAATCCGAAGGTTTGAAACCCGTTCGGCCGATTCCTTCCCAGATCATATTGAAAAGCTCCCCCGTTTTGGTCACTTGGTTTACCGACAACAATATCACCAAGCCGAACGTCTTTCGAATTTGGGACACCACTCCCAATACCTACCATCAAGCCAAACTTGATGGACCGAAAAGTGCGAAGCATTTGGACCGCAACCTGAGCCGCAGAAATCGTGCCGACTTCTCCCACCGGCAACGAGGCGATAGCAACCCTGTGCTCACCAATGCGGCCGAGCACATACGTATTATCGTCTCCCCGGGCACGTTGGAGATGAGGGTGATACTCGTCCAACATTGCTATTGCTGCAGTCATCTCCAAAGGCAATGCACAAATCCAGCCAACTTTGTAATCTTCATACGACATCATCGATGCTGATCAACGCTCGCGGTTATTGAGATTCGCCGCCCGATTATAAGCGAGGAGTTTTGTGCCAGGTAGCGAAAGAATACTATCCTACTATGAACCTTGAAAATGGTTCTCATATACACGCCGGATGCTCCAAGAAAGCGTAAGGTTGTATGATAATTGTGGAACCTCAAGGATGGAAACAAAGTGGCTAGCTGACTTGGGCTTTGAGAGCCTGTCCTTTGGTGCTCACAAAACTTTGCGCAAACTTTTGAAGTCAAAACCAAAGTCTGGGCAGGGCCTTCCCTAATTAATAGGCATGATAAAAATGACGCAATGTCCTCCGCACAAGATTCTCCTGTGGGAAAATACTGCTACGCAGCCACAAAACTCCCGAAACTTAAACCAGAGGAGGCACATGACGCACCCCACGCAACGCTCGCCAATTAGGGACATCGAACAAGTTTAGCTTTTCTCATGCGTGTTGCAGTTGATTGGTTGCTGTCTGTTGGCGGAACTTCAAGTGGAAAAAGCGCAAGAGCGCAAGAGCGGGACGATATGACTAACACCACGGCAAGTGCAACTTGGTGCAGTTGATTGGTTGCTGCGGACTGTCTGGTCTGGTTTCCTCGGTGAAGCGGCGGAATTTCACAGTCCCCCGGTGGGGTTCGGCCCAATTCTACTGTGGTCGGCAAATGCCCCCACGTCTAAGTACTTCCGCCAACAATCCCTAATTCGGATTTGCTGGCACTTCCCGAGAAATTACCCGCTACCTACAACATCAGTGGAAGTGTGTCAAAGCCATGGAAATCGATCGATTGCTTGAACGTTTTGCACAGGATACAGAACTATCGAAACCTCTATCACTGGATTTAACCGAATCCGAAAAAGCGGAATCGTTAGCTCTTGTTGCAACGAATCTGATTAACAACTTTCAGCGGACGGGATTGCTCTACGACCTCGATCGGGCGATTACGATGAACGAGGAGGTGGTTGCAACTGCACACAACGATCATATTGATCGTGCCATGTACCTGACCAACTTGGGGATCCTGCTGCTCGAGCGTTTTGAGTCGACGGGTTCGATGGAGAACCTTGATCAGGCAATCATCATGAACGAGCAAGCAGTGGCAGGCACTCCAAACAATAATCCCGATCTTTTCGCACGTCTCAATAGTTTGGGAAATGCGCTCCAAATGCGATTTGAGAGGACAGGATCGGTTCAGGATCTCAATCGGGCCATAACAGCGAATGAACAAGCTCTCGCAGCAATGCCATACAACTATCTTAACCCCGCGAGAATCTTCAGCGCCTTGGGAACAGCGCAAGAGATGCGATTTGAGTTGACAGGATCGACGGATGATCTTGATCAGGCAATCAAAATGAACGAGCAAGCTGTAGCAACCATGTCAGATAATGACCCTGATTGTGCTGTATACTTCAACAACTTGGCCTTGGCTTTACAGAGAAGATTCGAGAAAAGCGGATGCATAGAGCATCTCAATCGAGCAATCACAACAAATGAGAAGGCTGTGACAACCACGCCAAATGATCATCCTGATCATGCCATGTGCCTCAACAGCTTGGGGATGGCACTGCAGAGGCGGTTTGAGTGGTTGGGATTAATGGATGACCTTGATTGGACGATTACCACATTTGAGCAGGCAGTGGAAACGCCAAGTGACAATCCCCATCGTGTCATGTACCTTAACAACTTGGCGAATGCCTTTCGGGTGCGATTTGAACAGAAGAGATCCATAAATGACATCGATCAAGCGATAATAACCAGTGAGCAGGCAGTCGCAGTTACTCCAAATCGCCATCCAAACCGTGCCATGTATCTGTACAACTTGGCAATTGCACTGTTTGGGCGATTCGAATGGGTGGGGTCGATCGACGACCTTGATCGGGCTATTATAAAGAATGAGGAGGCAGTAAAAGCCACGCCGGACCACCATCCAAATGGTGCTGGACGCTTAAACAGCTTGGGGATTGCACTGCAGAAGCGATTTGAGCTGAAGGGGATCACGGATGATCTTGATCAGGCGATTACCGCGAACGAGTTAGCGGTGGCAGCCACATCAAATAGCGATCGTTATTACGCTTCCTACCTCAACAACTTGGGGAATGCCTTCCGGATGTCTTTTGAGCGGACAGGATCGATGAGTGCCCTTGAGAAAGCGATCACAATGAATGAGCAGGCAGTCGGAGCTACGGCCAATGATAACCCCAATAGAGCCATGTACCTGTATAACTTGGGAATTGCTCTACAGGGCCGATTCGAACGAACGGGTTGCATCGATGACCTTGATAGCGCAATCTCCATGAACGAGGAGGTATTGAAAGCCACACCGGACCACCACCCCGATCGTGCTGGGCGTTTGAACAGCTTGGGGATTGCACTGCAGCGGCGATTTGAGCAGGCAGGATCGATTGAGGACCTTGATCATGGTATTGATTCCAAGGAGCAGGCAGTTAAAGCCCTGTTGGGCCGCCATTCTGATCGTACCATGTACCTCACCAACTTAGGAAATGCGCTACAGAGGAGATTTGAGCGAACAGGGTCGATTGATGATCTCAATCGGTCGATAACGATCAAGGAACAAGCGGTGGCAGATATGTTGAATGATCACCCCAGTTATGCTGGCATCCTCAGCAACTTGGGGATCGCATTGGAAAGGCGATTTGAGAGGATGGGGTTACTGAACGATCTCAATCGAGCGATTACAACAATTGAGCAGGCAGTGGCGGTTACCCCGAGCGACCACTGTGAATGTGCCATATACCTCAACAACTTGGGCACTGCGCTTCTGAGAAGATTTGAGGAGACTGGATCAATGAATGATCTCCATGAGGCGATCATAGCAAATGAGAAGGCAGTGGCAGCTTCGTCAAATGACCATATTGATTGGGCCATGCACCTCAACAACCTGGGGGCCGCACTGGTGAGCCGATTTGAGCGGATGGGATCCATGGACGACCTCAATCGAGCTGTGGCAACAAACGAGCAAGCTGTGGCAGCCACGTCGAAGGATCATTCCAGTTGTGCCATTTACCTCACCAACTTAGGGGGTGCGTTGCACAGACGATTCGAGCGAATGGGATCAATTCAAGACCTCAATGATGCAGTAACATCCAACGAGCAGGCAGTGGCAGTCACACCAAGCGGCCACCCCAATTACGCCATGTACCTCAACAACCTGGGGAATGTGCTACAGAAGAGGTTCGAGCAGATGGGGTTGATGGAAGACATCGATTGGGCAATCTCAAAGAAAGCACAAGCGGTGGCAGTCACATCAAAGGACCATCCCAATAATGCTGTCTATCTCAACAACTTGGGGGTCGCTCTGCAGAAGAGATTTGGACGAACGGAATCTATTGATGATCTCAATCAAGCCATTACAACAACCGAACAGGCAGTCGCATTGACGTCGAATGTACATCCCAATTTGGGCATGTACCTCAACAACTTGGGGGATGCACTAAAACTACGGTTTGAAAGAACTGGAGACTCGGCGGATTTGAATAGAGCAATATCAGCAAAAGAGCAAGCTGTTGGTTGTCGTACTTCTCCGCCTTCTTTGCGCATCCAAGCGGCCAATTCCGCGTCAAAATTATTGATTGCAAATTCCAGCTGGGACCGAGCCAACGCAATCTTGCGAGCGGCTGTAGAGCTCATGCCCAAGACAAGTTCTCGTACCTTGAGCCAACTTGATCGCCAACATCAAATATCTCAATTTTCGGGAGTAACTTCGTGTGCTGTTTCAGTGTCTCTTATAAATGGCGACACCCCAGCACAAGCATTGAAGTTATCTGAATTAGGAAACGGTCTGCTTGCGTCCCTCCAGCTTGAAACCAGGTCCGAGGCTACCCAACTTGAAGAGTTCAATCCAGACCACGCTCGGGAGTTTCGCAATCTCCGTGAGCAGCTAGATCCCCCACTTGTCAGTTTCACCCCTTCTCTTACTTCATCTTCTTCAAGTGACTTCAAAACTCGACGGCGTTTAGCGGATAGGTTCGACGCCGTTCTTGCTTCTATTCGGCAGGAAAAAGGTTTCGAACAGTTTCTTATGGGCCCTTCAGAAGCGGATATGCAGATACTTGCAAAATTGGGGCCGATTGTGATATTTAACACGTCAGAAATCCGTTGTGATGCATTTATTGTCACAGTCGACCAAATTTGCTCTATCTCACTTCCGTTGCTTACGTTACCACTTCTAAAGGAATATACCTCCCGATTTCTCGACGCGATTCACTCTATTAAGCTAAGGTCACAAACCAGTGCCGTAACCGAGATTCGAAATATTCTCAAATGGCTGTGGGACGCGGCCGTAGCCCCCATTTTAAGCCATCTTGGCTTTTCAGAAGCAATTCCTATTGCTCCGGCGGTCAGAAGGATCTGGTGGGTTGGTAATGGGTTGTTGAATGTCTTCCCAATCCACGCGGCAGGACACCATTCTGAAGGTGACAACAGAAACGCAATGAATCAAGTCATTTCCTCGTACACACCCACGATCAAAGCACTGGCATATGCTCGAGAAAAACAGGAAAAGATAGTGAATACAATACCGCAGAAGGCAGTGCTTGTCGGGGTCCCGGACGCCCCTGAACAAGAACATCTCAAATTTGTACAACAAGAGATAAAGAATTTGAATGAATTCCTCTCTCCTTGCATCGAAACTACCATGATTTCAGATCCCTCTAAAGAAAACGTTTCACACGCCCTCAGATATCACCAAATAGTTCATTTCGCTTGTCATGGTTATTTATCCACCTCCGACCCTTCACAGAGTCAACTGGTACTCAATGATTGGCAAACATCCCCGCTCACGGTTTCGGAATTAGTGACAATGAATATTCAGTCGGCGCAATTCGCCTACTTATCATCTTGCCATTCAGCGAGTTCAGGAGATATCCGTCTTTTGAGTGAGTCAATCAACCTTTCCTCTGCAGTTCAACTTGCAGGGTTTCCGTCAGTGATAGGCACTCTATGGAGAGTTGATGACGCTCTTTCAGCGGATATTGCCACCAATGTATATCAAAGAATGTTGGTGGACAACAAACTAGACGTCGGACGGTCAGCCGAAAGCTTACATCGTGCAGCCCTCGCACTTCGAGATAAAACTCGCACAGTTCCAGGGTTCGCAAAAAAGGTTCCAGACAACCCCTTAGTTTGGGCGCCGTATATACACATAGGCGTGTAACGTATGGCAGTAGTATTACATTGGAGTTGATGGCAATTTAATAGGCTCCAATTCTTTCGGAACCCTATATCACCAATAAGTTTAGTGCGGATAACTCTTGCCACCGGAGATAAAGTTTTTGAAATTACTGGACAATATGCCGTAGATAAAAATATATTCCAGAGCTGCCAACAATAACGTGTATTCTTGACTCTCAACGGGCGCAACGCAGGTATGATCAACTCAAATAAAAACTATGGAAGCTCTGTACCTATACCTACTTGAATCTATGCTCCCTTTTCGCTTCCTTGGACACCCTCAAGCCATCTCATATCCCATGATTATCCTAATATATGTCTCCACCAACATTCTAATAACTCAGGCCTGCCTGGCGTAAATGTTCAGTATCAAAATGATCATGATGAACGATCCATACGGGTTTTTGTGCAAGACTTTTTCGAAAATACAACCCACACAGAGTAATCGAGAGAACGAGAGGAATGGCAACCGCTACATACATCCACCAGCTTTCTCCGTCAAGAGCGAACCTACCATTCATGCTGAAAATGCTCGCAACAAACGACATAGGCAGGAAGACAGTTGCAATGACTGTAAGTCGTGTAACTCGACGAGCTTGATCGATCGACTCTTCTCCTGCTTCAACAGAGATTTTTGCAAACACTGTGCCAATTTGCTTCTCTGCATTCTTTTCCATTCGTTTGAATTTTTCATGGATGGTTTGAAAGTCCTTAGTTATTAAATGTGTGGATTCAGAATCGAGTTTGGGCCATGACATCGGTCCTCGATGACTGCAGAGCTCCTCGCTACGTCTCAACATTTCCCCATATCTTGCACATCGTCTTCTCCACATGTGTAAGATGTTTACTTCCTGCTGGAGGGAGGTGAATCCGGGAATGTCGTTCTCATTCCAGTAGTCCAGTTTGGTCAACTCACATTCGACAATATGACTGACATTCAACCACTCTGCAGCCATGAACCGAAGGACTTGGTGAATCGAGCTGAACGCGTCTGCTTTGATGACGTGGGTTTCTTCGGTGGATAGATTTATGTAGAAGTTGACCATTTCGAGATAACGTGAAGTTGAGGGTAAATGTGGCACCCCAGCGTAAGTGTGAAAGCGGGGTCGCGGCGAGAAATCTGTGTGCATATCACTTTGCCAGACAAGTCCGGCTGAAGGATCAATGGCCACCGGAGGATCCATCAGAATAATGCCTACACATCAACTCTATACCCCCGGGACATACCTGTCCAGGAACTCTCGCGGTGATCCTTCATCCATACTGTTACATGCCGACGAGCAAATCCAATTGGATATCGGGTGGATGAAAGTGTCATCACGGAAAATTTGCGCAGAATATTGCAGTTGAAGCAGGGCAGCCCGTCAACATTCACTGGACCGTTGATGCCGGCTTGAACGGGTCGCGCTTCCAAGTACCGGAAATGTGCAAACTCCTGCGTCCGCAATCCTGACGGCAAAGACGGAACTGTAGTTGCCGACGAACATCGACCGAACCAATCGAAACCATATATATGCGATGAGAACATGGCGGGATCGATATCAAAGTGTGATCCGAGATATTCGATAAAATCTGGGGAGATGTTCTCAACGAGGAAGAGTCGGCTACATTCCTTCGGCGTGGAGTTGTGTAGAAAAG
>Ga0182015_10005406_pt1 | contig 13296 bp, 10 predicted proteins | sample 712P3MmetaG_FD_120478 | JGI IMG/M metagenome (GOLD analysis project Ga0182015, IMG submission 120478) | Permafrost microbial communities from Stordalen Mire, Sweden - 712P3M metaG | ecosystem: Environmental > Terrestrial > Soil > Wetlands > Permafrost | place: Sweden: Stordalen | collected...
CGATGTAGAGGGAACCGGCATCAGCAGGTCCTTCAGCCCCGGCGGCGTGCTCTACACGACGAGCATCCCGGTGCAGGGATCGGTTCGCGGCCGTCTCGGCGTCGCATTCGACCGGGCGCTTCTCTACGCGACCGGCGGCGCCGAATTCGCGGGCTTCAATACAAGTGAAACCGGCTTCCCCGGCTTCGACCAAAACTCGACAACCCGCACTGGCTGGACCGTCGGCGGCGGCATCGAATATGCCGTCACCGGCAATTGGTCGATCCGGGCAGAATACCGCTTCGCAGAGTTCGGACATTTCGCGGATGCGACGCCCAACACATTCGGCTTTGGCTCCTTCGTCAATCATCACGAGACCGAAAACGCCGTTCGGGCGGGCTTCAGCTACAAATTCGATCCCTTCGGCGGGGCTCCCCTCGCCACGCGGTATTGAGTTCCCGCTTGCGTGGCGGGCGAACGATCCCGGCACAGCGCAAGAACTGGACCAGGATTATGGCAATGGAGGTTTCTGTTGCGGATAAGTCACGGCTCCGGCATTTGCGTGCATCTAAACCGGATTTAATGTTCTAGGCCATGGACATGGCGTAGTTTGCGCGAGGCTTGAAACTTCAGGGAAAGGACGAATGCTATGTATCGTAAAATTCTCCTGGCATCGGTTGGTGCCATTGCTCTCACCGGATCGGCGGCGTTCGCGGCCGACCTGCCTTCCCGCGCGCCGCCGCCGGTCTATCTCCCCCCACCTCCCATCTTCACCTGGACCGGCATTTATATCGGCGGCCAGATTGGTTACGCCTGGGGCAACGGCGCCAATAACTTCAACGGATTTGATCCGTTTTTTGACAGTGGCACCTTTCTCAATAGCTCCGTCGGCGGCACGCCGAACGGGGTGATCGGCGGTGCTCATGTCGGTTATAACTACCAGATCAACCAATGGGTGTTGGGTCTTGAGGGTACCGTCGATGGGACCAGCCTGAGCAATACCGCTGTCGCAGTATTCCCTGATGGCAGCAATCTGCAGGCGAACTCGACCGCCGACATCCAGGGGTCGATTCGCGGCCGCCTTGGCATTGCATGGGACCGCGCCTTGATCTATGCCACCGGCGGCGTTGCCTTCGGCGGTTTCAATACCAACGTGTCGCTTAATGGCACCGGCCCAGCAGGCACGCCCTTCTCCGCCAATGGCAGCGTTTCGAGCACCCGCACCGGCTGGACGGTTGGCGGCGGCATCGACTACGCCGTCACCAACAATTGGTGGATCTTTGCCGAATACCGCTACACGAATTTCGGCTCCATCAGTGAAAACAATTTTGGGACGCTGCCCGGGGGCTTTGTGCTCAACGGGAGCCGTCAGATACAACAAAACCAGGTGCAGGTCGGCTTCAGCTACAAGTTCGACATGTTTAATCCCTACCCGGTCGTCGCCAAATATTAAGCCGCATGCCTCGGCCCCGGCTTCCACAAAACCAAAACCCGGCCTTGCGGCCGGGTTTTTCGTGCGGTTTACGGGCATTAATCCCGCGCGGCGGCTATCCGTGGCATTCCCGCCACAGTTACCGGAATAACGCCGCGCACGCGCCAATAATGGTTGCGGGCGCGCCACAACGGCGTAATTGTTCAGAAGTTCATTTTTCGAGGGAGAAAACTTCATGCGCCGTCAAATCCTCCTGGCATCGGTTGGTGCCATAGCCATCTCCGGTTCGGCCTTCGCGGCCGACCTTCGGCCGCCGCCGGTCTATCTGCCGCCGGCGCCAATCTTCACCTGGACCGGCCTCTATCTCGGCGCCCAGATCGGCTACGTTTGGGGCAACGATCCCATCGAAGTAGATTCCACTGTTCCCTCTGCCTTTTTCAACACGGAGCCGAGCGGAGTGCTCGGCGGCTTCCATCTCGGCTACAATCTGCAAATCGCCCAATATGTCGCGGGCATCGAAGGAACGGTCGACGGCTCAAGCCTCAGCGGGACCCGCTCGGATGTTCAGGCGACCACTCCGACTACTACGATCGGCACGCGCACCGACGTGCAGGGTTCGATCCGCGCCCGTATCGGCATCGCCCTCGACCGTGTCCTCCTCTACGGCACCGGCGGCGCCGCTTTTGCCGGCTTCACCAATAATTACGAGTTCAGCGGGCCTCCCTCCCTGGAGGAGACTGATAGTAAGACCCGCGCCGGCTGGACGGTCGGCGGCGGCATAGAATATGCCGTCACCAACAATTGGTCGATCGGGGCCGAATACCGCTATTCCGATTTTGGCCATGTCGTGGACTTCCCTTTCCCCACGCTCACGCTTGGCACGGTAGTCTTCACCCATCATTTGACCGAAAACCAGGTTCAAGCCAGACTTAGCTACAAATTCACTCCGTTTGCTCCGGTTCCGGTCGTCGCCAAATATTGATTCGGCCGTTTCCGGCTGCCACTTTTCTCCCGCGCGACAAACTAAAACCCGGCCTTTGCGGCCGGGTTTCTTATTGCTCGCGCGAGAAGCAATTTGGCGGTTCCGCCGGCTTTCCGTTGCGTTTATGCCACAGCGCGCCGGATAACGCGGTGCATAGGCCAAAATCGGTTGAAGACCGGACCAGATCGCGTACCGTGCGGGATCGCTATCTTAACGACTTTGAGGAGACAAAACATGTTACGCCGCGCTCTCTTGGCTTCGGTTGGCGCCATGGCACTCACAGGTGCGGCCCTCGCGGCCGACCTTCCCTCGCGCGCCCCGCCGCCGGTCTTTCTGCCACCGCCGCCGGTCTTCAGCTGGACCGGCCTTTATGTCGGCATCAATGCCGGCGGGACGTGGAGCAGCAGCAATTCGGTCGATACGACCGCGACGCCGATTGAACCTGCTTTCCCCACTTTTGAAACAGAGCTAGCGCTCTCGTCCGCCCTTGCGACCACTTCTGTTCCGGTGGGCAGCAACGGCGGCTTCATCGGCGGCGGTCAGATCGGCTACAACTACCAATTCAACAACGGTTTCTTAAACAACAGTTTCGTCGCTGGCATCGAGGCGGACATTCAGGGCATTGCGGGTAGCTCCGGCTCCAGCTCCGTCAGCGGCAGCGGAGTTCCTGCCGGCTTCCCCGACGAAACGATTACATCGACAGTTTCCGCGAGTAACCGGATTGACTATCTCGGCACGGTACGCGGCCGGCTTGGCTTTCTTGTGACGCCGACCCTGCTCGTCTACGGTACCGGCGGTTTAGCTTACGGTGGCGTCAATTCGAGCGCTCAAATTGACCAGCAGAACTTCGCGCCGGCCGGCTCTACCTTTAGTGCGCCTTTTTCTTCGTTCGGCAGCATTAACAATTCGCGCGTCGGCTGGACGGCAGGCGGCGGTGGCGAATGGTTGTTCATGCCCAACTGGAGCCTCAAGGTCGAATATCTGTATTACGATCTCGGCAGCGTGGCGTATGGCCTCAGTCCGCTAACGAACGCCTTTACAACAACCGGTGACGTTGTCTATTCCAGTGCGCCGTTCGCGACGACTCATTTCAGGGGTAATATCGTCCGCGCCGGCTTGAACTATCACTTCACCTTTCCGGCGCCGGTCGTCGCGAAATACTAGGATAAAGGCAAGGCGACTCCTTTCGGACAAACGTAAAACCCGGCCGGAAGGCCGGGTTTTTGTTGCTTTCGCGAAAAGGGAATTGGCGGTGCCCCCAGCTTTCCGTTGCGTTTATGCCACAGTGCGCCGGATAACGCGGTGCATAGGCCAACAACGGTTGAAGACCGGCGCAAACCGAGTAACCTCGAAAAGTATTAACTTAACCTCCTTAGAGGAGACAAAACATGTTACGCCGCACTCTCTTGGCATCGGCCGGCGCAATGGCGCTCACTGGGGCGGCCGTCGCGGCCGACCTTTCCTCGCGCGCCCCGCCGCCGGTCTTCCTACCCCCACCGCCTATCTACAGCTGGACCGGCCTCTATGTTGGGGGCAATGCCGGTGGCCATTGGGGTGGTGATACTACCCAATTCACCGGGACCGACACCGACGTAACCTTCGGGGGTGGCCTTGGCGCAGGGCTAGCTGACGGCGAGATTCCTTCGACCGGGGCACCCGGCTCTTCCGGTTTTATTGGCGGCGGCACGATCGGCTACAACTATCAGATCAACAACTTCGTGGTGGGCCTCGAAGTCGATTTCGATGGCGCTACCGGGAGCGGCACTTCGAACGCCCTGCTCTCAATCACCATTCCTCCGGCTTTCATCGTCCCTCCGACATTAACGCAAAGCACACAGCATCTCGATTGGCTCGGGACGTTGCGCGGCCGAATCGGCTGGACGCCGATCGATCGCCTTTTGATCTATGGCACCGGCGGTTTGGCCTTTGGTCAGTCCAGCTCGTCCTTCTCGGTGGTTAACGCGGAAGCGTTCCCGCCACTTGCCGTTTTCGCCTCTAGCCAGCGCAGCGTCGGCTGGACTGTCGGCGGTGGCCTCGAATATGCCTTGCCCAACAATTGGTCGAATTGGTCGGTGAAGGTCGAGTATCTCTACTACGACCTCGGCACCTCGACGGCGACGGTATCGTATGAAAATCCTGATCCAGTTACCCTCCTGCCCGAATCCTCCACCATGACTGCCCAGACCCGGCACAACGGCAACATCGTTCGCGCGGGTCTGAACTATAAGTTTAACTGGGCGCCCCCGTTACCTGTCGTCGCCAAATACTAGGGTCCAGATTCAAATTTAACCAGAAGCAGATAATGGCTATCAAGTAGACGGCACCGAGAGTGTTTGCGGCGGATTTGGCGTAACGGAGAGCGGCGCGGCGTGCCTCTTTGAGACGCCGCCGCCATCCCGGCTTGTGCCCAGCGCTTGGTCTTGGCCCCATTTTTCCCCATGCCGGATGGTCGGCTTTGTTGGCCGTTGAGTTGAAGCGGTTTATTGCGTTCCGTCAATCTTGCCAAGCTCATAAAACATCTTTTGCCGGAGGCCTTGCCGTGATCGACGGCGCCAACGGTTGCAAATCGTTGTTGCGGAGCCGTACCCTTGCGGGCTATCCCGCCGGCGCCTTCCTGACCGCAAAACGTGGATAATCTCGTTGACGACACGGCGGTCAACAACCCGCCGCGTGGCCCGCGCCGTTTCCGGCTGCGCAAAAATCTCTTTACTGACGACTATTATAGGTTATCAGAAAAAACATTCCCTCCCGCATAATCCACAGCCATTGGGGTTGAATCGTCCGTTAATCCATGCTTTGCTAAATCGAGTTCAGTCCCTGAGTTTGGCACGCGTAAGTGGACTTGAACTTCAAGCTCTTTTGGGGAGGAAAATATGAAAAAAATGAGCTGTTTGGTTGGTATTAGTATTAGCATATGCACTGTGCTTCTGCTCGCTTTATCGACAGGGGGTTCCCCCGCTCAAGCGGCAACTTGCGGGCTTCGGCCATGCGAGGCGCCACCGCCGCCGCCAGCGGGTTCCTGCCTGGCGTCGAGTTCGTTGGGCGTATCGGTATCGGTCTCGGGGACGAACGTGGTTGTGTATGTCCCCAAGGGCAATTGGGGGGGCGGGGCGCTGGGCGTTTCGGCTATCAACATCGAGGGCACCAGCATCACGCCGATGAAGATTGTGACCCCGAACGTGGTGAATTCCTGCGCTTCGAACCCAGTAACCGGTAAGACGGTGTGCGTCGCGAATAACACCGACGTTTATGTGCTGACTGGCACGACGCTCAGCACTACGCTCACGAGCGGCGGGTCCGGAACGACCAGTTTCTCCGGCGGTTCATGCACCAACTGCAGCGTTGTGATGGACTCCTTGCATAACCAGGCAGTTATTGGGCTCAGCACCGCCTCGGGGCCCGGGTTCCAGTTCCTGAATCTCGCCACGTCCCCGCCGGCTTTCGGGACGGCATTCAAGTCGCTTACGGCTTCGCATCTGATTTCGGAAGACCCGCTGGTCGATCCGAGCCGCACCCTGCTGCTGTCAGCCAACGAGGCCAACAATTACGAGATCGTTAACATCGCTACCCCCACGGCACCGAAGTTCTTTGAAAACACAATCTCAAATGCGGGTTTTGGCGAGGGCGATTCCGCGGGCGAGGACTGCACCACCGGGATTGCGCTTGCGACTGGCGAATTTTCCAGCCCATCCCAAGTGTTCATCGCCGATTTGACCAAGGCGACGTTCACGGCCGGCTCGCCCGGCACATGGACAGCGCCATCGAAGGTTCAGACTCTGACGGAGTCGTTCCTGTCGGCGGGGGCATGCGGTATCGCGGTGGCGCAGGGAACCCATACCGGCATCGTGACTGGGGAGTTCGGCGGCAACCAAATCACCGCGATCACGCTGCCCGCGGCGTCCGGCATTGGCACTCCCGCGATCGGCGACTGGGTGTCATGCAGCATCTCAGCGACCTTCTCGCAGGGCAATGATCCTCACACGGTGACGGCGTATCAGAGCCCGAGCGGAGCGAAAGACGCCTTCGCGGTGATCGCGAACGGAGGAGCGACCCAAGTCGCGGTGGTCGACCTCACCAAAATGCTGAACAAGACGACCGTGCCGCGGACCGTAGCCGGCCATGCGTGCGCGTCCCTCACCCTTCCAGCGTCGGTGGTGAGCTTCGTCACCGTGCCATGAGGGGCGATCGAGCCGGTTGAGGCCGCGGCGGGCCGCAAGGTTATGCCGCGGCGAAATCCGGGTCCGGTCATCGCCAAATATTGATATTGAATCAAAGGCATTTCCATTCGGGAAAACGTAAAACCCGGCCGGAAGGCCGGGTTTTGACGTGTAACCGCGCGGTTGGTTGCGGGGACCTGCGACCAATTTTATCTACTCTATATGAATCAAACTTAGGCAAAAAGCGGCGAGCTGCCTGCGCGAAATCCGCTGTTCGCCTTCCCTCGTCCAATAAATCCGCCCAACACGCCGGAAAACAAGGCCTATGACGGCAAGGCGGCATTTGACATCGTTGAGAGGGGTGCAATAACATCATCTGCCTTAAAATCATGTCTGACGTCATGCTCGATGGGGCATCTAGGTCATAATAAACAAGACTTTGCATTCTTTCTCACCTAAAGACAGGTTAGCAAAACCACGAGCAGCATGATATTATGGGCCACGACTTCCTCTTGATCAATCAAACTCTTGATCAATCAAAGTAAGGTGCGTGACAATTCACTCCTTGCTCTTCCTAAAATAGGTTATAAATTTCGACAAGAAGTTCAGAGAGAGGGGGCGGCATTGACTAGCAGATTATTTATTCTTGGCTCTACCCGCTCCGGGACGTCGACAATTCAATTTATAATGAATCAGTATTTTGACTTTGAAGGCAATACAGAGGGCCATGTTACAAATCTATTATATAAACTGATTTGCGTTGCACAGCATCATTTTAGAGATTTTTCAGGTCAGACTTCATTTGACGAAATGAATACTATCACCCATGTAGGGCTGCGGCGTTTAGAAGCCGCAATTGCCGCCGCGATGTTGACCCTGATCAGGCCGGCGCCGGGCAAACGCTGGTGCGACAAGACTCCCGGCCTCGAGGCGATCCTCGCCGCGCCTTACATACACAATTCTGATCCACGGACGAAATTCATCCATATCGTACGAGACGGCGCCAAAAATATTGAATCACGCGCCCGGAAATTCGCGACTGTTCCGTTCGAAGGCCTTTGTATGCAATGGACTCAGGACGTGTTGGCCTGGGCAAGCGTTAGGGAAATACTTTCTCCGGGTTCCTTCTTGGAATTACGCCTCGACGATTTCCAAAGACCCGATCTGCTCTTTCAAAGAATCGAAGATTTCATCGGCGTAAAACCAACCCAGCAAGCTCCCGCGGTCTTGCCGCGCATCGAGGAAACAGCCGACTATAGCGGTAAACCATTCTGGACAGAACAAAAATATAAATTGTTTTCTGATCTCTGCGCCGAAGCAATGCGATTGTATGACTTTCCAATGGCGACGCCAACGACTCCTTCGAAAGCCGTCATCTCCCTTCCTCCGCCTTACTCGCGCTGGAACGTTGAATGCCGCTCAGTGGAAGAAGAATTCATTGGCGTGAAGGCGTTTTTAGATGGAGTTTGGATTTTTCTTCATCCTGGCAAGCCCAGCGAACGTGACACTTGTATTTGTTATAAGTCTGTAAGTATCGTTGGACACAATACATTCATGGCACGCCTAAAATTGGAGGGAACGGTCTCTGCGGCAGTGAAATTTATTTTAGAAATGAGACGTAGTAATTCGCACGATGTTATTCATAGTTATAGTATTGATATAAATGCCGGAGAGACAATGGAGTGGCAGACGAATATCCCAGAATCAGATGGAATATTCGACGTATCTATTTCGTCTCGTATGGCTTCAACTGATTTCACGAACGATTGTAGTTGGGCGTTTATACAAAAGCCAAGGTTCGTTTCTGAAGATCTGCTTCCGGCGTTGGACTGAATACGTCGGAGCGAAGGCCTGTCCAACCTTCCCTAGAATCGCCGCCGCCTTGATCGGGCGTCGCATTGTCGACGGCTCGCGCCGGCAAAGGAGAAGCCCAGATGGTAGCGAACGTGCTTCGTCGCGTTGGTTGACGGAAGTCCCTGGCCATCGGTCTTGGCGACCGCACCGCCTCGATCTGGATAAAGCGCTGGCGGGTAAGGAGGGGGACAAAAGGCAAGCCGCCGTCTGACGCCCGGCGCGTCGCGCCAACGACAAAACGACCCCAAAAAAGCCCGCTCTTTTACAAAAAAAACCTCTCGCGAATATTCCGCCTTTGCGTGCGGCTACTTATGAGCTGATTAATAAATGCCAATTCAAAAATCCCCTCCGATTCGATCCGATTGGAAAATGCGCTAGAAACCCATCCACGCATGAGGCGGGGGCGGCGAGATGGAGGAAACCGTGGAGCTTGTCTTGCGATGAGCCGCGTCAAAATCATGTTGATCCGGCATGCCGAGCGGCCAAGCGCCGACAGATCGATTCGCGGCGTGACAGAGGCAGGCGTGAAGAACAAGGAAGAGCTCACGGTGCGCGGCTGGCAGCGCGCGGGCGCGCTCGTACGTTTTTTTGCGCCGCGCGACAACCGCTTTATCCACCCTGCCCTTGCCCGGCCAGAGATTTTGTTTGCGTGCAAGACCGGGCCGTCCGCTCCAAGTCTGCGGCCGCAGCATAGCTTGTTGCCGCTCGCCAGCCTCATCGGAGCCGAGCTCAATTGCGACTATTATGAAGGCCAGGAAAGGGAACTTGTGCAAAAAGTGATCGCGGTGCAAGGCACGGTGCTGATCGCATGGAAACACAACAATATGCAGGTCATCGCCAACGCCATTCTGGGAAACAAGACAAGCGCGCCGCAATATTGGCCGCTCGCCCGTTTCGATCTCGTTTGGGTCTTTGACAGGCAAGTCGGCACATGGACCTTCACGCAGGTGCCTCAGCTTCTCCTTGCGGGCGATCGGCCGGACGTGATCGATTAAGCGATGGTTTTACGGCGAACTCGGCTTGCGGCTATGGTAAAACATCGCGGCCGGAGCAACCTAACATGCCGCCAAGCAAGACCGCAAAACACCGCTTCGACCGCATCGCTTTCTTGTCGTCCGGCACGCCGGAAGCAAATGCGGCACAGGCCAGCCTCGCCGCGCGCTTTGGAACGATCGATCCGGAAACAGCCGATGTCGTCGTTGCGCTAGGCGGCGATGGGCTCATGCTGCAGACGCTGCACCGCTTCATGGGAAAAAACAAGCCGATCTACGGCATGAAACATGGCTCGGTCGGCTTTCTCATGAATGAATTCCATGGCCCAGACCTCGAACAGCGTCTCGACCAGGCGGAAGCATCGATCGTGTATCCATTGCTGATGGAGGCGACTGGCACAGAGGGGAAAACTATCAAGGCGCGAGCGGTCAATGAGGTCTCCATCCTGCGCCAGGCTTATCAAGCGGCAAAAATGCGGATTTCGATTGACGGCAAGGAGAGACTCGGCGAACTCATCGCCGATGGGCTGCTCGTCGCCACGCCGGTCGGTTCGACCGCCTATAATTTGTCGGCGCACGGACCGATCCTGCCGCTCGACGCGACATTGATGCCGTTGACGCCGATCGCCGCGTTCCGGCCGCGCCGCTGGCGGGGCGCTCTATTGCCCGACACGGCACATGTAACAATCGATATTCTCGAAGCGGAAAAACGTCCCGTTGCCGCCGTCGCCGATCATTTCGAGGTGAAGAACGTTGTGAAGGTAACGGTCGCGATGGATCATGCGACTGGCCTCGTTCTTCTCCACGATCCAGGTCATTCGCTGGGCGAACGGATCCTGCGGGAACAGTTTGGATATTAGAGCGATGCCTCGAGTGATGTCTCAGCTTGAATTTCCGCTGCCGACCCTAAGCAGACGTCGTCAGTGCTAGCCAACATTACAATAAGCATATTGGGCATTGTTTCCTATTACCCCGACTTCCGTTGGCGATCCGCGAGGAGTGGCGAGGCGTTACAATACTATGTCGCAGAGAGTTTATTTGTTATCCGTCTCTTTTTTGGGCTCAGGTCTCTTGAGGATACGCTCAATTAGCTTTGCCATAGTGCTGTCAGTCAGTTGCTCAAGTTCATCACGGCGGAGCGAAAGTGTTGTCTCTCCTTTTTTCAATATAAAATTTCGTTCTGTCTTCGCAAGTTCCATGCAGATCTTATCTACCGTTTGCTTGGTACCGTCATGTAAGCAGACTTCAAGCCCAACAATTTTGAACCTCGCGTTGGTGAGCTCGTTCTGGAAATACTTTATTTCAAAAATGCTATGGCGATAAAGCCTAAGGAAAAAGTAGGCGAAAACCTCAATGAACACTACAAGTGTCAGTCTCGTCCCAAAATATATAGCAATATCGAGATTCTCGGATGAAGAGGGGTGCGTAGCGTAGAACACGAAATATGCGAGTAAGGATAGCCCGAGCACTGTAACGCCAGTTCCCATCACAAGGTTTAGATTAGCCCTGCGTCCTAGGTTCAAAATTTCCCGTTCGAGAGAAAAAATTAAACCTTCATAAAGGCTTCTCAAGCCAGCCACGGCGGCCCGCTGTTGTTCGCGTAGAATCTTCTCCTCAACCTCGAGCAGCGCGGCTTTCATTTCATGCTGATGCAATCGCTCGATGACTGCCTGCTTAAGCTCCTCCTTCTCCGATGGAGAAAATATACGCGTGGATAACTGCGCTGCCCACCCTTCCTGCTCGCCCTTAAGGTCAGTAATCTGTTTCTCTACGATTAGAAGCTTTGACAGCGCATGCTGGAACGCCTCAACCGGAAAAGTGGGACGTAGGCCTTGCTGTAGGTAGGCGAAAAGCTCTACTCCTGATGATGCGACAATAAGAATAAGCCCTACGACTGCGGTTGTCAGGCGAACTATAGGATCTAGTTCCAGTGCTGCTATATGCAGCAATATTATACCTACACCAACGAATGGTAGGAGCTTTGAAGTTTTGATTAATTGCGACGTTATTTCACCTAATGTTCCCATCTTTCGTCCTCGAATCTTGTCTACTTCATGGTGCCAGGGGGTGGCAGATCTTGAGTAGAGACATTGTCGCCATCTGCCATGCAATGAATCTGAAGAAGGGTGTGTGCTGCATTCGAAGGTCCTCAAGGTCCGCTTACCACCGATACTGTTGAAAAACTCAGAAAATGAGCGAAGTCAGAAAAACGGACTTTGATCATGCAGGGCACTTAGCGCCACGCGTTGCCATCACCAATTCGCTACGGTGGCCACACACAGAAAAGTTAGCCTTTCAGCCGGACCCTTGGCGCTTTCTTCTTAAAGTCCTCCTGCTGCCTTAAGAATTGTGATCGCGGCTAAAAATCGAGTTTTTCAACAGTATCCACCCTTTGCGGAAGTTCGGCTCAGAGTTCTCGATGGCGGGAGTTGACTCTTTGCAGAAGTGCGCTTGGCACGACCGAACTGGCCTAATCCGAGCGCCGGTTCTCTGTAATGACATCCTTTAAAGTGGGACAGGTGCCAAAAGTCCCCCATCATTCACCTTTGCCCGTTCAACGATACCAGCACGGTATGTGCCTTGCTGCGCAAATGCCAGGACGAAAACCAAAATTTCCTCGTTGTTGTCGCCATCCAAGTCGGCGCGCATTAGTTCGCGGATGATAACGGAAAACCCATAGTCGCTGTGAACAGTAAGCGACCACTCTGACTGCTCCTCGATCTGCGCAATGCCAGCCATGATCAGCGATTCGAGCGTTCGGTACTGAGAGACGTCGATGTTCGCTTGGTCGGGCCAGAAGCTATCGGTGACCCACGTAGCTGACCACCTGTCCAAATTCTTGAGAGTGACCAGAGGTGTACGAATCTCGGAATTTGTTGCGTAGGTGGATTGTTTCACAGCCCGGAGCAGCTGCGAGGTCTGGTCTGCAAGGCCATAGCAGTTGATATCAAACTGTGTCTTTGGCGACAGCCCTGCTGCCTTGGCAGCGATAAACTCGTTTGCTGTTGTACAGATCGTCACATCGTCATTGTCGTTGCGCAGCGCTACTTCAGTGATGCTTCCGCGCCCAAGTGCGAAGGGCTTATCCATGAGTACGGCCGCGAATTGGGAATTTGCTGCAGAAATGGCTCCTCCATCAATCTCGGGGCACACCCGTAGGGGTATGTTGCCTTCGGACTGATGCCGCAAGTAGGCGATCATGTCTTCGATGTTAATGTCGTTGGTCTCGGCTTGTGATTTGATTTGCAAAAAGCCCTTTAGAGCGAGGTCTGACGCCAACGATGATGTTAGCAGCCGTTCTGCCTTTTCCTTCTTTTTGGCAGCGAGGCTGAGAAAGAACACAATGGATCGTTCATTTGCGATGAAATTCGATTTCTGATTGTTGAGGTGCGCCTTCGTCGGCAGAAGATTTTCTAAGCCATTAATGTCGAAATCGGCGCCGATAATGCCTGCTCCACGCAGCTCAGTTTTCCGCGCCGCATCGCTTTTGATCGGAATGATGTGGTCGATTTCGAGTTCACTCCAAGCGACTGGCTCACCCGTATAAGCGCACTTCCGTCCGTGCGCTTCCCAGAGTGCAAGTCTTGCCGCTGTGGTAATGGTCTTGCGATTGTCCATCGCCTATAGATTATTGAATCAGCCAAGAAGATCTGTTCGACACTTTGCCGTGGGTTAGCACGAACAATGGCCTCAATCTAGGGGCGTGAATGTAAGCTTCCGTGCCACAGTTGCGATGTTTGGAAATGGCGCGCTGGCGTCATTCAGGCGGCTTGAGCGAATGACGGCTTTCCATATGTGGACGGCCCCCTCCTCGCAAGGTTATTTGGGCAGTGCTCTGATCGGATCGCTTGCGTCCATATGTCCGGCCTGTTTTCGCGCTCGCACATGAACGCTGGCCAA
>Ga0182015_10005408_pt1 | contig 13291 bp, 11 predicted proteins | sample 712P3MmetaG_FD_120478 | JGI IMG/M metagenome (GOLD analysis project Ga0182015, IMG submission 120478) | Permafrost microbial communities from Stordalen Mire, Sweden - 712P3M metaG | ecosystem: Environmental > Terrestrial > Soil > Wetlands > Permafrost | place: Sweden: Stordalen | collected...
GATCGCGGAACGAATAGCGCAGCGAGCGATTCACCGCTTCCTTCGCGGACCGGTACAGCTTGCTCTTGGTTAGGAAAAAGCCCTTGGCGTGTCTTAGAAGCTTTTTGCGCTTGGCGCGCCGCTTTGTACCACGTTTTACACGAGGCATGTTTTGATTCTCCTGTTTCTAATGATTTCTTTTAAATCCAGCGTGGAGAATCGCAACGAACCGCCGCGAACCGGGCGCTTCCGAGCACAATTCGCGAATCGGCTGGCTCATCTCCACGGCGTGTTTCGGTTGCCGCCCGCGGCGATTCAATCACCGAATCATCGGAGCGGTATTGCGTCCCAACTCAAATCCGGGACATCCGGCCGGCAGGCCCGTCGTGGCGGGATTTCGCGCTGCCTGGCGCGGAACTTCAATCACACAGCGGTTTCCCTCAGGATTCCGCTATGCCAGAAAATTACGCGTACGGAATCATCCGCTTGACGTTCGCCGCGTCAGCAGGGCTCACTTGGATCGACTTGCGAAGCTTCCGCATTCTGCCCGGCGCCTTCGTGCCAAGCAAGTGACGCTTGCCCGAATGCGCGCGCATGACCTTTCCTGTCGAGGTCACTCGGAATCGCTTGGCTGCGCCGCGATGCGTTTTTAGCTTTCTAACTTTCGGTTTCGCTTTCGCCACAATTGCACCTTCTCTGAATTTTTTTAGGCCTGCCCGGCCGCGGAAGCCGATGCGGGTTTTGACGCCCCGCCACCCGTGCTGGTTTTTTTCGGCGCCAGCAGCGCCAGCAGAATGTTCGCTTCCATCCGCGGTCCGAATTCGACGATCGCGTGCTCGCCGATATCCTGCAAGAGTCGAGTCATCTTGGCGCGGCCAACGTCCTGGTGCGCCATCTCGCGCCCGCGATGAAAAATCATCGCTTTTACTTTCGAACCCTCGCCCAGGAACTTGATGATTTGGTTTTTCCGTACCTGGTAATCGTGCTCGGCCGTCGCCGGCCGGAATTTCACTTCCTTGATGTGCGTGGATTTCTGATGCTTCTTCTGCTCGTGCGCCTTTTTATTTTGCTCGTAGAGGAATTTACCGAAATCGACGAGCTTGCAGACTGGCGGCACAGCGTTGGGGGAGATTTCCACAACATCGATCCCCTGTTCCCGCGCGGCTTTCATCGCGTCGAAGAGGGACATCACCCCGAGCTGGTTCCCCGCTTCATCAATAACTCGCACTTCGCGCGCTCGGATGCGCTCGTTAACCCTCAGACCACCACCACGTTCAGCGATAAACCCACCTCCAGAAAGTCGAACCCCCGCGGGCCAGGCCGCCAGGGGTTTGGGCTACGAAGTATAGCACGAGCCGCCGGGCGTTCGGCAAAAGGCAATCTGTCAGATGGGCGACACGGAAGACCCCCGCAGTCGCTGGCGTGGCTCAACAGCAGTTGCACCAAGGAAAACACAGTGAATATGCTTGCTAAAAACCCAGTTGGACCAACCGAACGCCGTTCACGAATCGTGGAGCAAGGTTTCGAATCACCCCTCCGATTGTCACCGCATGAACAAAACGCGATGACCCTCGACCGGCAGTACCAGCACAGAATTAGCCGAGCGTTCATGGAGGTGTAACGCCTGCGTATTCTTCGGGGACTAATACGTAGCACCCCCGTGGAGGCCCTACATGAAGGCGAAAAGATTAGTTCTGGTTGGAGCTCTGGCGGTGGTAGTGGCAGCGTTGGTGCTGGCATCGTCAATGCACGGAACAGCGGCTGATACGAGCGGTGTGGGCTCGGGGAAGATCAAGCATGTGCTGCTGTTGAGCGTTGATGGCATGCACGCGGTGGATTTCTATAACTGCAGGCATGGCATTGCAGGCGCGAACGGCGGGGACCCGTACTGCCCAAACATGGCAGCCTTGAGCCGAACGGCCATCAACTATGTGGGCGTCTCGTCATCAAAACCTTCTGACTCCTTTCCTGGACTGGCGGCGATCGTAACCGGTGGCTCGCCGAAATCTACCGGCCTTTACTACGACGTGGCATACGATCGGTCGCTCGATGCGCCAGCGACGACGACTGGTACTGGTTTGGCCGGAGGGTCGTGCACGCCATATGGCTTACCGACCGGAACGACAACTGATTACGACCAAGGCATCGAATTTGATGATACCAAGCTGAACGGCGGCGCACCTGGCGCTCCAGCGACCGAAGGTGGCATCGCTTCAATTGACCCGGCGAAGCTAGTACGAGATCCACAAGCGGATTGCGCGCCGGTGTACCCGTGGAACTTTGTTCGCACGAACACGATCTTTAGCGTGGTTCATGCGGCAGGTGGATACACGGCGTGGATTGACAAGCACGCGTCGTACTCGTTTACGGCTGGACCAGGTGGCAAAGGACTGAATGACTACTATTCGCCGGAAGTGGACTCGACCGTCGTGCCGCTGCCGGGCGTGACGACCTCGGAAGGCGTTTCATGCGCAACAATTCGCGATACGGCTGGAACCTCTTCGTGGACGAGCAGCTTCGACAACATTCAGTGTTATGACGCGCTTAAGGTAAAGGCGCTATTGAATCAGATCGCCGGCAAGACTCACAGCGGCGCCGCGGCGGTTGTGCCAGCCCTCTTCGGCATGAACTTCCAGTCGGTGTACATCGGTGAGAGTGTCTATGAGCCGAACGTCGGCACAGGCGGATATCAGAACGCGGCCGCCTTGCCCAGCAACGCGCTGTTGAAGGAAATCGAGTTCGTGGATGCCTCTATCGGCGACATCGTCAGCGCGCTCAAAGGTGCAGGCCTCTACGACGACACGCTAATCATCATTACAGCGAAGCATGGGGAGTCGCCGATCGATCCGAGTCGTTACGTAGCAGACGGCTCGAATACGCCGGCAACGCTGCTAGCAGCGTACATTCCCTATTCGGAGTCGCCGCTGAATTCGACGGGCATTGGCGCCACCGAAGATGATGTGTCAGTGCTTTGGCTGAAGAAGGGCGTGAGCCTGACCTCGGCAGAGGAGTTGCTCGAAAAGAATGCCACAGCGATCGGGCTGGGAGAAATTTACTACGGGCCGACACTGGCGCTGAACTACAACGTAGGGGGCCTTGATCCCGGTCAGGATCCGCGGACGCCGGATATCATCGTGACGCCGAACGTAGGCGTGACCTACTCGGGCAGCACAACGATGATTGGAGACCACGGTGGATTCGCACATGACGATACCAATGTGATTATGTTGGTAGCTAATCCAGATTTTAAGGCGCAGACGGTGTCGGCCGCGGTGACAACCATGCAAGTCGCGCCGACGATTGTTAAAGCGTTGGGACTGGATCCGGCGACGCTTGACGCGGTAAAAGTGGAGGGTACGCCGGTGCTGCCAGAGGTTGATGCGCAACTCGAAAAGTAAAACGGTCGTTAAACGCCTCAGTCCGACATTTACCCACTACCATCTATGGACTTAGCAGGGCTTGACACCTGCATTCATAGAAGGTCAGAATCGCGGCGAATGGCTGACGACACGACTCGGATTGAAAGCCATGCCGGCTCCCGCGACGGCCACCACATCATTGCTATACATGGCCCGGTCACCATCACGACGGCCCCGGCGCTGCGAAAGGCCGCGGAAGGAATCAGCGCGCGAGTCTTGATTGTTGATCTCACCGAAGTTCCCCACGTTGATTCATCCGCGATCGGCGTCCTCGTTCACTTTTACACCGCGAGCCGTGAATCCGGACGCAAGCTGGCGCTGGTGGGTTTGAGCGACCGCGTTCGAAAGACGCTGAGAAACATGAGCGTTGACAAGCTATTCCAAATTTACCCGGTGCTCAGCGACGCCGAGAATGACCTCAGCGAGCGGAATCAAGAATAGCCTCTACTCGAATCCCCCATGTTTGACTGAGACTGGAATGTTTGACTGAAGAATGTCGAGAGGAATCGCGGGAATCGCGCTAGCTGGCGCCCTTTTGCGCGATCTCTGCGTTGAGCGTTCCGATGAAGTCGTCAAGCGGGCGGGCGCCAAGGTCGCCTTTCGCGCGATGGCGCACCGAAACGGTGCCAGCCTCGGCCTCTTTGCCGCCGACCACAAGCATGTAGGGAATCTTCTGAAGTTGCGCGTCTCGAATTTTCGCCCGCAACTTTTCATTGCGATCGTCGAGGTGCACACGGAATCCAGCGCCGCGAAGTTTCTCCGTCACCTGCTGCGCGTATGCGGCAATTTTTTCGCTGAGGGGCAGCACTTCCACTTGCACCGGCGCAAGCCACGCTGGAAACGCGCCGGCGTAATGTTCGATCAAAATGCCGAAGAAACGCTCGACCGAGCCAAGCAGCGCGCGATGAACCATCAACGGCTGATGCCGCGAGCCATCTTCGCCGACGTACTCGAGATCGAATCGCGCGGGCAAATTGAAATCGAACTGAACGGTGGTGAGCTGCCATGGCCGGCCAATGGCGTCAATCAGCTTGACGTCAATCTTCGGCCCGTAAAACGCCGCTTCACCTTCAATCCGCTTGAAAGGGATGTTGAGTCTCTCGAGAGTAGTCTCGAGCGCGTGCGTCGCGCGCTGCCAGTCTTCGGGCTTGCCTGCGTAATTTTCCGGGTGCCCTGCGTCCCAATCCGATAGCTCGACCTCGTAACGGTCGAAGCCAAAAGTCTTCATCACAGCGAACGCGAAATCCACGCACGCTTCCACTTCCTTTTCGATCTGGTCCGGCGTGCAGAAAATGTGCGCGTCGTCCTGCGTAAAGCCGCGCACCCGCAGCAGGCCGTGCAGCACGCCCGAGCGTTCGTAGCGATAAACCGTGCCGAGCTCCGCGTAACGCTGTGGTAGATCGCGATAGCTGCGCAGCCGCGATTTGTAAATCAGAATGTGGCCCGGACAATTCATCGGCTTGAGCTGGTACTCGGCCTTTTCGACTTCGATCGGACCAAACATGCTGGCGCGGTAGAAATTCGTGTGCCCGCTGGTATTCCAGAGATCGAGACGCATGATGTGCGGAGTGAATACGAGATCGTAGCCGCGGCGCAGCAATTCGTCGCGCAACCAGTCTTCGATCAGCTTGCGAACCAACCCGCCTTTCGGGTGCCAGAAAATAAGTCCCGGGCCGGCTAGTTCCTCGATGCTGAAAAGATCCAACTCGGTGCCGATCCGGCGATGGTCCCGGCGCTTGGCCTCTTCGAGTTTGTGCAAGTATGCGTCGAGCTGCGATTTTTCGACGAAGCACGCGCCGTAAATCCGCTGCATCTGCGGATTGCCTTCGTGCCCTTTCCAGTAGGCGCCGGCGACGTTGAGCAGCTTGAACGCCTGGATTCGACCGGTGGAAGGAATGTGCGGCCCGCGGCAGAAATCAATAAATTTTCCGGTGGTGTAGAACGAGACCAACGGCTCGATGGCCTTTTCTTCCACGAGCTCGCACTTGAAAGTCTGATCGGAGTCTTTGTAGAGCTTCAGCGCCTCGGGTTTCGGCAGGAATTTCCGCTCGTTCGGCAGATCGCGTGCGGCGATCTCGTGCATCTTCGCTTCAATTTTTTCGAGATCTTCCGGAGTGAATGGTTCGGGACGCAAGAATTCGTAGAAGAAGCCGTAGTCAATCGGCGGCCCGATGCCCAACTTGACGTTCGGATAGAGTTCTAGCACCGCCGCGGCAAGCAGATGCGCAGCCGAATGCCGGAAGACTTGAACCGCGTCGGGGTCCTTGGCGGTGAGAATCGCGAGCGAGGTATCCTGGTCGAGCGGCCGGCTGAGATCGGTCAGATCGCCGTTTGTGCGCGCGACGAGCGCCTCTTTCGCCAGCCGCGGCGAAATCTGCTTTGCCACTTCGGCCGCGGTTGTTCCTTTCGGAACTTCGCGCTTTGCGCCGTCTGGCAGCGTGATTTGGATGGTGTCCATATTTTTCGATTACCGCTTTGAATTGGTTAGCTTACTGGCCCGGCGCCCGCACGGTCAAGGCGCGATAATGAACGTCATTGCGGACGAGACTGGCAGAGATCAAGTTTGTTCGTATTCGCCTACGAGCACCTGGTGGACGTGGATGCTCGGAAAGCCCTGCGCAAAGGCCTGCACCCGCGCGAGTGCCTGATAGAAATACAGATTCTTTTCGCTCTCATCGAGCGCGTCAAGTGAGTCCCAGAGCGAAAGCACCTGTACCTGAATCGGATCGGTGGCGTGCGTGTGAAGCACGAAGATTCCGCGAAACCCTTTCTGCTGGCGCATCAGGGGAAGCAGCGACTCGACCGCTTTGGCGAACTCTTCGCTCTTGCCTTGAAGAATGTGGAATTGGGTCACGCGCGCATGCATGAAAACCTCCTAGCTCCGCGCGAATGGATTCATGTGCCACGAGCCTATCGCATCGATTCTCCGGAGTAAATACGCACGAGCGAGCTAGAACAGCGTGACGCCAGGAAAACCGGCAAAATGAGAGTCGGAGGTAATCAAGTTCGCGTTGTGAAACTGCGCGGTAGAAAAAATGATGGCATCCGCCATCGCCAAATTTTCGATTACATATGTGTATGACGGTAACGGTTCGCGTTATTTTTTGCGAGCCTGCTCGAGCATATCCCAAGCCTGCTGGGGTAACTCCAGGAAATCATTAAACTCGCCGGCGCCGCGCAACCATAACCCGCCGTCGATCACCACGCATTCGCCGTTCACGTATTCGGCTTGTTGGCTCAGCAGATACGTCGCCAGGTTCGCGAGCTCGTCGTGCCGCCCGAATCGCTTCATCGGATGATAGTTCTTGGCGCGATCTTCCAGTTCTTTCGACGGAAGCAGCCGCGACCACGCCCCTTCCGTCGGAAACGGCCCGGGAGCGATGGCGTTCAATCGGATCCCGTGAGGCGCCCATTCAACGGCCAGCGAGCGCGTCATCGCCAGCACGCCGGCTTTCGCGCATGCCGACGGCACGACAAACCCGGATCCCGAACCAACCGCCGCGTACGTCGCTACGATGTTTAGAATATTCCCAGGCTGTTTCGCTTCGATCCAGCGCCGGCCGAGCCCGAGCGTAAAGTGAAATGTCCCTTGCAAGACGATTCCGATGACGGCGTTGAACGCGTTTGGCGACAATTTTTCAGTGCGCGCGATGAAATTTCCTGCGGCGTTATTCACGAGGGTGTCCACGGTGCCGAGCTCTTTCTCAGCGGCGGCGATTGCATTTTCAACTGCCGCAAAGTCGCGGACATCGCACGTGACATAACCGGCTTTCGCACCTTTGGCGCGGATGTCATTCGCGGTCTGCGCGAGCGGCTCTTCGCGCCGTGCGACAAGAAACAGGTTCGCGCCGAGTTCTGCGAACCTCAGCGCCATCGATCGGCCGAGTCCGGTCCCGCCTCCCGTAATGAGAATGTTGCGGCCTTTTAGCAAATCGCGCTCAAACATGATCCACCGCCTTTAGTTGTATTGAACGTTCCATCGACACTTTAAGGGAATTGCGCGCAGCTGCATGAAACAATTTTGGAATCGCTGTCAGGTAAGTTGGGTTTGGAAGGCGCGACGACTGTAGCTAGAAATCAATGTGGGCGCGAAGCCCCGGAACTAGCACAGGGCCGCGCGCTTCGTTATATCCCGGATCGTTGATGTGCTGCAGATCGAAAGACGCGAAAATACCGCGCCAGACATGTGCGGTGTAATACGTCTCGAAGATTTTCTCGCCGCCGTAACTGAGTCCGCCGTCTCCAAGAAGAAATCCGAGCCCCCCCAGCGCCAAATATCGTGCGTGGTCGCCCGAGATGCCGTTGATCGTGAACACTGCTCCCGCCCGGTCGTAGCGCCGGTGCCACGAAGCTCCCTTGAAGTACGCACCGCCCTCGGCGCTTCGGTCCACCTCGGTATAAGCAAACGATTCGTTTCGCCCGTCGCTCCAGCCTAGTCGCGCAAATATGCCGAATTGAGAAGCGAGATCCTGCTCGAAATTCAGTCCAAAGCCGTATTTGTGCCGGCCCTGGCGGCGCGTTGCGACAATGCTCGGCCGAGTGCCCGTTTCGCCTTCAAGAAATTCGTCGATGGCCTCGCGGTAGTTTCCCATGTTCGCGTGGTTGAGAAATGTCAGCACGCGGACGACCCCGGCGCGCCCAGGCACGAAATTTCTGAGCCACTCGCCCTCGAGATTTTCCGCACGAGCGCGAGCGATGTCGGCATCAAGATGAATTCCGTTCGCCACCTTCGGCATCATCGCTTCAGCGAAGCGCACCGTCCACGAGTGGTCGTCATATTCGATCATCGCCGCATCGGTGTAGCCGCGCGTGTTCGCGGCGTAGTCGTAGACGCCGTTGTTGTCCACCGTCCAGTTGAGAAACTGCAGGTGGCTATCGCTGCCGCCCGAGTTTAGGTCAAAGAAATCGGCGAGGCTGAATTTGCCCACGCGCAAATCAACTCGCCGCGCCGGAAGCGACGTCGCTAGTCCCATCGGTCCGCGTTCGGCTGTGATGCGCTCGTCGCTGAGTGGAATGATTTGGCGCACGATGAAGCGTGCGAGGTATGGCTCCGTCGAGAGCGGGACTCCCTGCACAGTACGCACCGCATCCAAATCGGTAAAACCTGCCAGCCCGAGAGCGTTCCCGATGCCTCCGCCCGTCGCGTCCTCCAAATCAACCAAGACCTCGGTTGTTTTCGTAACCTGATAACCCGTGTAAAGCGTCAGGATGTGCGTTGTGGCGCTTTGCGCCCCAGGCGAGAGGCTGTTCGGCCCGCTGTATTTGGCCGGGAAAGTGGGGTGCCACTGAAAAACAACGTTCGCCTGGCCCGAGATCCAGTAGCGGCTCGTTTCAGAGTGGGGGAAAATCGTTAATGGCGTATCGTCAGTGGACTGATCCGATGTCGACTGATCCGATGCTGCGTCGCCAGCAACCGGAGTGTCCGATTTTTTGCCAGCGTCGTCTTGAGCGAACGCAAGGCGCGGCGTCGCGATCGCTAAAGTCGTCAGGAACAGAAACACCAGGAGAAATTGAGCGAGAAAGCGCATCAAAACCAGGACCCCACGTGTCCAATTCGTTGATATGAGCGTCACCAAATTAAATCACGCAATCCTTTCCCGCTTCGTTAACAGTATATGAATGCCGCGAGGTACTTCCGCCAGACGTAGTTCGTCCTTCGTGCGCCAGAGACACTACCGCCAACTCCCTCAATTGATTCCTCTGACATTTCGATTTTCAAGTGGGGATCAGAACGGCTGATTAAGGATTCCCACTCGCTATCGCATAATCTTATCCGCGGCGGCGAACAGGACTTTTGTCGAAACATCCTGTGCTATGCTCGCCCGTCGTGGAGAACCGGAGACGCATTTCCGGAGGTTTGAGTATCAGACTTCAACGCAGGCTGTTGCAACGCAGCCTGAATGTTTGATACCATACCCCCATAGGGTAGTCAACGAAAATGTCGCAAACAAAGCGCGAAAAATTGGATCTGCTAAATCGCACCAAGAAAGTTGTGGGTCAGCTTGAGGGAGTCGAACGCGCGCTTAACGCCGATGAACCATGCGCTGACATTCTTCAGCGCCTCGCCGCGGCCCGGGGCGCCATCAACAGTCTGATGGGTGAGCTCATGGAGGACCACATCCGCAACCACATGCCGCAAAATACCAAGACTTCCGAGGACGCCGCCGAAGACCTAATTGAAATCGTTCGATCCTACTTGAAGTGACCTAAGAGCGGACTCGGCAAGACCGTAGTTTGCTGGCCGTTCGCAGTCTTTTGAAAGCCCAGGCATCCGGATTGCCCCAATTCGTCATCTCTAGTAGTCTTTCTAGTTCCATCAGGCTCTCCGTCCCACCCGTGAGGTAGCCAGATGCGGGCCTGCGCCTAAAGGAGTCGGATTCTTGCGAGGGAAGGCATCAGTTTCGATTTGGATTCTGCTCGCGGCGGCGCTCTTGCTGCCGTCCTGCGGCGGGGTTGTAAATAACCCTGCCCCTTCTATCAGCTCCCTTTCTCCGACGAGCATCAACGCTGGACAGCCTGGATTCACGTTAACCGTGAATGGAAGCGGCTTCGCACCGCAGTCCCTGATTTATTGGAATGGGTCTGCAATCTCCACGATTTTCCTGACGGGCAACCAACTGCAGGCCACGATTCCGTCATCGTTCATCTCCACGCCCGGCTCCTCACTTATCGAAGTACAAACTCCCGCGCCGGGCGGTGGCATTACAAGCGAGTTGACGTTTAGCATCAATACGATCAACAGTCCGATTCCGATCCTCACCTCGATTTCGCCATCGGCCGGCCTGGCCGGAGGGGATCAGTTTCTAATGCATCTTGTAGGAAACAACTTCGAGTCGCAATCGGTTGTGACGATCAACGGTAATGGACAACCGACGGAGTTTCTCGATAGCCAGGACTTGCAGGTGCAAATCCCGGCTACCGAACTCATCTCGGCCGGCGTTCTTTCGGTCTCTGTCCTGAATCCGTCGCCCGGCGGCGGAACCTCGCAGACTCTTCCGCTGACGGTCACCTATGCGGTGCCGGCCATCACCATGCTCTCGCCGACAAGCGCGGCCGCCGGAGGAAACTCTCAAGTTCTCACCGTGAGCGGGACGGGCATGACTCCCGCGACCGTGATCACGTTTAACGGCAGCCCGCGGACAACTACTTACGTGTCGAACACCTCCGTGAGCGCGAATCTTACGGAGTCCGATCTTTTCTCGGCGCAGGTCGCGCAGCTTATTGCCGTGAATCCGTCGCCCGGCGGAGGACTGTCTGTTGCTGCGATTTTCGGAGTGGACGGAATCATACCGACAACCGCGAGACCTGGTTACAGCGGTCTGCCGGAGCTGGTTGACTATAGCTATCTCGGACTCGGACCGAATAGCGGCGTCGGCAACCTGAATCTCTCCGGTCCCTCCATTAGTTCGGGTGGCCGATACGTCGCGTACGCCTCCGCGGCCAGCAATCTCGTTTTCAACGACACGAATGGAAGTCCAGACGTGTTCCTGACGGATACGTGTTTCGCCGTGACCTCGTGTGTTCCTTCCACACAACTCATCAGCATCTCCGGATCGAGTGGGAATGGCGCTCCGGGCACGCAGGGAAATTCCGATAGTCTCGAGCCCTCAATGAATTCCGCGGGAACCTACGTCGCGTTTTCTTCGCACGCGACCAATCTCGATCCCAATTACCCGACCCTGAACGGCACAACGAGACAGGTTTTCCTCCGCAGCGCGTGCCTCACCTCGACTTCCACTACGGTTTGCACAAGTGCATTCACCGAGTTGGTATCCGTCGCCGCCGATGGAGTCAATCCCGCCAATGCCGACGCCACGCAGCCCTCAATCAGTTCTGACGGCCGGTACGTCGCGTTTGTTTCGTCGGCGACGAACCTGGTACCGAACGTGACCGCTGGAACGGCGCAAATCTATCTGCGCGACAGCTGCCTAAACACGACCACAACGTGTACGCCAACGACGGAACTGGTTTCTTCGGCCGACGGAGTGACGCCCGCGAGCGCTCCGTCGTCGCAGCCGTCAGTGGCAACAGGCGGCCTCTATGTCTCGTATACATCCGCGGCGACGAATCTCATCAACGGTGTCGTTCCATCGTTCACGCAGATTTATCGCACGACGACTTGCATCGCTGGCTTGGTCAATTGCGTCCCCGCGATCACGCTCGTTTCCTCGAATGACGGCGTAACACCCGCGAATGGGCCGACTTCGGAATCCTCCATGACAAGTGATGGGCGCTACCTTGCATTCGCTTCCGCGGCGACCAATCTAGTTCAAACGGCCTCGTCAGGAGTCCAGCAAATCTTTGTTCGCGACACTTGTGGCACATTAACTTCCGGATGTACGGCCGCGACATCGCTTGTTTCCATTGCCAACGACAACGTGACGCCCGGCAACGCCTTGAGCGAGGAGCCGACCATCAACTCGACATCTTCGGGCGCAGGCGATGCGCAGTACGTTGCATTCGCGTCGCTTTCGACGAATCTTGCCGCGAACATCAGCAATGGATTTGAAAATGCCTTCGTGCGGAACACGTGCGCCGGCGCAAGCAGTTCGCCCACGTGCCTGCCGGGCACCGTGCTCCTCAGCACGTCGCAGAATGGCACGCTCGCCAACAACGTGTCGCTGCACCCCGCCATCAGCGGGGATGGCCACACCGTGGCGTTGTTATCTCCGGCGACCAACCTCGTTTCGAATTACTCCACGGGTCTCGGCGACGTCTTCCTTGTCGCGACCTCGTTTTAGGCGCTTATTTTTGGGGAAAATTAGGAGTCTTACGAGTGTGTCGCTGAACGCTGCATAATGGCGCTGCGCGTCCTGCCCAGCGTGAAGGTCAGCGATTCCCGCGGGATACTTTTGACGAAAGGCCCGACCATCCAGCCGAGCCCGGCAGGAATGTCGCGAGTCAATGAGATGGCGCGGCACTCCACGTAGGTGCCGCCGTTTTTTTCCTGAAATCGCCAATACGTTTGCATTCGCCAGAGAAAGCCGTTGTCATCTCCAACCGGCCTCAGCTTCTCGCCGCTTGTGCCCGCATTCTCAACTTCCTGTATTCGGGTCGTGCGCGAACGGCTCATCGCGCGCGTGGCATCAAGCACCTGGTAGTGAACGTCGTGTTCGGTGTCGAGAATTGACGTAATCACTTCCTGTTTGTGCAGACGGAGGTAAACGACGAAATCGTCGCCGCTGCGGCTCAGTATTTTTGAGGACACCACGTCCGGCTGGAAAAAATCCTGATGCTCGTTGTAGTCTTCTTCGAATGAAAGTGTTTGTCGAAGCGTTGCACCGGGAATGAAAACCGTCGCGATCCAATCGTGAATCATTCCGTTCGGTACGGAAATTTGCTTTCCGTCGTCGAGCGTCTCGATCGGTTCGATGATCACGTCGCCGCGCCGCAATTGCTGAAGCGCCGCGCCGCGTCGATCCTCGGGCAGGCGATCGATCCACAGGAACGCGGCTTGGCTTGCATCGAGCCGATCTGTCTGTTTTTCCGAAATCTGCACGTAGCGGCCGAAAGCATCCACCGTCTGCGATTTCAACCGGGCCGCAATTGCGGGTTCCGCGCTCGTGAACACAACCAGAAACAGAACGATGGAGCCAATTCCGGCCACCTGTCGGCGGTTTCTGCTGGCTATGGGGTCACTCGATCTTGATTCGCGGTTCATTTCCACGGAATTAATCGCCTGTTGCTGGCTCGCACTTCGATTATTGCATGCCAATAGCCGCGCGTTTCTTAGGATGCAGTTACGAGGTGGATTGGAATCTCAGGTAGTGGTCAGAGGAAGGCCGTAAGTCTTGGGCCCACTCTGTCAGCGGGGGGTCAGGAGGGGTACGCCGACAGGGTGGGCTTGGACGGGTTGGAAGCGTGCCCCGGCTCCTCTCGAAGCCGTCGTCCCC
>Ga0182015_10005410_pt1 | contig 13290 bp, 13 predicted proteins | sample 712P3MmetaG_FD_120478 | JGI IMG/M metagenome (GOLD analysis project Ga0182015, IMG submission 120478) | Permafrost microbial communities from Stordalen Mire, Sweden - 712P3M metaG | ecosystem: Environmental > Terrestrial > Soil > Wetlands > Permafrost | place: Sweden: Stordalen | collected...
CAAAAAACCCCGTACTCCTCACCCACATCTCCGGCCACGTGGCGGTCGCCAACTCCCGGGCGCTGCAGCTTGCAAGCATCACCAAAGATACGCCCAATCCCAAAGGTGGCGAATTCGAACGCGACGCCAATGGCGAATTAACCGGCATGCTGGAAGAAGATTCCGCCATGAGCCTGGTCGCGCAATACGTTCCCGACCCCACCACCGCTGAGCGCCGTCACGGCATCGAGCTGATCCTCGCGGACGTCGCCAAATACGGCGTAACTTCCGTCCAGGACAATTCCGATTGGGACGATTTTCTGGTTTACCGCGACATCAAGGACGAAAACCAGCTCACCGTCCGCATCACCGAATGGCTCCACTTCGCCACCAGCCTCGGCGAACTCCAGAACGAGCGCAGCGAAGGCGGCGCAGCCGATCCCTGGCTCAAAACCGGCGCTCTCAAAATGGTCACCGACGGTGCGTTAGGTTCGCGCACCGCCGCCATGTTAGCGCCCTATTCCGACGACCCATCGACCAGCGGCATCATGGCCATCGAACCCGACAAGCTCCGTCAGATGGCCATCGAGCGCGACAAAGCCGGTTTCCAGCTGGCCTTCCACGCCATCGGCGACCGCGCCAACCGCGTAGCCCTCGACGTCTTCGAAGCCGTAGCGAAAGCCAATCCGCAACGCGATCGCCGCGACCGCATCGAACACGCCCAGGTGGTTGCTCCCGAAGATCTCCCCCGCTTCGCCGCCCTGAAAGTAATCGCTTCCATGCAACCGTCCCACGAAACCTCCGACATGCGCTGGGCCGAGCAACGCCTGGGCCCCGAGCGCATAAAAGGCGCTTACGCCTGGGCCACGCTGGAAAAAAGCGGCGCCCACTTAGCTTTCGGCACCGACTTCCCGGTAGAAATCATCAATCCCATGCGCGGCCTCTACGCCTGCGTGACCCGCGAACTCCCAGAAGGCGGCCCCGCCGGCGGCTGGCAACCCCAAGAAAAAATCTCCCTCGACGATTGCATCCGCGCCTACACCATCGGCTCCGCCTACGCCCAATTCGAAGAAAGCCGCAAAGGCGCACTAAAACCCGGCCAATTCGCCGACTTCATCGTCCTGTCCGACGACCTGACCAAAATTCCGCCGTCCGCCTACATAAACACCGAAGTCCTACGCACAGTAGTTGGCGGCACCACCGTCTACCAAAAGAAATAAGCGATCGATACACAACAACATTAGGTAGCTAGCCGTTTTCGACGCGCGCCTTTATATCCGTGTACGCCGTATCGATGAGCCTGCTTAGCGCTGCGGCGTTTATGGCCGTTCCCGGTCTCAGCTTCACATGACGCATGAACTTGCCGGCGCCTTGCAACAAGCCAGCCGGATCCGGCAGCGCCGCGCCTTGAAAGAACCCCACGTTTACGTGCGAGGTGAATACATTCACATAGCCGAAGGGCACATCTCCCAAACATGCGACCGGACAGCCGTCATGCAAAAGCTCCCGGACTTCGTCTCCGCACTTTCGCATCACCTCAAACCACTGATGCGCGATGGCTCCCAATTCACCTGCATGCTCTTTCATCCACGCATCGATGGCGGGATCCCGCTCGACAGCGCCATCGAATCGCAGCAAGTCCGTTCTCATCGTCGCTCGCCTTTCTGCTACGTGTGCATAAGAATGCGGCGTTGCCGCCGCTGATCCCTGCCCGGAACCTCTGCCGATCAAGTCAAGATTGGCGATCGTCTCGGAAGGAAGGTGCAGCGTCGCCGCAGTAAGATTTTCCCGAAGATGCCCGATAGAGGATGTACCTGGAATCAACAGGATGTTGCCCGAACGCTGAAGAAGCCACGCGAGTGCGATCTGCATTGGCGTGGCTTGCAGTGACGCTGCTGCCGCATCGAGCGCCGACGATTGTAACGGACTGAACCCTCCCAGCGGGAAGAACGGCACATAAGCTATGTCTTGTTTTGCGAGGTCCTCGATGAACCCATCATCATGCCGCTGCGCCACGTTGTAGAAGTTTTGCACGCAGACGACCTCCGTAATTCTCTGAGCCTCAGCTAACTGCACTGGACTGATGACGAATCAAGCCCTGGCCCTTGAGTTCCGCAAGCACGGTCAGCGGTTCTTCAATGGAGCCCTCCGATGGCTCCGAGAATCCTCCAACCCTGAGATTGACGACATCGAGCTTGTCGAGCCCCAAATTTCGAAGATTGTCATGAACGCCGTCGATCAGCTCTTGACGCGAAAGCGCGTGACTCCAGGACTTATCTTCCCCGCGACGAGCGCCCACCTTGGTGACAATCACCAGGCCGTTCGGATAGGGATGAAGTGCTTTCTTAATGATCTGGTTCGTCACATGCGGACCGTAGAAATCGCTCGTATCGATGTGATTCACACCGGTTGCAACCGCCTCCTGCAGAACACCAATCGCGCCATCCATATCACGTGGCGGTCCCCACACCTGCGGACCGGCAAGTTGCATCGCTCCGTACCCCATGCGCTTCAATGCCATCGAAGTACCAGGAAGTTTGAATTCGCCGCCAAGTTCCGTTTGTTTTGCCAATTTATTTCTCCTGTCGTCTGTTGGGTGCCTGTGGTAAATCGTGCTCACCTATGCTTAGATGAAGAAATCTTCACATTGTGAGTTCGCATTTGTCTCAACGTTCCCAAGTCCTCTTAGAGCCCCGTAAATCCCCGGTGCAAGCGCGTTCGACAGCCAGCGTGCATGCGATTTTGCTTGCCACGATTCAGGTTTTACAAAGCGATTGTTGCCAGAGTAGAGGTCAAGCGCGGAGATCACTTCCTACAACCCGACTTCCCAGTACCGATCCGCTCGTGTCCATCTGAATTAATTCCGGTTTGCCGGCCACTCGGGGCTTATCCTCTCGAGCATAGCTTAGCCACCCAATGGAAACACCTTCTCCCAGTGAGCAATGGTCTACTAACGCGACGCCGGAATGTCAGTCAGGCCAGCGTTTCGGTTGTTGACTTCCGCCGTGCGTAGCCGGCTGCTGGTCGCCCGTATCGCAAGGACGTGGAGCGTCACCGCCAAGGGCACGAAGAATCCAGGGATAAACATAAATGGGAATGTGCCGAACATCCGATTGGGAACTTCGGTGTGGATGAGGTTGAACGGACCGGGAGACGTCAGCACGGCGCGAGTCACGACGTTCGTCAGCGCAAGAAGACCCAGTACGTTCCAAGCGAGCGCGAGCTTCAGGCCCAATCGCCCTCGCGTGGACAACCAAGCGATCAGAGGTGCTGACGCTCCAATATAAATGTCCACGTTCGCGCCCTCGAAGGTCAGCATTTTCGGCACGAGGCCGTTGATCCAAAGCTGATGTAGGAACAGCTCGACTCCGATGCGGAAGCACTGTATGCCCAATAGAATCCACAGCGGAAAGGAAAGTGCGACTCCCGCGGCGGCAAAGAGTCGCGCGATGAAAAAGACCAGAAAGAAAATAACAGGAACGACTATGAAGGCGATTCCCGGGGGACGCATCGCCGTGTTTTTGACAACGCCGAAGTATCCCAACAGGCCAGAATAGATGAACCACACGGACAGCCCAGCCAGCACGCCGAATGCGGTTCGGAGGTTCAGGTAGCGCGCGACAAGTGCTACGACTATCGCTACCATCATTCCCACAAATCCGAGAAAAAGTGTCGCGATCATTTCTATTCCTTAATGATTTATCAACACGAACAGCCACTTCGGATGTTCCGCGCCCTTCGCAACCGTCCTATTTACCGGCGGTCCTCGAGGCCTCTGACAGCATCACCGTGGCCACTTGCTGGGGCTCATCGATCTGCAGCCAATGACCAGCTGGCACGACAGTGAGGGAAGGACGTTTCAACTGAGACTTGCGCCGCTCGGCCACGGCCATCGTGATGTAGGGATCGAACTGTCCCCAGATGAGCTTGACCGGAACGTCGAGTGTCTTGAGCTCGGGCAGACGCTTGGCGTTTTGTATGTGCGCATCGAAGAACTGCGCGGCCAACTGCACAAACGCGGGACCCGAGCTGGGCTGGTCGAGGAAGTTCTTGCTGATAAGCGGGCCGAGGAACTCCTCGAAATGCGGCCTCTGGGTCTCCGGAAGGGCGCCCTGGAATTTCTGTTTCTGCCAGTTCAGCAGCCAGCCGAACTGTTCTGGGCTTTGAGCGACCGCCATCGCCAGCGCATGGAGGCTCTGGGTCGCGAACAGCGTGATCATCTCGGGCCAAAGGACAGACGAGTCTTCGGCATAGGCTGAGTTGAGCATGATTATGGAGTCGACGCCCTCTGGATGCGCGAGCGCGTAGTTGATCGACGCGATTCCGGAGGAATCGTGGGCGACCGGTACGATCTTCCCTAGGCCCAGCCCCTCGACCACTGCTTCAAGATCGCCCAACTGCTGCTGGAAGCTGTAGGCAGCGCCGGCGGGTTTGTCCGACGCGCCAAAGCCCAGGAAATCGAACGTCACGACGCGCCGCCCGCTAGCTATCAGGTAGGGGAGCAGATCGTCCCAGATGTGCAGGTTATCGGGGAAGCCGTGCATGAGCACAAAGGCCGGACCAGCGCCTTTGTAGTCGCATGCGTAGACTTTTCCTTCCTCTCGCGGAACATGGTGCTCGACAAACGATGGTGTGCTGTCCATGAGGTCGTTGTCTTTCGCTTTTGTTGAATCGGGGGTCATGTTCTTACTCCCTTTGTTATCCTGCTCTATGAGTTCACGCTTCGAGCTCCACCATTCAGTTGTCCCTTGCGCGGTTCGCCACCGGCAACACGCTATCGTCCCTACTTCGCTTTCATCAACATGCCCAGCGGCAGGAGAGGCCCGATCGGCATCAGGTCGAAGGTCAGCAGATTGGCTCGACCAAGCGGTAATGCTCTAAGAAGTCTGTCCGCCTCGTCCGCCGACTCCACATTCATCAGGAAGATTACGCCCGCCTCTTTGTCCCGCAGCCAGAACTGCTCCATCTTGCCGTCGAGATAAAGCTGCAACGTCGCCGGAACTTCCTTCGGCAGATACTGCTGTCTTTGTTCCGGTGAAAGAGGTTTCAGCGTGCCGATGGCCATTACTTTCATGATTTACTCCAGACGTTGCAGTTCCTATAAGTTCCGATGGACAGAATTGAGTATTCGTTTTGGGTATTTCTCTCGTCTCCGCAACAAAAAACACAGCCATAACTCATCGCGACGCCGAAAGTGCTTCGTTTCTCTTTCCAACTTTAGTGAACAGCGCCTTGTTCTTGGTGATGTAGTCCACCATCCCGAGTGGCTTTTGGCCGGTGAGCTTTTCCACCAGATCGTTCGTTCCTGAAAAGATTCCATCACGGCAATCTTGGGCGACGGCAGCTATGTGCTGGAAGTTGTAAGCGGACGACCCCGTTTTCTCTTTCCACATTCCCATAAACTCTTCGATCTCCATCGCAGTGTAGGTAATCTTTCTTCCTAAGACCTGCGTGAGCATGTCTGCAACTTCGTATTGTGTTAATTCCTTCGGACCGTAAAGCGGTTAGCTCTTTCCGGCGTGCTCGGCTGGATTGTTAAGAATTCCGGCAATGACCCGGCCCTGATCTTCCGCCGCGATGGGTGCATAGCGAGCGTCGCCAAACGGAAGCGGGAACATATCGTTCTCCCTTATGCTCTCCGAGAAGTACATCAGCCATTCGGCGAAGAACGTAGGCCGGAGATGGGTCACCGGGACGCCCGAGCGATCCAGCAGGCGCTCTGCAATCCAATGATTCTGAGCGGCGTGGCTCTTCGCAATCCTTCGCGCCGAGATCTGCGACATGTTCACGATGGCGCCGACACCTTGTTCCAGAGCCGCCTGGGCGAAAAAGGCCGTAGCCTCCAGGATGCCGGGTATCTGAATGGGATAAACGAAATAGGCCCCGGTGATTCCCTTCAATGCTTCGTTTACGGCTTCAAAACGAGCGCTCTCACCGGTACCTTCAGTTCCAGAAGCGTTTTGATGGCATACCCGCCGGTTGCTCCCGTTGCTCCGGTAATCAGAATCTTATTTTCTGCCATATGGTCTCTCCAGTCGTCGCGAACAACTATCTGCAGATTGGCCCCCAGCCGGCGATCTTGCGGACTCCTGAAAGTACGGTAGCGTGCTCGTGTTTGGCCTGAAGGTCATATAGATGACCTTTTAGGACATTCGTCTCCCGGGTCATGTACCTTGTACTGGTACAGATTCAGGTTGGAGACATTCGATGCATAAAATCGGCTTCATCCTCTATCCCGGGTTTTCTCCGATGAACCTTGCGGTCACGAGTGTGTTCGAAACCGCAAACTGGAAGGTTGAGTCGGGGACATACGAGGTCACGCTGCTCTCGGAGCGCGGCGGCTCGGTCCCCACCTCGCTGGGATATGAGATTCAGACGTCGTCGTTCAAACGCCGCGCGTTCGACACCCTGATCATTGCGGGCGGCATCACCGCTCCGGCAGCGACTCCGGGGTTGTTAAGTTATCTTCGATCCGCTCTTCATCGAAGCCAACGGATTGCTTCGATCTGTACCGGCGCACTCGTTCTCGCCGAAGCAGGCTTGCTCGACGGTCGACGAGCAACCACCCATTGGCACTTCGCGAGAAATATGCAGCGTCGCTTCCCTAAGATCGCCGTCGAGGAAGATCGCATCTTTACGATCGACGGACCGATATGGACATCGGCTGGCATGAGCGCCGGAATTGATCTTGCACTGGCTCTCGTGGAGAACGATCTTGGCGTTGAGACCGCGCGGGCGGTCGCAAAAGCTCTGGTTGTCTATCACCGGCGCGCTGGTGGGCAGTCGCAATTCTCAACGCTGTTAGACCTCGACGCAACATCGGATCGCATCCAGACCGCGTTTACTTACGCAAAAGCCCACTTGAGCGCTCCGTTGTCCGTGGATCATTTGGCGAAAGCCGCCTTTCTGAGTCCTCGGCAATTCAGCCGGTTGTTTCGAGAGGAAACCGGGCGGTCACCTGCGAACGCGATCGAACGGTTACGCGTGGAATCGGCGCGGCTGATGATAGAGTCCGGCCGCTTCTCCGCAGAGGAAATTGCCAGGAAGAATGGTTTCGGAAATCGCGACCGGATGCGGCGTTCCTTCGTCCGAGCCTTCCGACAGTCGCCACAGGTAATTCAACGCACCGCAAGCGCTGTGATCCGGTAAGCGGGCAGTAGACCTACAGCCTAATGCCACAAGTCCCCGCCCAACGACGAAGCAAAACCCAAAAACCTGCCGCTCTCATCCCGCGAGAATCTCCCCATCAATAAAAATAAACTCGAATAATCTCCCCAAAATAATCCTTACCGCTCCCAGCCGGCCGAAACCATATCTTCACCCGCCGCCCACTCCATTCCCTGCAATTCTCAATCCCCGGTACCGACGCCGCGCTAACCCCGCTCACGCCCACCTTCCCGAAATCCGCCGCGTGAAAATCCACCGGTCCGTTAGGCAAATTCAAACGCAAAGTGACTTCCGGCGCGTGCCCGCATTCCACTTCAGCAATCGCCCCCTCCACAGCCATCCACTCCGGTGGTCCCAACTGCCGCCGCGGAACCGGTTGGGCGCCGGCGCCATTCGAATCCGGAGCCGCCGCCCGCTGTTCACCGCGCAACTTCAAAGAAGCGCTCTCCCGCTCCCACTGTTCCTCTTCCTCAATAGCCGCCAGAATCGACCGCGCCATCCGCGTATCCTCCGTCGAGCCCGACTTCGCTAGCAACCTCTCCGCGATCACCCGCGCCTGTCCGACCTTCCCGTTGTTCAGCAAAACGTAAGCTAGATTCGCTTTGTAAGAATCCGATTCCGGGTCCAGCTTCACCGCCGTTTCCGCCGCCACCAAAGCCTTCCCCTGGGTCTCCGTCAATCGCGAGTAAACCTGCGTCAACCCTTCGAAGGTAGGCGCATACATCGGATTCAACCGCTCTGCCTGTTCCAATGCCGCCCGCGCATTTACCGTCGTCTCCGCCGACTCCGAAAAATCCCGCAACAGCAACACTCCGCGACAATAAAACGCCATAAAATCCTGCGATCCCAGCTCGATCGCCCGGCTCATCTCGTGCTCCGCCGCCGCAAACTCACCCTCGCGAAAATCGTAAAATCCCATCGCCTCGTGCGTAACCGCCATCTCCGGTCCCAGCGCCACCGCCTGTTCCAGCAACGCCCGCGCCGGCTCCGACATTTTCCGGTGCGCAAAAAAATCACCGCGCAACGCCAAAACTTCCGCGGGCGCGAGCGTTCGGACCGTCATATCTCCCGCCGAAGTAGCGGCTCCCGGAAGCACCACGCCCACCCGCCAGTTCGCGTCCCGCACATATTTCTTTACCGTCTCGCCAAACGCGCCGAGATCCCCGAATGCCTGATGCGCCGCCGTAACCCCATCACCCGACAAATCCCAGTCCACCAGAAACTTTTTCAAGATCTGCTTTTTCCGCGCCTCCGGATCCAAAAGCAGGTAATGCACGACAACCCACGACTCCGCATAAAATACCGAAGCCGGATTTTTCTCGTTGTAGTAAGACGAACTCTCGTTGACGGTAAGTAGCGTCTCCATCGGCAGCCATTCATTCTTCCCGAGAATGAAAAGGTGGTTCTTGTCCACCGTTCCGGTCTGCGCCTCTTGTGTCTCAAAAGTAGAATTCCCGAAAAACTCCGCCAATCCCTCGTTCAACCACAAAGGAATGCGCCGGAAATTCAAGTGCAGCAGCGCGTGCGTATATTCGTGATAGATGGTGTGAAATGCAGTAGCGCCCTGCGAATCCAGCCGCAAAACCACGTAATCGTTATCTCCATCGCTATGAAACGAGCCCGAAGGTCGCACATGATCCGCGCCGCCAAATTCATCCGGCGTAATCATCCGCATGGTAGCCTCGTCCCGCGCCGCAAAAATCACAATCGGCTGCGCCGGATCCACCCGCAACTCCGGAAACGTAGAGTGAAACAGCCCCCGTATCTGTTCGAAATCCTCCGCAACTCCCCGCGCCGCCCCCTCCCCAGCATTGCTAGCCACCAAAAAATGCGCGCTCCGCACCTCCACCCACACCACTCCATTATCGTCAGCGACGCTGGCGCGCACCAACGGCAATGCCGCAACCGTCGCAACGAAAAGCACCACACCGGTGAACGATTTCCAAACGCTCATGACATTTCGAGAATGGTAGCTCACGCCCTAAAGAGTCAAGCACATGTAGTGGCACAGCCATTTCTGGCTGTGCGCCACACCGAACCCGATCCTGGGTGCCGCATCCTTTGGTGTGTGAGGGTGCGGATTTTGACTTTTCCCAATCCCGCCAACAGTGGCACAGCCATTTCTGGCTGTGCGCCACACCGCATCCGATCCCGGGTGCCGCACCCTTTGGTGTGTGAGGGTGCGGATTTTGACTTTTCCCATCCCGCCAACAATGAGCAACGCGAGATAACTCAACGTGTTCCACTCCGTTGTGTTCCACTCCTCTTCCAGCTAATCTGACGCCCCTTGACGCACGCAACGTCCAACGCAACAGAATCCCCGAATCGCCTAAAGGCTGACCTCGCCCTCGCCTTCTGCACACTTCTCTGGGGCGCAACCTTCGTAGTAGTTAAAAACGCGCTGGACCACGCTTCCGTCTTGCTCTTCCTGGCCGTAAGATTTTCCCTTGCCGCCCTGCTAATGGCCGCCTTCCGCCCCAGCGCACTCCGCAATCTAAGAATGAAAGATCTCCTGGCCGGCGCCGCGCTCGGCCTCTTCATGTTCGGCGGCTATGCCTTCCAAACCGCCGGCCTCCAATACACCACGCCGGCAAAATCCGGTTTCGTAACCGGCTCCAGCGTAGTGCTGGTCCCGCTTCTGCTGGCCATCTTCTGGCGCAAGCACCTGGCGCGGTGGGCTTACGGCGGCGCATTCTGCGCCGTGGTCGGCCTGTATTTCCTCACCGTCCCAGCCGAAGGCATCTCGCACCTCAATCGCGGCGACGTCCTGACCTTCGCCGCAGCCGCGCTCTACGCGGTGCACATCATTCTGGTAGGCGATTACACTCAGGAGCACTCGCACGGCGCGCTAAGCGTCCTGCAAGTCACGGCGTGCGCGGTGTTAGCCTGGATCAGCGCCGGCTCCTTGGCCGCGCTAGGTTGGCAAGCGCCGCGGTTTGCCTTCCGCTGGGAGCTCTACGCAGGTACGGCCATATGCGCCATCTTCGCCACCGCGGCGGCGTTCTCTATTCAGTTGTGGGCGCAGCAATACACGACGCCGAGTCACGCGGCGATCATCTTTACTCTCGAGCCGGTCGTTGCGGTGGTTACTTCTTACATCGTGATTGGCGAGCGTCTGAGTCCGCGTTCGATTCTTGGCGCATTCTTTGTCTTGGGTGGAATTCTGCTGGCGGAAATGCTTGGTGCGCCTGCGGCGCCGGAATCGCCCGAACCGGTCTTCGAGGGTCGCATCTATTTTGAAATGTGGTGGCGTCTCTAAGTAGCACAGACACTCTTGTCTGTGCCCCGTTAACAATTCCAGGTTCTAAGCCATCAAGCTGCGGCGACGAAGGGACGTGGGCTGCGGCTCACAACTCCGTTTCACCGGCCGTTCGCGTAATTCTTCACATCCACGGCGTCGTACATTGTGGCGGTGGCGGCGTGTGGGCGCGTTGCTTCGTAGGCGTCGATCTTGTGACCGACCAGCAAACTGGTGCCGATGTCATCGAGGCCCTTCAGCAGGACTTCTTTGCGTGACGGGGCGATCTCAAATTTATAGCTCAGGCCGTGGTTGTCGGTGACCGTTTGAGCCGGCAGGTCGATGGTGAGAGAATAGCCCTCTTCTTTTTCGGTGCGCTTGAAGATTTCTTCGATTTCGGCTTCGGTCAGCGTTGCCGGCAGGATGCCGTTCTTGAAGCAGTTGTTGTAGAAAATGTCGGCGTAGCTGGGAGCCAGGATTACGCGGAAGCCGTAGTCTTTGACGCCCCAGGGAGCGTGCTCGCGGCTGGAGCCGCAACCGAAGTTCGCGCGGGCGAGCAACACCGACGCGCCTTTGTAGCGCAGAAAATTCAGCACGAAGTCGGGATTTGGTTTTTCACCCTGGAGGTAGCGCCAGTCGTAGAAAAGGATGCGGCCGAAGCCTTCGCGGGTGAGCGCTTTCAGGAATTGTTTCGGCACCATCTGGTCGGTGTCGACGTTTACGCGATCGAGTGGCATTACCATGCCGGTGTGTTTTGAGAACGGTTGCATTCGGTTCGTCTCCCAAATTCCAAAGGCGCCCGCCACGGTCGGCGGCCGCTACAAGGTCAAAATCACTCTACATTTGCTACGTCGAACTCCCTCACGTCTACGAAGTGACCGGCGATTGCGGCGGCTGCGGCCATTACGGGACTTACTAAATGCGTACGCGAATCGCGGCCCTGGCGGCCCTCGAAGTTGCGGTTGCTGGTGCTGGCGCTGCGCTCGTGCGGCGGCAGAACGTCGGCGTTCATGCCGATGCACATGCTGCAGCCGGCGTCGCGCCACTCGAATCCGGCTTCGGTGAAGATTTTGTCGAGGCCTTCTTTTTCGGCCTGGTTCTTGATGCCGCGCGAGCCGGGAACGACCAGGGCTTGTTTGATGTTGCGGGCTACGTGTTTGCCTGCTACCAGATGGGCTGCGGCGCGCAGGTCGTCGATGCGGGAATTGGTGCAGGAGCCGATGAAGACGCGGTCGATGGGAATGTCGACGATGGGCGTTCCGGCTCTCAGGCCCATGTAGACGAGGGCGCGCTCGGTGGCTTTCTGATCGTTCAAGTCGGAGAAGGAACTGGGATCGGGGACGCGAGCATTTACGCCGCTGACCATACCGGGATTCGTGCCCCATGTGACTTGTGGCGCGATGTCTTTGGTGTGGAGTTCGACGGTGGTGTCGAATTTCGCGCCGGCGTCGGTGGTCAGCAGCTTCCAGATTTCGACGGCTTCGGCGAATGCTTTGCCCTTGGGGACGAAGGGGCGGCCTTCCATGTAGGCGAAGGTGGTGTCGTCCGGCGCTACCATTCCGGCGCGGGCGCCGCCTTCCACGGTCATGTTGCAAACGGTCATCCGACCGTCCATGGAGAGGCCGCGGATGGCTTCGCCGCCATATTCGACGACGTGGCCGTTGCCGCCACTGATGCCGATTTTTCCGATGATGGCCAGGACGATGTCTTTTGCGGTGACGCCTTTGGGGCGTTTGCCGTTGACGACGATGTGCATGGTCTTGGAGCGCGACTGCACCAAACACTGCGTTGCGAGGACGTGTTCGACTTCGCTGGTGCCGATGCCGAAGGCCAGGGTACCGAATGCTCCGTGGGTGGAGGTGTGGCTGTCGCCGCAGACGATGGTTTGTCCGGGCTGAGTGATACCCAATTCGGGACCGATGATGTGGACGATGCCTTGGTTGGCGCTGTTCATGTCGAACAGGCGGACGCCGTACTCGCGGCAATTTTTCTCGAGGGCTTCAAACTGGAGGCGGGCGTCGGTGTCGATGATGGGGAGCATGCGTTCGCCGGAAACGGTGGGGACGGAGTGGTCCATGACGGCGAAGGTGAGATCGGGGCGGCGAACTTTGCGGCCTTCGGCTTTGAGGCCGGCGAAGGCCTGGGGCGAGGTGCCTTCGTGGATCAAGTGGCGGTCAATATAGATGAGCGCGGGCTTGCCGTCGTTGGATTCGTGAACGACGTGATTGTCCCAAATCTTCTCGTAGAGCGTTTTAGGCGACATGGCCGGTCCTCGAGAGGGATTTTAACACTCCCGTAGGCGGATTGCTTGCCTGGGGAGGAGCGGCGTTGGCGTTGCGTGCTGGACTGGTGGCGCAGTTTCTAGTTAACTGTTTTGGACCCTCCCCCCGGGTTCTTTGTAAGTGCGGATTCTAAAGGACTTTAAGTCCAATGAATTTGTAAGTGCGGATTGTAAAGGAGTTACGCGCGCATTTTTTGTAAGTGTGGATTCTAAAGAGGTTGCGCGATTTGGCGGGTTCAGAAGGGACAGAGCGGACAGAGCGGACCGCCGAGGTGGCGAGGGGAGTATCACGACTGACGATACCATGAAAGGAGATCACTATCAAGGGAATATTAACTGGTATGTTATTCGAACGCGGAGGAACATTCGAAAATGCCTAGCACGGGCTGCAGCAGTCCCTCTAGGAATGGGAAGTGGGGCGGAGTTGCGCGGCGTGCTAGATATGCAGAACTTCGATGGTTCGTTCTTTGACGCGGTAGGCGGCGATATACGGTAGGCGACCGAAAATGAGTTCGCGGGTTCCTTCCAGGCGTCCGGCTCGACCGCGATGGGGAGATGCTCGGAGCGAGCGCATACCCTCGTAGAGCGAAACGACGGTGGATTCGGCGAGATGAGGGTAACGTTC
>Ga0182015_10005411_pt1 | contig 13290 bp, 17 predicted proteins | sample 712P3MmetaG_FD_120478 | JGI IMG/M metagenome (GOLD analysis project Ga0182015, IMG submission 120478) | Permafrost microbial communities from Stordalen Mire, Sweden - 712P3M metaG | ecosystem: Environmental > Terrestrial > Soil > Wetlands > Permafrost | place: Sweden: Stordalen | collected...
AAGTCGCCGCCAACCTGCCGGCGAAGACGGTCGCCGCGGCTGCGGCTTTTGGGGTGGGCGGCTCAGTCAGCAACGGGCGGAACGTGCCGTTCGAACTCAGAAACCCGAATACGCCATTTGAGCTCGACTCCGCATGTGCGTCACAGAGGGGAGCGCCAAACAGACTGGCGGCAATCGCAACCACGGTGATTTTATGCATTGAGCCCTCTCCAATCAAATGATGAATAATATTAATAGTTAGCAATAAGGCACGTGCGAAGTCCTGTCAAGCTTCAAACGTGAGGCGATGCCGCGCGTGAGGCGATTCCGCGCCGATCGCGGATGCTCCGTGTTTTCATGCCTTCCAAGTTCGTGCCGAATATGGGCGAAGCTGGTCGAAACGAAGCGGCCGGGGCGCGCGGCTGTACGTGAAGCCGCGCCTCAAGGGCATTCCTTCTCGACTCTTTCGAGAGCTTGCGACAGGCCATTGAGGGAATAGCTGTCGGTCGTCACGTGACCTCTGAGCGAGGCGGCCTTGACGATAAGTTTCGAGCCCTTTTTCAAAGCATCGACGAATTTAGCTTCCTCGGCCTGGTTCTTGATCCAGGCGTTGGCGCCCGTCGCTATGAGAGCGAAGCCGGTCCCGCCGATTTCCGCGCGGCCACTGCCTTCCTTCATTGGAAAACCCAAGATGACCGAGACCTCCTCGCGCACATTCTCGCCTGGCCGATTGGCGATAAAGACATAGGCGGGATCGCGCTTCAATCCGGCGGGAGCCCGCTCCTTCGGCGTTGCCAGCGCGTAGCAGGTTTTGGACTTTTCGCCCTCCGCGACAAACACTCCCCAGTCGCCGTAACTCGCCAGTTGCGAGGGCTTTCCTGTCTTTGCCGTATCCGCGCTCGCGGCTGGCTTTGCTGCCTTGGGCTTGGTCTTGGAGGCGGCGGGGCCGGCGGAGGCCAGCGCGGCCGCGAAGGCGAAAGTGAGAGCGGCGGCGAAACCGCGAAAAACTTGGCAAGACATGGCGTGACGTACTCCTGGGCGCCCGGCGCGAAAATATGCGGCTTTGCCTCCTCTATATGCCGTGAGCGGGGCAGGCGAAAGGCATCGTAGCGGCCGATCGCGGGAAATTTGGGGGCTCTTAGATGAAGAGCTTTGCTGCCGCGATGGCCGCTTTTCGCGTCTGTGTGGGTCACAGTCCTTCGGTTTTCGCGGCCGCAAGAATGGCGCCCGGCCGTTCCGGCGTACCCTTCTGCACCAGCACGACAAAGCCTTCGCCGTCGCCGGCCACACCCGGCATATCAAAGGTCGCGGTCCGGCCCGTCCAATCGCCGAGCTTATCGATCGCGCGGACGACATTCGTGTAGGTGACGGCGCGCCCGGCGTTTTCCCCGCGCTGGATAAGAACCGTGCTGGCGCGCGCGACGCGGAGTGCAAAAACACCCGCCGGGCCGCCGCCGCCCTCGGCGACCTCGACGACAAAATGGCCGCCAGTCTCGGACAGGCGCATCGGCACGGTCAGCGCGCCGTCGACCCCCTTGGTCGCGATAATTGCCTGCTCGATTTCGGCCCGGTCGCCGCCGGCCGCGTCGGCCAAGCCGTTCACAATTGCTTGCGGGGTGTAGACGTTTGCCTCTCCATGCGCCACCGCATAGGCCTTTTGGCGCGCCGTGATGGCCTGGGACGCGAGCGTATCGCGCCAGCCGATATAGTCCCAATAATCCACGTGCAGGGAAACCGCCACAACATCGGGTTTACGCGCGATCGAAGTGAGCCACTGGTCGGCCGGCGGGCATGAGGAACACCCTTCGCTCGTGAAAAGCTCGATGACATAATCGATCTTGCTGGAGGCGAACGGCCCCGCTCCAAGATTGCAGGAGGCCGCCACAATCGTCGCCGCGCGCGCGCCGGCAAAGAGGATCGAGCGATTGGAGAAAGCCATGAGCGGACCTCTAAGTTTGCTTTTCGACGTCCGCCGAACTTAGTGGAACGGATGTTTGGCGCTAGTCAATTCATGTTTACCGGCCGCCGCCCGAGGCCGCGTCCCGTGGACCTTGCAGGCCCGCCGTTACGGCCCGCGCGGCGCCGTCCGCGATATGACTTGTGCCAGGGTTCGCGCGCGTGGGATACATGGCCGCCCCAATTTCGCGGGCCGTGTTGCAAATCGGGTTCGCGCGCGCCATTGTGTGGGCGACAGCTGTTCTCATTTATTCTCGTTGGCGCCGCTTGCCGCGCCACGCGGAGCGGACGGATTGGCCCGCGTGAAATTTCTCCTTGCCCATTTGTCCGACCCGCATGTCGGACCCCTACCGCGTCCCCGCCGGCGCGAGCTGATCGGCAAACGTGTCACCGGCTATTTGAACTGGACTCGCTCCCGCTCGCGCATCCATGACATGGCGGTGCTCGAGCAAATCGTCACGGACATGAAGGCGCAACATCCAAGCCACGTCGCGATGACCGGGGACATCTCGAACCTTGGTTTACCGGCTGAGTTCCAGCTCGCCCGGCACTGGCTCGAAACCCTCGGCGCGCCTGAGGACGTAAGTTTCGTGCCCGGCAATCACGACGCCTATGTGCGCGGCTCGTTGCCGTATCTCGCAGGCACCTTTGCGCCCTGGACCACAGGGGAAGCCTGCGCCGGCGAGGGCTTCCCTTATCTGCGGATCCGCGACGAGGTTGCCTTGATCGGCTTGTCGTCAGGGGTTCCGACGCCGTTGTTCATTGCGGCGGGCTATTTGGGCCGCCGCCAATTACAAACCGCCGAGAGGCTTCTTGTCGAAACGGGCAGGCGCGGGCTCGTCCGCGTCGTGATGCTGCACCATCCGCCGCGAACCGCCGCCTCGCAGCTCGGGCGCGGCCTCGTGGACGCACGCGGCCTCGCGGCTTTGATTCGGCGCGCGGGCGCCGAGCTTATCGTTCATGGCCACAACCACAGGCTTTGCTTGGCGCGGATGGAAGGGCCAAAAGGTCTCGTGCCGGTTGTCGGCGTGCCGTCGGCCTCTGTCATTCGCGGGACGCCGAATCATCGCGCCGGATACCATCTCTTCGAGATCAGCGGCAGCGGAACCGATTGGAAAATCGCGGCCCGGGCACGCGGGCTGTTGCCCGGGACGGCGGCCGTCGGCGATCTCGGTCCGCTCGTGCTGTGACGCCGCTGCCTTGGGGCGACGGCGAAGGTTTCCCGGCCGCGAGAACCGGCGCGCCATAGCTTCGTCAGACGCAGCGCAAGCTATTGTTTTACTGGATGTTCCGGACCCAGAGCACTTGTCCGGATCTAATCCGCAAGGGTTGCGACGGAAACTCGCGCTACGCCGCCCCGGCGAAACCCGAGCACGCCGGCGGCCCCAATCGAGACATCGACGATTCTGCCCTTGATGAACGGGCCCCGGTCATTGACGACCAGCACGGCCGAGCGGTTGTTGGAGAGATTGGTCACAAGGACATGTGTTCCGAACGGCAGCGAACGGTGGGCGCAGCTCATGCCGCCGCGTCCGCGGTAGAAAGAAGCCTTGCCTGTCCAGCTCTGGGCCTGCACGGCACCGCAAAAGGCGATGAACGCAATAGTCAAAATGATAATATTCAATATTCATACTCCATGTGATGGCATCGTTAAGCTCTGGACTCCGAGCTCGGACGATTCTACATGGAATATTTGATGAAAAAACGGCCATCTATTCACACTGCCAAGCTACGTAATATTCAAACGTTTCTGGAGTATTGGATTCTATATCTATTACGAATGCAATGTTAATCCTCTATTCATCCGAATCGAAACGGAATTGCGGGATTGTACCGCTTCTATGCGAAGTTAGTTCCTGCAAACTCCCGCTGCATTATATCAAGGCTTTGACTGATCCATTTTCTCGGCCCATGCCATAAGCCGTCCCGAACGGCGTTGTCGGCGACGTTGGAGTACATTTCGTGACGCTCGTTTTGACCGCTAATGGACCCGACTCGATTTGGCTGCTCGCCGATCGCCGCCTGTCCTATGAGGGCCGGTCGCCGAAGGACGACGCTCGCAAGGTCATGTTCCTCGAAACTACCGATGGAGTGGCTATTCTTGGATACGCTGGGCTTGGAGCGACGGTTCTCGGAACCGAACCCGCAGATTGGATGAGCGCGGTTCTGCGTGGTAGAAACTTTCCGCTAGAGCAATCTCTCGAGGCACTCGCCGAGGCGATGAAAAAACAGCTTCCGGCACACATGCTTGACCTGCCCACGAGCGGCGGACCCGCTCATATCGTAATCGTTCCGGCATTCCTTGGCAAAGAGCCGAAGCTTTATACGATCGACTTGGCATTTACGCCTGATCGTAAGAGCTCCGCATTTCGCTTCAGGCGCCACGTGGGTGACAAGCTGGCTACGCCACCACGGGTGGGATTAGCTGGGAGCGGCGGGCTCTACCTGGCTCGAGACAAGAAATGGATACGTGGCCTACTTTGCGTGATCAGAGCTAGCGACCGTGGTCGAGTGTCGCGGCTTGCAGTAGCCGATCACCTGGCGCGCCTGAATTATGGAGTTCATCTCGGCATCAGAGACGAATCCGTGGGGCCACGCTGCATAGTTGCCTGGCGGGTCAGGAAGGGGGGCGCTCATAACGGCGGCGGAGGACACCAGTTCTATAGCGACACGACCCGAGACGCCAGCTCACCATCCCTCCCCAATATTATGAACGGTATGGATGTACAAGCTCTCACGAGCATCATTATGCCGCGCTGGACCAAGATGTTCGAGGCGGTGCTGGCAGGCCAAACGGCAAAGGAGCTGAACAAGGATGAAATTAATGCAGAGTTGGCTCGTCTCCCGGACAAACCCGACGAAAACCTTCGTTAGCGCGCGGGCAACATCTGCCGCGCCACTTGCCCAGCCACGCCGATTAGCGCGCTTTCCGCGCGGCCGTCGTCTTTGACGCGAGCGAAAAGCGCCGCGTGATCAGGCCAGCGTCTTATCGCTTCCGATCTTGCCGCGTCCTTTGATTTGAGCGTTAGGCCGACGGCTCGCTTCCATGCCGACGGGGCGACAAATCTGACAGGGATACCGGCGGCGGCAAGAACGCCTTCGATGACGCCACGGGCGCGGTCAAAGGCGAAAGCGCTCGCCGGACGGCTTGCGGTGGTCTTCTGCGGGATCAATCCCGGAATGAATGCGGCCGCCGTAGGACATCATTTTGCGGGAAGAGGCAATCGCTTCTGGCGCGTGATCCATCTCGCCGGCTTCACGCCGGAGGAAATCCTTCCCGAGAACGACCGCACGATCCTGCGGCACCGATGTGGGTTGACCGCGACGTGGTTGCTCATGCTGCTTATTTGGACCAGAGCCCGTGGCTGAAACGCGCCTTCGCGTGCTGGATCGGGCGGAGCTGCCCGTTGATACCGTCCAGCTCGCTCGTTTTCTAATCGGCAAGATGCTCGAGCGGGTGCTGGCCGCAGGCGTTGTGAGCGGCCGCATCGTTGAGACCGAGGCGTATGGCATCGGCGACCCCGCTGGGCACGCCTACCTCGGCATGACCCCACGCAATCGGTCGCTTTTCCTCGAGCGCGGGCACGCCTATGTCTATCTCGCCTTTGGGAGCTCATTCATGCTCAACGTCTCGAGCGAAATGCCAGGCGTAGGCGCAGGCGTCTTGATCAGGGCGATCGAGCCGACTAGCGGCATTGGGATGATGCGGCAAAATCGCGGCACCGAAAAGGTGCGAGACTTGGCGCGAGGCCCGGGACGGCTGAGCGTAGCCCTGGAAGTTGATCGCCGGCTGGATGGAATCGACCTTTGTCGGGACGGTCCGCTGTGCCTCGGAGACGACGCTCAGGTACCCGGCGAAATCGGGCAGAGCAGACGGATCGGCGTCACGCGCGCGGCAGACAGCCTCCTGCGATTCTACGTTCGCGGGAATTGGTTCGTCAGCGGCCCGCGGACGCTCAACAGATGAAAGGTTCCGTCGGCGCTCAAGCCATTGACGGGGTCATTATGGCCGGCTGCGGCGTTTGGCGGTAGGGTCTCGCCCTTCTGTCCAAAGACATCCGAAACTGCCCCCTTGGCGTCAGCAGGAACTGACCCTCATGTCGATGCGACGCTGGTCGCGCCGGGCGATCTCACGCTCACAGAACAGCGCCAGGTGTCAACGGGCTCGCAAAATTGATTCTCCCGCAAATGTGGCGCTGGCGGCGCTGTCGTTCGTCGATGCAGGCGGCGAGGCGCTGCGCGGCAGTTCTCGATTTCGCGCAGGGCTAGCAGCCCGCCATCGGAGCACAGGTGCCCGGTATCGAACCGGGCGACGATCGGCCGACCGGTGACAGGCCGCGGAGCATTGGGCTAATTTCGGCGCAGGCGGGCATGGCGTTCCGTGATTGGGCTGGACACCCGTTTGCTCCATGCCCGCTAGCCATCGTGAATTGTCCGGGCTAGGACCGTACTGTAAAGGTGGCCGGTCCGAAGTGAACACTAAACCGCCGACTCGCTTGCATTCAAAAGTCTTGCCAAGCACACGACAACGACGGACGGCGAGGGATGGTAATATGGCTGACGTCAGGGTGAGTTGTACCAATGGGGTGCACCGGTGACGCGAGGGAAGATTGAAATGGAAGACTGGGAGATTCGAGCGGCATTGGATGCCCACTGGGCTGCATCCGACGCGAATGACTTCGAGTTGGAACACCAAATCTACCGAGAGGACGCTGTGCTTGAGTATCCGCAGTCGGCCGAGCGCATCCGCGGCCGGCGCAATATTCAGGCGTCTCGCTTCGCACAGCCGAGCACGAAGCGCTTCACCGTGCGGCGCATCCTCGGCGCTGCCGACCTCTGGGTCACTGAATTCGTCCTTACTTACGACGGGCAACCGTCTTACACGTTGAGCATCATGGAGTTCAAAGATGGGAAGGTAGCCCGCGAGACCCAATACTTCGGCGATGCGTTTGAGCCGGGGCCTTCACGTGCTCAATGGGTCGAGCTGATGCGGTGAAATGCAAACGGCGCGAGGTGGCGATCCAACGCTTCCTCGTGCCGAGCTAGATCTCAGAACGGAGGAGTACAAGCATGACAGCGCCCGACACTCTTCGCTATGCAAAGATCCCCCTCACCCACGGATCTAGTGCAATTCCTGCCCTCGGGTTTGGAACGCTGATCCCGGATCCCCTCGCGACCGAACAGGCAACCAAGACCGCATTGGAAGTGGGGTTTCGTCACTTCGATTGCTCGGAGCGCTATCGCAATGAACAAGCGGTCGGCGATGCGATGCAGGAGGTGTTTAAGGCGGGGACGATTCAGCGGAAGGATGTGTTCGTCACCACGAAGCTCTGGAATAACAATCATCGTCCTGAGCGGGTCAAACCCGCCTTCGAGGCGAGTCGCCAGCGACTCCGACTCGACTATGTCGATTGCTATCTCGTCCATACCCCTTTGCCTTCCAACCGGGCGACGAGCAGGACCCGAGGGACGAGCGCGGCCAGGTTATCTATGATCCTGAGGTGACATTAGTGGAGACGTGGCAGGCGTTGGAGTGCTTGGTGGACGAGGGCCAGTGCAAGACAATCGGCTTATCAAATATCAATTTGGAGAAACTGCAAGAGATTGTTGAAGCCGCGCGAATCAAGCCGGCGGTCGTAGAGGTCGAATCCCATCCGTATCTCCCGGAATGGGACTTGCTCGAATATTGTCAACGACATGGGATTGTGCTGCTTGCGTTTGCGGCGTTGGGGCATGGAATGGAGCCCAGATTGCTGGATCATCCGGTGATCATCGCCATCGCACAGCGTGTCAGGAAAACCCCTGCCCAAGTCTTGCTTGCCTGGGCGGTACAACGCGGCACCGCGTTCCTGACTACCTCAGTTACGCCCGCCCGCATCCAGGAGAACTTTGAGCTTTCGACCCTGCCGGAAGACGCCATGCAGGAGATTCGGGACGGAGTCGCGACGAGGATCCGGTTCAATATCGTAGTAGAGACCGGCGTGCCTGGGTTTATTCCTAGAGGTCGGTGAACGCGAGACCATTGACCCGGCCCGCCCGCTTCTCGCAGGCGTCGTAGGGCGCCGCGGCAAGTCGTGAAAGCGCTCGAGGCAGCGCGGGCGCTGTGACCTTGATTTGCATGAGGCGCGCGACAGCTCGCCGCGACGGTTGGGACGCGGGATTATCGACCCTGATCGGCCTAGGTTCAGGATACGTGTAAAAAGTGGTCACAACGCCAGCTCGAACGGCGCGGCGTGAGCCGAGAATATTTTCGACGCGTTGAAGAACCAAGCGGGCTGGGGCGGCTTGGTCACGCCGGATTTTGCCCGTTGCCGGCTAGCCGGACGCCGCGCTTGACAAAGGTGCTTTCGCCGTGTATTAAACCGAACGGTTATTTAACTATACGGTTATATAAGGTATGTCGCCTGATCGCCTCAGCACCACCCTCGCGGCTCTCGCCGATCCGACGCGGCGCGCGATCCTGGCGCGGCTCGTCTTGGGCGAAACATCGGTGACCGAGCTGGCCGAGCCGTTCGAGATGAGCCTGCCCGCCGTCTCGAAGCACCTCAAGGTGCTGGAGCGCGCAGGGCTGATCGCGCGCGGCCGCGAGGCGCAATGGCGGCCTTGCCGGATCGAGCTTGCCGCCCTCAAGGATGTCGACGACTGGCTTGAAGCGTATCGCCGTCTCTGGGACGCCCGCCTCGACCGGCTCGACGATTATCTCGGAAAACTACAAGCCAAGGGGAAGAAACATGGCCGCAAGAAATAACCCTGGCACCGGGCAGGAGGCGCGGACGATTGTCACCACCCGCGTGTTCGACGCGCCGCGCGAGCTCGTCTTTGAAGCGTGGACCAATCCAAAACACCTGGTGCAATGGTGGGGGCCGAACGGCTTCAGGACCACTATTCGCGCGATTGACGTGCGGCCTGGCGGCATTTGGCGGTTCGTCATGCATGGCCCCGACGGCGTCGATTATGAGAACCGGATCGTCTACGACGAGATCGTGAAACCCGAACGGCTGGTCTACCGCCATCCCGGGGGTGAAGATGTCGAGCCCGTGCAGATCCACGTAACGGTAACCTTCGAGGATCACGGCGGCAAAACCAAGCTTACCATGCGGATGCTCTTCGCGTCGGCCGCGGAACGCGACAGGGTGATCGAAAAGTATGGCGCGGGCGAGGGCGCAAAACAAACTCTGGAACGTCTCGCGGAACATTTGGCGACGATGGGTTAACCGGCGATTTGCGTGCCACTACAAAGGAGAAAAGACGTGACGAAAATCGACGCAAGAACGGGCGCCCCCGATAACGCCGCAAAGCGCGAGGTAGTCATCACCCGCATATTCGATGCGCCGCGCGGCCTTGTCTTCAAGGCGTGGACAGATCCCGAGCACATGGCGCGGTGGTGGGGTCCAATGGGCTTCACAAACCCGATCTGCGAGTTGGACGCGCGGGTCGGCGGCGCCTGGCGTATCGTCATGCGCTCCCCCGCTGGCATCGAATATCCTTGCGGGGGTGTGTATCGCGAGATCGTGGAGCCCGAGCGGCTCGTTTTCACCAATATTGCGACCGACAATGAGGGAATTCCTGTCCTCGACGGGCTCACAACCGTCATCTTCACCGAGCACGGCGGCAAGACGAAACTCACTCTGCAAACGCGCGCTGTCGCCGTGGTCGCTCATGCGGCGGCATACCTTGCAGGGATGGAGGCCGGCTGGACGCAAAGCCTGGAACGCCTCGCCGAAGAGCTGGCGAAATCCTAAGGCGTCCGGCAAAGCAAAGAGGAGAACAATGTGCAAAAAATCACCCCATGCCTGTGGTTCGACGGTCAGGCAGAGGACGCCGCGAACTTCTATGTCTCCATATTTAGGAATTCGCGGATCACTGCCGTGTCCCGTTATGGCGACGCTGGGCCCGGTCCCAAGGGCGGAGTCATGACCGTCGCGTTCGAGCTCGACGGACAATCGTTCACGGGCCTCAACGGCGGTCCGATGTTCAAGTTTACCGAGGCGATCTCGATGAGTGTCAACTGCGAAACGCAAAGCGAGGTCGACCACTACTGGGAGAAGTTGTCCGCCGGCGGCCAGACCCAGCAAGGCGGCTGGTTTGAAGGACAAGTTCGGTGTCTCATGGCAAATCGTGCCGGCCGCGCTAGTCGAGCTGCCATGCGACAAGGACCCGGCCAAATCGCAGCGAGTCATGCAGGCCCTGCTGCAGATGACCAAGATCGACATCGCCAGACTGCGAGAGCCGCGTGCGGATCGACGCTTTGATGAGATGAAAGGAGAACCAACATGACCAACTATGTCGATGTTTTCGTCGTCCCCGTCCCCGAGAGTAATATCGAGGCTTACCGCAAGCAGGCGGAACTGTTCGCCAAGGTCTGGCGCGAGCATGGTGCACTTTCGTGCATCGAGGTTGAGGCCGACGACGTGAAACCGGGGAACTGGACCTCGTTCCCGCAGAGCGTTGACCTGAAGCCAGGCGAGAAAGTGTTCGTCGGGATCTTCACCTACCGATCACGCGCCCACCGCGACGAGGTCAACGCCAAGGCGATGAAGGACGAGCGCATGACTGGCGTTAAACCGGAAACGATGCCGTTCGACGGCAAGCGAATGTTCTTCGGCGGGTTCAAGCCCTTCGTTGGTGGATGACGGGCAACGCACGCCGCTGCGCGCGATCCTCGCGCCGCAATAATGGAGTCAGGAGCCCAGCCTTGGAACGATATCCAAAGGGAAAGGGGACGCGACGATGAAGTTCATGATTATAGTCAAGGCCACAAAGGACTCGGAAGCAGGCGTCATGCCGAGCGAAGAGCTGCTCACTGCCATGGGCAAGTTTAACGAGGAGTTGGTGCAGGCCGGCGTGATGCTTGCGGGCGAGGGCCTTCATCCGACGTCCAAGGGCGTGCGCGTGAGGTTTGCTGGAAACAAGCGCACTGTTATCGATGGCCCATTTGGCGAGCCGAAGGAGCAAATAGCAGGCTTCTGGCTATGGCAGGTAAAGTCGAAGGAAGAAGCAATCGAATGGGTCAAACGATGTCCCAATCCGCATGAGGGAGAATGCGATATCGAAATCCGCCAAGTGTTCGAGGCGGAGGATTTTGGCGCAGCGCTGACGCCTGAGCTCCGGGAGAAGGAGGAGCGCCTACGCGCGCAAGCCGGGGAGCGGGCGAAGGCCGCAAAGCAGTGAATTCCGGACTCCCGCGTTGTCAGCCGAATTTCGTCCAACCCCTGAAACGGAGATACCATGCAAGTCCAACCTTATTTGATGTTCGAAGGCCGCTGCGACGAGGCGGCCGAGTTCTACCGCAAGGCGCTCGGCGCCGAGATAACGATGCTTAAGCGCTTCAAGGAGAGCCCCGATACCGGCATGTGCTCGCCCGCCACCTTGGACAAGGTGATGCACATGAGCTTCCGCATCGGCGACACAACTTTGTTGGCGTCCGACGGGCGGTGCACGGGGCAGGCGAATTTTCAGGGCTTTTCGCTGTCGCTCACGGTGCCGAACGATTCCGAGGCGGAGCGGCTGTTCGCTGCCCTGGCCGAGGGCGGGCAGGTGCAGATGGCGTTGACCAAGACCTTCTTTTCCTCGCGCTTCGGGATGGTCGCCGACCGCTTCGGCGTGCCTTGGATGATCTCCGTGGCGCCTTGAGCAGATTCGCCTACATCGCGAAAGGATGCGTCCCTCGACTGCAAGAACCGGCGCCAAGCCGACCGAAGACCTTGTCATCGTCATCACGCGCGCCTTCCCCGCGCCGCGCGATCTCGCATGCCCTTTCGCACGTCAACGCGGGAATGGCGGATCTGGTGGCGTGCGGAGCTCAGGCGGGAACGTCTTCGTCTTCATCCGCTTCCGCTATCGGCTCTTCATAGAGCGTTGCCAAAACGATCCTAATCGTCAGTGCTAGCGGCACCGCCAAAATCACCCCCGGGATGCCGAACAAGACTCCGCCGGCGAGAAAGCAGAATATGATCAGCACCGGAGGCAAGGCAGAGGCGCGGCCGAGCACGATCGGCGCGACAAGCTGATCGATCGAAAGGCGCAACGCGATCGCGTAGATCGCATAGGCGGCGATGTTCCAGATACTCGTCGCGCCACTGATCGCGGCTAGACCGGCGATGACAGCGGAGGAAGCTGGCCCGACCACCGGAATCATTTCCAAAAGCCCGGTCAGTATCGCCAGAAGGACCGCGTTCCGGAGCCCCAGCACGAGGCCGAGCCCGATATAGGCCGCGATCGAGGCATAGGTGACGACCACCGCGATTCCGATGAAGTACCGCTTCAGGACCGGATCGAGCTGCAACCACATGGATCGAATCAGCGGCCGCTGCTTCGGCGGAATGAGCCAGACCAATCCGGCAGCAATACGGCGGCCGCCGACGAGGAAATAGAACAGAAGCACAAGAGTCAGGAAGGCGCCGAACACCCCAACGAAGCCTACGCTCGCTAGCCGAACACCATCCTTTTCGAGCCAGCCGCGTACGGCGTCCGCCGCCCACTGGCCGATTTGTGCGGCATTCATCGATTTCCCAAAAATATGAGCCGTCCCGTCGCCCACCGCGCGCCGGGCGGCGGTCTCGATTATTCCGTTCAGGTTGGTGGCAAGCTGCCCGACTTCTTGGGTGAGCATCGGCACGGCGAAAAAGCCGATCACGGCCACGAGCCCGAGCACCACGAGAAAGACGGCGACCGCGGCGACGAGGCGCCGGATGCGAAACCGCGCCGCCAGCCACTCGACGGCTGGGGTGCTTACGTAGGCGATCGCCGCGCCGATCACGAAAGGCAGGAGTATCAGACGCACGAGGTAGACAAAAACGGCGATCGCGACAAGAACGGCCGTCGTGGTACGCGGCGAGATCTTCTCGACGGGCTCCTGCCCGGGTACTCGCGGGAACGGCTTTTCCTGCACGTCATTTCTCACGGATAGACTCGCCCCGTCCAGCCGATACTTCCGGTCGCTGCAGGTCCTCGGCAGCTTGCACGTCGGACAGGCGGCGCTTGGAAGGTAGCCGACGCCCTCGTTACGACGGAACGGTCAACATTCGTCAAGGTTCCAGGCGCTCCGGCGTAGTATCTTCGGACTTTATCCGTCCAAATAGGACTGCCAGTGGACGTCAAGCCGATCGAATTGGCCTTCAGCCAGACCCCTCAGCAAGCGGGGCCGGCGAACGGCTTGAGATAACGCCATAACGTTCTTGAAAAAAACGCCGCTTTTGCAAAAACAAGGACGTCACCACAAGCCGCCCGGAATTGTACGCGGCGGAGCAATAGTAGGCCACGGAGCGGCGGCATTATGCGGCTGCGTGGCGGCGTAAAACCCGGCCACTTTCGAGGCTGAACCTTTTCGAACACTGATTCGAACAGGGATGGCCG
>Ga0182015_10005412_pt1 | contig 13286 bp, 15 predicted proteins | sample 712P3MmetaG_FD_120478 | JGI IMG/M metagenome (GOLD analysis project Ga0182015, IMG submission 120478) | Permafrost microbial communities from Stordalen Mire, Sweden - 712P3M metaG | ecosystem: Environmental > Terrestrial > Soil > Wetlands > Permafrost | place: Sweden: Stordalen | collected...
GCCGCCGGGCTTGATCGCGGCCGTCCGCAACGCGGCGCGCGAGTGGCCGCAGGGGACCGTTCACTTCGAGCTCTTCGGCGCCGTGCGCGCCGGCGCCGGCTCGGCAGCCGAGAACCAGCCCTTCGACGTGCACCTCAAGCGGCGCAACGTCACGCTGCACGTGCCGGCGGACCGCTCGATCCTCGACGTCCTCGCGGCGAACGACATCCGCGTCCGCACGGTCTGCCGCGACGGCTTCTGCGGCACGTGCACCACGCGGTATGTGGCCGGGAACGTCGAACATCGCGACGGCGTACTCGACGAAGAGGGCCGCAAGTCCCTGATCCAAGTTTGCGTGTCCCGCGCATTGCCGGGCGACACGCTCGTGCTCGACCTTTAACCCCGGAGGTATCGGATGGTCTCAACGCAGCTCGAACGCCCCGCACCCGCGATCCGGACCACCTCGCTCGAACGCGGCACGTTCCTTACGACCGATCTGGCGGCCGTCCGGCGCCTGTTCGAAGAAGCGCTCGACCTCGAGTGCGTGCGCTATGCGCCGGACGCGCTCTACGTGCGCGAACGCGGACATCGCCCCGGCGAACCGCTCGCCGGGCAGCCCTACCTCGTGCTCGACGTGCGCGAAGTGCCGGCGATCGCAAACCCGCAAGCGATGCTCAACCACTGGGGCGTGTTCGTCGCGACGCAGAGCGATGTCGACCGCGCCTATGCGGTGCTGGTCGAGAACAAAGAACGCTACGGGTTGCGCAAGGTGCAGAAGCCGCGGGCGGCTCACGGAGCGTATTCGTTCTACTTCGAAGACGCCGACTGCAACTGGTGGGAGGTCGAACACCGCATCCTCAAGCGTCAGTACGAGACGCTGCGTAAGATCGGGGACGTCGTATGACCGCGCTGATCCCGCGTACGCGCCTCTCGCACGGCACGATCGAGTGCGCCGATTGTCTCACGTCACGCCGCTTCTACCAGGACGTGCTCGGTCTGGGTTCGGTGCGTCCGCTCGCTGAGGCGCAATATCTCTGGAGCGGTGGACCGTGGTCGCTCGTGTGCGTTGCGATCGGCGATGAGCCGCGGCCGCAGGCGGTAGAGAATCGCTTTTGCCTGCGCGTTGAAACGGCCGCCGAGGTCGATACCGCGCGCGAGGCCGCGCTACGCCTGCAGCCGGATCACCGCATCCGTGAGATCGGTCCGCTCACTGAGAATTCGGGCGTGCGGTCGTTCGTGCTGCACGATCTCGACGGCAACTGGTGGGAGATCTCAAACGTGAGCGCCGCGTACTATGATGAGGTCTTCCTGCGCGGTGACGTCGCCGTCCCACCGTTGGGATAGGTCTTGAGCTGGTCGCGCATCTTGTCGAGCAGCGCGATCAGCGTCTGCTGTTCGGCGCGCGTCAACCCGTCCAGCGCGGCCGCAACGGTGCGGTAGTGAACCGGCGCAAAGCGCCGGACGAGCGCGAGCCCCTTCGCCGTTAGCGAGACGTTCGTGACGCGGCCGTCACCCGCGTCGGCCCGGCGTTTGACGATCCCCGAGCTCTCGAGCGAAGCGAGCAGCGCGGTGAGGTTGCCGAGCGAGACCGAGAGTTCGCGGCCGATCTCGGCTTGCGCGAGCGTGTGGCCCTTCGTCGCGGCAAGCGCCATCACGATGACGACCCGCGCCGGCGAGAGATCGTAGGCGCGCGTGTAGGCTTCGGCCATCGTTTGGAAACTGGTCGCGGTGCGGCGCAGGGTGAGCATCAGATCCATCGCGGTCGCCGATGCTGCCGGGTCATCGGCGAAGGCCGCGCAGTTTTGCGCGAGCGATGCGCGGATGCGCTGCATGTCGACCGGCCGGTCCGTCAGGATTTCTTTCGGTCGGCTCACCTGCCGGTTCGCGCTAGGCGGCGTAGGTAACGTCGAGCAGCCGCACGCGCTGTTGCCCGTGAAGCACGCTGGAACTGACGCCGGTAAAGACGCCGGAGGTCGGCGGAACATCGTCGTAATCGCGGCCGATCGCCACCACGATGTAGCGGAAGTTCGTCGGCTTGCAATACGTCGGATCGTAGGAGAGCACGATCGGTCCACGCCTACGGTCGGCGACGAGAAACTCGACCCACGCGTGCGTCGCGCCTTCGCCGAGCAAGTGCCCCGACACGTACCGCGCGCTCAGCCCCGCCGCTCGCGCTAGCGAGATCGCGACGTGCGCGAAGTCCTGACAGACGCCGCGGCCTTGCGCGAAGGCCACCGCGGCGGTCGTGAACACGTCGGTCACGTCCTTGGTGTAGGTCATGTGCTCGTGCACGAAGTGAACGATCTCTGCGGCGAGTCCGTGCTGACCTGGATGCAGCGAGCGCAGTTCGGCCGCCGCTTGCGAGATCGCCGCGTTCGGGCGCGTCAGCCGCCGGCCGCCGCTCCAGCGCGGATCGATCAGGTCGTGCGCCGTAGCGCAGGTGTTGCCCACCCGGTGATCGCGGAGAATCGTCGCTTCGAGTGAGAAGACGATCTCGCGATCGACGCGTGCGACGCTGACCGCGGCGATGTCGTTGCCGAACTCGTCGTTCTCGAGCGTCAGCGGGCCGAGGTCGGAGGCCCAGATATGGTTCGCCAGGCGTTCTTGATCGAGGTGCCGGCGGCGCGGCGCGATGATCAGCTGATGGTGCAGGTTGCGGATCGGCTTTTCGTAGACATACCGGAGCGTCTGCTCGACGGAATAGCGCGCCGTAACGACCCGGTGCCAGTCAACCCCGCGTTCGTCGATCGAGTCCCCATGCGCATCGTTCACGTGATGATCTGATCCGCCCAGCACGTCATGGCCCTGAACGTCGCATTCCCATATGTCGTCACCATTGGTACATCGGCAGCATCGCGCCCTCGCGCTATGATAACGCGCCCGCGGCGCCGTTCGTTGTTGCGCGGGTCGAAGGTCCACCAGCGCCCATCGAGATAGGCCTCAAACCAAGCGCAGAAGTCCATCGGTGCGTCGAGCGGCTCCACATCGATGTCGGGGATGTAGCCGAATACGTAGCGGGCCGGGATGCTCATGGCGCGGCAGAGCGCGATCCCGAGGTGGGTGAAGTCGCGGCAGACCCCGGTTGCGTTGGCCAGTACGTCGCTCGAGGTCGTCGTCGGCGTGGTGTATTGATAACCAAACTTTACGTGATCGTGCACGAACTGGACGATGGCCTGCACTCGGTTCCAGCCCGGCAGCGTCCCACCGAATTGCGCCCAGGCGCGATCGTAGAGTTCGTCGGAGAGGCAGAACCGGCTCGGCAGCGTGTACAAGAGGACGTCGTCCGGCAGATCTTCGACGGGGGTTTGCACGGCATTGGGGTTCGTTGCCTCGGCGTCGCTCGGCGCTTCGACGCGCGCATCATAATAGATCGTCGCGAGTCCGGCCGGAAGCGTGAGGCGGCGGCAGACGTTGCCGAAGATGTCGACGTAGTCGTGATAGGGCACCGGCGGCGTGGACATCCACGTCTCGCTCAGCAACCGCACACCATCGAAGCCTGAGGGGCGCACGATGCAGATCGCCGGCACCTCGTGCTGGGTCGCATATTCGAACTGGCAGCCGACGTGAATCGTCAGGTTTTTGGGCGTGACCATGGTTTCCACATCACCACTCGTTCCCACGAATGGGTGCGTCCCATCTCTCCAAATGGCCGTAATTTCGCGACCGCGGCCGAAGGGCTAGAGAACGCCGATCCGCTTGACGCGCTTCGAGCGCAGGCAGTTCGTGCACACGCGGGCGGTCCGATGCGTGCCGCGGTCGTCGATCCGAACGGCTTGCAGGTTCGGGAGCCAGCGGCGCTTGGTCTTGTTCATTGCGTGGCTAACGTTGTTGCCCGCCATCGGACCCTTGCCACAAACGTCGCATCTCTTGGCCATAACAGGCGAATTGTATCATGCGACGCGTCCTCAAGCAACAGGTCGGGTCCCCGAAAGGCCGGGTCCCCGCACCCGGCTAAAGCCGTCGCCCATGCCACTGACCACCCTCGACGGGCGTGCCTTCGGCAAGTTTGTCGCGGCCGGGACGTATTTCTTACGGAAATATCGCGACGTTCTCAACGACCTCAACGTCTTTCCGGTTCCCGACGGCGATACCGGCTCCAATATGTACCTCACCGCGCGCGCCGCGCTCCACGAGGCGGCACCGGTCCGCGGTCAGCCGCTCTCCGTGGTGGCGGGCGCCGTGGCGCAGGGCAGCTTGCTCGGTGCGCGGGGCAACTCGGGCGTGATTCTCGCGCAGATGTTCCGGGGGTTCGCGCATGCCGTCCGGCGGCGCGAGACGATCGATACGTTCCAACTCGCGGTCGCGCTTAAGGATGCGGTCGCGGCGGCGCGTGCCGCACTGGCGAAGCCCGTTGAGGGAACCATCATCACGGTTGCTCAGGTCGCCGCCGACGAGTGCTACCGGTTAGCGCTCAAGGAGCGGGACTTCTACCGTCTTGTGAGCGGCGTCGTGCGCGCGGCAAACGATGCGCTTGAACAAACGCCCGAACAGCTCCCGGCCCTGCGGGAAGCCGGCGTCGTCGATTCCGGCGGCGCCGGCTTCTGCTATTTCATCGAGGGCGCGTTGCGCTTTCTCCCCGAGAGCGCCGTTCGCGCGACGGCCTTTCCGCGCCGGCCGCTGCGCTCGAAGGTGTTCACGCACCACCAAGCCGTCGGCGAACACCGCTTCTGCACCGAGTTCGTGCTCGACGATGCGACTCTGGAGGCGCATGCGCTGCGCGATCTGCTCGCGCCGGTCGGCGATTCGCTGATCGTTGCGGGCAGCCGTCCGATGTTCAAGGTGCACGTCCACACCGGGCGGCCGGCCGACGTGCAAACCCTCGCGGCCAGACACGGCACGCTCACGCGGTTGAAGATCGAGGATATGGCGCAGCAGCACCGGCTGCTCGTCGTCGACGTCGCGCCGCAAGCGTTCGGCATTGCCGCAGTCGTGCCGGGCGCCGGCTTCGAGCGCATCGCGCGCGAACTCGGCGCCGACGTGACGATCCCGGTGCCGCGCGGCGCGAACCCGAGCGTCGAGGATCTGCTCGTGGGGGTGAACGCGACGCTCACATCGCGCGTCTACCTGCTCGCCAACGATCCGAACGTCGCCCTCGCCGCGCGTGAGGTCGGCGCCTTGACCGCAAAAGACGTCACCGTCGTGCCGACCCGCGACATCGTGCGCGGCCTTGCGGTGCTGCTGGCCCTCGCGGGGCGCGACGCCGCGCCTGCCGCCGGCGCGATCGAGGCGGCCATCGCCGCAGTCGGCGCGGCCGCGGTGTTTTTTGCCGGTAAGGATGCGAGCGTGGGCGGGGTAGCCGTGCGCAGCGGCGCGCCGGCCGCGACGGTCGACGGGCGCCTCCTGACCGCGCCCTCGCTCGGTGAGGTCCTCAACGCCGTCGTGCAGAGCCTTTCCGCCGGCGAGCCGGGCGTCGTGACCCTCTATTACGGCGGCAAACAGAAGGAACGCGATGCCGAGCGCCACGCGGCCGAACTCGGCGAGCACTTCGCCGGCGTGACCGTCGAGTATTACTTTGGCGGCCAGGCCGAGGCGGAGTACTGGGTGTCCTTCGAGCGCTGATCCTCCAGGCGGATCGACCCTCGGCCGAAAAGGCACGAACGTGCAGACCGAGACCAAACGCGCGCGCATTGCGATCGATGCAATGGGAGGCGATAACGCGCCCGGCGAGATCGTCGCCGGCGCGATCCTCGCGCATCGTGACGGCGGGGTCGAACTGGCGCTGGTGGGCGACGAAGCGCGGATCCGTCCGCTGCTGGGCGACGCTGCCGGGGCGATCGAGGTCGTGCACGTCGCCGGTGAAATTCCGATGGACGCGCCGGCCGCGCAAGCGATGCGCAACGCGCGCGGCACGAGTCTCGGGCACGTCGTCGAGATGGTCCGCGACGGCAGTGCCGACGCCGCGCTCTCGGCCGGCAACAGCGGTGCGTTCCTGGCGATCGCGCTCGTGCGCTTGCGCACGATTCCGGGTATCGCGCGTCCGGCGATCGCGGCGGTATTGCCGACGGTCGGCGGCCCGTTCGTGCTGTGCGATGCCGGCGCCAACGTCGACTGCCGGCCGGAGTGGATCGCGCAGTTCGCGCTGATGGGTGACGCCTACGCGAAAGTCGCGCTCGATATCGAACGGCCGCGCGTCGGCATCATCTCGATCGGCGAAGAGCGTAGCAAAGGCAACCAGCAAACGCTCGAGGCCGCCGCGCTGCTCGACGACGCGCCGCTGCACTTCATCGGCCACGTTGAAGGCAAGGACATCTACGAGCATCATGCCGACGTCGTCGTGTGCGATGGGTTCGTGGGAAACGTCATCCTCAAAACCTCGGAGGGTGCGGGGCAGTTCATCAACACGATGCTGCACGAAATGATCGATGAAGCGTCGCCGATCGGCAAGGCCGGAGCTTTCTTGCTCAAGCCGTCGTTCGAAAAACTGCGCGCGCGCTTACGCTACGATACGTACGGCGGCGCGCCGCTGCTCGGCGTGCGTGGAGCCTGCATCGTGACCCACGGACGCTCGAACCGGGTCGCGATCCGCAACGCGATACGCAACGCGGCCGCGCTCGTCGAACGGAATCTCGTGGGCACGATCGAGGCGTCGCTGAGCGGAACGCTGGCGATCGCGGACGCAGCCGAGGTCAACTGATGGCGGCCGTTGCCGTCGTCACCGATTCGACCAGCGAACTCGACCCGGCGATGCAGGCGTCTTACGGCGTCGATGTCGTGCCGCTCTTCGTCAACTTCGGCGAAACGCGCTATCGCGATACGATCGATCTCACGCGCGATGCCTTCTACGACAAGCTCCGGGACGAAGCGGTGCTGCCCACGACCTCGCAGCCGACCTCGGCCATGTTCGAGGACGTCTTCCGGCGGCACGTCGAGGCCGGCCGGGCCATCGTCTGCCTGACGATCATGTCGCTGCTCTCGGGGACGATCAATGCGGCCACGGCCGCGGCGCTCGCGTTTCCCGGCGCCGCCATCCACGTCGTCGATAGCGCTACCGTCTCGGGCGGCTTAGCGCTGCAAGCGATGCATGCCGCGGATCTCGCGCGCGAAGGAACGGATGCCGCAGCGATCCTGGCGGCGCTGGCGCGCGACCGCGCATGCGAACGCGGCTATGCGACGCTCCCCGATCTCTCGCATGCGGTGCGGACCGGACGCATTTCGCGCGCTCAAGCGTTCATCGGTTCGCTCGTGAAAATCGTGCCGGTGCTGCGCATCGACGGCGGCCGGATCGAAGAAGAAGCGCGCGTGCGCACGTTTGCCCGCGCGCAAGAGACGATGGTGGCGGCGGCCTCGCGCGATGCCAACGCGGCCCCCGGCGCGCGTGTGTGCGTCATCCACGCGCGCGCAGCCGAGCTCGCCGCCGCGCTCGCGGCACGTCTGCACGAGCGCATCGTAACCGAACTGCGTTCGTTTGACGTCTTCGAAGCAGGCCCGGTGATCGGAACGCATACCGGGCCGGGTGCGGTCGGCATGTTCGTCCTGCCCGCCGCGTAGCCGATGCGGACGGCCATCTACGTCCACTGGGCGTTCTGCCCGTACGTGTGCCCGTATTGCGATTTCGCGAAGTGGGCTTACGACGAACGCGCTGCCGAACGCTATGCCGGCGCGCTCGAAGCGGAGATCGCGCGCGCGCCGGCGCTCGATGCGACGACCGTCTTCTACGGTGGCGGCACGCCGAACGCATACGCACCCGCGGTGCTCGTGCGTTTCCTCGCACATATCCGCGAACGGTTCGGCGTGCGCGACGGTGCCGAGATCTCAACCGAGGTCAATCCGGATCGCGACCTCACCACGGGCTTCGATGTGCTGCGCGCCGGCGGCTTCAACCGGCTCTCGATCGGAGCGCAATCGTTCGAGGCGGCGGAACTCCGTGTGCTCGGCCGGCAGCATACCGGGGAGGACGTGACCGAGACCGTGCGGCGCGCACGCGTGGCCGGATTCCAAAACGTCAATGTCGATCTCATGTTCGGCGTTCCGGGACAAACCGAGGCGTCGTGGGAGCGTTCCCTCGACGCCGTGCTTGCACTCGGAATCGAGCACGTCTCTACCTACGGCCTGACGATCGAGGAAGGGACGCCGTATGCGCGCTGGCAGGCGCGGGAGCCGGCGGCCTTTGCCGACGACGAGCGCGAGGCGCGGCTCTACGCGCTGGCAATCGAGAAGCTGACCGCCGCCGGTTTCGAGCACTACGAGATCAGCAATTTCGCCCGGCCCGGCTTTCGTTGCGAGCACAACGCCAATTATTGGCGCAACGGCGCCTACCTGGGACTCGGCGTCGGTGCCGCGTCCTACCTCGCAGGCGTTCGTTCGACGCACACCCGCGACCGTGCCGCGTACGAGGCGGCGGCGCTCGCCGGCGAGGCGATTCCGGGGGATTCTGAGGAACTGACGGGTGACGCGCGCACCGGCGAAGCCGTCATGCTGGCGCTGCGAACGAGCGAGGGAGTCGATGCGGGCACGTTCCGCGAACGGTACGGCGTCGATGTTTTCACGCATTACGCACCGGTCATCGCGGACTACGCCGCAGCGGGGCTCCTCGTCACCGACGAGCGCAGCGTGCGCCTCACCGCGCGCGGACGGTTTCTAGCCAACGATGTCTGTGGTGCATTCCTCGCCCGAACGTGATCCCGGCGGCCATCTGGCCGGCGTCGCGTTGCGCCTGGTATTCGCGTCGATCTTCGGGACGACCGGCTTTCTTCTCGGCCGCGAGGCCTACGACCGCGCGATCTCGATTCACATCGCAAACCAATGGTGGCAATTCGCCGCCGTCGTGATCGCGCCGGTGATCGGCGCGCTCCTCGGCGTGTTGGTCGTGCCGATGGCGCAGCGCGTCTTCGAGCGCGAACTCGTTGCGGTCGAGCGCGCGATCGACCGGATGGCGCCGGGCGAACTCGTCGGCGGCGCGATCGGCCTCACCGCCGGCCTCGTCATCGCGTTTCTCGCCAAGAGCGTGCTCTTCGAGTTCATCACGTTCGCCGGCCGCACCGGTAGCTACATCGCGATCGTGATCTACATCGTGGTGAGCATTTTCGCCGCATATCTCGGCGCGCGCGTGGGTGCCAAGCAACGCGTCGGCCTCGGCCCGATTGCGAACGTCGCCGCTGCATCGGGCGGGGTACCGAAGGTGCTCGATACGTCGGTGATCATCGATGGGCGCATTCTCGATATCGTGCGCAGCGGCTTCCTCGACGGCCCGCTGATCTTGCCGCGGTTCGTGTTACGCGAGCTGCAGAACATTGCGGACTCGAGCGATGCGATGCGCCGCACCCGCGGTCGCCGCGGGCTCGACGTCCTCACCAAACTGCAGGCGCTCTCGCCGCTGGAAATCGTCGAACGCGACTACGACACCGTGGCCGAGGTGGACGCGAAGCTCGTGCTGCTCGCCCGCGAGCGCGGCGGGAAGCTCGTCACCAACGACTTCAACCTCAATCAGGTTGCGAACGTCGAAGGCGTGGCCGTCCTCAACATCAACGAGCTCGCGAACGCCGTGAAGCCGGTGCTGCTGCCGGGCGAAGAGCTGCGTGTCGCATTGATCAAGGAAGGGAAAGAACCGCATCAAGGGGTCGGCTATCTGGACGACGGCACGATGATCGTCGTCGAGAACGGCCGTCGCCAAGTCGGCGAAACCGTCGACGTCGCGGTGACGAGCGCACTGCAAACGGCCGCCGGTCGCATGATTTTCGCCCGGATGAAAAGATAATGCTGGTAAGCGCAGCCTGGGACGGAGTGCCTTTCAAATGATTTGGGGTGCGGTGATTGTGGCGGCGGGCCACGGGTCGCGCTTCGGACGGCCGAAGCAGCTGGTGGAGCTCGGCGGGAAGCCGATGCTCGCGTGGTCGCTCGAGGTGTTTTCGACGATGCCCGAGATCTCGGATATCGCGATCGTCACCGAGCGCGAATTCATCGAAGAGGTCCAAGAACTGGCGATGACGCGCGTTCGTGCGGCGTCGGTCACCGTCGTTACCGGCGGCCTCGACCGCCAATCCAGCGCCGCCAACGGGATCGCCGCGTTGCCCGAGCATTGTGCGGGGATCTTCGTTCACGACGGTGCCCGGCCGCTGATTCAAGCCTCCAGCGTGCGGGCCGGAATGCGGGCGGTCCGCCCCGGCATTGCGGCGCTGCTGGCCGCGCCCGTGGTCGATACGATCAAGGTCGTCGACGATCGCCTGAAAGTGACGCGAACGCTGGACCGCGCGACACTGTGGTCGGCGCAGACGCCGCAGTTCGCAACGGCGCGCGACATGCGCCACGCGCACGCCGAGCCGCTGCGCCACGATTGGCCGCGCGCGACCGACGACGCCGCTTTGCTCGAGCGCAGCGGCATCGACGTCGTCGTCGTCGAGGCGCCGCTCGACAACTTCAAGGTCACGCACCCGGCCGATCTGGTGCGTGCGGAGACGATCGTGCGGGAGCGCGGCCCGATGGTCATCGCCGAAGAAGATGTCTTCTTGGTCGAGTGCTTCGTCGATGCGCGCGCGGTCGATGCGGTGATGGCCGAATTGGAATCGCGCTCGGCGCGCATCGACGGCGTGGATCGCGATCTGCCGAACGCGGTTGCGATCCGCGCGTATGCGGGCGCGGATGCGTTGCGCGGCTTCGGCGGCCGGTTGCACGCGCTGGCCGGCGAAGACGCGCTCTTCACGACGCACCTCTCGCATGTCGTGCAGCGTCCGTGATGCGCGTCGGTCACGGCTTCGACGCGCATCGTCTCGTTGAAGGCCGGCCGTTCGTCCTCGGCGGCGTGACGATTCCGTTCGAACGCGGCCCGCTCGGTCATTCCGACGGCGATGCGCTCACGCACGCAATTTGCGATGCGTTGCTCGGCGCGGCGGCGCTGGGCGATTTGGGCGCGCATTTCCCCGACACCGATCCGCAGTGGGAGGGCGCCGACTCGCTCACGCTGCTCGCGGCCGTACACGAACAGCTCGTGCGGCATGGATGGACGATCGCGAACATCGATTCGACCGTCGTGGTGCAAGCGCCGAAGCTCTCGCCGCACATCGCCGCGATGCGCGACGCGCTCGCCGAAACGCTCACACTCGATATCGGCAAGATCAGCGTGAAGGCGAAGACGAGCGAAGGCATGGGCTACACCGGCGATGGCAGCGGCATCGCAGCCTACGCCGTCGCGTTGCTGACGTCGCTCGCGTGACGGCAAACGAGCTCGCGGGTGCGATGCAACACGCCGGATTGCTCGAAGAGCCGGCGCCGCCGGCGGCCGAACGCTGGATCGCGACGTTCCTCGAGGCCTACGGAACGCGCTGCGCGACGCTCGATGAGGCGCTACGCGAGGTGGCGTTGCTGCGCGCCGAGGCGACCACGATCCCGGCGCTGGAGCTCGAACGGCTGCGCAATCGCCAGGTCGTCTTCTTTCTCGATGCCGTCTCCCAGTACGTCGACGCCCAGCCCGAACTGCGCGACCTGCCGCTGGCGAGCGACGTTCCCGCCATTGCCGATGAATTCGGGATCGGCCACGACGACGCGTTCGCGGCGCTGCGGATGGCTCTCACCGGACGTGCCGAGGGGCCGCCGCTGGAGCTGCTCTTCCCGCTGGTCGGTCACGAGCGCATCATGATTCGCGTCGGTGCGGTCAGTTCGCGCCTGCTGCACGGCCGCGGCCTCGAGCCGATCGCACACGGTCCCGGCGGCGTGCCATTCCAGACGATTCAGCCGCAGAAACCACCGGACGCTTAGCGGGGTTGGTAAGAGGCGATCCCATGCGTTCCGCATTCGCGACGTTTCTCGCCGACCTGCGTGCGCCGGTCGAGCGCGACCCGGCGGCCGAAGGTTGGCTCGACGTCTTCCTCTCGTATCCCGGCTTTCACGCCATCACCGCGCATCGAGCGATTCATGCGTTGTGGCAGCGGCGCGTCCCGTTGCTTCCGCGGCTGCTGAGCGAATTGGTGCATCGCGTGACGGGGATCGACATCCATCCGGGCGCGACGATCGGCCCCGGGTTCTTCATCGATCACGGTACGGGCGTGGTGATCGGGGGGACCGCCATCGTCGGCAAGGACGTGACGATCTACCAGGGCGTCACGCTCGGTGGAACCTCGCTGCAGCGCAAGAAACGCCATCCGACGATTTGTGACAACGTCGTCGTCGGCTCAGGGGCAGCGGTCCTCGGGGACATCACGATCGGCGAGAACGTGAAGATCGGCGCAAACTCGGTCGTCGTGAAGGACGTGCCGGCGAACTCCACCGTGGTCGGCATTCCCGGCCGCGTCGTCCTGCAGGACGGCCGCCCGATCGCGCTGTCGGCGTCGCGCCCGCAAGTCGACCTTCCCGATCCCGGTGCCACCGACGTCGCCGAATTGCGCGCACGCATTGCAGCGCTTGAAGCGCGCGTCGCCGAACTCGTAGATCGCAACGATGTCTCTCCGGCTCTATAACACCCGCACGCACGCGGTCGCACCGCTCGTTCCGCTCGTACCGGGCGAGGTGAAGATCTACGTCTGCGGCCTCACGCCCTCGGCCGAAGCGCACCTCGGTCATGCCCGGTCTTTTTTGTTTTTCGACGTCCTGCGCCGCTATCTCGCGCACCCGCGCAACGGCTTTCACGTGACCTACGTGCAGAACGTCACCGACATCGACGACCGTTCGATCGCCGAGGCGGAGCGTGAGGGCACGAGCGTTGAAGCTGTCGTCGGGAGGTACTACGGCCGCTTCAAGGCCGGAATGCGCACGCTGGGCGTGCGCGAACCCGACCTCGAGCCGCATGCGACGCAGCACATCGACGCGATCGTCGACATGATCGCCGAGCTGATCGCCATCGACCACGCGTACGCGACCGAAGATGGCGTGTACTACGCGGTCAAATCGTTTCCACGGTACGGCGAACTCTCGCATCGCGACGTCGACGAGCTGCTCGTCGGCGCGCGCATCGCGGAGAACGAACACAAGCGCGATCCGCTCGATTTCGCGCTCTGGAAGTTCGCCAAGCCCGGCGAACCGGCGTGGCCGTCGCCGTGGGGAACCGGACGGCCGGGCTGGCACATCGAGTGCAGCGCGATGTCCCGCGAACTGCTGGGCGTACCGTTCGATATTCACGGCGGCGGCACGGACTTGATCTTTCCGCATCACGAGAACGAGATCGCGCAGAGCGAGCCGCTGATGCCGCCGCACGTGCACATGGCCAATACGTGGGTGCACGGCGCGATGCTCAACTTCGACGGGAAGAAGATGTCGAAGTCGCTCGGCAACTTCGAACCGCTTACGGCACTGCTCGCGCGCCACGATCCGGTCGCGATCCGGCTACTGTTCTTGCAGACCGGCTATCGCAAGCCGATGAATTTTACCGAGGATTCGATCGC
>Ga0182015_10005413_pt1 | contig 13283 bp, 11 predicted proteins | sample 712P3MmetaG_FD_120478 | JGI IMG/M metagenome (GOLD analysis project Ga0182015, IMG submission 120478) | Permafrost microbial communities from Stordalen Mire, Sweden - 712P3M metaG | ecosystem: Environmental > Terrestrial > Soil > Wetlands > Permafrost | place: Sweden: Stordalen | collected...
CCGCCGGTGATTCCGCTGACGCCATGGATTGGCGGGGATGCCGTCATGCTGTTGTTGGCGACGCTGGCGGCGGCGAGGCAGCGGAATTTGCCGGTCGATTCAAATGAAAAGAATCGCGAGGGCAAGCCCCGGCTGGCGCCGATGGGCATGCGGTTTGTGGCGGGGCTGGTCGATCTGGCGCCGATTTTGGCGGTGGTGGCGATTTTGCATCCAGCCAACGGGGTCAATCCGCTGGCAAGCATCGATGAGAAATCGCTGAGCCAACTTGCGCAACTTTCGACGGCGACCTATGTGCTGCACACGCTGGTGGCGGAGCTTATCTGCGGACAGAGCATCGGGAAGATGGTTTTTGGTTTGCGCGTGATGGGGTCGGATGGGAATCCGCCGAAGTGGTGGGCGCTGGCGCTGCGGAACCTGCTGAGGGTTTTTGACGTGACGCTGCTGGGGCTGCCGCTGCTGATCGTTTTTATTAATCCGCTGCGGCAGCGGGTGGGGGATTTAATTTCGGGGACGGTGGTGGTGGGAGGTGAGGGAGAGGATGAGGAGAATGGGGAGGCGTAGGAGCACCGTGCGGGGCGAAATTCGAAGGACGAAATTCGAATGACGAATCAAATTCGAAATCGGAATAGCTAAATGAAATTTTTCCGTTCACTTCGCGATCTTCGCGGCTTCGCGGTTCACTTTTTTTACTCATCAGCGCTGATGAAGATTGATTACCGCGAAGGCGCGAAGGACGCGAAGAAAATCTTTGGGGAAATTCAGCGGGCGGAGGCGCCGAGGCTGAGGACATGGCGGACTACATAGATGGCGAGGATGGCGAAGGCGAATACGATCGTCAGATACATGAAAAGGGGGCCTTTGACCCAGGGAGAAATCAAGGGGGATTTGGAGTTTTTTTTGTCGGCGTGGGATTGGGGTTTGTGAGCAATCATTTTTATAGCGAGCAGGCGATGATGGGGTCGTCTTCATCGCTGGTGTGGAGCCAGCGGCGGCCGTCGAGTTCGATGAGGTCCATCGCGGCTTTGGGGCCCCAGGTGTTGGGAGCGTATTGTTGAGGGGGATTTGGGCTGGCGGCCCAGGCTTCTTCGATCGGGTCTATCACTTGCCATGCGGCTTCGGCTTCGTCGCCGCGGATGAAAAGGGTTTGGTCGCCTAGAAGGGCGTCATAGAGCAGGCGTTCGTAGGCTTCGGGGGCTTCGGATTTGAAGGCGGTTTTGTAGAGGAAATCGAGGGCAACGGATTTGATGACCAGTGCGCCGCCGGGGACTTTGCCATTGAGACGCCAACTGATGCCCTCTTCGGGCTGGACGCGGATGACGAGGTCGTTGGGATAGACGTCGTCGCATTGTTTTTGAAAGAGGGTGAGCGGCGGAGAGCGGAAGCGGACGACGATTTCGCTGAGTTTTTCGGGGAGGCATTTGCCGGTGCGGAGGTAGAAGGGCATGCCGGACCATCGCCAGTTGTCGATGAAGAGTTTGATGGCGGAGAAGGTTTCGGTGCGCGAGTTTGCGGCGACCCCGCGGGCCTTGATATAGCCGGGGGTGGTTTTGAAGCCGGATTTGTCCTTGAATTGGCCGGGGCCGTATTGTCCACGGATGGCCTGGGAATCGACGTGTCCGGGCTGCACGTGTCGGACACATTTGTAGACCTTGACCTTTTCGTCGCGGATGCTGACGGCGTCAAGCGCGGCGGGGGGTTCCATGGCGACGAGGGCCATGAGCTGAAACATGTGGTTCTGGATCATGTCGCGGGTGGCGCCGCTTTTGTCGTAATAGCCGGCGCGGTCGTCGGCGCTGAGGGTTTCGCTGACGGTGATCTGGACGTGATCGATATATTTGTAGTTCCAGATCGGCTCGAAGATCGAGTTGGCGAAACGCATGACCATGAGGTTCTGGACGGTTTCCTTGCCGAGATAGTGGTCGATGCGGAAGACCTGCTTTTCCTGGAAATATTTGAGGAGGACGGCGTTAAGGTGCTCGGCGGATTTGAGATCGCGGCCGAAGGGTTTTTCGATGATGATCCGCTGGAATCCGGGCGTTTTATCTTCGGCGCCGGCGAGGCGCTGGCCGAGACAGGTGATGATGCCGTCGAAGACCTCCGGGGGCGTGGAGACGTAGAAGAGGCGGTTGCCACCGGTGTCGTGGGATTTATCGAGTTCCTTGAGACGGGCGGCGAGGCGGGCGTGGTCGTCGGGGGAATCGTAAGCGCCCGATATATAATAGATGTTGGGTTCCATGCGCTTCCAGACCGATTCGTCGATGGGCTGGTGGCGGGCGTGTTTTTTGATGGCGTCGTAACAGTCTTTGCGATACTGCTCATCGGTGAGGGGCGTGCCATCTTTTTTTTCTTTGGAGCGCGCGTAGCCGACGAGGACGAATTTGTCGGAGACGAGCTTCTCACGGCAAAGTTCGTAGACGGCGGGGATAAGTTTTAACTGGGCGAGGTCGCCGGAGGCGCCGAAGATGACGATTGCGCAGGGGACGGGGGTAGGCATATTGCAAGGTAGCTTAGCGTGTGGGGGGCGGGATCAGCAATCGGATTGGAAAAAAAAGGCAGTTGAACCGCCATGACGCCAAGACGCCAAGGAAGAACAGGGGAGGAATTTCAGATTTGAAATCTCAGATCTAAATTCGGCCTGCGGGAAATTTAAGCTCCTGGCGTCTTGGCGTCATGGCGGTTCAATTTCTTCTGAATACAATTATTGGCATGCGTGATCCAAGACTTGGGAAACTTGCGGAAGTGCTCGTGAATTACAGCGTGGGGGTGAAGCAGGGGCAACTGGTGCGCATTGCGGCGCCCAGCGTGGCTGAGCCGCTGCTGGTGGAGATTTACCGGGAAGTGGTGCGCGCCGGAGGACATCCAATGGTGCGGATGACGGCGGACGAGCTCGGGGAAATATTTTTCAAGATGGGTTCGGACGAGCAATTGGATTACCTGAATCCTATTGCCAAGTTTGAGATCGAGACGATCGACTGTTCGATCGGTGTTTGGGCGGACGAGAACACCAAGGCGCTGACGAATTGCGATCCGAAGCGAATGGCGCGGAATTCGGCGGCGCGAAGGCCGATCGGGGATATCTTCATGCGCCGGGCGGCGGAGGGGAAATTGAATTGGTCGGGAACGCAGTTTCCCTGCCAGGCGAGTGCGCAGGATGCGGAGATGTCGCTGGCGGAATATGAGGATTTTGTTTTTGGGGCGGGATTGCTGGATCAGCCGGACCCGGTGGCGGCGTGGAAGAAGGTGTCGCAGCGGCAACAGAAGCTGGCGGATTTTCTTAACGGCAAATCGGATTATCACGTGGTGGCGGCGAACGGGACGGACATTCGAATGTCGGTCGCGGGAATGAAATGGATCAATTGCGATGGGCATGAGAATTTTCCGGATGGGGAAGTGTTTACGGGGCCGGTGATTGATAGCGCTAATGGGGTCGTGCGATTCAGTTTTCCCGCGGTGCACGGGGGACGGGAAGTGGAAAACGTGCGGCTGAAGTTCAAGGATGGGAAAGTGGTGGAGGCATCGGCGGACAAAGGGGAGGATTTTTTGATTTCCATGCTGGATATGGATGCAGGCAGCCGACTGCTCGGGGAGTGTGCGATCGGGACAAATTACAACATCAAGCGATATACGAAGAACACGCTGTTCGATGAAAAAATCGGCGGGACGGTGCATTTTGCGCTGGGGGCGGGATATCCGGAAACTGGGAATGCGAATCAGAGCGGGTTGCACTGGGATATGGTGGTGGATTTGCGGAAGGGGGGATTTGCGGAGATTGACGGGATGAAGGTCAGCGAAAATGGGAAGTTTGTGAAAAGCGATTGGCCGGGCGGGTCGTAGGCTCCGGCGATGAGGAATCTTGCATGAAAGCAGTCATAGCAGGCGAGGCTGCGAGGATTCGGATTGCCACGGCGGCCGATCTTGCCGACATCAACGATATTTACAATCACTACGTTTTTCATTCGACGTGCACCTATCAAGAAACGGCTGAACCCCTCGAGGCGCGGCAGGCATGGTTCGCCAGGCACGGAGCGGGACATCCCGTGACAGTGGCGGAAATTGGCGGGAAAGTGGTGGGGTGGGGTTCGCTTTCGGCGTACCATGAACGGTCGGCGTATCGGAATACGGTGGAAAATTCGGTGTACGTGCATCATGAATTCCATCGGCGCGGGATTGGGTCGATGATTTTACGCGATTTGATTGAGAGATCGCGCGCAATTAGACATCGTGCAATCATCGCGGGGATTGATGCGGAGCAGATTGCGAGCGTGGCATTGCATGAAAAATTCGGATTTGAAAAAGTGGGGCATTTCAAGCAGTTGGGGTTTAAATTCGGGCGGTGGCTGGATGTGATTTATATGGAACTGTTGCTGTGAGTATTTTTCACTGCGGACAGAAGAACCGTTGTTTTGGAAATCATCCACGGGCCGGCGGCGCAGCGGCGGGTTACTATCTCCGCGAACATTTTTCTTGCCGAGGCCCAGTCTTCGGAGGTGAAGCCTTTCATGGTGCGGCAGGAATCGAAATAGCGGAGGGCGGGTTCCGGGGTTTCAAAGCATAGGGCGGCCCGGGCGAACGTGGTGGAGACATTGCCGAAGACGGCTTGGATCATTGGCGGGCCATTGAGCTCGTTGAAGACATCGGAGGCGGGAACGGTGATGCGAAGGATGTCGGCGAGTTTTCCTTTTAATCTGTCCGCGGTTTCGTGCAGGGCGGCGCGGTATTCGGCGAAGTTGTTGCTGAAGTTGGTGACGGCGAGGAAGCGGCCGCCGGGACGAAGAATCCTATAGACCTCGCGAAGAGCCTTGGGGATATCGGGAACGTGATAGAGCATGTGGCGGGCGGTGACGAGGTCAAAAGAATCGTCGGGGAACGGAAGGGATTGAGCGTCGGCCTGAAGGAATTCGACGTCCTCGCCGGCGGATTTGGCTTTGGCGATCATGCCGGGGGAGGCGTCAATGCCAACCAGGCGGCCGAGATGGCCAGCGCGGCGGAGACGCAGGGGAAAATCGCCGGGACCGGTGCCGATGTCGAGAAGGGATTCGTTGGTTTGCAGATGGAGATTTTTGTCAATCAGGGGTTCAAGTTGGGGGCCGACGGTGTAGAGGCGGTGGGTTTCGATGCGGATGCGGAGGTTTTCGTCGGTTTTGTATTGCTCGGTAAGGTTGAGTTGGCTCATGGCAATCAGGCCACCGCGGCGACGACTTTTTTGGCGGCGTCGGTTAGATCCGTCGCGGTTTGAAGGGTGGGCATCTGGGACTGGGCGTCGGCGAGGATGCGGCGGGCTTTTTCGACGTTGGTGCCTTCGAGACGAACGACGACGGGGATTTTGAAACCGACTTCGCGGCCGGCTTTGACGAGGGCCTCGGCGATCAGGTCGCATTTGGCGATGCCGCCGAAGATGTTGACGAGGATGCCTTCGACATTTTTGTCGGAGAGAATGATGCGGAAGGCTTCGATGGCGCCCTCGGCAGTGACGGAGCCGCCGACGTCGAGAAAATTGGCGGGGGAGGCACCGTGGAGCTTGATGATGTCCATGGTAGCCATGGCCAGGCCGGCGCCGTTGACGAGGCAACCGATGTTTCCGTCGAGGGCGATGTAGTTGAGGCTGGCCTTCTGGGCGCGGACATCAAGGGGGCGTTCCTGGGATTCATCGACGAGAGCGGAGAGATCGGGGTGGCGGAAGATGGCGTTGTCGTCCAGTGTGAATTTGGCGTCGATTGCGAGCAGCTTGCCGTCCTTAGTGATGACGAGAGGATTGATCTCGGCGAGAGAGGCGTCCATCTTGATGAAGGCTTTGCCGAGGTTGAGCATGAGTTTGGCGGCTTCGGAGGCGAGTTTGTTTTTGAAGCCGAGCTTGTAGGCGAGTTCGCGGGCCTGGAAGGGCTGAAGGCCGAGGAGGGGATGGATTGGTTCCTTGAAAACTTTTTCCGGGGATTTATGGGCGACTTCTTCGATTTCCATTCCACCTTCGGCGGAGGCGATCAGCGTGGCTGCGCCGCGGGCGCGGTCGATGGTGATGCCAACGTAATATTCCTTGGCGATATCGACGGCGGGGGCGACGAGGAGGATGGAAACGGGAACGCCTTCGGGGCCGGTTTGATTATTGATCATCCGATTTGTCAGCATGAACTTGGCGGCGTCCCAGGCTTCTTCGGCGGATTTAACGAGTTTGACGAAACCGGCTTTACCGCGTCCACCGGCGTAAACCTGGGCTTTGATGACGCAGGCGCCGGCCTGGATTTTCTTGAAGGCGTCGGCGGCGGCTTCGGGGGAGCGGACGACCTCGGCGGCGGGGACGGGGATACCGTGATCGGAGAGGATTTGGCGGGCCTGGTATTCGTGGATTTTCATTTAACGTCAGTTTTCATTGGTTGCCGGTGATTTGTCAATTGTATTGAGGAGCTAGTCATTTTGGGGCGTCAAGACGATTTGTGCGTATCCAGTTCGCGCAAAAGGCGATCCAACAATTGCTCGACGTTCAACTCTTTGGCCCATTGCATGAGATAGTTTCGGTCCAAAGTGTTCACGTTTAGCAATGCAACCCCAATCGCATCGTGATATTGTCGCTCAGAACCGGATTCGCGCGACCATTCCAATTTTGAGAGAATGGAATCCTCAGGCGTAACAACGGCGACCCGGATTCCGAGGATTGTTCCCGACACTCCCCGGGAAAACTCTTGCAGGCTGAATGGACGATCTTTGCGGATGATCAAATCGGCCTTCCAGCCCGAGTCTGCATTGACCACGTTGAACATCGATCGCTGTTTGAAAGCGGTTTGAGCCGCATCTTTGCTGGCATACCAATCAACAGGTAAAGAGTCGACAAATCGGTTGAGCGCATCCAAGTTCGGATCGATCACGAGATCGAAATCGTTGGTTGCGCGCGGATCTCCGTGAAAACTGCTGGCAAGCGAACCGCTGATGATGAATGGGATTCCCGCACGTTCGAGCAATGTTGTGAGATGGCGGAAAAACGGTTCTTGATCGGTCACGGCACAACATCCTCGCCGGGATATACGAGCTTGAAAAGGTCGGCGCCGATTGCCAGTTTAATGGCGGCTAATTGTACGCGGCGATCATCGTAATCAGGATGGCGGTGACGGACGCCGGCTTCGGAGATGGATCGCAGGGAGTTATTCAGTTGAAACGTCATGCGAACACGGCCCTCGAAACCGATGTTTCGCAGGATTTGCCAGCCCATGGCGTCGCGTTCGTGGGAGCCAGTTGAATCCATATACGCGATGTTAAGACGGCATGGACAACGATACAATTCCAAAATGGATCGTTCAGCGATCATTCTCAGCAGCGGGGGACTTGATAGCACAACATGTCTTGCGATCGCGCGGGCGGAAGGGTTTGCTCCGATTTATTCGCTTTCGTTCGATTATGGGCAGAGGCATAGACACGAACTTGTCGCGGCAGAGGCAGTTGCGAAGGCGTTTGGGGCGAAAGAACATCGGGTCATCAAGATCGATCTGCGGCAGTTTGGGAAGAGCGCGCTGACGGATGCGATTGATGTGCCGAAGGATCGGAAGATGGGGGAAATGACGGGGATTCCGATTACATATGTGCCGGCGAGGAATACGATTTTTTTGAGTTATGCGCTGGCTTGGGCGGAAGTGCTGGGGGTGAGGGATGTTTTTATTGGGGTGAATGCGGTGGATTACAGCGGGTATCCGGATTGCCGGCCGGAATATATCGCGGCGTTTGAAAAGATGGCGAACCTGGCGACGAAGATGACGGTGGGGGGCGGGAAGGCGTTTGAGGTTCATGTACCGCTGATCAGCTTGAGCAAGGCGCAGATCATTCGGCGCGGGGTGGAGTTGGGGGTGGATTATGGGATGACGCATAGTTGTTATGATCCGGATGAAAGGGGAAGGGCATGCGGGAGGTGTGATAGTTGTGTGATTCGAATGAGGGGGTTTGAGGAGGCTGGGGTGGGGGATCCGACGAAGTATCAAGTCACTGGACGGGAGTAATCCTGAAGGCGTAGGCGTAATCGCAGGGTTTGGCGTCGGGAAGAGTGATCGTCAGGCTGGTGTCGTCGCGCGTCCAGGTCAATTTTGCATCCGAGCCAAGAAGCGTGATGTTTTGAATTTCGCCCGGGTAGGCGCCGGAGTGGGCGGCGAGGGTTTTTATCGCGAGTTTTCCGGATTGTGGCCAGTCCATGGCGATTGCGTAGAGGGTGGAACCGTGGGTGGTGAAGCGGACGTCGTGCTCGCCGAGGGGGCGTTGTTTGTTTTCGTTGAAACCGGGGGATTTTTCGGTTTTGGGAGCGGCGGCGGTGCTGGGGCCTTCGCCGAAGATTGTGAAGGGGCGGGTGCCGAAGATGCATTCGCTATTGATGTCCATCCAGGCGGCCATTTGCTGAAGGAACTGGATTTCATCGCTATCGATGGTTCCATCTCCCTTGACGGGGATGTTGAGAAGAAGATTGCCATTTTTGCTGACGATATCGACGAGGGTTTGGATGATGGTTTGGGCGGTTTTGTAGCGGTGGCGCTGAAAAGTGCGAATGTCGTAATGCCAGCTTCCGATGCAGGTGTCCGTTTGCCAGGGAAGAGGCTCGATCGTGTCGGATCGTCCGCGTTCGATGTCCCAGACCATGCATTTGCGCTGGTCGGGATCGAGATTTTTTCCGTTGAGGACAGCCTGGAGTTGGCCGTCGTGAAGCTGCATATTGGAATTGTAAAGATGGGCGGCGATTTTGAGGCCGATGGAGCTGTCGACCTGATAGAGGGGGAGGATGGTGTCGTCGAAATAGAGGAGGTCGGGGTGGTATTTGTTGATCAGGTCCACGGTGCGGTTGAAAAATTTGGCGCAGTAGGCCGCGTCGGGAATGCTTGCGCCTTTTGAAGCATCCCAATCCCAGACGAGACCTTTGCCGGGGACGTGGTTTTGGGCGTAAAGATCCTGCGGGTCATAGCCTTGCCACCATTTACCGGCGCCGTCGGCCTTGGTGAGTTTGCCGTCGTAGGAGACACCGGCGAGCGGGCCGGTTTTGTCGGCGCCCTGGGCGACCTCATACCACGCCCAGGCGTGGGAGGCGTGGCTGGTGATACCGAAGCGCAGGCCATTTTCGCGGGCGGCTTTGGCCCAGGTGCCGACGATGTCCTTATGCGGGCCGATGTTTACGGAGTTCCAGGGCTGATAGGTGCTGTCGAAGGCATCGAAATTGTCATGATGATTGGCGAGAGCGACGAAATATTTAGCGCCGGCGCGTTTGTAGAGTTGCATTAGTTTTTCGGGGTCCCAGTTTTCGGCATGCCAGAGGTTGTCGATGTCTTTGAAGCCGATGACGGAGGGGTGGCCGTAGTGGGCGACCTGATATTTGTAATCATGATCGCCCTGAATATACATTTTTCTGGCGTACCAGTCGCCTTGCTCGGGGACGCATTGGGCGGTCCAGTGGGCCCAGATTCCAAACTTTGCGTCTCGAAACCAGTCGGGGGTTTGGTACTGGGAGAGGGATTGCCAATCGGGTGAGAATTTTCCGGAGGTGATGGGGAGCATGCTTGCCGCGGCGGGTTGGGTGGAAGTGGTGGGTTGCACGATGAAAGATTCCCCGGTTGGAGTGTGATGGGCACATGAAGCTGCGGTGCAAAAGATTGCAACGAAAAGTGGGAGGAAGCGCGGTGAGCGATGGTTCATCATCTATAAGCCAAGTATAGAGATTTTCAGATTCAATCATACCTTGATGAGAGCGATGAAGAAATTGAATATTATTTTCGGTTATGGTTTTATTGCCGATTGGCGGCGCTGGCTCGAATTCAATCGGCGTGAGCGCTGTGAGCGCAGTTGGCTGGCCTGAAAATGATCGGGAATGCCTTCGGCAACGGCAAAGAGGGGGCGTCATTTTTATCGATATAGCACGTCAAATAGCGGCGATAGATATTTTTCGTAATGACGCCAGCGTCCGACAGAATGCTGATAGAGCGGCTGACGAACTTGCCAATCGCTGGCGGTGAGGATTGTGGTCGGGGTGCGATGGAATTCCAAGCACGCGGGGTCCCAGGGCAGGCCCAGGAATTCGAATAGGCGGCGGCTCTCGGATTCCAGATCTCCGACAAGCTTCTCGTATTGCATTTCCAGAATCTGCAGAGGCAATGTTTGCCGCCAATAATCCATGAGCCGGTTGCAGGCGACGTATTCGTGAGCGCAGTCGGTGAGATCGAAGGAGAATGCATTGACGTCGGCGAAGTATTGAAAATAGCAGGAAAGGCAGGTGTCGCGGGCGTCGCGCCGGCAGAAAATGACGCGCGCGGCAGGAAACAAGAGAGCGATGAGGCCGAGGCGATAAACGTTGCTTGGCAGCTTGTCAATGATGAACCGCGCTTGCGGATTCTGGGCCCGCAGGTGCTCAAGATGTTGACCCGCAACCTTTTTTATGGAGTCAGGATCGAGAAGGAGGGCATCGGATTTAAGGTCGGTTCCCCTGAGGCTCCTGGCGATTTCGAGAATGGCACGGCTTTCGCCGGCGCCGCAAACGGTCGGATGACTGACGGCGATTTGCTGGACCAGGGTGGTGCCGGAGCGCGGCATGCCGACGATGAAGACGGGAATTTCCGAGGATTCGCCCCAGCCGCGCCGCTGCTGGAAGAATTCGGGTGAAAAGGTGTCGATGATTTGATCGACCTGGCGATGGACGGATTCGCGGTCGTAAATTTTCCCCATGGCCGCCCGCTGCCGCTTGACGGTGGAATTGGCGGCGGCGTAATGAAGGAATGCCTTGTCAAAACGGCCGGCGGCATCGAAGGCCTGGCCGAGAGCAAACTCGATGGCGATGCGCTGGTCAACCGGGATATTGGGGTGATTCAGCAGATCCATTATGCGCTGCAACTCCGGTTGACCGGGGTTCAGTTGGCCGACCCGCGCGAGCGCGGTGTATCCGGTGGCGAGATCGGGGCGGAGTTCGATTAATTTCCGGAAGCAATCCGCGGCTTCGTCGAAGCGCCCGAGCGACCGGAGCGCGACGCCGAGCAAGTTCCAGGATGAAAACGAATTGGGTTCGACCGCGAGTGCGCGGCGAAAGCACTCGACTGCGGCCGCGGCGTTGAGCTGAAACATGCGGATCTGGCCGAGCGCTTCGTGGGTAAAAACGGAATCCGGGGCGATCGCGACCGCGCAGGCATGGGCGGCGAGCGCTTCATCGAACCGTTCCAGTTTGGCGAGAAGCGCCGCCATCTCGGCGTGAATTTCGACGGCTGCGGGATTCGCCCGCGCCGCGTTGCGGTATGCGGCGACAGCGTCGCCGGCGTTTCCAGCCGCATCGAGCGCCTGACCCAGATTCAAATGTGCCTGGGCGACATCCGGATGAAGTTCGATGATGCTCAGATAGGCTGCGATGGCTTCATCTATCCGGCCTTTTTCGCGGAGGATTCTGCCGATCTTGTATAGCCGATCGAGATATTCGGGCTTGAGCATGACGGCGCGGCGATACGACGCCATGGCCTCATCCGAGAAGCCTTTGCGGCTAAGTGCATTGCCGAGAGCGTTGTGCGCTTCGCCAAATTCGGGACGGAGTTCGATCGATTTTGAAAACGCCTCGATGGCGCCGTCGAGTTGATTGCGGCTGAGAAGAATATTTCCCAGATCGAAATGCGCCTTGGCGTCGGTGGGAGAAAGCTCCAGCGCCCGTGTGTAAGATCGGATCGCCTGATCAAATTCGCCTTTTTTGACGAGCAGCGCGCCGAGACTCTTGTGGGCATCGGTGAATTCGGGCCTGGAGGCGGTGGCCCGGCGAAGCAGATCGATGGTGGAATCAATATCTCCCTGTTGAAGGGCAATCGTCGCCAGGAGCGCCAGAGCGTCCGGCTGTTCCGGTTCGCGATCGAGAATCTCGCGATAGATTTTGGTGGCCTCGGCCAGCTCCCCGGCCTGCTGGTGGCGCATCGCGGTTTGGATCAGCTCCTGCATAATCAGTTGCCGTGACAACCCCTAATCGGCCTGCAACGAACGACAGCGAACCGAATTCTATCAAATATCCGCTGATTGCCCAGATCGATCCAACGGCCTGAAGGGTGCGACCAGCAAGGAATCAAAGAGCGTCGGCATTTCGAAGATCAGGGTCGCCTGGTTTTGGGGACTTGGCGCTGCAAGAGGTCTCAATTCCCATCCGCGAATACCGCTGATAATCGCGAGATTACGGGCCATCCGGCCTATGTAATTTGAATTATACGGCTCTCCATCACACGCCGATAAGTCTAGCGTGCCCGGTAACTTCGCCGGCACTTTGGAGCAGCATTGTAAGCGTTTTGCCTTTCGCCTGATTGAGACCCCGGTTGTATTTGCGTGCAACGAAATTGTCCAGACGGTTACGCTCCACGATGAGCGTGATGCCCCGAACGCGCGCCGTCCGGGCGGTAATGGAACCGCTGGAACGGCGGCTGCTGATGGCGGTAAATGCCACGCAAGTGGTTTATGCCCAGCAACCGAGCAACGTCACCGCGGGCGCGGCAGATAATCCGTTCATAGTTGTGGACGTGGAGGATCAGAGCGGCAGCATTGTTACCACCGACCATTCCACCGTTACGCTTGCACTGGCCAGCGGCCCAGGCGCCGCAGGCGGTACGCTGACTGCCACGTCCGTGAACGGAGTGGCGACGTTCAACGATGTGACGTTCAGCGCGGCCGGCAACTATACTTTAACCGCCAGTGACGGCAGCCTTACCCCGGCGACCTCCAACGGCTTCACGGTAATCGCGCCCACCCTGACGGCTCCATCCAACCTGACTGCCACGGCTCCGGACAATTCTTCCGTGACGTTAAGCTGGACGGACAATGACAGTTCCGCCACCGGCTACACGATTCTGCGTTCCGTCAATGGCGGAAGTTACTCCACGCTGGCAACGCTCACCGCCAACAACAGCCCGTCTATTTGCAGCTTCACTTTTTCCGACGCTTCCGGCGACGCGGGAACCATAACGCTAAATTGTCAGCCTTCCGGTTTGGGTGATGGAAGCGTATGGGCCGCAAGCGGATCCCTGACGATTACCCAGAGCAGCAATATCGCTCACATGCCCCTAGGCGTCTATCCGCTGATTGCCAATGCCACGCCATCCCTCGTTGACACCTCCAGTCCCACCGGAGCGTTCACTTTCGACAATTTGATTTATCCCGGCAACAATTCTCAGGCGGGATCGTCTTATCTGACCGATGGCGGAATTCTTTTTGGTAAAGCCAGCAGCGGGATAGAAATCAACATCTGGGGCAATGGCGGAGGAGATTACGCAATCTATGAAGCGGACGCCTCGGGATATCCCATTGAAGTCAATAACGGCGGGACC
>Ga0182015_10005414_pt1 | contig 13281 bp, 13 predicted proteins | sample 712P3MmetaG_FD_120478 | JGI IMG/M metagenome (GOLD analysis project Ga0182015, IMG submission 120478) | Permafrost microbial communities from Stordalen Mire, Sweden - 712P3M metaG | ecosystem: Environmental > Terrestrial > Soil > Wetlands > Permafrost | place: Sweden: Stordalen | collected...
ACCCAGTCGATGCGCCAAACCACTCGCCAACGATGGCTCCGACCATCGCAGCAGTCACGGAGATTCGCAGTCCGCCCAGAAGCGATGCCAGTGCGGACGGCGCGTCCAGATGGGCGAGCAGGGTAAGCCGCCCGGCGCCAAAGACGCGAAACACATCCACCAGACGCGGACTCGCGGATCGCAGCCCGGAACCGGCCGCAACGTACATGACAAAGAAAACGGGAATCGCGGCCAGCATCGCAGGCGTCCAATCGCGGCCAACGGTGACGATAAGGATGGGGCCAAGCGCTACGGCTGGAACAGCATTCACAAGGACCGAGAGCTGATCGAGTCCGCGGCGGAGCGGCGCCAGTAAATGAGCCAGAATCGCCACGGCCGTTCCGAGCAACGCGCCGGCACCCAGCCCCAAAGCCGCCGAGGTCAGCGTGGCCGCGGCCGCTCTGCGCAGCAACGCCATCTTCCAGGGCTCCGCATACACCGCGCAAACTTCGCTGAGCGACGGTATCGACGGTCCGGCGAGCTGCAGCGATCCGACGATCTGCCATGCGGCGATGAACAGCAACATTCCGGTCAGTCCATACAGATTGGAGCGCAGAGAGGAACGCATCAGGTCTCCTTCGAGGCAGACGTGCCACTCGCATCAGGCAGGTCGCCTGGACCGCTTGGATCGAGACCGAGCGTGAGCTCGTCGCACAGCCGGTGGAAGGATTCGAGCCGTGTATGCTCGACCGTGTGCGGACGCGGAAATGGCACCGCATACTCGCGAACGATGCGACCGGGGCGGCCCGTGAGGACCACGATTCGGTCGGCAAGAAAGACCGCCTCTTCCACCGAGTGCGTGACCAGCACCGTTGTGAGCCTTTGGGTGGTCCGACCCTGTCGCAGCCAGATGCGCTGCAGCTCGTGATTCAGACGGCGGCGCGTCACCGGATCCAGCGCGCCGAAGGGCTCATCGAGAAGCAGCACCTGGGGACCGAGCGCCAGAGCACGCGCGATGGCCGCACGCTGCTTCATGCCGCCCGAGAGCTGGGAGGGACGCGCAGACTCGAAGCCACGCAGGCCGACAAGCTGAATGAGATCTTCGATCCGCCGGTAATCGATGGGAACCCCAGCGGCCTGGTATGGCAGTTTAAGGTTGGATTGTACCGAGCGCCACGGGAGCAACGCATGTTCCTGAAAGGCGACCCCGAGCTGATGAGCGGCGCGCAATGCCGCGGGCGGACGGCCGTGGATCGTCACCGATCCAGCGGACACCTCCTCCAGCCCGGCGAGCAGGTGCAGAATGGTGCTCTTGCCGCATCCTGAAGGGCCCAGCAACGCGATAAACTCCCCGTCCGAAATGGTGAGATCGATGCCGGAGAGCGCGCGCACGCTGTCGCGCCGGTTTAATCGATACTCCTTGGACACTGCGGACAATTCGATCAATGCGTCAATCCTGCGATGCGTCCACGATTATGGCATGCCGCAATGTTGGACCGTGAATCCTGTGCAACGCCTCATATTCCAACGGCGCGATAAGCTTCGACGAGCAGCGAACCATCGAGCAGCCGCCACGGATCGGGAAGGCCGGTGCGTCCGGTAATGGCGGCCACTTCGTACATCGCACCGGTCAGCTCTTCCTCGCCGATCCAAAACGGGTGTCCCGTCGACGGCGCTATTTCAAGCGGTGTTTGCAATGCGTTCAAGCGCGTTTGCTGTTTCAAGTCGAGGCCCAGGTCGCCACCATAACGCGTCACCGCCAGGGTTGCCGCATACTCCGCATTGCGCAGGTTGATTGCGCGGGCGCGCAGCAACGCCCGCAGGTAGCCCGTCAACATTTCTCGGCGCGAATCCAAAGTCGCGCGCCGCGTGACGATCAATGCCGACGGCACGCGATAACCCAAGTCGTACATCCGCGTCACAAAAAAATCGACCCCTTGCTTCAGACCCATGCTCTCGAGCGTGAGCGGCTGGTTGGTTATGAAGCAGTAGTAGGCATCGCCAGCGCCCGCCAGCAGGGCTTCCGGCGAAAATCCCACGGGCACGAATTGGTAGTCGGGCGGCAGATGGTTGAGCTTGAAAGTTGCATCGAGCACTCGGCGTTCGGCCGGCCCTTGCACAAGCAATCGCGCGCCAATCAGGTCGGCGGGCGCTCTCACCGGACGCCGCGGTAGCGAGATAAGTCCCGTCGGCGCCACGGGAAACAGCGACGCGAGAATGACGAAGTCATTCCCATGAGCCAGCGCATCCAGCAGCGGCAGCCAATCCGTGTCACCGATGTTGGCCTGGCCGGCGGCGATCTCGATCACCGGCTGCGGCGCGTTGGGGCCGCCCGCAAGATACTTCAGCGGCGCTCCTTCCTTCTCAAACAGGTTTTGATCGAGGGCAATCCAAAAGTTTGCGTACTCAACATTCGGAACCCAGCCGAGTGCGTGCGTGAGGCCACGCTGATCAATGGAATGACAGGAGCCGAGCAACGAGGGCGCCAGCACACTCGCCAAAGATGAGGCAAGGAGCCTCCGGCGGCTCAGAGACATCGGCACAAGATCGCCAAAATTTGGCTCACGGCTTCCGGGATTGCCATGCTCTGCACTTGTAGATTCCTTGCGTTCGCTTAGTCGAGCATGGCGGCCGGTCCAGGCTGATGCCCACGATCCGCGGCCGTGCGAGTACGCAAAAGCAACCGGGAGTGGTGTGTATTGCGAAGCCTCATGCTACTGAAGCTGGGGTAACGTCGCAATAGCCTTATTGCCCGGGTCCAGACGATATGCCCCGATGACATCAATTGGGGTCGATTCCCGATACAGCAACAGTGGGTACTCGTTCAATACCTGATGCGCCGGCCGTGCACGTGCGCATGAGCAGCCGGCGACGTGAGCCACTTCCAGCAGTCTCCCGGACAGCCATTCGCCGGCGTGCCTTGGATTCCGTTTCGTGTCTGGCCATCCGGCGGGACCCATCATAGAATGCGGTATCGCCGGCACAATATAATGAGGTGGCTCCAAGGAGGGTCGAATGCGCGAGCGTGTTGTTTGGCCAATGACGGTCGTTCTCGCAACATTGTTGCTGTTGAGTGCACCGGGCAAGGCAGCGCCCGAGCCGACTCCGGCCGAAGTGCTCGATTTCGTCGCGACTGTGGAAGCGGACCTTGCAAGGGAAACGGACAATCTGAATCACGCAGGCTGGGTGCAGCAAACCTACATCACGGCTGACACGAATTGGTTGCTCGCCAAGGCCAATGCGGAGAGTATTGATCGGACAGTGCGATATGCGAAGGAGGCTGCGCGGTTCGATCACGTCAAGGTTGATGATGTTACGGCGCGGAAGCTGTATCTGCTGAAACAGTCGCTGGTGCTTCCAGCGTCCTCCCGGCCTGGCGCCTCCTTGGAGCTGGCCAATATTGCGGCGAGACTCGATAGCGACTACTCCACAGCGACTTTCACCTACCACGGCCGGGCATTGACGCTCGACGAGATGGAAGACGTCCTGAGAACGTCGCGCGACCCAAACGAAACACGAGCACTTTGGGAAGGCTGGCGGGCGGTGTCATCGCCGCAAATGAAGGCCGATTACGCGCGCCTGGTCGAACTGGCCAACGAGGGCTCGCGGGAGCTGGGCTACGCCGACACGGGCGTCCTTTGGCGTTCCTGGTACGACATGCCGCCGCAGGCCTTCGCTGCTAAGACCGACATCCTGTGGACGCAAGTCAAGCCGTTGTACACCAAGTTGCATTGCTATGTGCGCGCTCGGCTGAGCCAAAAATACGGACCCGCCGTTCAACCGGTGAAGGGCCCAATCCGGGCGGACCTGCTTGGGAACATGTGGAGTCAGTTCTGGGGGAACGTTTACGACATCGTGGCACCGGGCGGCACATCGCTGGGGTATGACCTGTCGGCGGCGCTGTCGGCGCACGGATATGACGCTGTCAAGATCGTACATACGGCGGACGAGTGGTATCAGTCGATCGGATTTGCGCCCGAGCCCGCAAGCTTCTGGGAACGTTCGATGTTCACTCGACCGCGGGACCGTGAAGTCGTCTGTCATGCATCAGCCTGGGATATCGATAGCAAGGAGGATCTCCGTGTCAAGGCATGTCTAACAATCACGGCGGACGACTTCTACACCGCTCATCACGAGCTCGGCCACAACATGTATCAGCGAGCATACGAGAATCAGCCCTTCCTGTTCGAAAACGGCGCGAACGATGGATTTCATGAGGCAGTCGGCGATTTTGCAGGTCTGAACGCCTTGACGCCTGACTATCTCAAGCAGTTGGGTCTGATCGACCAAGTCCCGGGACCCGCCGCGGACATTCCCTATCTGCTACGTATGGCCTTGGATAAAGTCCCCATCGTCGCTTTCGCGATCATCGTGGACAAATGGCGCTGGGGTGTGTTCTCCGGCAAGATCACCCCCGAGCATTACAATGACGCGTGGTGGGATCTGGTTGCCAAATACCAGCATCTCATGCCCCCGGGACGCAGACCGGAAAACGCGTTCGATCCCGGCGCGAAATATCACATTGCCGACAATACGCCCTACGCACGCTATTTTTTGGCGGACATCTATGAATTCCAATTCTATAGGGCCGCGTGTCGGCTTGCCGGTTGGAGCGGACCGCTCAACCGCTGCAGCATCTTTCGCAACAAAGAGGTTGGCGCCAAGCTTGCGGCGATGTTGGCACTTGGCCAATCGAAGCCGTGGCCGGAAGCGTTGGCCTCATTTAGCGGCGAGCACGACATTGATGCCAGCGCCATTACTGACTACTTTGCGCCGCTATCCGCGTGGCTGGATAAGCAAAACCGCGGACAGTCGTGCGAACGGTGAGTGTCCTGGACAGAAGATGTGGCCGGTTACGAGGCCGTGCCGCATGCGGCATTGCCCGCGAGCAGAGTAGACTGGACGGACTGCCGTAACGCGCCCACGGGACGACAAGCAGGCGATGAAATGACAGCCCGGATCGGACAAGCGTCACCGCGTCTCAACGCCAGAATTACCGGCTTCGTCTATTTTCTTTATTTTTTGACTGCAGTATCCGCAGAGGTCGTCGTTGGGCGGGGACGGCTGGCTTTATATGATGCCGTCAACCTCCTCGCACATGCGTTCTACATTGTCGTGACGCTGCTCTTCTATGACATGCTTAAACCGGTGAACAGAAGCCTCTCCATGGTTGCAGCGTTATTCAGCCTTTTAGGTTGCGCCAATGATGTTCTTAGCCTCCTTAATCTCGTTCCCTACAGGATCAACAGCCTGGTGTTCTTCGGGCCCTACTGCCTCCTGATTGGCTACCTGATTTTCAGGTCGACCTTCCTGCCTCGCATTCTGGGCGTGCTCATGGCGTTGGCCGGTGTGGGTTGGCTGACCTTTCTGTCACCGGCCGCGACGCCTTTGGCCACCTACCTGAAGATTCTTGGCTTCGTCGCAGAGGCATCGCTGATGCTGTGGCTCATCGTGAAGGGCGTAAACGTTCAGCGATGGACGGAGATGGCAAGCGCAGCGGGGTAATGACCACCGCAAAAGCGTGTATCGCGCGCGCGAACAGTTTGTTACCCAGGACATGTCTATCGCGATGGCAGGATGCCGGTGGGTAGGCGCGAAGAGAGGGTGACCGATGCCCGGACAATTCGTTGCTGCGTTTTTTCCTGGATTTGGCCGGTTACAGGGGCCGTCGTGGGAGGCATTGCCGCCATGTGCATTATCGACAGCATGACGACGGAGAGAATCATACGGAATGAGAGTCTAATCATGGTTTTAGGTTCCGAACCCGACTCCAGAATCGGCTGTATCTCTTAGCGATGAGAACGCCGAGTCGTCGATTTCGATGACGTGGATTACGCCAAATTCATTATTCGGGCCGCGACTCAGCATCACTCCCAAACCCGACGAGCGGGTATCAGGTGTGGACAATGACCAGTTGGTACACTCCTATGAGAAATCAGGCATCTTTGCCGAGTTACCGGTGGAACCCGTCATGAGAGAGAATAACAGCGTGCCGCCCCTTGCCATCCGGCTTGCGGCCGCGTTGGTCGGCTATTCACTCGTTGCCTGGGGTCTTCCCTCGCGAGCCGCGGAAAGCGCTCCTGCAACGTACGACCTCATCATCGAGCACGGCCGAGTCATCGACGGCACCGGTGCGCCCTGGTTTGCGGCCGATGTTGGCATTCGCGCGGGACGCGTCGCTGCGATCGGGAGGCTCGATAAGGCCACGGCGAAACAGCGCATCGACGCAGGCGGGCGGGTCGTCGCGCCGGGGTTCATCGACATGCTGGGTCAATCCGAACTCACGCTGCTTGTAAATCCGCACGTGCCGTCCAAGATCTTCCAGGGAATCACGACGGAGATCACCGGCGAGGGTGAGTCCGTCGCGCCGGTTAATGCCGCGATCGCCAAGGAGGATGCACCCAAATTCCGCCATTACGGGATTACGCAGGACTGGACCGACTTAGCGGGATATTTCCGGCGCCTCGAGAAACAGGGGGTGGGCATCAATATTGGAACCTATGTCGGCGCCACTACGGTACGCGAGATGGTCGTCGGATTTGCAGACCGGGCAGCGACTCCCGAGGAATTATCCCGCATGCAGGCAATCGTCGCCGCGGCCATGCGTCAGGGCGCACTCGGGTTATCGAGCGCCTTGGAGTACGCTCCTGCACCCTACGCCAGCACCGAAGAACTGATCGCGCTCGCGAGCACGGCGGCACAGTTCGGCGGAATCTACGCGACCCATATGCGTTCCGAACAGGACTCGATCATGGCCTCGATCGACGAGACGATACGTATCGGTCGTGAGGCCCGTATTCCAGTCGAGATCTGGCATCTGAAGGCGGGCGGCGTGGGCAACTTCGGTCTCATGCCGGAAATTGTTGCGCACATAGAGCGCGCGCGCGTTGCGGGTGTGGACATCGCGGCCGACACCTATGCCTATACGGCTTGGTACAATGAGCTCTCCGCTTTCATTCCTCCCTGGGCCCATGAGGGCGGCAACGCAAAGTTGGTTGAGCGGCTTCAGGACCCCGCGGTGCGGGCGCAACTCAAGAAGGAACTCGACGCCGATGCGCATGATTGGGATAACGAATGGCAGTCGGTGCCCGGACCGGAGGCGATCCTGGTCACGACGGTGCTCAATCCGAAGATTCTCAATCTGCAGGGCCGTAGCCTCGCAGAGATCGCGAAGGAGCGCGGTACCGACCCCAAGGACACACTTTTCGACATTCTCATCGAGGACGCAGCGCAAACCTCGGTGGCGGTTTTCGCGATGAGCGAGCCCGATGTGGCGCTCGCGGCAATTCAGCCGTGGGTGTCATTTTGCAACGATAGCGAGGGCACGGCGCCTGACGGGCTGCTCGGGTCCGAATATCCACATCCGCGCGCCTATGGAACCTTCCCGCGCGTGCTGCGTAAATATGTGCGCGAGGAGCGCCGGATGTCCCTCGAGGAGGCAATCCGAAAATTCACCAGCCTGGCGGCCTCGCGTGTCCGTCTCAATGATCGCGGGGTCTTGAAGGTCGGTTTGTGGGCCGACATGGTCGTGTTCGATCCGGAGCGGATCACCGACAAGGCGACCTTCAGCGCGCCAAAACAATTGTCGGTCGGGATGCAATGGGTGCTCATCAATGGGGTGCCGGTCATCGCCGACGGGGTAGCGACCAATGCGTTGCCCGGCCGGGTCCTTCGAGGGCAGGGATATCAGGCGACGCATTGACGCCGGATGGGGCAAAGTTCAGCATCAGGTACATTCATTGATCCACCTGCGCCTTCGCAGTACGATCATATTTCGAGAGATACCGATATGCACCATTCCCGCCTATGCGCCGTGCTGATCGACTGCAAGACATCCGAAGTGGACGAAGCCGCCCACTTCTGGAGCCAGGCACTGGGTCGCGCAGTGGATTCCGATCACCCGGCGCTGGGCAGCCGACGGGCGTCGGCCGGCGAGGGCGCTGTGCGCATGGAGCGGATTGACGCGGGAGCACCTTGAACGAAGCAGAAGTCAGCGGCCTGTTGGATGCTCACGATGCACTGGTGGCTGCACATGTGGACGGCACGCTGTCGTTCGACGAGTTTGTGATGGCTTATGGAGAATTTCCGGGCGGCTATGGCCTCGAGGACGGCGCGGCGGCCGACACCCGCACCATCATGCGGTTATTCCGCAATCGCATCGATTTCCACCGACAAGTGGCGGGCGTCCCATCCGGGTTCCGTCAGCCGGTTGAACATGGTATGCCCGATCATGAGGAAGGTTTTTTGCGGAAGGCCGTGCTGCTTCGAATGCGCCAATTATTGATGCGGTATCCGGGCTTCAAGGCGGTGGCGCCGGCGGTTCGCGACCTGCCTTCGGGAAACACGACAAGGTAATGCTGGCTCCGACTTGAGGGTACCATAGAGGTGTTTCTCCAGCGGGAGGTGTCCGTTGCGGATTACCGGCTTCAAACGAATGCTTGTCGTAGGGTTCATTTGCATCTGGGCCCCGATATGCTGGGCGCCTGCGCACGACGCCGGCGACGGGCCGATCCCGGCCAAAGAACAGCTCATCGGCGCATGGCGACTCCTAAGAATTGACATGTCGGGCCCGACAGGTCCTATGGTCGATCCATTCTATCAACCCGATTCGGATGGCATCATCGTCTACGATGCATCCGGATGGATGAGCATCCAGATCGCGGCGCCACATCGCCAGGCATTCGAAGTGCCGGCATCCCGATCGCCTGCAGCGGCAATCGGGGCGCTGTCACCGAGGAAAGCAGCCGCGTTTGATACCTATTATTCCTACTATGGAACTTGGGACCTTGACGCAGCGACCGGAGTGGTGACGCATCATGTCAAGTCATCGCTTATTCCCGCGGAGACAGGACTTAGTTACGCGCAAAATGTTACGCTCGAGGGCGGGCGGTTGACGTTCACATTGCGCGACAAAGATCATGGCGAGGAGACCATCCGGCGGAAAGTGTGGGAGCGAATAGCGCCGTCCCCGTCCGTCGATAAGAAGGAATAATTCGTCGACTGTCCACTCGCTCACCTTCGAATCACAAAGAATCGATGATTCGGCATCCGATTGAAACCTGCCCAGGGTGTGGGATCGGGGCGGCGGTGCAGTGTCGATTTATTTTCCGAGCACAGCCAGCGCCTCGAGAAGCGCCCGATGGAAAGCGGCTGGATCCTGAATCTGCGGCGCGTGTCCCAACTCCGGAAACTCAAAAAGCATCGCGCCAGGGATCACTTCAGCGGCGTGCTTGCCGAGTACCGGATAGAAGATCACCTTCAAGCGAGCCTTGAAAATCACGAATCACCTCCACGCGCCAACACTTGAGTGGCTGCCGTCTTCTTGATGGCCATTTGTACGAATCATACTGTACCCGTGTGTGGAGAGCCGGTATTAGTGAGTCGCTCACGTCGGCAGCCGGACCGTGCCGTCGGCGTGCCGCTCAAGTGGACACCAGGCGATGACAACCCTAAGATTGAGGGGCGCGTACCGGTCTAGACGTGCTGTATGTTCCGCTATCTGTATCCACCTCTAGAAGGATGCTGACAGGTTCAGCTGCACGCTGCGTCCTGGCAACCGGAAGAACAACGGGTTGCCGTTCACGTAGCCCGCGGGCGTCGCGCCGCTGGTATAGCCGTCGAGAAAGTAAATGTCGTGGCGGTCGGCGATGTTCTGCAGCGTCACGCCGACCTTCGCATTCTTGAGGGCCATGAACGAGTCGAACACGTAATTCACGGCGGCGTCCGCGGTGCTGTAGGCGTTGAACCGATAGGTATCCTCCGCGTCCCCGTAGCGCACGCCGACGTACTTGTCGATGATGGAGGCCTGCAGCGGGCCCTGGTTGTAGAGCACTCCGAGCGCAGCGGTGCGATTCGGGGTCAACGGCACCCAGCTTTGATCGCTGTCGAGACGCGCGCTGTTATAGGACCAGTTTCCGTAGATACTGACACCCCAGCCCACGGCATAGGTCGCCTCGGCCTCGACGCCCTTGTACTTGGTGGCGCCCAAATTGTAGAACTGCTTCAGCGCGGTCCCACCGCCCGGCGGTATCACCGAGTGGGAGGCAACCTCGTTGCTGAAGTTGATGGTGTAAACGTCCGCGGAGACCGTCAGGCCTTGACCGACCCAGGTGGTGCCCAGTTGGACGTTGGTGGTCCCTTCGGGATTGACGGTGTTGAGCGCGGGATTGACCACGTACAACACGTTCAGGTTGGGTGCGAGGAAGCCGCGCGCGTACTGCGTGTAAGCCGACCAGTTGTCCTGGATCTTGTAGTGCAGGTCCACCGACGGAAGGTTGCGGGTCCAAGTCTGGCTGTAGTCCAATGGCAGCTCGGTGCCCTGGTTCACGGGTGAAACGATGACGCGCTCAAAGTTTACGTACTTGTCGCCCGCCGTCAGGTCGAGACCTTCTAGAAGGTGCCAGACGAACTGCGCATAGGCCTCGCGGGAGAAAAGCTGATTGTGCTGCAAGCGATCCGTGTAGGCGGCCTCGGGCTGGCCGCCCGGGAGGACGGGCAGAATCGGGTTGTATGCCTGATTGTCGGAGAAATCGACCTCGACTAGCCGGCGGTAGTTGGACTGATGGTCGAACCAGCCGCCGAACTGCACGTCGCCGAATCCAAGATCGTAGGAGAGGCGCAGGATGTCGCCCAGCGACCGGTAGTTGTTCGTCAACACCTCGCCGGGCACATTGTCGGGACCGTTGACGGTGCCGTTCGGGATGTCGCCGGCATCGAGGCGGCCGTTCGGCAGCACGCCGCCGACGTCCTCGCCGTTATAGCCGTCGTGATAATAGGCGTACGTGTAGAGCTTATTGTCGACGGTCCAGCCGGAGAACTTCGAATTGAGTCCGATGTACTCGTAGTCGGTGGTGATCTTGTCGACGTTGTAGTCCCAGTAGCCTTGGCTGCCCGGGTCGTTGTTGTAGCCGTAGTTCATGCCGAACGCCGCCATTTGATTGGGCGTGGCGCCGATCGGGGGGCTTTGCTTCAGTTTGTTCAGGTTGGAAACCAACGTGATGTCGGTGGTGTCGTTCACCGGCTGCACGGCCTTGAGGAACGCGTTAATGCGGCTCAAATAGGCGTCGGTCAGATACCCGTCCGAGGAGAGGCTCTTGACGCTGAGGAAGGCCCGCGTACCGCCCCACTCGCTGATTTCGCCGGTGTCGAACCGCACGCCGTACAACTGGGTGTTGAAGCTTCCGTAGCTGGCCAGCACCTTCAGCCCCTCGCTGTGCGCTGGGTCGGCGGACTGCATGTAAACAGTGCCGCCGAAGGTTGCATCGCCCACGGTGGCAGCGTTGCCCGGGCCGCGGTCGACGATCACGTTACCGAGGTCCTGGGACATGAAATAGCTGGTCGAGTGGTGCGTAAAGTCGTTCGAATCGCCCCAGGGAATGCCGTCTAGCGTGACGTTGAACTGGCCGTCCTGAAAGCCGCGGATCGAGGTGCCTTGGTTCTCCATGAGGCCCGGGCCATTCGGGTCGACCGTCCACACGCTCGGCGTGAATTTGATGATGTCGGTGTAGTTGACAGCGGGGGCATCGTTGTTCTGAATGAAGTCGGCCCCCACGATTGATTGTGGCTGTACCGCGACGAGCGATCCTTGGGACGGGGCAGCCTGGGGGCCGTGCAGCGCCTGCGCCGTCACGACCACCGGATCGAGGCTGTTGATACGGGCCTGATCCTTGTTGGAATCATCCGAGTCGGCCAGCGCCAGGCTCACCGGCAGCATCAGAACACAGCTCACGCTGATCGCGCGGCGGTTTTTCAGGCCTCGGCGTCGGGTGCGAATAGACGGCATGAACATCCCCTTTTGTATCTGTTTCAACTTCGCAACACAGAGACGCGATGATGCCTAGGGATTCTTACAATTTTGTTTCGCGCTCACGATCGCACCTGAATGTGCCGACACGATTTCGGGGAGGGAACGCGATCCTGGCGCGGTGGCCGCTATTCAGTGAAGATCACTGGGCTGCGGCTGATGTTGCAACTTCGACGGCATAGACGAAAAGTCGTATCGACGGGCCGTCTCATGCGTGTAGCCGGCCTCAATGTAGAGCGCCGCCTGCTTCATGGAAATCAGCGAGTTCAAATTGGTCATCGTGCCATCGCTGTAGAGAAACGCGTACTGCTCCGCCACGTTGTCGGTGGTGTTGGCCCAGCCCGTCACCTGATCAACACGCAGGGGCGGCATTCGTTCGCGATGCCCGAGGCGGTGGCGAAGGGGGCACTGCGGCCGCTGCGGAACCCGGCCGATGACTCGGACAAAAATCATTTAGAGGGCCAATATCAACCTTCGTGCCGCAGGCCACCATTTGAACCTTGCAGTCGTCCGCCATGACCCACGGTCCGTCGCGAACGTCAGCTTGCCGGCGGCTCGAACACGTTCAGAAGATTCATATCGCTAAATATGTTGCTTAAGTATTAGAGCACGCTATACTTAATAAAATGCTTAACAAAGTGACGGCGCTCGATATGACATTTCAAGCTCTCGCGGATTCCACCCGTCGGGCGATTCTTGCTGAGTTGACTCGGGGCCCCAGTTCGGTCAGCAAACTGGCGCGGCCGTTGGCGATATCCCTACCAGCCGTCATGCAGCATCTGGCGGTGCTCGAGAGCTCGGGGCTCGTGCGCTCGGTGAAAGTCGGCCGCGTCCGCACTTGTAGGATCGAGCCTAAGGCACTGAGCCTGGCCGAACAATGGATCAACCAGCGACGTGCAGAGTGGGAGCAACACTTCGACCAGCTCGGCGAGTATCTGAACACCCTCGTAAAGGGAGAAGGAACCCATGCCAAAGACAAGTAGCAGTTCGCCGCGATCGGTGGTGCATGCGACGTTCTGCATCGAACGGACCTACCCGGCTTCTCCGGCGCAGGTGTTCAAGGCGCTGACCGATCCCGCAGCCAAGGCGAAGTGGTTCACGGGTGGCAACGGCTACACACTGCTCGCTCGCGAGATGGATGTGCGGCCCGGAGGTCGCGAGCATTTGAAGGGGCGCTGGGAGACTGGCGTCGTGTCAACCTTTGATGCCGTTTACCATGATGTCGTAACGGACGAACGGCTCCTCTATGCCTGTGAGATGCACTTGGACGATCGCAAAATTTCTGTTTCTCTGGCCACGTTAGAACTTAAACCTGCAGGCACCGACACCCATCTCGTGATGACCGAGCAGGGAGCGTTCCTGGATGGCTATGATGATGCCGGCTCTCGCGAGCGCGGCTCTAATTTCCTGCTCGATGCGCTGGGAAATTCGCTCAAATAGTGCATAGCTGGTCACCGTTTTGATAATCCTCAATCGTTTGTTAATCTCAAGTGGTTTTC
>Ga0182015_10005415_pt1 | contig 13281 bp, 8 predicted proteins | sample 712P3MmetaG_FD_120478 | JGI IMG/M metagenome (GOLD analysis project Ga0182015, IMG submission 120478) | Permafrost microbial communities from Stordalen Mire, Sweden - 712P3M metaG | ecosystem: Environmental > Terrestrial > Soil > Wetlands > Permafrost | place: Sweden: Stordalen | collected...
GGTCTTTCTGGTGGATGTGAGCGAACTGAGCCAGGGATACCGAATCCTCAGCTTCCTGGGCCTCGGCGCGCTGCTGCTCGCTGTCAGCTTCGTCTATCAGCGTGACTGGCTAAACCTGCGCGGTGGGGAGCAACGGACGCCTTGAAGCTTGCCGCCGGTCTTCTTCTGATCGCTGTGACCGCTGCTTCTCCTGAGATCCGGTATTTCCGCTATGAGCGGCCGGTCACGAATGCATCGCAACGTGCCACGCAGACCTGCGTCGTGCTCGATGCCGGTATCTTTGCTCACGCCGCGCCACGGCTTGCCGATCTTCGCCTGTACCACGAGAGCGCAGAGACGCCTTATGTGATCCGCCTTGCTGCGCCGGAGCAGGTCACGGAGAAACCCATTGTGCCGCTGAACCTGGGTCAGCACGGCGGTCAAACCGTCTTTGACGCCGCCATGCCCGAAGCGAATTATAGCGACCTCCAGCTCGCGGTGACGGCGCACGACTTTATCGCCACAGTTGCGGTTTCCGGAAGCCAAACTCAGACCGGCAGCGCCAACACGAAGCTCGGGTCGTTCACCATCTTCGATCTGACCCGCCAGAAGCTCGGCCGCAGCACCGTCCTTCATCTGCCGGAGTCGGACTTCCGTTTCCTGCACTTCCGGATCGTTGGCCCGATCTCGCCGGATAACATCGCTGGTCTCTCGGTCGAGCGCCTGCCGGCCCATCCGCCGAGGTATCAGCCGGTAGCGGAATCCTCGCATATCACGCAAAAAGGCCGCTCTTCGGTTATCGAATTGACCGTGCCCGCCAATGTTCCAGTAGACCGGATCGCGTTCACGCCGCGTGCGGCGCCTGTCAACTTCAGCCGCGATGTGAGCATCACCGTAGCACCAATCTCCCAATTGCCGGCTACCGATGCGGCCGAGCCTGCGCAGCCGGTTTCGCTTTTCGGGAATCTTTTGCGTCTCCACAGCGTGCAGGACGGCCATCGAATCGACGAAGAGCGCCTGGCGATCGACGCGCGGGATGCGGACTTCGGTACACCTGCGAAGTGGACGATCACCATCGATAACGGAGACGACATGCCATTGATGCCGGAATCCGTTCGCCTTGAGATGCTGGAACGGACCCTCTGTTTCGAGGCTGCGGAGAAAGCACGCTATACCCTTTTTTATGGCGATCCGGCACTGGCGGCTCCGCACTACGACTATGCCACGCTATTCACAGCGAAGACAGATGCGACACAGACCGTAGCGGGACCGGAACAACGGAATCCCGAATACCAATCCCGCCCGGACGAGCGCCCCTTCACGGAAAGGCATCCGGGTCTGCTTTGGGCGGCACTGATAGTGGTCATCGCATTACTGGGAGGAATTGCGCTGCAATCGGCAAATCGGACGACGAAGACGCCACAGTAGGAACAGTTTGAGGTCAGTCGTCGCCTGCGATGGGAGTCATGCTACCGAATGCGCCATAGATATGCTGAGGCCTGCCGCAGATTGCCCGTGACGCCATACGCGCGGAAATCACTGCCGCCTCGATACAGCCGATGTTCAGGTCGGTAAAGGTCCAATCGCCCGCGAGGTAAAGGTTGTCGAAATCCGAGTCGTGGGATGGCAAGCGATGTTTGGCCGAACCCGGCAGGCTCAGCACATACAGCTCCGTGGGATCGATATTGCAGCGAAAGAATTGGGTGTCGAAAGCGGTCTGAAGTGGATCATTGACACACTTCACCAGCATGTCATCGTTGAAATGTCCCGGATTCTTTGGGTCCGCTGCCGCCGGAAAGATCGGCAGAAGCGGTCCATCGAGGAAGTCCCGTGAGTATTTCTTAACCCGCTCCCGCTGTTCCGCCGGGTAACCTGGGTCGTCGAAGGGTTTCAATGGATCGTCCGGGATCGCATTGCAGAAGTACGCAATCTGCTTTACATTTGCCGGTTCAGTCCATCTTTCACGCGGAATCAGATCAGACATGTCTGACCAGGTATCAAAAGGCTCGACATAGCCTGAGAGGACACCGCGGGAATTCTTCCAGCCCACACCAGCAAGCGTCTGATTCATCCACAGCTGCAATCCTTGTGTGCGGACCAATCCAACATTGCCAACCATGTCCTCCCAACGTTCCGACGCTTTGATCAAGTCCTGACAGATGTACTTATGCGCGCCCAGTGAAATCGCGAGCACCACCAGGTCGAAATCCTTGTCCGGGCCACGGGAAAGCAACCCCGATTTACCCTTCCAGTCCGTCCACCAGGATTCAAGATCGGGATTCTGGCATTTCTTAATGTCGTCCGCCTCGGCCAGTTGCTGCCAAAGGGGCTCCGTCGGCCAGCACGGAATCTCATCGATACCAAGAATCAATGGATCGTACTCGCCGCCTTTGGTCGTCGCCTGAATCTCAAGCTCAACCGAGTCGATGGCGCGCCCGTCTGCTGAGAGACGCAAACTCTTGACTTTGTGAAAGAACTTAAACTTGACTCCTCTGCTTTTCAGGACGAGATACAGGGGTGACATGATGGTTTCGCCCATGCCGGCGTTCATCCACCACATCAGAGCGCCGCGATAGGTGAACATCAGCCGCAGAGCACCGTAGAGCGTGCTGCCCGCGCCCATCCTGCGCAACTTTGGGTCACCATTTTGGTATCCGAAACAGGCATCGTACATACCCAGAGTGATGGGCGAAGCAGCGTTCTGACATCCATGCTTCTTGAGCCAGTCAATCATGTCGAAGTCTTCGATCGCCATGAAGCCCTTATGCAAGACCTCGTCCTCAATCATCCCGGCAACGACGGCGAGGCCGGTGTCCATGATGATGAAAAAACGGCGGAGATCATCGTCTTTCGCAAGCCAGGGAGAGATCAGTTGCAATAGCCTGGCATTGAAGTCCTTGATCCATTGTGATAACTCGACATGCACTCCAGGCATGTCTCGCTCAATGCTTTGCGGCAGGGTATGCACGAAGGATGTAATGCAATGAAGCGTGGTGTGTTCGCCCTTCGGCTCGGCCGCCGCCGGTAACACTGGAGCGGAGCCGATTGCGCTGCAAAGTTGGCAAACGGCACCTTCGTAAAGCTCAACCAGAATAGGGTGAGACTTCTTCTTGTCATCCAGCAAGGACGTGCAATGGTCGAGGAGAAGTTTTACAAAGCCAAGCGGTGTTGGCGGTTCCTCGCCGTTCTCAAAGGTGCTGTCTTCCCCCGGGAAGGCAAAACCTGAAGCCGGGTCCCCCAGTATTTTGTAGTCTGGCAGCCAGTTGATATTCCACAGTTTCCACTCTTTGCCGACCTGTTCCATCATGGGCGTATAGGTCATCGGCGAGAAAGCCTTGCGCGCATCGGTGAAAGGCGACGCCGGCATCAGGTTCTTCCTATGCGCTTCGTCGTAAGCCTGCCTGATCAAATGGAATGCGTTTTCATAGAAACCCATCCACAAATGAATGCCATGTTCCTGAATACGATCGGAGATAGCCTGGTTCCGTCCGCTCGCACCCTTGCCACCTAGTCGCCATCCCATTTGATAAACGGTGATGTCATAATTCTTCTGCCAGTCCGGGTCATTGGATAGTTCAGCCGCTGTCGCGAGAGCTCCGATCCCACCACCAAGAATCGCGATCTTTTGCATATGCTATTTCCTTCCCGGGTACTTACAGGGTAGCGAGCCAGGCCCAGGCAATATCCGCCGACAGCGAGCAGGAAGTCATCGAATGCCTCCGGCGTGTGTTGCGCGCCATTGCGACCCATACCGTTTTCAATTCATAGGCGAGGTGGTTTTGAAGGAGTCATCCGATTCGGCTCCAGGACGCGGAGTCCACGCCAGACTGTAATACTTACCCCGATCCCGCGCCCAGGGATCGAACGAGTTGACGACATTATCCAATTCCGGGGCCAATTCAGGGATGTTCCGCAACAGCACGCGTTTCAGAGGGGCCACCGGCTGTTTGTGTCCGTTGGGAGTTCCTTTCTCCATCATCTCTGGGCCTGGCCCGTTATGGTTCACCCAGTTGACGCCAAGCGTGGTGTAGAACTCGGGGCGGAAGCAGGAAGTGAAGAAGCGATCGCTGAAGAGCCTGCGCGAAGCATTGAGAATGAAGACGACAAACTGAGTCTCTGAAATGGCGAACCCATGTGGGCGCCGGTACTCGGCCAAATATCCAACCGCGGTGTCTACATCCTCAATGTTGTCGATGAGCGTTCCGTTTGCGTGACCAAGACAGTCGTTGATGGGAGATCCATCCTCGTTCAGTTGCGCATCGGTAATTACTTTCGATGCGTCGCAAACGTGCTGGCCGTAGAGTTCGCGTAGTGTCTGCACAGCAGCCTGTTGCTCCAGCTGTTCGGGAGAGCCAGCAGCAACGCCGGGGTCCATAAAATCGTCGAAGCTGGTTAGCTGGCGCAGTCCATATTGCCGCCTGAATTCATTGAAGCGCGGCACACCATGCTCCCGGTCGCGGATGATGTCGAGCGCCACTACGTCAATTTGCTGTGTCTTGGTCTCCAGCCTGCCGATTTTCAGGTTTTGCAGAAAGAGCGGCGAATTATTCAGCGTAAGCAGCCCCAGCCGTTGACGGCCCAGGGTAAGTCCCCAGTTAGCCAGCCCCATCGACTGTGTAAAAGGAGTGGCCTTGCCTTGAAAGGTTTCGACTACCGGAATGCGTTTAACAATCTTATTCGGATCGGCATTGAGCTCGCGATACTCGAGCAGATCGGGAACGAGCGGATGCAATCGATAGACCGAGACAAATTCTTCCGGAAAATTGAAGGGGGAACCAAAGTGATTCACACCGCCGTTGGTATATTTCGGATTCGTTATGTCGTATCCCGGAACTTTGCTGCCCAGGCCGAAGATCCCCGGTCCAGAGGCAAATACGGAATACCACTCAGAAGCTTTGGCCGCATCTTTGGACTTGCCGAAATTCTGCACGATGACATCGCTCAAAGCTTTCGCCAGCAGTCCACCGTTGGCGCCCAGGAGCCCATTCCAGTTGCCGTTCATCCCCAGGTACAGGGGCTCGTTATAAAGCAGCTGCGGGGTCCACTCGGTGGTGTGTATCTTGGCAATCTCCGCCGCCACAACCAACCGGGCAATTTCGAATAGCTGATCCGGGGTTACATCGCGATAGCGGATAACATGCTCTGGATGCGCTGGATCGCGAAGTCCGCAGTCGGCATTGGGTCTCTGCGCAGCGACCCGACGGAACTCGGTGACAAAGGAATTGTGCTCGCGAGCGAAAAGGTTGTGCAGGAAACTTAGGCCGACGGTCCAGTTATCGGGAAATCCAGACGTTTCCTGTCCTATCCACTCAGGATTGATGGGGTCACTCGGCCCGAAAACCGGCAGGTATCCTGGCCCTGGTTGGCCCGCGACCGGCACCAGGAGCACCTTTGCGGCATCGCTCGGATCGCGCTTTATCCGCTGGCGAGAGCGGTCATCGTAGCCGTATAGCTGTGAGGCATCCCACCAGGCCGTGTTGTTGTTGCTCATGGTCTTGGGTGCGCGGTCCAAATGAGTATGACCGCCGGAAGCAAATGTGCCCGGCGGGGAATCCTGGGCGACATACGCTTTGTCCATGCGGTCATCCGGGCGGCAACCCAATTTGGCGATGTCCTCGGGGGTAAGCGGCTGTTCGACGTTATCCACCAGCTTTGTCTCGCAGCCCACCTTCATGTATTCGGCCTGATTGTGCCCTTCCTCAAGATGAGAGAACCAGTCGTGGGTCATGAACTGGATCCAATACGCAGCGAGCACATTGAAGAACGGAGCTTTCTTGTAGTCGCAGTCAGCATCTTTCGAATCGCCTGGCAGGCCATATCCCAACTCGCACTTCTCCGGGTTGGACTGGACTCGTGTGAACAGCCGGCGGCTGATCACTTGCGGATCAGGCTCCAATAGCGACAGACGATTGCCGTGACGATTGCGCGTCAGCTCGTTCAGGCCCTCATCCGGGAATGACGTTTCGAACTCTACATTGCGCGCAAACAACATACCGGTGGAACCCATGGCGGGATTCAGGATGTCGTTGCAAATGCCCGTTGACGTTCGCCAACGGATCAGGTCGCCCTGACAAACCTGAGGTCCGTCTCCGCCGACCTCTTTGTACGATGGGCTCGTGGGGGGCAGCCTCATCTCCGGCCACGTCTTGAGGGCAGTCCCGCTTACCCCGTTCCGCCCTTGTACATACTGGGAGTAGGTTCCGGAATTCTCGAAAAGATTGAACTTGATCAGCTCGATTCTCTGTAATTCCAAGTCCAGTAAGGCACCGGCCACCCCTCGTTGCGCCGGCAGCTTGGCCGAGATGAAGTGGGTTGGCAGCGATGTCGCGTCACCGGTTCCCCAGTAATTGGTCCAATCGACCCAGGGGGTTCCGCGAAACTGAAGAGCTTGTTCGCCGCCGCGGCATAACGCCATCGCTTCGGTAACCTTTCCTTGAAAGCGCAAATTCCGCGTGTCCGGAATCTTCAGCAAGCGGAGCTGGTCAACTACCATCTGAGCACATGCCAGCAGGGCTTTCGCTTCCTCTTGTTTGCCGGAGGGCGTAGAAGCCTGATCGGGGGGAGCGGCTTGCCCCAGGAGCAGGCATCCCGCGGCGAATACCAAGAGGGCGATCCAGCGAGGCTTCATAGTTCCTCTCCTGCCGTCGGACGAATGGGAGGCGCGCACCTCGATTCGCGACGGCGATTGATATCTCCTTAGTGCGGGCAGGACGCGAAACATTTCACAGATTTCGGAGTTACGAAGAAGCTGCGCTCTGAAAAACCCTCACGTAGTTTCCTCAATTCCGGGAGAAACAGGCGGAATAGTAGCACTCCGATTTGCGGCCCGCAATATACGAGTGGAGTCCCCTCAAACTCTTGTCATATTGCCTCGGAATAGCTCGAACCTGGGTGGTAACCGGATAGATCTTGAGTTGAAGGATAGAGCCGCAAACCATGCGGTGGGTCTGGATGGAAGAGGAATAGGCACGTAGTACCTGTGCGCCGCCTATTACCTTTCTTACTTTTTTTGAAACATTCGCTCGCTCCGACGCACTATCAGGAGTATTTTGTTGCTCTTGGGCGAGATAAACCCCCGGAGGTGCATCCATGGCCGTAGAAACTGTAACGAACTGGTTTGGGAATATTGTTTCTCATCCCAGCGTGATCGTCGATGCAAACTCAGTGAACGACATCATCGCGGTTATGAAAGACCCTGCCAAGTATCCTTCTCCAGTGCGCGCCGTCGGCTCGAATCATTCGACAGCGCCGTGCGGCGTAGCCGATGGCGGAACGCTGATCCGCATGAAGATGAATCAGATTCTCAATATCGGCCCGGAGAGCCTGACGGTTCAGGCCGACGCCATTCATCTCGATATGGCAAAGGCGCTGGAGGCGAAGAACCTGCAGTTTTACGTGAACACGGAAATTGGCAGCCTGTCTGCCGGAAGCGCTGCCTGCGCAGGAACGAAGGACGCCTCTTTTGCGGGCCAATATGGTCAGGTCGGCTCCTACGTTACGGCGGTAAAGATGGTGTTGCCCAGCGGGGACTTGCTGGAAGTCGACGAGAATACGCAGCCCGATCTGATGCAGAAGGTAAGGTCCAGCTACGGTCTCTTTGGAATTATCTACGAGGTCACGTACCGGATTCGCCCTCTGACCCCAATGCACGTGCACCACAAGACCTACAGCCTGCAGGACTTCATCACCGCTCTGCCCGATCTGAAGGCCTTGAATTACTCGATGATGTTCTATATTTTCCCTTTCGATGACAGGATTACGATTGAGTTTCGCAAAGACAACCCGGGCGCAACGGGTGAGCCGAACCGCGCGGCGTGGGCGATCAGAAACCACATCTGGGGCACCTCCGGTCCTAAGTTTGGGCACGATGTCACGCAGAATTTCTCCATACCCGCAATACGGTACGGCATTATCGACGCCTTCAACGCCGGCTGGCGGGTGCAGTTGGAGACCATTGTTTCCAGTGACTACACCATCCCTCCCGACCAGATCATTCATTACCCGGCAGTCTCCGACGACAGCCGCTATACTTTCAGCCTCTTCGCGTTTGCGGAAGAGGAGTATCCCGCGGTTCTTACCGACTTCTTCAAATTCTGCAAAGACTACTATGCGCAGAAAGGATACCGTTCCAACCTGCTCTATGTTGGGTATCGCATCGCGCAGGACCAGAAGGCATTGCTCTCCTATTCCTACGATGGTACAGTCATGACCGTTGACCCAGTCTCCACGGCAAATCCCGGTTGGTTCGAGTTTCTCGATGCATACAATCAGTTCTGTAGCGACCGCAACGGGAAGCCTCTCTTGAACCAGACACCGGGCCTCAACGCCGCCATGATGCAAAAGGCTTATGGAGACAAATTGAAGGTGCTTGCCGAGACGCGTAAGCAGTACGATCCGCAAGATCGGTTATTGAACCCCTACTTCCGTGAGCTGCTTTCCTAGTGCGCCATCGCGCAGGCCGGTAACAATCGATCTGCGGAAATAGATTGCGGTGCAGCTACGCTCTCTCATAGCCGGCGAGTAATCTGAGAGCGAGGGGGAACAACCCGGCTAGAATCGGTTGGTGCAGCGTCTTAGGAGGAGAGGTTGATGGTGCGCGAGTACCGTAAATGGGGTTGGAGTGTCCTTATCTGCTTTTTGATGTCTGCGCAAAGCCAAGCGATGCAGGTTGACTCGCAACAGGGGCTTTGCGATCCAAATCTCAAGCAGGTGGGACAAAACCCACAAGGCTATCGGCTGCGAGGAGATCGTTGCGAGGGAATTTACGCGCAACCAGTCTCCGGCAGTACGACTCTGCTGGTGGCTTCATTCACGGAAGCTTTTGAGGATTTCAATCCGAGTTCCCAGGACAAACTCTCGATTGAATGGCCTTCCTTCGCGAAAACGCCTATTCGCCTGCGGGCCTATGCCCTGCGGGAGAAATTTTATTATCAGATGGATACTGTCGTTGCTGCTGACAAAGCGCCTTATCTTTGGCCTACGGGTGTGTTGGCTGCGCTTCATCTCTCCAGGCAGGACATCGGCGTGGTTGGGTTCACCGACTATCAGGTTGGCGGGGAGAATCGAAGGTTGTATCTACCGCTCCGTATCGGGCGGAAGACCCAGAAGCCAACGCCAGGCTATCAGCTAGTGGTTCTGCCCGGTTCGGAGCTAAAGGAAGTCTTCATCAGCCTGGCGCCAGTGGGAAGCGATGGGCAGCCGCATTCCTTTTTGATCAGCGACCAGGAGCTTGGCAAGGGCTATTATCCGGCGGAGCGGGGAATCGCGATCGATCTTCCCAGTCTCAAAACTCCAGGTGTTTATTATCTTGAGATTGGCGCCACCAGCAGATACTCAGGGCCTATCACCCAACAAATCTGGTTCTACCACAGGGGTGACGAGTGAGCGAAAGGAAAGAAGAGGCCGCGCCGGACCAGCTTCGCCAGTTGCTCCAGGCAAAGGCAAAAGCGCTTCACGATGAAGCGCTGCGCTCCCACGGTGCGGTTCCTGGTGAGCAGTTGGAAGCTCTTCAACGGCTCTCTGGCCTGGTGGCAATCTGTGACGCATCGCAGCCGGTTCGTTCCCGCAGTCACTGGCCACTGATTGCATTGTTTGCATCCACCTTGTTCATCGTCAGTATTCTTCTGTTTGCCCGGCGCCACAGTACAGAGATCGAAATGGATCTCCAGGTAGACCAGTTGGGCTTCTCCCTTCTCAACCGGCAGGTACTCAGCGAACAGGTATCTCTCTCGACATTGGGCGTTTCGGACCTGAGCAAAATCCAACTTCCTCGTGCTCGCGACACGGAGGCCACGACGCTGGCTTCAGGGCGCGATTTCGATTCGAGCGTTGCCCTCGCGGTTGCTGTGGACCATCAACTGCGAGGTGAGGTCAGCCTTCCCGAGCTCATCTTGCCTGCGCAGACGCGGGTATCACTCGAGAAGACCGGAGCGCCGAGCCAATATCGATTGACACTCCAAGGGGCAGCCCTCGATTTGCGCGCCAATGTCAACGGCCCGGTACAAGTCAATCTGACCGGTGGCAGCCAGCGTCAACTTTCTTTCCTAAGTCCCAAGGCAGTGATCTTTGAGCCGCAGGCGCAGGAGGTGAATCTAGATCTGACATTCCTGACTCTCCCGCAAAAGATATCTCCCCTGCCGCTAACCGTCCACGATTTATCTCTCCTGCGAATTGACGATCGCAGAGGTCCTGAGGGTCTGCCAGTCCGTCGTGTCTCCACCATTCTCTCCGGCACGATTTATTTCGAGGAGTTGGATGGCCGGGAATATAAGATCCGTCCGGGCGAGGCAATTCAATTGGAAGGCTCACAGGGCGAGATCGGATCCTTAGAGCTGAAGGACGACCATATTGTGCTTCAGTTTCGTGGCCGCATTAAGAACATCAAGACAGGTCCATCCGAGATTGGCCGGAGCTTGATGCCAACCTGGTTGGAATGGTTAAAGGCGCGCCGCGGGTTGGCTTTGCTTTGGGGCACCGCCATCTATCTTTTTGGATTGGTTGTCAGCGCGCTGCGCTGGCTGAGGGCGCCACAATGAAGCGTTATGTTTGTCTGGCGGCAATATACATCCTGGCCGGAATCTTTCCCGAGGCGGTTGCCCAATCGCAGGCGCCTGATCCGTTGCGGGAAGACATCATGCGCCTGCTGGTGCGCATCGACGCTAAGCTCGCAGACAGGGACAGTTTTGGAGCAGGCATCGTCATCGGCGCGGCAAACGATCAAATTTACATCGTCACCGCCAATCACGTGGTTCGCGATGGCACTCAGCCAAGCCATGATGTGCAGGTGGAATTCCGCGGCCTTCGAGGGATACCTGTACCTGCTGTTCTGGCCAGTCATTTCGATGTTGGCGAGGATCTCGCCGTCGTCACGGTAGCGAATGCCAAACTGCACGGAATCGATGTGAACTCTTTTCCTTTTGATCGCGTGGGCGACCCTGCTGTCCTGACGCGAGGCGATCCGGTGTTTCTAGCCGGACATCCACAAGGTGTGCCATGGAGCCTGAGCGTGACCCCCGACGGGTTTATCGAGGCCGATGAAGAATGGTTGCGGTTTGAATCCAAGTCTCTCTATCCGGGTCATTCGGGAGGGGCCTTGTTGAACTTCCATCTTGAGATTGTTGGTTTGCTGAGGAGCGATCAACAACCGAATGGAGAGGCACTGAGCATCACGAAGGTTCTCGCCATGCTCAAGGAGTGGGGCTATCCGGTCAAACTTCGGCAACGCTTCACGATAGCTAATCTTGAGACCCTGAGTACGGGTGCCGGACATACCTGCTACGTCAACGCTCGCGGCGTAGCATCCTGCTGGGGGAGCAACTCAGACGGCGAGCTGGGGAATGGGACACCCAATGACAATGCGCAGCCGTCGCCTGTCCGCGGGCGTCTTGTTTTCGTATCCGTGAGCGCTGGTTCCGACCACACCTGTGGCGTCACAGCAACGGCCGCGGCCTTCTGCTGGGGCGACAACACGACCGGGCAACTTGGCGGAGACCTAGGCGAAGGGAGCAGGTCGCCCGTCCCCGTATCGGGAGGGATTCCATTCGCTGCAGTGAGTGCAGGGCTTGATCACAGCTGCGGATTGACGACCAATGGGGCGGTTTACTGCTGGGGCAGTAACGATCACGGACAACTCGGCAATGGCAATAAAGCCGCGAGCGCCACTCCTGTTCCTGTCGTTGGTGGGCACACCTTTACGTCTGTGCGTGCAGGGACATTGTTTACCTGTGCCATCAGCAATAACGGTAGCGCCTATTGTTGGGGCACGAACATTTCCGGCCAGCTCGGCAATGGCTCGAAGACCTATAGCCCGGTCCCTGTCCCAGTTTCCGGCGGACTTAATTTCATTTCTATCAGCACGGGTGACGGACATGCCTGCGGTGTAACCACAAGCGGCAAAGGCTATTGCTGGGGCGACAACGAACATGGACAGCTAGGAGACGGTGCAGACTCATCCAGCAGCCTTGTGCCCGCGCCCGTGGCAGAAGGATTGATGTTTGCGTTTATCTCTGCGGGAAGGACGTTCAGCTGTGGCATCACGCGAGCAGGTGCTCCGTATTGTTGGGGGTGGGGTGATGATGCAGTCACGGCCAGCGAGACAGACACACCCACCAATATCCCAGCGCCTGTTCTTGGTTCTCGAGGACTGGTTCTCAAATCGATATCGGCAGGCAATGCGCATGCCTGCGGCTTGACCGCCGCCGGCGAAGTGTACTGCTGGGGAATAAACAACTACGGCCAGCTGGGCAACGGATCCAAGGACACGAGTGTGCGACCGGTCCTCGTCTCGCCGCAGCCATAGACTGCATTCCTAACCAATCTCACGCCTGCGGCGGCGCGGCCCAAGCGGAGCGCGATGTAGGGGGCACGATTCCAGCGATGTGTTAGTCTTCTGCATTCGACTAAACTATGCAATCGGGGGCCTTTTCATGAAATCCAGAAAACACTCGAGGCTCGGTCTGTGCGCTGCAGCCGTCCTACTGTTCGGGCCTTCGACTCTGCTTGCGCAGCTTTCCGATCTTCCGATCAAGGCCGGCCTCTGGGAGACGCATGTAAGTGTTAACCATGGACCGCCTGTTGCGAGCCAGTCTTGTTTCTCCGCGGGGACGACATTGAGTGGTTATTTGACAGCGTCTAACAGGGGCGCCCCGGGTACGCAATGCAGCGTTACCAACAAGGTTCAGACTGCCCACGGCATCGCGTTTGACAACGCATGTAACGGCCAGAGTATGTCGTCCAAGGGACGCATCGACTTCCAATTGCCCGACGCGGAGCACTTCAGCGGGACAAGCCACACAACGGTGACGGGTACCGCCCGAGGCACACCGGTGAACATGGCGATCGATAAAACGTTCACCGCTAAATTTCTGAGTTCGGACTGCGGCAGTGTCAAGCCAGTGGTCGTTCCTTCTTCGCCGGCGAAATAAGTATTTGTGGTTACCAATTCGAAAGCAGGAGCACCGTTTCCAATTGACCGTGATCCTCTCACAGTCGATTTTGGCAACCACGAAGCAATCGACTCGAACCGATTCTCCCAGAATGTCCTCGATGATGCTAAAGTGTCCTAAGCATTTTCACTTTTGGTGTAAGCGGAAAAGCGGTTCTTGGCGCAGGCATTCCAGCAAAGAACGTCTGCTCATAGCCAACGTGTACCACAACAGCGTAAGAGTGATAATGCTTTAAGCACCACCCGACAACCATGCCGATAGCCGACGATCTCGCACGCATCGCAGTCCAGGAAGAGGAACTCCAGTTCGCCAGCTTCGATGAAGAGACGGCGTGGACGCTAGGCACGCAACTGCGTGA
>Ga0182015_10005416_pt1 | contig 13278 bp, 7 predicted proteins | sample 712P3MmetaG_FD_120478 | JGI IMG/M metagenome (GOLD analysis project Ga0182015, IMG submission 120478) | Permafrost microbial communities from Stordalen Mire, Sweden - 712P3M metaG | ecosystem: Environmental > Terrestrial > Soil > Wetlands > Permafrost | place: Sweden: Stordalen | collected...
GATGGGCGGCGGTTACGGTCCCGGTTACGGCGGCGGCTACGGCGGCGGTGGTGGCGGCTTCTGGAGCGGCATGCTCGGCGGCCTCGGCGGCGCGTTTCTCGGCAACGAACTCTTCGGCGGCGGACGCAACGAAATGTTCAACAACCAGGGCCAGCAGGCGGGTATGGGCGACGGCGGTCAAGCCGGCGGCGATTCCAGCGGCTTCCAGAACGATGCGGGCCAAGCCGACATGGGCAATGCGAGTTCCGGCGGCTGGGGCGGCGATTCCGGGGGCGGCGGTGGCGGCTGGGGCGGCGGTGATTCCGGCGGCGGCGGAGGCGACTTCGGCGGCGGCGGTGGTGACGGCGGCGGCGGCTGGTAGTTGCGGCCGCTACCGGCGCTAGATTGGTAGACGAGCCTCGTTTACTGCGGCATCGAGCGAAAGCTCGATGCCGCTTCCGTATGCCCGCATGTATTTGTGCGGCGTCAAGCGACTCATGACGTCCGCGACGAAACGCGCGTAGAGTTCGCCGATTGCCGGCTGACGCGGCGCCAAGCGCGAATCGAGCTTCTCCATGAACCCGAGCAGACACGCGGCCCGCTCGTCGTGACCGGCGCGCGCGTGCACTTGGGCAAAGACGAACAGACATTCACGCACGAGCCACATCGCGTCTTCGAGCACGAGGCCGGAGATGATGTCGCGGCAGATACGGTCGGCAACCTCGAGGTTTCCGCGAATCAATTCGAGATCGGCAAGGTCGATGAGAAACTGACGCGGCGTGCCGTAGCGTTCGAGAATTGCCACCGCTTCGCGCTCGTAGCGGACGGCGGTGTCGAGGTCGCGCGCGTCCTGGGCGACGGCGGCGAGGTTGTGCAGCGCGCGCGCCGTTTTCCGATCGTGCCCAAGTCCGCGCGCGATTGCGAGCGAAGCTTCGTAGAGGGAGTACGCGCGATCGGAATCGCCCGCATAATCGGCACAGATCGCGAGGTTGTTGAGCGCATCCGATTCGCACAACCGGTCTTCACATGCGTGCGCCAGCGTGAGCGCTTCGAGGAACAGCGGCGACGCTTCTTCGGCACGCACGTCCATCAGTGAAGCGCCGCCCAAGCTGACGAGTGCGTTCGCCCGCAGCTTCTTGTCGCTCGACGCGTTCGCGATGTTGAGCGCGCGCCGGCTCAATGTCGTCACGCGGTCGGGGTTATCGCCCGTCAGGCGCAGGAAAAATGCGATACCGATGCCGAGCCGGGCGCTCAGCACGTCGGGCAGTCCGGGCGCCTCGAGCGCGATGCCGAGCCAGTAGAGCGCGTCCGAGGCTTTGCTCACCGCCTCCCAGTAGGGAACCAGACCCAAAACGATCGCGGCCCCCGATACCCGATCGCCACCGTCGAGCAACGTCCAAGTCAGCACCATCCGCAAGTTGTCCCACTCGGGCAACGCCGGCGGGAGCCACGAACGTGTCGGCTTCGTGTACGGGGCCGAGCCGATACGCTCGGCAAGCTCGCGATAGTACGCGACGCAGCGCGTTTGAACCTCAGGCGCATCGCCGTCGAGCGAGAGCCGTTCGCGCGCGTATTCGCGCGTCGACTGCAGAAAGCGGTAGCGGTTATACGCGCCGTGCGCTTCCATCAGTACGAGCGACTTGTCGACCAGCTGCGCGACTTGCTCGTCGATCACGCTTTGGGGAAGCTCCGGCCCCGCGCAGACGGCCATCGCTCCATCGAGCGTCCACGTGCCGGCGAAGACCGAGAGCCGCGCGAACAGCAGCCGCTCCGACGGGCTGAGCAGCTGGTAACTCCAGTCGATCAACGCGCGCAGCGTTTGCTGCCGCGGCAGCGCCGTGCGACTGCCACCCGAGAGCACGCGGAAACTCGCATCGAGCCGCTCGCCGAGTTGCTGCACCGTCATGGCGCGCAGGCGGGCGGTCGCGAGTTCGATCGCCAGCGGAATGCCGTCGAGCCGGCGCGCGATGTGCACCACCGTTCCGGCATTCGCATCGTCGAGCACGAACGATGCCGCTTCTTCTGCGCGCGTAACGAAAAAGCGGACGCCGTCGAATGCGAGCGCGCCGTCGGCCGTAATCGGCCGTTCGTCCGGCGGCAGAGCGAGTGACGAGACGCGATAGATCCGCTCGCCGATGATCCCGAGCGGCTCGCGGCTCGTCGCGAGCACGTGCACGCCCGGCGCTTCGAGCAGCAACGCCTCAACCAATCGCCCGCAGGCGTCGCTCAGATGTTCGCAATTATCGAAGATCAGCAACGCGTGTTTCGAGCGCAGTGCCGTTACGACGAGTTCCATCGACGGCGTTTGTTCGGTCGCATCGAGTTCCATCGCGGCTGCGAGCGCAGCCGGCACGAGCGCCGGATCTTCGAGCCGCGCGAGATCGACTAGCCACACGCCGTCGGCGAAGGTTCCGATGCGCCCGCGCGCCGCCTCGAGCGCGAGGCGCGTCTTGCCGATGCCGCCCGAACCCGAGAGCGTGACCAGGCGGATTTCGCCGACCAGTTTCCGCACTTCCGCCAGCTCCCGCTCGCGACCGAGAAAGCGCGTCAGCTGCAGCGGTAGGTTATGGCGCACCGCTTCACGGCGCAATGCCGGCAACGCCTTCGACTCGTAGTCGGGTGGCGCGACGGCTCGATTGCGGCCCCGTTCCTTCGCGCGGTAGGCCGCGTCGTCGGCAAGTTTAACGACACTCATCGGATCGACGTGAGCGAGCGCCGGAACGGAGGCCACGCCGACGCTGATCGAAACGCGACCGAGCGTCGAGCTATCGTGATCGATGTGCATCGCTTCGACCGCAGCGCGCATCCGCTCCGCGACGACGATTGCATCGTGGAGCGTCGTCGACGGTAGAATCGCCGCAAATTCTTCGCCGCCGTACCGGGCGAGTACGTCGTAGGTTCGTTTGGCACAAGCCGCGAGCGCGTGCGCGACCTGTTGCAAACACGCATCGCCCGCAACGTGGCCGTAGCTGTCGTTGAACGCCTTGAAGTAATCGACGTCGATGAATACGATCGCGAGCTCGGTCTTGGCCGTGACGCAGCGCTGCCACTCGCTGCCGAGCCGTTCGTCGAACATGCGGCGATTGGCGACGCCGGTGAGTCCATCGCTAGAGACGAGACCTTGCAGCGCGCGGTTGACGCTTTCTTGCCGGGCGTCGTGCACGCGGACCGCAAGATAGAGCGCGCACGTTTCGAGTAACTCGACATCGGCGGTATCGTAGGCCTCAGCCGCGGCACTCTGCACGGAGAGCACGCCGATGATGTCGGGGCCGAACTTCAGCGGAACGTAGATCGCCGAAACGGCATCGCTTCCGTCGGGCGTGCCTTCCATGTGTCTGGTCGTGCGCGGTTCGGTCCAATCGGAGGAGACGCGCTTGATGATCGACTGACCGGTACGCACGACCATCGCGCTTTGCGATCCCGAGTGGATATTCGTGTCTTTCGGCGTGCCGACCATGCCGTCGACGAGCATAAACGCTATGCGCAGCGACGCATTTTCGTGCAGCGCGATGAACACGCGCGATGCGTCGATGACCGACGAGAGGAGCCGGCAAAATTGGGAAAAGACATCGCGTAGAGGTACGTCAGACGCGAGGAGTTCTGCAGTGCGGCGAATGACGTGACGGTCACGCTGATCGGGCGCTTCCAAGGTCCGAGTCTCTTCCATGCTCCCCCAGAACCTTCGGGGTACGTCGGCAAGCAGGCAGGCGCCTCTACATGCGCGGTCGCCGAGCGCACCTAGCGACCGGTGGTGACCAGCGGCACTAGCGCGTCGAGCCGCGCCGGCGTAATTCCGGCCACGTCTGCTAGGCCGTCCACCGACGCGAACGGGCCGTTGAGCGTGCGGAATTCCACGATGCGCTCGGCGAGGGTCGGTCCGATGCCGGGCAGTTCGGCGAGGGTGCGTTCATCGGCGGTGTTGAGGTCGACGGTTGGCGCGTTTGCGACGGCCGCGCCGTCATCGCCGGCCGTGCTTCGCCGCGGGCGCCGGCGCGCGCGCCGCGTTCCCGGCGACGAGGTGCGGCGGTGCGCTGACCGTGCGGCCGGGACGGATCGGACGTCACCCTGATGCGGCACCGCGATCTCATCACCGTCGGCAACGTGTGCGGCGAGATTCACCGCAACGAGATCGGCGTCGTGCGTCGGGCCGCCTGCCCGAGCCAGCGCATCCTGTGCGCGCGCATCGCCCGCAAGCGCATACACGCCGGGATGCGCAACCGCGCCGGCAACGTACACCATCGTTTGCGGCCGCGCCGGCGGCGATGCGCGAACGGCTTCGTGCGGAACGCTGAGTTCCGGCGCGGAGTGCGGTGCGAGTTGCGCGGGCCGCAAGACGAACGCAAAGACAACGGCAACGAGCGCGGCGCCCGCAACCGCTGCAAGGGACGGCGTGATGTTCATGCCGTTCATCTGCGCCGTGCGCAAAAAAAGAAAGGGCGGCTCGCAAGCCGCCCTTTCCGTTTTGCTACCGGCGTTTCCGGCGTGCGTTTATCGAACCAGCGTGCGAAGTTTGCCGCCTGCGCCGGCCGAATCGACGAACAGGAGGCTGTCCGGCGTCACGTCCGCGCCGGCGGTGGCAGTGGTTGGAACCATCACGATGCCGCCGGTCGCGTTGACTTTACCGGCGCCGGTCGTTCCACCGGCACTGGTATCCGCGGTGAGGCCGACACCGGCAGCAACAGGCGCTGCAAATGCCTTCCCACCTGGGAACGGTGCGACCGTGTACGGTGCCGCGAGCGCTGCATACGGCGCGAACCCGGCGAAGGCGTGGGCCGAGTCGAAGAAGCTGCCCGACTGGAACTGCAGCGGGTAGTTTACCGGCGCCAGCGTTCCCGTCGGCGTTGCGCCGAGGGGCGAAAGCTGCCCGACCGGCCCGTCAAGGGCCGTACCCGTTGTTAACCCCAGCGACACTGCGACTTGCGGCGCAGTTCCGGACGGGATGAAGTATATCTGGCCGGTCGTTGACGTCGCGTACGCGGCCGTTCCGGTTCCGGTAAGATACAAGCCCGTGAATGCGGCGCCCGTTGCCCAGGTTGTGATCGTCGCCGGGTACGTAGCCGCGTTGACTTGTGCGATGCGACTATTACCCGGATCGGCGACGAGGAAGTTCCCACCCGAGAGCGCCGCGGTAGCAAGATACGTCGCAGTACCGGGGCTCAACGCCCCCGTGGAAACCGTCTGGACGTTCGACGCGATCTGGTTGCCGAAGCCATCCACGAGACCGCCATTCGCGATATCGAGGATCCAAAGCGAGCCATTTTTATCGACAACGTATAGGAAGTACGAACCACTCACGCCCGCGCCCTGAGCAACTGCGACAGGATTTGCGAACTGCAGGTAGTGGCCACTACCGTCTTGCGCCGATACGCCCGTCGCCACGAGCGTCGCCGGGTTGTATGCATACACACCGGAGTTGACCTCCGTCATGGACGTCCCGACCGCTTGAGCCTGGTCAACCGCGTAGATGAACGATGGTGCTACGATCGGATTAGCCGGAGTCGGCCATTGTGCGGCGGTCAGACCCGTCAGTGACGTGCCCGTTACACCCGACGCAGTAGCCGTTCCGTCGATCTTGACTTTGTTGCCGTCGGTGAAGTACTCGGTGGTGCCCACTTGCAGCAAGCCGGCAGGTGCCGTTGGAGCTGCAACGTCGGCGTAACCCGTTCCGCCCGCCGAATAGACGGTTGATTGCGGAGTGATCGTCGTGCTGATCGTCGTCGCCGACGCCGCCGGTGGAATCGTTGCCGCTGCGGTAACGAGAACCGAAGCGAGCTTCGATGCGTCGACGCCGTCGGATGTCATAATGATGACCCACGGATCACCAGCCACGGCCGTCGAGCCGGGGAAGGTAATGTCGTTGCCACCGGTTGCAACTGCGCCTGAGAGCGCGTTGAACTCGTGGATTGAGAGGCCCGCGGTGTTCGAGGCAGCTTTTTGGGCGATCGCCCCGTTCGTCGCGTCGACGAGGTAGAGGGCGGTATGCGTCGCGTCGCTCCACGTCACCGTGACGCCGCTCGGGAAGGGTCCGGCCCCCCCGTTCGGATTAGCGATCGTCGTCAATCCGGAAATCACCGAACCGGCTGCATCGAGGGCTTCGAGGGGGATCGGCACCCCGATTTTCCCGGTTGCCAGGAGGAACGCGCCCTGTTCGCGGACGGGATCCGCAATCGGGATTGCTCCGAAAGCGATGGTCGCAATGGTGACCGATGCGGCGAGCGTCGCACCCGGCGGGAGCCCACCGACCGTCAGCGGGCAAGGCGAGCCCGCAGCGGGTGCCGGCGTGCAGTCGGCGATTTGAATATTGAGGTTATTGGACACCCCCGGCGCCATGTATGCCATGGTCGGCGGTGTCTGTGCGAGGATATTGGTCGCACCAATGTTGGTCGGTGAAGGGGTCGGAATGGTATACGGCGTGCTGCCGCACTGTCCGGCATATTGCGTAATCTGAAACGTGTCCGTTCCCGGCGGAGCCGGGACGGCAATTGTGACGGTAGCCGCCGGCCCGCCGGCGGGAAGGACGGTGAAGCCCGTAGCGTTCGGATCGAGCGTTCCGTTTGTGTAGAGGTTGTAGCAGACCGTCAGATTGCCGAACTGCGAGGCCTCCGACGGATCTTGCGGCGTCACAGAAACGACGATCGCCGAATTTGGGGTAGTCGTATCGATAAACGTCGGCTTCTTCGACGAACTGAGGATCGCGCGTTTCGTGGACTGTGCGGTTGCGCTGGTGCTCGTGGGGAGGACGATCGACAGAAAGCCCGTTGTTTGTCCGGAGTTGTTCTGCGTCGTTGGAGCAGCGCCAGCCGGGAGCGGTCCCATGCTCTTGGAACCACCGCCGCCGCATCCGGCGAGGGACATGGCGCCCAGGACGGCGAGAACCGTCGCGGCGCGCAGCGTTGTCAGGCGGAACATCACTGGAACACCCCCGAACTGGTCGTTATAGATACGCCGATAGATGCTGTCGGGTTTGGCGTCGCGGGTGCGACCGGCACGTATGAGTCCTTCGCAGTCACCGTACATCCGGTGATGGTGGGGACGGCTGCGCCGCCCGTGACGGTGTAGTAAACGAGTGACGAACCCGGCGCCGCCGTCGGCAGACCGGTTGGCACCGTGGCGTCAGCGGCAATTGTTGCAAACGGTGGCGCCCCGCTGCAGCCGGCTGTCGTTCCCACATTCGCAGCGGCGAATCCGCCGATGTAGTTCTGCTCGCTGATTGCGAGGACGCTCGCAAACGTCGCTCCGAGACCAACCAAATTGATCGGGCCGGCCGACTGCGGAAGCGGCGGCGACTGGGTTGTATAGTTCGGCGTGTACCAGCGCAGGACAACCCCGCCCGGTGTGGGCACGGTCGATGCGAGGGTGACGGCAGCGACGCCAGTCGCCCCTGTGACAGTAATCGTGCAGCCTGACGTGGCCGGGCCGGCGGCCGTTGCCGTGAAGGCACCCGTCGCCGAGGTGGCCGGCGTGACCGTGACTTGGGGGCAACTCGATGTGGCCGCGAAGCTGCCGGCGTAGTTCGCTTCCGTTGCCGTCAGCGTAGCCGTCTCCGTGGGCGCCGTGAAGGCCATTGGCGTCGGCGCGCTACCCGAGAAGCCCGCAGTGCTCGTGTACGCTACGGCGATGGCGCCGGGCGGGGTTGCGGTCGGCACGGGGGCTGGGGCTGGGGCCGGCGACGAGGTGCCTCCACCGCATCCACTGACCGCCAACGCCGCTATCGCGATGCCGACGAATCCAAATTTGTTCATCGAGTTGCTGCTCCAAAATGAGCGTGGGGGGACGCCAAAGGCGCCTCCCTGAGTTAAGGAACCCTTAGCTCTCTCGGCCGAGGAACAAGAGAGAGCCGACATATGTCAGGCAGCACCGACCGCTTCTCCTCTAATTAGCCAACGTGAGGGAGCGCACACTGTCCGGCGGGCCCAGCCGCCTCCAAGGCGGGTGGCATCTGGGGCCGGGGCACGTTACAATGAGGAAATGCTCGAAGAACGGCCGCTGACGTACGACTACCGTACCGTCGAAGGGACCTGGCAAGCCCGCTGGGAGCGGGACGGGATCTATCGTGCCCACGACGCCGACCCGCGTCCGAAATACTACGTCCTCGAGATGCTGCCGTATCCGTCGGGCGATCTGCACGTCGGTCACGCCAAGAACTACACGCTAGGGGATGCCGTCGCACGGATGATGCGCATGCGCGGCAACAACGTCGTTCATCCGATGGGCTGGGACGCGTTCGGCTTGCCGGCCGAGAACGCCGCGATCGAGCGCGGGATCGATCCCGACTCGTGGACGCGTTCGAACATCGACAACATGCGCCGGCAAATCAAGCTGATGGGTACGGGCTACGACTGGACGCGCGAATTCGCAACCTGCGATCCGGCCTACTATAAATGGAACCAGTGGTTCTTCTTACGCATGTACGAACGCGGGCTCGCCTACAAACGTGAGACGCCGGTCAACTGGTGTCCCCACGACCACACCGTGCTTGCCAACGAACAAGTCCACGACGGCAAGTGCTGGCGCTGCGGACATCTCGTCGAGCGCCGCAACCTCTCGCAGTGGAACTTCAAGATCACCGACTACGCGGATCGCTTGCTAGCCGGAATCGACCGGCTCGAAGGTTGGCCCGAACGCATCAAGACGATGCAGCGCAACTGGATCGGGCGCAGCGAAGGCGTCACGTTCTCGTTTGACATCGAGCATGTCGACGCGCGCATCGACGTCTTCACGACGCGCGTCGACACGGCGTACGGCGTAACGTTCATGGCAATTGCCCCCGAACATCCGATCGTTGCGAAAATCCTGGCCGCGCTTCCCGCTGAGAAGGCACGCGTCGAGGCATTTGCCGAGAGCCTCTCCTCGAAGTCGGAACTCGAGCGCACGCAGCTGATGGAAAAGACGGGCGTGCCGACCGGCGCGTTCGCGATCAACCCGCTCTCCGGCGCACGCGTGCCGATCTGGGTCACGAATTACGTGCTCGCAGAGTACGGTACGGGCGCCGTAATGGGCGTGCCCGGCCACGACGAGCGCGACTTCGACTTCGCGCAAAAACACGGTCTGCCGATCCTGCGCGTCATCGTACCCGGTGAAGGCACGGGCGAACTCGTCGAAGGCGCCTTGACCGAAGCGTACGTCGATGACGGCGTTCTCATCAACAGCGCACAATTCGACGGCGTTGAATCGGCAGATGCGCGGCGCGCGATCGCTCAACAGCTCGCATCGGACGACCGCGGGAAGGTGTCGATCAACTATCGCATCCGCGATTGGCTGATCTCGCGCCAGCGCTACTGGGGCACGCCGATTCCGATCCTCTATTGCGAGCGCGACGGCATGGTCGCCGTTCCCGACGATCAGTTGCCGGTCGTGTTGCCGCGCGGCGTCGCGTTCACCGGTCAGGGTTCGCCGCTCGCGAACGACGATGCGTTCATGAACGCGACCTGTCCGACCTGCGGCGGTCCGGCGAAGCGGGATCCCGACACGATGGACACGTTCGTCGACTCGTCATGGTATTACGCGCGCTACCTCGATCCGCACAACGACGTGCAGCCGTTCGACAAAGCGAAGGCGTCGGCGTGGATGCCGGTCCAGCAATACATCGGCGGCGCGGAGCATGCGGTCATGCATCTGCTCTACGCGCGCTTCTTCTATATGTTCATGATCGACGCCGGGTACATCACGGGCGACGACGAGCCGTTCACGCGGCTCTTCAACCAAGGCACGCTGTTGCGCAACGGCGAGAAGATGTCCAAGAGCCGCGGCAACGTCGTCGGCATCGACGAGACCGTCGAGACGTACGGCGTCGACGCAATGCGCTTGTTCTTGCTCAAGGCGGCACCGCCCGAGGACGCGCTCGAGTGGACGGACGAGGGGATCGTCGGACGCGTGCGCTTCATTCAGCGCGTATGGCGGGCGTGCGAACCCCTTGCGGCGGAAGCCGGACGCGTGCCGCTCGACCGCTTGCCGCTCTGCCGCGGTGACGCGCAGCGTGCGCTCGTACGGGCCTTGCATCTGGCGCTGAAGTCGGCCAACGACGAGACGGCGACGCGGCGTTTCCACTATAACGTCACGACCGCGCGGCTCGACGAGTTGGTCAACCTGCTCACGGGCGCCGTGCGCGATGCGACGCTCGAGCGCGATCCGGCCGTTCTCTATGCGATCCACGCGTTGCCGATCGCACTCGCACCGTTCGCGCCGCATATCGCGGACGAGTTATGGCAGCGCATGGGGCACAGTACGTCGGTGCACATCGAACCCTGGCTCGAGGCCGACCCCGCGGCGCTCGCGGTCGATGAGATCACGCTCGTCATCCAGGTCAACGGCAAAGTGCGCGGGCGCGTGCATGGCGCGCCGGGAATCGGCGAGGATGCCGTCTACGACATGGCGATGGCCGAGAGCGGCGTGCAAGTTCACACCAGCGGCAAGACGGTGCGCAAGCGGATTTTCGTGCCGGACAAGCTGCTGAACATCGTCGTGTCGTGAGCGTCGCGGTCGGGCCGGACGACGCGCTGATCGTCGTCGACGTGCAGCACGATTTCTTGCCCGGCGGTGCGCTCGCGGTCGCGACCGGCGATCGCATCTTCGCGCCGATCGACGCGCTGGCTCCGCGCTTCCGGCGCGTCTACGCAACGCGCGATTGGCATCCGCTCGACCACTCCTCATATGCCGCGTACGGCGGGCCGTGGCCGGTCCACTGCGTCGCCGGGACGCGCGGCGCGGCATTCGATGCGCGCCTCGATCTGAAGAAGGTCGACGCGGTGATCGACAAGGGCGTCGATCGCGAGACGGACGGCTACAGCGGCTTCGCGGCGACCCAACTCGCGAGCGATCTGCGCGTACACGGCGTGCGGCGGGTGTTCGTGTGCGGGCTTGCGACCGACTATTGCGTTAAGGCAACGGCGCTCGATGCGCATGCGGCCGGTTTTGCGACGGTTGTTGTGGCCGATGCATCGGCGGCCGTCGACGTGCAGCCCGGCGATGAGGAACGGGCGCTGGCGGAACTTCGCGCGGCGGGCATCGACGTCGTGCAGAGCGAGGACGTCACCGGCAACGCGCGTGTACGGGGCTAACGTTGCGGTCGTCGAGCCGCACGGGCTCGACGCAATCGACGCCGGTGAACGCCACGGCTCGCCGCGCGACCTGTTCGGCCTGTGGTTCGGCGCGAATTCGGAAACGGCGAACTTCGCGGTCGGCATTCTCGCCGTCTCGCTTTACGGCACCTCGCTTGCCGGCGCGCTCGCCGGCCTTGCGTTCGGCAGCGTGCTTGGATACATCGCGATCTCGCTCGTGTCGGTCGCGGGCCCGCGTTTCGGTTTGCCGCAGATGGTGATCTCCCGCCGCGCGTTCGGCCGCGACGGCAACGTGTTGCCTGCGATCTTTGCGTTTCTCGCCGGGGTCGGCTGGTTTTCGATCGACTGCATCTTTGGTGCCCAGGCCCTCGGCGCGCTGCTGCACGTCGGCTATCCGGTCGCGCTCACGCTGACGCTCGCCGGATCGATCGTCATCGCGGTGTACGGCTACAATGCGATCCACGTCTTCGAACGCTTCGCGGCGTTCGCGATGCTGGCGGGCTTCGCGACGATTGCCGTCGTCGTGCTCGCGCGCGCGCACCTCAACGCGCCGTTCGATCCGCACGCGCCGTTCGCGGCCGGCGGTGAAATCGGCGGCATCGCGTTTTCCGCCGCGCTTGCGTTCGCGTACTCGATCGGCTGGGCGCCGTGCGCCTCCGACTACGCGCGCTATTTGCCCGCAAACAGTTCCCCGCGTGCCGTCGGCTTGTGGGCATTCGGCGGCGGCTTCGTCGCTTCGCTCAGTCTGGAGATACTTGGCGCGGCCGCGGCAACGGCCGTCCGCGGGCCGGGGATCGCCAGCGCGACGCCGGCCGAAACGGTCGGATTGCTCGCCGGCACCAACGGCGCGCTCGCGGTCATCGGGCTCCTCACCGTGCTCGTCGGCACGATGAACGGCAACGTGATGAACCTCTATTCCGGCGCGCTGAGCGCGCTGGTCGCCTACGATCCGCAACGGCGCCTGCCGTTTGCGCTCGCAACCGGCGCGGCCGTTGCTGCGTTAGCGGCCGCGTTCCTTATCCTGGCCGGCGTGAACGACGCCACCGCGCACTACCCGGTGCCCACCATCGTGCTGGTCGCGCTCGCCGCCGGCGCGCTGACGTTCGCGGCCGTGCGCTGGACGCTCGTCCGCTGGCAAGCCGCGCTCGCGGTCGGGCTGGTCGGCGGCGCTTTGGCGATCGTCGGGGCCGACCCCGACGCGACCGCACACGTCTACGGCAACTTTCTCGGGCTGCTCAGCACGTGGGCCGCGCCGTGGGCCGCGATCCTGATCGCCTCACGCAGCGCGACAACCGAGCGCTACGGGCGCGTCGCCCTGATCGCCTGGGGCGGCGGGATTGCCGCCGGGCTGCCGTTCTGGCAACAGTCGTGGTTCACGGGGCCCATTGCCGCCGCGCACCCGCAGCTCGGCGATCTGAGCTATTTCGTGAGTTTTGGGGTCGCCTACGCGATCGAAGCGGGTGCCGGGGCCGTGCGTTCGCGGAAGTAGGCGACCGTCTCGCGCATCCCGGTCTTCAGGTTGACCTCGGCCTTCCAGCCCAGTTCGCGCGCGGCTTTCGCCGGGTTGAAGAAGATCTCGCGGGCGTCCCCGGCCCGGCGGGGCGCCGGTGTGATCGGCGCTTCGAAGCCGGTGGCCGCGGCCAGCGCCTTGTAGACCTCGTTCACGGTCGTCTTTTTGCCGGCGCCGATGACGTAGGTTTCGCCCGAACCGTGGGTGAGCGCCGCGAGGTTGGCCTTTACCACATCGCTGACGTAAACGTAGTCGCGGGACTGCTCGCCATCCCAATCGATGCGCACGCCGTCACCGGCGAGGAACTTCGCGGCGAAGATCGCGATGACGCCCGCTTCGCCGTTGGGATCTTGGCGCGGACCGTAGACGTTGCCATAACGCAGCGCGGTGTAGTCGAGTCCGTGTTCGGACTGATAGAAACGCAGGTAGTGTTCGGTCACCATCTTCGAGATGCCGTACGGCGAGACCGGACGTTGCGGCGTGTTCTCGTCCACCGGCAGCTTCGTGACGTCACCGTAGGTTGCGGCGCTCGATGCAAAGATCACCTTGCGCGTGCCGGCGGCAACTGCGGCATCGAGCACGTTGAGCATGCCGACGATGTTGACGTTCGCATCGAACTGCGGATCGCGCGCGCCGATCGCCACGCTGTGCTGCGCGGCGTGGTGACACACGAGGTCGGGTTTGACCTCGTGAAAGATGCGCTTCACGGCTTCGTCGCGGACGTCCATGTGC
>Ga0182015_10005417_pt1 | contig 13277 bp, 17 predicted proteins | sample 712P3MmetaG_FD_120478 | JGI IMG/M metagenome (GOLD analysis project Ga0182015, IMG submission 120478) | Permafrost microbial communities from Stordalen Mire, Sweden - 712P3M metaG | ecosystem: Environmental > Terrestrial > Soil > Wetlands > Permafrost | place: Sweden: Stordalen | collected...
CGTCGGAATCGCGCTCTTCGGAGGCATTTCTCTCGCCAACTTGCGACAATAATGCGACAACGACGACCCCGAAAACAACAGATTTGCAGGTATTTCCTCGAAGCGGGATACGGGAATCGAACCGACCTAGACGCCGCACCCGAGGCACGCACGCCCGTCTTTGCTGCTCTCAGGTGTTCTCACATCGCCTGAGATTCGCTCAACGAAGTACCCCGCGAAGTACCACGAGGACGGACCACCTCAGTCGCTGAACGCCGGTGCCGCAATCAGCTCGCGAGTTCGGCGGCTAAGCATTTTCCGAATACCGCGCCCATCCGGCGCTCGTCACCACGATTGCCGAGTGACACCTCGTACATGAAGGCATCTAGCTGCCGGTCGTCGCTCCCGTCCAGGTGGCTAAGCGCGCACGTGCATACCGCCGGCTGGTGCTTCGCGCAGTACCGTGCGGCAAACAGCTTGCGGTCGTACGGAAGAAATCCGTAGACGTGGGCTTCCTTCAGCTGCGCCGGCGTGAGCGCGCCCCGCCCGTTGAGCGCGGCGGCAAGCTTTTGCGACGCGTTACCGCTTGAACCGCAGCCGGCGAGTACGCCTGCGGCCAATAGCCCGGCAGCAATGCGGGGCAGCTGATAGCTCAGGCCGGTGCGCATGTGTCTGTCACGCGCAAAGTAGCTCAACCGACCTTTCGGTGGTGCCACGCACAACGAGCCTCGGTGCGCTCACGACGCTCTGGGCGTCGTCGCCGTGGCAAGCTCAGGCGCCGGTCCGAACGCCGCTTCGATGAATGCCGACTCGTGCGGGCTCGGCGCGTAGTCGGCGTAGCGCTGCGTCGTTTCAATGTCGCGGTGGCCCATCCACTCCTGCAACGTACGCATCGGCACTCCGGCCGCGGCCATGCGTGTTCCGAACGTGTGTCGCAGGTCGTGGAAGCGGTGTCGCTCGTCGAGCTTCGCCGCCTTGAGCGCGCCACGGTAGCGGCGCAGAATCGCGGCCTTGTCGAGCGGTCCCGCAGTGATCGGATCAGCGAACACGAGATCGTCGTCGGTCGGTTGACCTGCCGCCAGGTAGAGCCGATCAAGCCCGGCGCCAACCACGTCGGCCATCGGCACCGATCGTGTGGAGCGCTTCGACTTTGGCGTGCCGAACTCACCCAGCACGTAGTTCTGCCTCACGCGAATACGGCCCGCAGGCCAGTCCACGTCACGCCAGCGCAGCGCGACCAGCTCGCCTTGACGCAGCCCGGTCATCGCGGCCGTGAGGTAGAGGGCGCGGTCGATTGCCTGATGCGGACCGGCAAGCACAGCGTCGGCGAGCGCTTGAACCTCGATCGCCTCGAGAAAGCGAATGTCCTCGTTCGGCACAGCGCGCGGAAGATCCACGCGGCGAGCAACGTTTGAGCTGACCCATCCTTGACGTTCCGCGAACGTCAGCAGCGCGCTCAGCGTGCCGATGTAGTTGCGCAGCGTCTTAGCCGCTACCGGGCGCCCAAAGCGACGGTCGCCCTTCGCGCGCGGCCCCGGCCGACTGCCCGACTCCATCAGCCGCACAAGGTCGCGCACGTCCTCGCTGCGAACGCGACGCATGTCGCGCTCGCCGAAGAACGGCACGAGCCAGATCCGCGTGACCGAGCGCACTGCGACAACGGTCGAGAGCTTCCGCCCCTGCCGCTCGATATGCGCGATGTAGCGTGCGCCCAGGTCAGTGATAGTGAGCGCGTCGCCGGTCGTCCGCTGCGCCGGCCGTACCTCGGTCATCAGGCGGCGCATTTCCGCCTCGGCCTGCGTCCGCGTCAAACCGTCGCGCGTCCCGGGCGTCCGCCTCGCACCGACACGGCGCTTGATCTGCTGCTCGTGAACAGACCACTTCGCATACCACGTCTCACGACCAGCGCTATCAGTGCGAACGATCAGGCAGCCTGAGCCCGGGGCGCGTCGCGGCGTTACTCGACTGGTCATCGTGTCTCCCTTGGTCGGAGGCGACCGAGAGGGAGCGTCGAGCAGTCGCCCTGTGCCGGGCGGCTGGTTCTGCGTGCGCGGGGTTGTAGCGTTGCGCCTGCATCGAAACTAGACCTTTCGGTGCCACGCCCCCGGCAGTTTGCGCTGCGCGGGGGCACTTGATTTACAGCCCGGAGTCTACTCCTGGCGGGGCCGGAAAGCGACGCGCCGAGCTTGCCATACGCGCGATCGGCCGGGCAAGTGATTGGCTGTCTGGCAGGGCTATGCCGGGCTGTACGGCGCCCGGTCGTTCCGGTCGTCTCTTTGGTCGGATCGGCCGGACCGGACCGGGAGACGGGCTCCTGTGACGAACTGTCGTCAACGGTAGAAATCAGGTCGGTGCATGCCGCTAGAACGCGTTCTCCCGGCAGTCGAGCACGCATCACGCCACAGCACGCAGGATGCGCGGCATCGGTTCGCCGTACGGCTTCCTAAGCACGGGCCAGTCACCTCGCACGTCCGCAATCTCACGCTCATGGCGATCGAGCAACGGAGCGCTGTACACACCCAGATCAGCGAAGTAGTCGAGCGCTGCGGACGCATCAAAGACTGCGCCCCAATATCCCCACTGCTCGATCGGTGTGAACTCAAGGTTCCAAGAGCGCATCGTCGCCGCGAGCCCAGCTCGGCCAGTAGGCAGCGTCACTTCGACCACGCGGTCAGCCTCGTCGAGACACCACGCGTGTGACGAGAGTCCTTGAGGCGTGCCGTACACGCCCTCGCAGTAGCGCAAGCCCGACTCGGCGAGCGCGACGTGCGCCGCGTTGCGAAAACAGCACAACGGCTCTCCGACATGCCCGCGGTACTTCGAAGGCGTAGGACGACCCTGGAAGAACCGGCCATGACGGAGCAGCAAGTCGGCGCCACCCCGGTACGCGAACTCGCCAGGACGGTCCCAGTGATCACGACGCCACTCAAGCTCGCGCTCGATCACGGATCGCATCTCGGCCGCCGGGACGCGCCGCGCAGCGGTCACGGTCCGCCAGTGCTCGCGCCGACGCTCGTTGTACGCGACGCGCTTCTCCGGGTTCAGCACGTCGTAAACACACGACACGTGGCAACCCACGAGCGGCGCGATCGCTTGGCGCGAGACGCCCTGTGAGCGCAGCTCGAGAATCATCCGGTCGCGCTCAGCGACCGCCGCAGCGATCGTCTCGCGCGCTTCGCGATGCGCTGCAGCGACCTGCTCGTCACGGCGCCGGCGAGCGTCAGCAACACTCGCGCGGTAGTTGCACACGCCAACCATCGCCCCGGGCTTAGGGCTTTACTAGGTAGCCTGGCCGCACAAATCGGCCGGTGGCTGGGTGTCGCGGCTGGCCTGGGCTTGGTGTTTGGTTGCCGCGCGGGTCCGTCGACATCATCTCCGCGAGAACGTTCGGATAGTCGCTCATCGGGCGGCCCTGCTCGCTCAACTGCTGCAAGATCCGCTGATTCAGATCCTCCGGGTGACCGCCGACAGGCGACAACCGACTGCCAGCGTCACCCGGCGGCACGGGCGCGGCCGACAACTCCCACGACTGCTCCCACAGGTCCGGCCGGAGCTCCTTCACCAGATCCAACGCGCGGTCGAAGTCCCTGACCGCTCCCGCACACCAGCCGCGGTCCCGGCAAATTTCGGTAGCGAGCTGCGTAATCTCGCGAAGCGGACTCGCACCTTCCTCCGGACCGGATGCCGCGTCGTCACCGTCGAGCAACCGCAGCCCGGGCACCGCAGCCGCAATCGGCGGCACGACAGCAGCAGCCGCACCACGCTGCCCGCGAAGCTCAGCGATCTGCGCATCGAGCGCACGCACCCGCGACTTCGCATCCCGCGCCGACTCCACCGCCTGATCGAGCTGCCGCGCACGAACCGCCTGCCTGCCGCGCACCCCCACAATCTCAACTCGCCGCTCGGCCGACCGGACAAGATCGATACCAGCATCCAAATGGCGCCGGTCGTCATCATCGAACTGACCGCGATCATCCCAGCCGACGCGCTTCGCACGCTGCCAACGCCGCTCACGCTCAACCGGATCAGCAATCATCGCGCCAGCGTCCGCACTCGCGTCGAGCAGCACCTGACCGTCGTTATCGACGTGCTCCGCTTCAAGCGGCGCCGCGTCCAACCGATACAGCCCGGCAAGCTCCTCGTCACGCGACTCCAGCAGCCGCAAATCCGCCGCGACCTCGTCCACGTCCATCGCGCACCCGACAGCGTCAAGCGCCGCCCGCACAGTCTTCGGGCCGCGTTCCATCGACACCACGTCCACCCCGGCCATCAGCCGCGCATGAGCGTCCACGAACGACAAACCGGCCTGCAGCTCAATGCATCTGATGACACGCATGCACGCGCCCGGGTCGTCACTCAACATAGTCACTGGCTGGTCGAGCATCGCCTGCTCCCCCTTCCCCATCGATTTCAACAAAACGGCCAGGTGATCGAGCACCTGGCCGAGCGTCGCGGGATTCGCGCTCCCCGGAAAAACCCCCAGCTCCGGCAGCAGCCGCGACTCGACCAACTCGTGAGCACCCGACGTACTAATCCCAGCCGCCTCCGCGACGTACTGAAGGAACCTCGAACGCACCACCGCGTCGCGCTGCCAAACCTCCATGAACGGCTCCGCACGCTCCGTCGGTGTGAACGCGACCGCCATCAATCCTCCCCACCATCGCGCGCGAGCAAAGCATCCACATCCAGCTCACCGCCAAGCTCGCGAATCGCGCCGGCCAACGCCCACTCCGTGAACGCCAGCTCACCCCGAACGGCGATCAGCTCGCGGCCCGTCGCGATGAACTTGTGCGCCAGCTCGGGATAATCAACCTCCACCACCCGCACCAGAAAGTCGAACATCTCGCGGACATCAGCGGACCCAACGGCCGGCGCAGAAGACCCGGCTACCCGAACTGGCGCGCACGTCAGCCCCCGCCGCTCCAACTCGGCAACGACCACATCGAGCGGCACACGACACAGATCAGGTGAACGGTGAAAACGCACTGCGCCCCACGATCGCACGAGAACGCCACCCACCCGCAAATAAGCGCACACGTTCACCAGCGCTCGTTCATGATCGAATTCCCGCCACCCGGCCAACCCGGAGGCGGCGAGCTGCTCCACCCCGACCGCCCCGGCTCAGACCGCGCGCCCCGCGCCGGCTGACCAGTCAACGCGTCCTCAAGCCCGGCCGTGACCGAATCGAAGCCAGCCCGCGGCAACGACCTGGGCGCATCCGTCACCCCGCGATGCATCCACACCGCCAACGCCAACGCCGACACCACATCGCAATGGCCGCCACCAAACCGCGGCAGCATGATCGCCTCGCTGCCCTCCCGCGCCCGCACACGCCGCAGCTCCTCGATCAGCAACGCGTGACGCCACAAGCGCAACGACCCATCTAGCAGCCGGGCGCGCGTCGACGTGAACGCCGCCGCCTGCAGCGGCCCCGTCAAGTTCACGACCGTCACCGGCACACCCAAACGCCCGAAATAGCTCTTGATGCTGTCGGCCTGATGCTGATCGGTCACGATCCGCAAGCCACCACGCTCCGCGTACGGCTCGAGAATGCCCCACACCCGATCGAGCGTCGCGTCCTCACGCGCCCGACGCGCACCAAACGAGAGCCGCTTCGAGCCGGGATTAATCCCATCCACCGGCCCGACCACGAGCACCCCACGCTCCGATACGGACTCGCCGACAAGCGCGACACCGAACCGGTCGTTGTGAAACGCCGGATCCAAACCCGCCACCCAGCGCCGGCCATCCTCCGGTGACACCGGTCCGTCCTCGAGCTCCAGCCCCCGCAGGTCGAACAGCGCGCCGCCGCTCATCGTGAACTCGGCGCCGTGCTCCTGCAGGAAGCTGTCAACGCCCATCGCCGCGACCCGACCCTCACGCCACTCGTCGCGATCGAGCGCCGGATTCAGCTCCCACGCCGGCATCTGCAACGCGACCGCGTCCGGCAACGCACCGTCCTGCGCCAACTCGAACAAGCGGAAGAATTCTCCTGAGCGGCCGAAAGGAGTGCTCAGGAGGATCAGCTTCGCGAGATCACCGAACGGCGACAGCGACCCGGTGAGCGCTTCCAACACCCGAGCGTCGTTGCCCGGACCGAGTGACTCCGAGTTGAAGTGCGCGAACTCGTCACCGATCACGAGCGACGCCGACATGCCGCGAATCGACCTGCTGTTCGCCGGCAAGGCCCGGATCGCCGACCGCGCACCGTTCGGCAACGCGAAGTCGATCCGATCGACCGACACCTTCGCCAACGGCCGCAGCACGTCGCTCGCGTCGATCATCGCCGCCGCCACCGCGACCAGCTCCCGCGACTGATCCTCACTCGGACAACCCACGAGCACGTACCTGATCCGGCCGCGGGGCAACACGTCGAGATCCGGTCGCATCGCCGCGTTGTGGATCGCCGTCGCCGCCGCCATCGACGACTTGCCACCCTGCCGGCCAGCAGCTAGAAGCACAGTCCCGATCGGACCGCCGAACACCTCGAGGACGTCGAGCTGCCGCGGCCGCCACTCGATCGACGCGCCGAGCAACCGCTTGTCCTTCGCCGCCCTCACGAGCGGGACATAAACGGTCACGCGACCCGCCCCAGCTCGCGACCACGCTCGTGCTCAGGGAACAACGCGCGCAACGCCGCCAAGTCGCCCTCGATCGTCCGGACCGACACGCCGATGCGCCCGGCGATCTCCCGCTCCGAGTACACGTCGAGCAGCGCCGCGACGCGAACACGACGCAGCGCGCGAGCTTCAACGGCCCGGGCCGCGCCGCTCGCAACATCGGCCGCGGCAAGCCTCGCGAACAGCTCGCTATAGAACGCGTCCGAGTTGGCGAAGATCGCGTCCGCCAGCGCGTCAAGGCCGCGATCGTCACGCATCGCCGCCACCGTTCAACTGCTGGCGTCGCGCTGCGGCACGATCGAGCGCCGCCAGCTCGTCGACCGTCGCCTGCCGCACCACAAGCTCGCCGCGTTCGACCTGCTCCGCCATTGCCGCGAGCGCACGCGCACGAGCCGCCTGAACCCGCTTCGCCCGAGCCGACTGCGGACGCCCGGAGTCGCCCAGATCAGCCATCGCCAGCCGCCTCGCCGTCGCCGGTCAGCTCGACAACGATCGCCTCGAGCCGGTCATGCGCCGACGTCGCCCGCACCAGATCGAGCCCGAGCGCCGCTCGCGACCGCGGCGTCATCCCAAGCTCCTTCGCGATCTCCAACGCCTGCGCGTCCAACCGCAACCCGTACTCGACGACGCCGCGCAGCTTGCCGTCCGCCGCCTCGAAACCGTGCCGCAACTCCTCGAGCCGCACGCGCTCACGACGCACCATCACCTCGGCGAGCAACCGCACCACGAGCGAGTCATGCGACGGCAGCCCACCATCGTCCGCGCGGACTGGTGCGTCGATGGCGAGAGCTTCGAAGATCGCGAGCGTCTTCGCCTCGAGCTCCGCTTCCGCGATCGCCGCGTAGGCGCCGTGACGGATCGCGCGACCGTTGCCGAGCGGTGCCGCCGGCGCATTTCGCAGGTTCGCCAGTTGCCGCGAACGCTTCGCCGGATCAGGTGACGCGGGCATCAGCCGACCACCCCTCGCCGCGGGAGCATGCCTCGACGACCGGCTCGCAGTACCACGCGAAGTACCACCGACCCGCGAGGCTCCCAAACACCCGGAATCACTGGGCTGCCCGCCGATCTGATACGGGCACCGAGCCGGTACGCACCACCGGACCGGCAACACGAGAGCGCCACCACGCATCAAGTGCCGCCGCGTCGAAGCGCACATAGCGCCCGAGCCTCACGTGCGGAATACGGCCAGCACGGGCCTCGCGCAACATCCACGACGCAGGCACGCTCAACAGCGCGCCAGCAACGTCGGCGTCGATCAGCGGTTGCGCAGGCTGAAGGTCGCGCGGCGTCACGCGTCGACCATCCCGGCATCGATCAGGCTGCCGCTCGTGTGTTTCGAATCTCGAACGTCGAACGACGGCTGACGGTTGCGCGTCGGCATCAGGCGCGCTCCTCGACCGTCGCAGCGAGGGCTTCCAGGTCAGCGTCGGTATAGCCAGCGAACGCATCATCGGCGTTCCCATTGCGTTGCCAGTTGACGATCTCGGGGAACTTGGCCGTCAGGCGCTCGACTTCGGCTTCCCAGTCGGGGTCTTCGGCCGGCGCGTCCAGCGCGGCCGGGTCGTCGTCTTCCTGCTCGGCGGTCGCGTTCTCAATGTGTTGTGTCGCCCGTGACGGTTGTGACGGCTCTGCGGGAGCCACGCTCGTGTCGGGGACGTACCGCGCCCAGGTGTCGGCGAGGTCGGTCCGGAGGTACCCCTTCGCCGTCTTGGCGCCCTGTCGGACGGTTTTTGGCGAGATGTCGCCGTAGCGGGCGAGGCGTCGTGCTAGCCAGCGCGCGTCGATCGGCTTACCCCGCAGGTCGCCCCACGGTGCCTCGTCCATCTCGATCAGCATCGAGAGGATCCCTTCGGTGAACATGGCCTCGCGATCACCGAACACGGCGCGCAGGTCTTCGAGTAGACGGATCCCGATGCTTGGCGTGGACCCCCGCGAGTCCGTCACGAGCGTCACAGCGTCACAACGCGCCCGCTCGGGCCAGTCGTCGCCGGCTGCGTCGGCAACCGCGAGCAGCGCTTCCCAGATGTCGGCGTTGCGATCTGCGATCTCCACCGGCATGGCAGGCCACACACCCGCCGGGATCGTTGCCGCCCACACTGCGAGCCGATCGCGTAGAGCGTGTCCGTCGGCAGCATGGAGGCGGTGACGGAACGGCTCGACCGTCTCGCTCGGGGCGCGCCGCCGCATCCTGACGACCACACTCCGGCTCATCAGCGTGTCCGGGAGGTCGTCAAGGCCCGCGAGCGCCACCGCGCAATACGCGGGCAGCTCCTCGGTCAGAACGGTCTTGCCGACGACCTTGCATCTGCCGGCCACCGCGCCCTTTCGGTGCCCGGCGTTGAGCAGGCCCCGAACGTCTTCCGCGTCCTTGGCCCGCGGACCAAACACCGTGTCGATCTCGTCGTGGAGGATCGTCGGCGCCCCTGCCTCATCGCCGATCTTGCGGAACAGGTAGGCCGGCGACACGTTGATGGCGTGGATCGGGTTCGGCACGAGTAGGTCGGTGACTTCGAGCGCGCGAGACTTGCCGGAGCCGGGCTCGGGGCTGAGGAACGCGATCCGGGGCGTGCTCTCCCACAGGTCCATGTGGTGCGTGTGCGCGATCCAGAGGACGTGGGCCGCTCGCGCAGCGCTGCTCGGGTAGGCGATGAACCGGTCGAGGAACGCCTCGACGTCATCGAGGATCTCGGCGCCGGCCCCCCGCACAGCCGTCACATCCGCCACACACGTCGCATCGGTCACGCAGGCCGACGCGGCCGGTTCGCCGGATGGTGGGCTACTGTGCGCCATGTCGGGCCTGCCTGCCCGTGTCTGGCGTCGCCCCGGTCTGATCCACCGGGGCGATCGCGTCTGTGAACTCCGCAGGCTCACGGTCGCCAAGAACTGCAACGACTCGGGGCAGTACCTCAGACCGTGCGGGTCGGTAGCCGTCCTCGAGCATCTGCAACATGGCGATGCTGCAGCCCGCAGCCATCGCGAGCTGCTGCCTCGTCAGTCCTGCGGCTAGGCGTTGATCCTTGAGCGAAGGCCCCATCAAACGGGGCTATCCGACACCTAGTCCTAATAAAGTGTTCTACGAGTGAACACACCCCACGACCTCGGCCTGACCGCTCAACGCTACCGCGACGCACGGCGCGCCTATGAAGCTGCCCGCGATGCTCGCAACCGGGCCGTTGTCGAGGCAGACGCCAACGGCAGGGGGCTGCGCGCGATCTCGCGTGAAGCGGGCATTTACCCCTCGGAGGTGCACGGCATCCTTGCGAAGGCTGGCGGAGACGACGCGGGACCCGCGGTCACGAGGCCGGGGCCCGAGCAGCGCGAATCGAACAGGGCGTTCGGACAGATCACGCGCGGCTTGGCCGGCACAACGATCGACAGCACCGCTGAAGACGCGGTCGGTGATGAGCGCATCCTGGCAGCGGCGGGCAAGGCGCACGCGCTGGCTGCCGACATCGACAACGCCGCCCACCTACAGGCAGAATCAGCGGGGCCCGAACTGTACGCACTGAGCAAACGCGCCGGCAGCCTTCAATTCGAGCTCGAGCGACTGTCACGATGAACTTTTGAAAACAGTCCGGGCTGCTGAAGCGTTTGGGGAGCGTTCGCATCACGCCCGGGCACACGTGGCGCGCTGCAGCGTGCAACTCTTTAGCTCACGGAGGCACCATCCGATACGTTGGAGGAGAGGATATGAGCCACAATCACGAAAAGCAGGCCGTCCCTGCAACGGACCTAGACGATGAGCTCGCCGCGATTCTCGAGGCGAACGAGGCCGGAGTGGCGACCGCAATGCATGTCTTCGAAGCGGCAGAGTCCTCGTACTACGAGGGAGTCGCCGCGTCCGTGGACATGACGCTGCCGCTGGTCGAGTCGTCGACGACGAGCTAGGTCCGCTCATGCCTACCTGGGGCGCGTTGCTTCAGGAGCTAGCGCAGCTGCAGCAACAGATGGCGACGGTGCCTCCGACTCCGGGTGGGCCTAACGCTTTCGACGTGCTGCGCCGCAAGTATCTGGGAATACACGCCGCGCACACGGGGCGCGCCACGATCATCTACTACTCGGGATTCCTTGATCATCCGGAGTTCCCGATCAGTTCGCTCGGCGTATCGCTGCAGGACGTCAGCGGCTTTATGGAGGCCTGCTCGAACGCCGACGAGCGGCAGCTTGATCTTTTCCTGCACAGCCCCGGAGGCGATGCCGACGCCGCGGACCAGGTGTGTGCCTACCTGCGAACGCAGTTCGATCACATCCGCGCAATCGTCCCGCTGGCGGCTATGTCCGCCGCGACCATGATGGCTCTGGCCGCTGACGAGGTGCTCATGGGCACCCACTCTCAGCTCGGCCCCATCGATCCCCAGCTGACGATCGGGATGCCGGAGGGGCCGCGTACCGCGTCGGCTCAGGCGATCAGGGATCAGTTCGACATGGCCCAAGCCGACTGCAGCCAGAATCCTGCACGCCTCACGGCATGGATCCCCATCCTGAGGTCATACGCGCCGGGGCTGCTCGCTCGTTGCGATCATGCGTCACAGCGAGCGACGAACATCGTTGAGTCAGCGCTTTCGCGGTACATGTTCCATGACGATCCGAACGCGGCGAGCAAAGCCAACGCGACTGCCGACTGGTTCGGCGACGCCACCGCATTCCTGTCACACGGACACCCGGTGCGACGTGACGAGGCGCGACAGCACGACGTCGTGGTGACGGATCTCGAGGATGACCCAGTGCTGCAAGACAACGTTTTGAGCGTGCACCACGCGACGCTCATCACGCTGACGAACACGCCAACGGCGAAGCTGATCGAAAACCACAAGGGTCGAGCATGGGTGCGGCATCAGGGGCAGCAACTGCAGATCGCCATGCCCATGCCCATGCCCAGGCCAATCCCGATGGGCGCGCCCCAGATCGTCCCGCAACCGCCACTCGCTGGCCCGACAACCCCGGGCGGTGGTGCTCCGTCGGCTCCAAACGCACCCCCGACGCCGGGTCCGCCCAGCGCCCCTTCAGCGCCTGCGCAAACCTGAGACCCGGACTAGCGGGCCGGTCACTCCCGCGAAGCGCGGCGGCTTAAGCCAGCGGATTGGCCGGAGTAGCCTGGGCGCACTCCCGATGGACGACCCAACCAGTAGCGATACGCCCGACCCCGACGCGACGCGCCAGAGCCGGCAGTTTGACGCCGGGATGGAGATGCAGGGCAAGCTTCACATCGTCGCGAGGTCGCCGAACGACGCGATGTCGCGCCACCGGCGACTCCGGCGAGCGTTCAACGCTCTGTCCGGCGCGGTGCACGACGGAGATCCTGAGGATGCCCAGGAGCAGGTCAAGCGATGCCTCGAGGCAATCCACGAACTAAAAGAGGACCGCAGCTGGTCCCGCCGGGGCTGGAACGCCGACGAGCGCGACAATTGGGACGCGCACATCGGTGCGCGCGACGGCGCGCACCATCAATCTGAGCATGTGGTCAGACTTCACTTGGCACCGGGAGGGCATGGCGGCAAGCTCTACTGGGATCTGCCGCCGGAGGCGATCCGAAGCGCTGGCGTGCGGGAGGCCTATCGGGAGCGCCTACACAATCAGGAAGTCCTCGCCCCTCTCTCCGCGCTGATCGAGTGGCTGATCCCCAGAGTGGCGGTCTGATCTTCGACGATCCGCCAGCCAGCTAGCCGCGGATCGCTGTTACTCGTCGGTGTCCGAGACACGCAGGCTGGCCGCTCGATCGTCGCCGGTCAAGTTCGCGGCTGCCCAGTTGACCCCCGCTGCTGCGTTGCCGCGCTTCACAGCCTCCCCGACGAGCTCCAGCCAGACCCGCACGAAGTAATCGCGGGTCGCGACCATCAGGTCCGTTGCCTCTGCATCGACCCCGAGCGCGCGCTCGCCATCGGAGAACTCGCGAGCATCGATGAGCGGATCGAATTCGAACGCCAGCTTCGCACGCGCGTTCGGCTTGCCCATAATGAGGCCCAGAGCACGCTCATCCACATGGCTGTAGTGGTCACGAAGCTCGGCGACAAACGGCTGCTTCTCGCGAGTCAACGGCGGGACCGGCACGGGTACACGGAAGCGGCCGTTCAGGCCAACGGCGATCGTGAGCGCCATGTCGAGCGCGATGATCGCTAGTTCGGCGTCGCCGATCACCGCGTGCATCGCCGCCCGCCCCAACGGACTCCCGAGCGGAGGCAGCGGGCGGTCAAGCTGCTGTCGGATCCGCTCAAACTGGACGTGCGCAGCGTCCAGGCGACGGGCCCCCGACAACACTAGGCGGACCGTCTCGACGTCAGGTGAGCCAAAGACAGCAGCGGTAGCCCAGAGCGGCTCGCATATAGGCCGGTAGCCGTCTGCGCAAGCCGGCCCGGCGGTCTTGATTGGCGAGAGTGCCAGCATGACTGGCTGCGATGTGGTGCCGTCGATGCTCTCCACAACCGGATCGTAGTGAGCGTGCTGGTGCGCGGCCTCTCGCCGTCCGGCAAGAGCGCTCAAGTACCACCGGAGTACCTTGGCGCTTCGCTGACGCCCCGGAACGCCCCATGTTTGCTCGGGTTCTGCGGCCTGCTCTCTAAGCGGGATACGGGAATCGAACCCGTCTCTCGAGCTTGGGAAGCTCGCGTTCTACCGATGAACTAATCCCGCAGGCTCCGGGGGGATCCTAGACGTCTAGGCTTGCGGGAGTGAAGCGCAGGC